>UMLG01026335.1_pt1 | contig 139292 bp, 126 predicted proteins | sample 1966511 | NCBI WGS metagenome assembly UMLG01 (sample SAMEA4836195, study PRJEB28245) | human gut metagenome | biome: gut microbiome; material: fecal sample | place: Denmark | collected 2008
CGGAATTATTCTAAGCACACGTTTTTTTAAAAACTCCCACGTGTTTTTACTTCTCTCCATAGACGCCGGAACCAAAAAACCGCTTATGCAAAACAGCACAACGACACCGTTCCACCAATCGAATACAGGCGACACTTCCTGTAATCTTATATGTCTGAATATGTGCAGAGTCATAACGTAAAACGCACTGTACAGTCTAAGCACATCAAAACAGTTGTTCGCAAAATCAAATTTAATCTGTTCTTTTACCTTGTTCATCACTTCACCCCAATACTTTTTGTCGTATATTCTTATTATATGTCATAAAATATTATTAGTCAAGTGAACAAAATAATACAGCAACTTTTAAAATGAAAGTTGTGATTTAAAGAGTATTAATGAGAAATAAAGAGAAAATAAGAGATTGTTATTTAATTTATTAAAAATTTTTCAAAAAGTGTTGACAACAATCAAAAAACATAGTAAAATAGCCGTTGTGAGTTAAAGAAGTAAGCTTTAACATGAATAGATTAAGTATAGGAGGACACAACTATGAATTCAAGCTATTTGCAAAAGCCACAAGACGTAGAAAGAAAGTGGTATGTTGTTGATGCAGCTGACAAGCCACTTGGTCGTGTTGCTGCAACAGTTGCAAGCATTTTAAGAGGTAAGCACTTACCTACATTTACACCAAACGTAGATTGCGGTGACCACGTTATCGTTATCAATGCTGATAAGATTATCCTTACAGGTAATAAGCTTAACCAAAAGGTTCGTTACTACCACACAGGCTGGGTAGGCGGAATTAAAGAAATCCACTACAACAAGCTTATGGCAGAAGAACCTGAAAAGGCTGTTATGTACGCTGTAAACGGTATGCTTCCAAACAACACAATCGGAAGAAAAGCTCTTACAAGACTTCGTGTTTACAAGGGTACAGAACATGATCATCAAGCACAAAATCCAATCGCTTGGACAGGCGAAATAAAGTAAGGAGGACAATATAAATGGCTAAAGAACAATACTACGGTACAGGTAGAAGAAAATCTTCTGTTGCAAGAGTTCGTCTTGTTCCGGGCAACGGAAAAATCACAATAAACGGCAGAACAATCGATGAATACTTTGGTCTTGATACACTAAAGCTTATCGTTCGTCAGCCACTTGAACTTACAAAGACAACAGATAAGTTCGACGTAATCGCAAAAGTTGAAGGCGGTGGTTTCACAGGTCAAGCCGGTGCAATCCGTCACGGTATCTCAAGAGCACTTCTTGAAGTTGATACAGAAGCTTACAGAGCAGACCTTAAGTCAGCAGGCTTCCTTACAAGAGACTCAAGAATGAAGGAAAGAAAGAAGTACGGTCTAAAAGCCGCTCGTCGTGCTCCACAATTCTCAAAAAGATAAGTTTTTTATCAAACAAATCCCACAATCATGCCGATTGTGGGATTTATTTTTTTCTTTTACCGCAATTTTGCCACAAATAATTGTGGTAATCAGTAATATATCGTTTCACACAAAAGTAATTTGTATAATTCTTGCTTTTAGCATATTTTTTTATTTTCAACCGGATTCATGATATCACCTCGATTTTGTTTCTTCTAAATACAACGTAAATTAAATCATCCAAATAGGTACAATATAATTGTCGCTATCAACTGCGGAAAGAGTTTCTTTCATACAAATAATTGCACCTTTACCTCTTGGAACAGATGCTTTATCTAATAATTTAAACGGTTTTATAAGTTCGGTTCCGGGACTGGCAGTTCTTTTTATTTCGATAGGATGAAGCATACCGTCACTTTCAATTACAAGGTCAATTTCATTACTATTTGTATCACGGTAATACCATATAAGGCATTCTTTTGCATTGTTGTGATACGTTTTGATAATCTCAGACACAACGTAATTTTCAAGTATTGCACCATTAATTGCACCGTTTGCTAAAATCTCAGGAGATGAATATCTTGTAAGATATGCAACAAGTCCGGTGTCAAAGAAATACATTTTAGGAGTTTTTATTGTTCTCTTTAGCAAGTTATTTGAATAAGGACGCAAGAAAAATACAATATCAGATTTTTCAAGAATCTTTAGCCAACGCTTTGCCGTATCGTTAGAAATCCCAACATCTCTGGCAATATCTGACACATTGAGCATTTGGCCTGCTCTACAAGCAGCAGAACGAATAAAATCGCTAAATATCATTGTATCATCAATATCAGCTATCTCTTTTACATCTCTCTCTATATAAGTTTGAAGATAACTGCTATAAAACAAATCTCTGTCTGTGTATTTTCCGCTTATATGTCCGGGCAAAGAGCCACTCCATATACGTCTGTATATTTCATTAAGATCAGCCGGTTTATTTATTTTACTACGTTTCTTTAATTTATCTAAATCAATAGAAAATGGTTCGGTTTTATCATTTCCGTAGATTTCATGTTGTGAAAGCGAAGGCATGTGAATAATAGCAATTCTTCCAGCCAGAGATTCTTGCGCAAGTTCCATGAGCTTAAATGGTTGAGAACCCGTGAGCCAAAATGAACCGGGAGCAGCACCTTTGTCTATTGCCATTTTTATATAAGAAAACAGTTCAGGTGCATATTGAACTTCATCTATCAAAATTGGTAATGAGTGCATTTGCAAAAAAAGTGCCGGATCCTTTGATGCTAATTTTCTTTCTTCTATATCATCCAACAAAACTTCTTCACGATTATCATCCATTAATCGCTTTAGTACAGTGGATTTACCAACTTGCCTTGCACCTGTTATCAAAATACAAGCATATTCTTTAGAAGCAGATTTAATTTTTTCCTCTAAGTCACGATTTATATATGTCATGGATATTCTCCTCTCATATTTTAATCCAATTATATTATATATCAATCACACGTTATTGTCAACGTTAATTCAAGATTGCATCGTAAATTAACCTAAAGTATTCGTCGATTGTTTCTATTCAAAAAAATTACGTTTTATATTTTTGTCTTGGTGGTACATAGCTCTTATCATAATAACAAATACTATAACTACTATTATCTATCATCTCATAATTTTACTCTGCATAAACAAATTTTCTAATATTATTTTTTAATAATTAAGTATCTTCAAAATCTTCCATAACACCATCATAAAATATTATAGATATAATGTACATCTATTTATTAACATTATATCACATAATATTAATAAAATAAATCCAATAATTAAAAATTGTATTTTTAACTTATATGCTATACTCATTTAGGAGTCACTCTCTTAACCACTAAGTTCTTTTTCCCACGAATACTAATGTGTTATATTTTAAGAGAGTAAACTCCTTTTTACTTATTTAATATAATCTATTACATAGGCTTATAAATGTATCAAACTTATAAGTTACAACGTTTTATTTTTTCAAATAAGGCTCCCGAAACAGTCTTAGCCATACGAATTCTAACTTCTGCATACATATGAGCATATACTCTTGATGTAATATCTGAACTTGCATGTCCTAAATGTGCAGATATATTTTCAATGTCTTCTCCGGCATATAATAAAACAGCTGCGTTTGTATGTCTCAAACCGTGTATACACGAAGCTTCGGCTTTTCCTGCTGTACTGCCTGATTGCCCTGTATCACGATTACGTCAGCCATATCATTCTCTCCTTTCCGTTTTTTCAAGTATACACTACCACAATTATCGTTCTATATCCAGACCAAATACCAACAAAAGATACATGATTTATGTATTCGTTATTTGGTATTCAGTTGTCAAAGTGCAGTGAGAGGCTATATTTCCCCCTCACTTTAATATATAGAGGACTTTTTCATCACTTTTGCAACTATTTTTTACCATTTTTATATATCTTTTTTTAATCTGCCTAATAACTTATGTTTTTTCTTATTCACCGCATTTTGTGAAATACCAAGTATTGATGCGGTTTCACGCTCTGATTTTGTCTGTGAATACAGTAAATCTATGAGCAGTAATTCCTCTGCTGAAAGTTTACTAAGTGCGCATTGTAATTTTTCAAGCATAATGTTCTGTACCGTTTCTTCCTCGACATTTATTTGATTATCGGCAATGAAGCTTTCTCCTGACATTCCATCCACTCCTAAAGCGCCAAGAGATAATATAACCGCTTCCTGCTCCTGTTTCTTTAAATAATCATGCCTGTCCTGTTCCCTTCTGTATTCATAATATTGTTTCTCCGAAACCTCATACAGATGTCCATTCATTTTCCAATAATATTTCTTCGACATAATGATGCCCCCCAATTCAATTTTGTTAGATTTTCAAATTGAATTGCATCACTACGGGTATCTTATATATACCAAATGCCAATGTTCTATCCAAAAACTGATTACTTCCCAAAAAACAAAGGCATTATGCTGTTTATCTGCTGTTCTCCAAGTTTTTGATACGATTTCACAGCAACACAGGCTTTCTTCCGCATTGCATGAAAATTTGCAGTCGGGATTAAAAAATTTTGCTTGCTTTGTGTGTTTGATGTATAAAAAGAGAAAAGCGATATATTATGTGTCAATAAGTCGCATAATATATCACTTTTGGCTTGTTTTTCTGTTAAGTTGGCATTTTTCGCACAAATGGGTAAATGAGCTGAGTATGTTAAAACTCTTTTTTTAGCACACTCAGCTCATATCTTATATTTATTAAATTGTATCCGGCTCGTAGTTTAAAATTGCCAGCCATAAACATTATAAATAAATATACTTCCTCATCCATTACTCTCAAATACCATAGCTGTCTATGGATTTTACATCTGTACCTCAATAACCTCTTTGTATCTAAACCGCTACTGTGCCACACTCAATGCCGCGCCTATAATTCCGGCATCATTGAATAGCGTAGCGGCTTCTATTTTTGTTTTCTCTCGGTATTTGTTATAATCGCCTGCATAGACATACTCCCTAAGCGGATTGAGCAGATAATCACCTTCTTTGGATATGCCGCCGCCAATCAGGATTTTACTCGGTTGAAAAATATTCAGTATAGAAATCAATCCCATTCCTACATATCGGATATACTGCTCTACTACTGCCGTAGCTGCCCTATCGCCCATTTTTGCACAATCAAAGGCGGTTCTTCCTGACACCTCACCGTTCTCTTGTACCCATTTGTGCATCATAGAACTGATGTCAGACTGCATTGCACGCTTAGTCTGACGTATCAAAGCCGTAACAGATGCGTATGCTTCCCAACAACCTTTATTTCCGCAGGAGCATTCTTCCTCTCCCTCGGCATTGATTATGATGTGTCCAAGCTCACCGCCTGCACAGTTAAAGCCTCTGTATGGCTTACCGTCTATGATAACTCCGCCACCGACACCTGTTCCGAGCGTAATCAGAACAAAGCTGTCGGCATTATCACCGTTTACCGCATATTCTCCCAATGCCGCCGCATTTGCGTCATTCTCTAAATTGATACGCTTACCGAGCCTTTTTTCAAGCATTGCCCTTAATTCAGTGTTTTTCATTTTAAGATTACATGAATAAGCAATAACTCCACTTTTATTATCAACTGTTCCCGGACAGCCGATACCGACAGCTTTAATATCGGCTATTGAACAGTTTGCACCGTCTACTATGTCAACACACAAATCCGCCATATCCTCGACTATTTCCTCAATCGGTCTTTGAGCCAAGGTTGGAACCGACGATTTATATATAATCTTTCCCGATTCATCTACTACACCTGCGGCAATGTTTGTGCCGCCTAAGTCTATTCCTATATACATTTTATCTACTCCTCCTTTATATTACTCATCACAGAATACACGGTATTTAACACATCTTTTTTAGGGATGGTGTGCCATATTTTACATAAGTGGTAACAAATAGAATCCGTATATTCTGAAATCAATAATACACATCACTAATATATCGCTCATCGCAGAATACATGGGTTTATATAATAAGAGGGAGAGAGAGTCTTATTGGGGTAACAAGAACTTCCGTATATTCTGAGATCAGCGATATATCTTTATAAAAGCACCTCTGCCTCTATACAATATAGACGGCAGAGGCACAATTACTGTTTTTTTATTTATTTACGAAAATGCAGGACACCTTGGCTGCATATCCAAAAGGCTATTCCACATAAACACCTTAATATCTACATATTCGCCGCCAAAAGCATTCGGAACGCTTATGTTTTCACCAGCCGCATTTGTCTTAACGTCTGATATATCCTTGATTGTCGCCTTTACAAGATGACCATTAGCTGTATATGTAGCAACTATGAGATATGCGCTGCCTTCAGTACGCTTTATTACATTTACAGTGCTGTCCGTTGTGTTAACTCCCTTAATCTCATAATCGTCAGTCTGGATTTCCTCCCAGTGCGCATAAAGAGTTGTACCGTTTAAATCTGTAACATTTTCAGGTGTTATTGTCTCTATCTTTTTGCCGCCATTCTCCTCTGTATACCAACCCTTGAACTCATATCCTTCTTTTTCAAGTGTTGTAAGTTCGGGCAAATCCTCTATTGTGCCGGTTATTTCACTGCTTTCTTCACCGTTCTGCAATGTTATTTTATACGTTACAATCTCCCACTGTGCATTAAATCTGAGTGAGCCTTGTATTGACGCAATATTTGTATATACTGCATTGTCACTTCCGTATTTATATTTTGTGTCGTCTCCGTCTACCTTCCAGCCTTCAAACGTATATCCTGCACGGATTGGCTCCTGCTCCGGTATCAATATTTGAGTGGTTGATTCCTGATCATATTCATTTGAATCACTCGGCTTATTTGTAACACCTGCTTCCGGAGCTAAATATGCAACGGTAAATTTACCACGTTTTATCCAGCTCGAATATATTGTTTTTTCTGTGCTGTCACCAAAGAACGCAAGCATTTTATCTGCTGTATTGAAATTCTCATTAGTTACAACATTACCGCCGCCGTTTGGTTCGGTACGCCAATTTGTAAAATTGTAATCCTGACGCACAGGATTTTCAGACGGTAATTGCAGTAGGCTTTCAACTGTGCCTGTAAGAGTTGTATTTTCTATGCCTGTTCCTTCCTGCAAATCAAGCTTTAATGTATATGTTTTAGGCGTAATATTTACTGTTACCTTAACCGCTTTATCTGGCATTATAAAGCTATATTTGCCCTCTGTTTCTGTAATAGCTTGGCTTTTTCCGCCTTCCGGCTGATATGTAACGCCTGATATGTCATATCCGTTGGGAGCTGTCGCTGTAAATTCAACAGGATTGCCCTCCGTTGCAGTTTCAGGTGCTGTGATTGTACCCTTTAAGCCTTCGGGAATAACTCCCTCTGACACAAATTCTGATGTGATACTGCTTGTAACTTTTTCCTTTTCCGTTACAGTTGCCTTGAAGGTAATCGGGTTATATGCTCCGCCCGCTGTCTTTGGAACAAAACGGAAAGTATGCACTCCTTCACCAAGAGTCTCGGTCGGGATTTGAAGCGTAGCCGTGCTATCAACTGCGGTAATAGTATAATTAGTGATTTCTGTGTTTGTTTCACCGATAATCTCGTACAGCTTGTTTGCTTCTTTCCATACGTCGGTATAATCGCTTATCGTAATTTCTATGTTCTTGCCCTTTGGCGTATTACTAGCGCTAGATAGGCTTGGCTGTATCTGGTCAACGACAGTCTTATAGAATTTACTGAACATTGTCGCGCCTTTTGTAGTAGCACGCATATTGTAAATTCCTACAGACTGATTTGCTCTTGGACGGAACTGAATGGTTACTGTACCGTCATCGCCTATTGTTTTTTCGTCAATAAACTGTATCTTTTCCTTGCTTATTGCTTCGCCCTCCTCAAGATTTTGATTTGCAAGGAAGCTCATTGTTTTGCCTTCCGCATTATCCCCTTCAAGCTTAAGCTTAATTTTCAAAAGCGTCGACTGAGAAATGCGAAGCATTCCTTCCTCGTCAGCGGCGCTTTCTTTTAATGACTCCGGCGCCACAGTTGCTTCCGGTTCATTTGCAACCGTCGTTGTCACCTCTGCGGCAGTAATACTGCCCGCCTCAGCAAATGCCGGTACGGTTAATGCTCCCGCAAGCATTAAGGCTAAAATTCCTGATAATACTTTTTTCATTTTTTACTCCTCCTCTTGATTATCTTTATTAAAATCCAACGATACACTATCGCCGTTATTTTCTATGTTTAGTGCGTCCCCGAATATCGCCTGTACTGTTGACAATGTAACATAGGTTCTGTCATTTACAAGCTCCGCCTTTGGTAAATCCGTATGCTGTTTTGCGTTAACGAAAATATTACCGTTGCTCATATCAAAATACGTGCTTGTATACGGATAAAACAAAGATACCGTTTTAGTATCGCCGTCCCAGTAAATCTCCGCTCCGACAGCTTCGGCAAGCGGTCTTATCGGTATCATAAGCTCGTCTTTTAAACATGGCGGTGCGTCTGTTTCCCTTTCTTCACCGTTTATGTATACAGCTGAAATATCCTTTTTAAATTCTATCTTATCTTGTGTTTCAAGCGGTTCAAAATTGGGGAACACATTGTAGCCGCCGACATATGTATCTATCCCCTCCGCACTCATTCCTGACAGACTGAAGTTCTCTTTGTCAAGAGTAATTAGATTTACACTTCCCGCAAGAAACCGTAGAGGATAATAATCGTCTGAGTTCCACAACGCATCGGGATTTTTCGGAATAAGCGTGAAGTAGAACAGCGGTCCGTCGCGCAGCACCACATTGTTTTCACCGCTAAAATCAACATAGCTTACCGATACAATATCACCGTTTACAGATGCTTCTATAATATCCGTATCCTGCACAAGCATTGTTTCATTTGTTCCTAAAAGCGGTCTGCCGCTTTCATCAGTTTTGAGTGTGAATTGCTCCGTATTGTATGCAAATTGAAACTCACATCCGCATAATCCATCGTTATCCTGCGGCAGATTTTTTGTGTAAATCGGGACAATTATTTCATTCGCTTCGTTCATGCTTTGCGGCGCAAAAAACACGCATGAGTTTTCTGCCGCCAATGCAGTTATCGGCATACTAATGATCACCGCAATTAAAGCCATACATAATTTTTTTATCATTGTTATAACCTCCGTTTTATTACAATATATCGCTCATCACAGAATACACGGTATAAATAAGAGGGAGAGAGTGGCTTATTATGGGGGTATTCACAATAATCCGTATATTCTGAGATCAGCGGTATATTATTTACTATATATTATATATTACCTTTATATCGAAGCATAAAATACACCGCTCAATCTTGATCATTCGCATATGGGTCGTAATACCCTGCGTCCTTTCCGTTTATCGTAACAGGATAAACATACGCGCAGGAGGCGCTTCCGTCCGGATTAAACATACTTAATGTTCCCCTGTATGACGCTTCTGCTTTTTTCATATACTCATTATTTCTCGTAAGCCTCGCATAATCATAATAAACATTTGCGGTAAGCGAGCTCCAATAATGAGGAAAGGTATCGCCGTACATTCTTTTTTTACCGATGCCGAAGCTGTTGCAAATGCTGACATACAAAGTATTCGTAAATGTTTTGAAGTCAAAGGTCACAGATGCGCTCAAGGTCATTGTATCAGAAAGCTCTTAAGAATTATCTATCATCTCTTAACCACTGGTCAACAATTCAATCCGGAACTTCTGGTACAACCCATAAAATCACCTTTTGTAATTCACCTTCCACTGAGGGGTTATTTGTCGTGCCACAAAATCTACAATTATTTATATATTTTTAATGTTCATACCACGCTAACTAAATTTTATGTTTTTTCAAAAAACACTTGATTTTTATATAGTTAGCTCCATACTGTATGACGAAAATGCGATTTCCAAGAGCGCACTTCGTAAATCGTCATCTATATCCATTGCCATTATCTCCATAGCGAATTTTTCTATGCTGTGTTCGTCTAAAAGTCTGTAGATCTTCTCTTTCATATCATAGCTATACTGCACCTTCAGCAATAAATCAAAGATTTCAGATTTGTAATCATTGCCTGAAATTTTTACTTCGTCATTAAATTGTACAGCTATTTCACCGTTTACATTTTCTGTTTCAACAAACATGCTGCCGTTACGATAATGCTTCTTAAATATCTTTTCCTTACCGTCCTCGGTTACTGTTATGTCACAATCCTCGATTTTTCTGAATTCCATTATGTATCTTCGGTCTTTTACAAAAAGGCTTTCATCTCCGTCAGGCTTTGAAACAGTAAATTTTTTGCCCCATTCAAGCTGCATTTTTGTGACAACACAAGCTCCGTTTTCATATTCATTCGTGCAGCCGTCGTCCTCGTACATTTCAAAGGTATTGTCCGCGCCTGGAAAAATAACTACATTGAGTGTTTTCGGATTGCTTATATCATTTATCGATTCCGTTACTGCCATCGGAATAATTCCGCCTGCCTTTACAAGCACCGGAATGGTATCAATATTTCTGTGCATGATATGTCTGCCACCCTTATATGAATGCGATGTGAATAAATCAAACCACATTCCGTCCGGAAGGTATACGTTTACACTGCCTCTCAGTGTTACCTCGCTCATAGGCGATGTAATCGGCGCAACTATCATTTCCGAACCGAACCAGTATTCATTTTGATTATATTCATAAGCCAAATCATCCGTAGAATAGTAATAGAGTGGCAGCATAAGCGGCAGACCTTCCTTATACGCGCGGTAGTTCATTGTGTAAAGATACGGTATCAATCTATGACGAAGCCGCAGAAAATCCGACATTGCCGATTCGGCTTCCTTATTATAAAGCCATACCTCTTTAGACTGAAAGTCATTGTTTGTGCTGTGCAGACGCATAATTGGAGAAAATACTCCAAACTGAACCCATCTGGTTACACGCTCATCATTTCTGTCACCGTAGATATGACCGCCTATATCATGACTCCACCAGTTATAGCCAATATTTGATGCATTTGCCGTAAAATACGGCTGAAATTCAAGACTGCCCCAAGTGCAGAGAGTATCACCGGAAAAACCGATAGGATATCTGTGACTTCCCGCTCCTGAATATCTTGAAAAAATCATAGCACGTTTGCCTGTTTTCTTCATATCAAGATAATGATAATGGTTAAGCATCCACAGCGGGTCAAGTCCTTTTATGCGCGTTGTGTTTCCCTGCTGCCAGTCCATCCACCAGAAGGATACTCCTTCTTCCTCCATAGGGTTTAATATTTCCTCAAAGTATGCTTCTAAAAAGTCAGGATTCGTTGCATCAAATGCCACACGCTCGCCATTTTTAACATCAACACCCATGCGTGCGGCTATCGCTTCATATGCCTTTTCATGTTTTGCTATTCCCTCTGCGGGATGCAAATTCAATGTTACCTCCATACCCTCGTTATGGAGAAAATCCAAAAATGCTTTATGGTCGGGGAACAGTTCATCATCCCATGTAAATCCTGTCCAGCCTGAGCCGCATTCAGGAGGTATTTTTGTAGTGTGCCAATCCATATCAATAACTGCAACAGAAAACGGCAAATCTTTTTCTTTGAATTTCAGCATGAGATTTTCATATTCCTGCTGCGTATACTTATAGTATCTGCTCCACCAGTTACCAAGCGCATATCGTGGAATCATTGGTGGATTACCTGTTAATTTATAATAATCGCGAAGCGCATCAAGATGGTTCGTTTTATACGCAAAAAGATAAACGTCTGTCGCTTCATTGCGAGGCTCTATCCAGCCATCATCCGTTAATATAAGGGAATGGCTGTCGTCAAGCGATACTATGCCGCGTCTTGACATTATTCCGTCCTCCAGAGGGCATGCTCCGTCTGCACCGTCCAAAGTACGCGCTGTTCCTTTAAGATTGTCCGCATCCATACCGAAATGCCACGGCTGAAATGATGTACCGTTTTTGCCTCCCAAAATAGCAGATAAACTATTTTGGGAAAACTCTCCGCCGCAGTATGTAAGCTCTAAACACTCGGTTTTTATCGTGATTGAGCCATCTTTTTCAATAACCGTAAATTCGGGCGTGTCAAAATCGCGATTAACAACCACCTGTGTTGCCCTGTTCTCAAAAATTCCGTCAGCATTATATTCCATTCTTATCAGGGCTGGCGTAAGTACGGTAAAACGTCAGTCTTTACCCTGCACCACAGACTCCGCCCTACAGTTTCCCGTTGTTTTGTATTGATACTCTTTTTTCATATGAATTACTCCTTTCAAATTTATCCAAGCTCACTTCCCTGTATTGTTTTAATATATATAATTTTATTCAAATAATGTAATGGGTATAAACATGGTGCCGACACTTCCATTCGCTTTTAATTCCAACATGAAATCATTACGCCCATGCTTCATTGTATGAGGGTATAACAAATTCCGCATAGTTAATCGCAGAACCGCCATGCGCCTGATCTAAAAATATTGCCGTTTCCCTGCACGGAGATACATCCCATTCTTCCGGCATCAAATGCCATTTTACAGTAACCCAGCGCTGACGGCGAAGTTTATTGATTATCGTAAGAGATATCTTTTTCTCCTCTTCCGATTTAATATGTATGCCGCCGTTATATTTTACAATTTCATCAAATATTACCCCTTGTTTTTTTACACTCAGCACATGGTTTTTAATCTCATCACGGAAGGTAGTACGAGCATATATCCCCAGCTTTATATCTTGTCCCTTGAGCTGCTCTCCACTGTTCATTATCAATTCTGTTCCACATAAAGTAAATTGCTCCGTATTGTATGCAAATTGAAATTCACATCCGCATAGTCCATCGTTATTCTGCGCTAGCTTTTTCGTATAAACCGGAACAATAATCTCGTTTGTCTCGTTCATACTCTGCGGTGCAAAGAATATACACGAATTTTCTTCTGCCAATGCCAACACAGGCATACAAACTACATAATCTTTTTATCATTTTCTATACATCCATTTCATCACTAATATATTGTTCATCACAGAATACACGGTATAAATAAGAGGGAGAGAGGGTCTTATTCGGGTAACAAGTTGCCGTATATTCTGACATCAGCAATATATTATTAAAATTTTACTATGTACTTTTTAATATTGTTTTAAACAGCTCAAAAGCAAATAACCAGTGCATACTTTCAGTTGGATGATTTATTTTATTTGACAAAAGTTTTACTGTGTCAATGCCGATTTGCTCCATATCCTTCCATATTTTATAGCAATCACACACCATAATTTTATATTTGTCGCATATCTGACGCGCACATTCCATATATTCATCCATTACTCCATTATTTTGCCGTTTTGCCGTTTCTTCCATCAGTGCTATCATTTCAGCGTTCGTTTCAAATTCATAAACACGGCTATTAGTCATATTGGGTGTCATAAATATAGTTTGTATCCCATAAAGCTTTTCAAATATTTTTTCCAAAGAGTCTTTATATTCTTTTATTCCGTCTATATTCTTCGTACTATCATTAAGTCCAAAGCATACTATAACCATATCAGGCTTATGACAAAGCATTTCATCTATGCGAGCCAGTCCCATAGTCGCTGTATCACCGCTTATTCCGTAATTGAGTATATTTACTGATGTGTCTTTAATACAATATTCAAAAATCTGCTGAAGCTTTTTTGAATATGCTTCCCATGGTCTGTAAACAGGCTCAAACGTTTTTCCCTCAGCCACACGCAATTCAAAACATCCCTGCGTCACGCTATCGCCAAAAAAAGCAATAGTAACTGGTTTCTTGTTTTTTATTTTGTCCGCCAGCTTATTCATAGACTCATCTCCTTATTATTATCATTCCGCTTACAGGCACATTAAATTTTTTCAATGTATTTCTCAAAAGCGTACCTTTTTCAATAATTTTACCTCTGCAATTCAAAATATCATATGTTCCATCTATATTCTCTGCATTGATATAAAGCGCATCTTTTTGCGCGGCATTTACATATACTGCTTCATCAATTCCGCTTTCTATATTCCATACCACACCCGAAAAATCAACCGCAACAGCACGATTGCCTTTTTGGGCATATGCCATTGAATACAGCATTTCGGGCTGATATACATGTAAAGATCCCTCTAAAAGAACATCACAGTATCTATCGCAGAAGCTTAAATAAAATTTAAGCATCTCCATATGTTCAGCCGGTATATCATTAAGCTTAACCGAAATCTGAGGCACGCTGAACAATACGTTTGTTATTTGCCTTGCCGCATTCTCCGCGCTCCCCGACATATCCCACATCAGCATATCGCTATGCACAACACCGCACCCCGACATCATTCTCAAATCAAGAGTTCTCATTCTGTTTGTCAAAGCATCATACGGACAGTCACTTGCTCTGAGCATATTACCGTAGGTCTGCATAAGCGGTCCTATATAATTTTGGCGAAACTCTATCAATATGTCAGGTTTTATCGCTCTTAACCTTTTCAATATATCGCCAAGCAACTTTTCTATTGCATCCTCAAGCTGTTCTGTATCCATTTCTGAATTGTATTCATTTGAAGATTCCGTCATACGCAAGGAATCTATAAAATCAAGCTTAAATCCGTCTATTCCCCATTCTCTAACTGCATTTTCGTATATACCAGTCAGGTAATCTCGTACCTCACGATACCTTGGGTCAAGCACGCAATAATCATTATCGGCGCTGTCAAGAAATTTGCCTTTAAATTTATTCCATGCCTCGGAGTATTTACCCACAAACGGAACACTGTACCACAGGATAAATTTCATTCCCGTACTATGTACTGCGTCTACAAAGGCTTTCATATCTCCTATTCGTTTTATCGCGGGCTTCCAATCACCACAATAAGCATATCCGCGTTCGCTATTGTCCGTCTGCCATCCGTCGTCTACAATCACCGCGCGCATACCGAGCTCATATGCTTTTTTACATTCGGCAACAACCGCTTCTGTGTCTATGTTCTGATGGTAACTGTACCATGTGGAATACATAGGATGTTTTGCTATGTCCGGAACGCTCATATCCGGCAAATTACCTGATTTCCGCCACCACCCTGAAACATCACGCATTATGTCATAAATACGAATATTCCGCATATCAAGCCTTATAATAGTTTCATACGAGCTTCGCTTAGCCGTCATACAGGTGAAAAATTCTATATCCATCTCAATAGCTGCATTTTCCTCGCACACCCCACATTTTATCGAGACGGGAGTTTTAAAGTCCGCTATTGCACAAGTCATGCTGTTAATACCATCAGCTCCGTATAAGCACTGCACAGGTGCGCCGAATGCCGCGCTTGATTTACATTCTGCCTTGCTCCAGTCAAATCGTATATTCCTTATGTATTCGGCAGTCGGACTCCATTGCGCAAAAACATTCTCGGATTTTACATAAAATTTAATTACAACAGGTTCAGGATTTATTTTTTCCTTAAAATCCAGCCTCAATTTCAGTAGCTTAATATTTGCTTCATTACTTATATCGCAAAGCTCATAATCATATTGCGTGTAAATCTTAATGGTATTTTCATATAATGACATACTTATATCTGCTCCTTAATGATAAATTTATTCTCCCCTGTGCGGAGTTTTTGTCCGTTGTAAGTTGCATTTACATTTTGAGGAACCTCAACACATAAATTTACAGCTCCATTTTCCCGTTTCCATTCCACGGTAATTCTGCCGTATTCAGTGCTATAATAACCGCGAACATAACTTAATTCTTTTACATAATATGGTTTTATATCAATCCTATAACCGTTTGTATTGTCAGGCTGTATTCCTATAATATCTGTCATAAGCCATGCCATAAAGTGCGAATACATATGATGGTTTTTGGACTCTGTCATATTCCACCTTTCATACAATGTTGTTGCGCCGTTATTCAGCCAGTTGATATATGACGGAAATCCCTCGGCAGTGATTATCTTATACGCATATTCCTGCAAATCGCACTTGCTCAAAGCCCTGTATAAATATCTCAGTCCGACCATTCCGCAGTCGTGATGAAAATTCTTCTGTTCTACAAGCTCTTTTAACTGTTTTTTCAACAGTTCAAAATCATCGTATATATCAAAATATATAAGCATTGCAGCCGCTGTCTGCTTATTAACGCTGCACCTTCCGTTTGTCAGGTATTTTTCCTTTACCCGCCTGACTGCATATTGCTCTTTTAGCTTAATTTCATCTGTATTCATACCGTCAAGCTCTGTGCAAGCAGCAATATTCGTATAAACTTTATTTTTAGCAGGGCGTTTATAAATACTGAATCGACCTTATCATCATTATCGGGAGCCGCCCAGTCGTCAAGACCGAAATTAAGGTTTCCGTCCTTATCCTCTTGCATGTCCAGATAGTCCAAATATCTTTTAAAATACGGTATGCTGTCTGTAAGAGGCTTTTTATTTCCCGTGTGTAAATACAGTCTGTACGGTATCTCAAACAAAACACCGTCCGATACAGGTCCGTTACCCCAATGATAGCCCCAGCCTGCCGTCGGAATAATACCGGGCAGAGCGCCGTCCTCACGCATGGCGTCATGAATATCTGTAAGCCATTTTTCAAATACTCGCTCTGTTTCAAAATTTATAAGCATCTGCTCAGTCGACGACTGTGCGTCGTTTGCCCAGCCGAGCTTTTCACGCGTAGGGCAGTCTGTAGGCATATAAAACAGATTTGACAGCGTTGCATTTTGTCCCGCTTTAAAAAGCTTGTTTATCCTCTCGTCAGAACACTCAAATCCCGTTCTCGTTTTTACAGCCTGATGAACAAACACTCCCGATACGTCATTTAAGGACGGATTTTTTATTCCGCTTATTTCTATATACCTAAAACCATGATAAACAAATATCGGCGACCACACAAAGTCCTTACCGCAGCAAATAAATTCATCGGTCTGAAACGGTGATGACGGATAGTATTTTTCCATATCATTAAGCTGAAGCGAATAATCCTCATTTATTTCCTCCGCATATCTAATAATGATTTTATCACCGCCGGTTTGATTTGTATGAAGCCGTATGTAACCTGAGATATTTTGTCCTATATCAAAAACATACTTATCGTCTCCCGACTTATACATTGCTTTTGCAGGCAAAACTCCACATTCCCTTATCGGTTCACATTCGCAAGGTCTGAAAGCTCCTTTAGGCGGAGTATTATCCTCTGCCGCCGCACTCCATTTGCTGTCGTCAAAATTATATTCTGTCCAGTTCTCAGCATACAGACGTGAATCAAAATGCTCGCCGCACCGAAGCTGATTATATGTAGTGGGAGAATCTATACTGCATTTCCATGTACTATCACTTTTAACCGCTGTGCTTCCGTTAACGTCAAGCCGCATAATGAATTTAGGATTGTCACGCCATTTTGCCTTATCATAATCCCACGCCGATTCAATCCCCTCGTTATACCATCCGCAGCCGCAGATTACCGCAAGGATATTTTCTCCCTTATTAAGCAGATTTGTAACGTCATATGTATTGTACCAAAGTGTTTTGGAATAATTACTCACGGGAGCCGTAAACAAATCTTCGGTTACTTTTTTACCGTTTAGCCACACATAGGCATAGCCAAGACCACATATGTTAAGCTTTGCTGATTTTACTGTTTCTGATAAAACAAACTTTTTTCTGAACATCGGAGCGTAAAATTTGTTTTTATCAAAAGGAATATCAGGCTTTATAAAAGATATTTTTTCAAACATATTTAATCCTCTTTGTCAAGCAGTTCAAGCGGATAATCCCCCAAACGCTCCACTTCAAAATTATTCGCCTTAAACTTTTCATAATCAAATTCATTAAGCTCGTCAATCGCCAGCTTATGAAATTCATAAAAATTCGGCCACCATTCATATCCGTCGCCCAGATTGTGATTTAAAAATGCGTCCGCTATATCCTTTCCCATCTGCGGTGCGACATAAAAAGCTCCCATTGCAAGCACATTTACTCCATTCCCCGTAATTGCGCGAAGCGCCGCCGGTACACTTTCAACCACGCCGGCATGAACGCCCGGACATTTGCTTGCCGCAATATGTATACCCATTCCAGTGCCGCAGAAAATCAGCGCTCTTTCAAATTCGCCTTCTGAAATTTTCGCGCCGACCTTTAAACCGATACGGTGAAACATTTCCGGTTCTTTTTCATCCGCTGATTTTACTCCGATATCAGTAACCGTCCATCCTTTTTTTCTAAGATGCTCCGCTACTACTTCTTTAAGAGGAAAGCCCGCAAAATCCGCACCTACAAGTACCTGCTTATCCTTTACTGTTTTCATTTTTTCGTCCTCCCTAAACTTTTTTTATTTTTGATATTTCATTCTGTATTCTCGCGGGGTAATTCCCACATTTCGCTTGAACACTACCGAAAAGTAATTTGCATCCTCGTATGCAACCTGCTCGGCAATTTCTGAAATTGTATAATTAGTGTTTGCAAGCAGTTTTTTTGCTTTTTCAAGACGCTTATTAGTTACATATTCTATAAATCCCTGTCCTATATAATTTTTAAATAGTTTGCTTAAATACTTTTGTTCCAGATAAAAATGTCCGGCTAAAAATTTCAATGAAATGTTTTTACAATAATGCGAATCAACATATTTAACTATATCCTTTATTTTTGACTCCCCATTCAATTCTATTTTGTCATCTACACGGCAAAAATCACACAAATCCACAAGTAAATCTCTTACTGAAAAATTAAAGTTATCTTTATTATTCAGTTTGTCATTAAGTTCTTGTATTAAATTCTCCACATACTGTGTTAAATGATTGTTTTTGTTAATAATATCCTGTATTCCGCTTAAAAGCTTTTCTGTCCATACAGTAATATCCGAAAAAACTATCTTTTCTTGTCTGAAGTGCATATAACTACGTCGTATCTCAATCTTTGCCGTATCTATATCATTACTTTCCAACATCATTATGATATTGTTATATACATCGTTATAATACTCGCTGATATAATGTGTTACGGTATCGCAATACTCCTGTATAAAATTTTTTTCACGAATTGTGGAATTAAGAGCTGTTCTTGCATTGAAATATACTTCTGAAAATTTCATATTATGGTTTCCATATGCAAATCCTACGCAAAATGCTTTGGACAGTTCTGCTTTCAGACTATCAAAACTTTTAATTTTATCTGCTGTGATAAGCATAAGTTCTTTACGATTTATAAACAAGGTGTACACATCACCTATGCCCTTATTTACTTTTTGATAAATTTTCATTTTTTCATCAAAATCTGAAACGAAATCTGCCTTGCTTTTCATTATATACAGATAATAATCTTTAAAATCTATTAGTCCTTCTGTCGAAACATCTTCATTAATTAACATATCAAGCATATATTCATTTTTGCCTATCTTTTCAACTAAATTGCTTCGTGTATTATGCTGTATATTCATAATACATTTAAGAACAGCCACTTCAAGGTCTGTCCTTGAAACAGGTTTTAATAAATATTGAGCCACACTTATATTTATAGCTCTTTGAGCATACTCAAATGACGCATAACCGCTTATTATAATTACTTCACATTTTATGTGCTTCAAAATTTCCTCTATCATTGTCAAGCCGTCAACATTTTGCATTTTAATATCAGTTATTATTATATCCGGCTTATATTTCATTGCTGATTGAATCCCTTCTGACGCACTGCAACACATATCGACAACTTCAATGTCAAAGTTTTTCCATTTCAAAAGCTGCCTTATTCCTTCACGCGCATTTTTTTCATCATCAACTATAATCAGTTTATACATGATATTTTCTTCCTTTTCTGCTTACAGTTTTATTTTAAATCTCCTTATACGGGATTTCTATCAGAACTTGTGTTGATTGGTCGGCTTCACTGAAAATATCCATAAATACATTTTCTTCTCCGTAAAATAAAATCAGACGCTTATATAAATTTTGTAATCCTATATGGTTATTACTGCAACCCTGATTCTTAATATTTTCTTTAATCTCTTTAAGTTTCTCTTTTGTTATTCCAACTCCGTTATCTGCTACATTGATAATAATCCGATTATCATGTTTTTGCGCTATAACTGTTATAAAACCATCCTTTCGCTCCATTGGCTCTATTCCGTGCTTTATGGCATTTTCAATTAAAGGCTGTAAAATAAATTTAACAACATGGCAATTCATAAGACTGTCATCTATATCAAATTCATACTCGAATTTATCTCCTATCCTCATATACCATATATCAAAATAGCTTTCCGCACATCTTACTTCATCAGCCAAGGCAACCGTTGTCTCTTGTGAAAGATTATATCTTAATATCCTTGAAAGACTTACAACGACGTTTTCTATTTTGTCGTTTTCTTTATTTATCGACATCATGCGCACAAGGTCAAGCGTATTATATAAGAAATGCGGATTGGTCTGGTTTTCATACGCCATAAGCTGAGCATCCTTAACCTGAATTTCCATTTGCATAATATGATTTACCTGCTCATCCAGCTTTTCAATCATTTTGTTAAATTCCTCGCCGAGCAGTCCAATCTCATCATCTCCTGAATATTCTACTCTGCTCGTCAAATTTCCGTGCCGGACATCCTCCATACACCTGAGCATTTCGCTTATAGGCTTGCCATGATGCTTATATATTTTATTTACAATCAGTATCAAAACAATTGAAAAACCTAAAGCCATTAACAAGAATTTTAATATAATCATATAAATTCCGTTGTTAATTGCAGTTTTATTCATTAAATAGCAATATGTCAAATTGAAATTATTTGACTTCTCATAATACAACTGATATTTATTGCCTTCATACGCAAAATTATTATCTGAAACACCCAGCTCTTTTGTATTTCCTCCCTTAAGACGGTCTTCGTTGCTCAAAACAATATTGTCTGACATTCCTAAAATCAAGAAAATATCTTTGTCCTTTTTTGAGTGGGAACATATATCAATCAGCCTATTTTCATTTATCATAATGTGTATATAACCTATCGGCTTCATAACAGACGAATAGGCATATAATTTTTTGCTTAAAACAATACTTCCGTCGCAATAATTCCACACCTCTTGCCCGTCCAGATTATTCATTGTATCCAGTTCTTCTTTATGAATATGATGTATTTTTTCTTCATTCCAAACCCCTACTCCAACTTCCATTCCATCATTATCAACAAAACATATTCCGGTTACTCCGCTTACTTTATCAGAATAATTCTGCAATTGCTGCGCCAGATGATAGGCATATATTTTTTCATTTCCATATTCATATTTATTGTTTATAACTGTTTCGATATCCGCTGAGCTTACACTGTGCAATATATTAGAATATTGATTAAGCTCAATATCCATATTATCACGGACAGCCGAGGCTATATTTTTCACGTAATCTCCCGATACTTTTATAATATTTATCGCATATGAATATGCGCTCACAACAAATATTGCGGTTATCGCTATACAGAAGGTAACCATATATACCAAAAACAGCTTTTTCCAAAAAAATCTTATTTTTTTATTCATGAGTATACCTCCTGCATAGCAATTATAATTGTTATCTGATTTCCCGACCGAGATTGGTTCCCGCCGGAATAACGGCAAAAATATATTTATTGAGCCTTTTCATACTTTCCTCCACGCATTTCTAATTCGTCAAGTCCATAATTATTTTCTTTTGTGAACTTTCCGTCAGACTCATATTCTTCAAGCCACATTTTATAATTTTCATTAAGCTTCTTTTCCATATCGGCATAATCAAAGTTTTGTCCCGAAAGCAGCTGCATAACTGCATCTGTCGGGGTCTGTGCCATTTTGTCGGAATCAAGACACAAAATATTATCAACAGGAACACTGCCACCTTGGAACGCTTCAAATATAGGGTCTACATCAAGCTCTTTTACCGTTGGAATTTGCTTTGTGCTGTCAACAAAAATCTTATACTGTTCCTTTGAAAACATAAACTGAAGAAAATCAATAGCCGCTTCTTTTACAGCAGGGTCTTTTTCTGCCGATTTAGTAACTGTAAGTGACTGTACCCCTCCAATTACAGGATTTCCGCATACATATTCACTGTTTTCTTTTGTAAATAACGGAAGCTTAAATGCTCCTATACGAATATTTTCTTCATTTTCCATAAAGCTTTGAATATCCCAGCTTCCTGACATAAGATGTGCTGCTTTACCTGTAAGAAGTTGAGATTTTGCGGCAGCCTCGTCAAAACCGGTTGCATTCTGACTGTACTTTGCATACTTCTTAACTTCATCCCAAAAGCGCTCCTGCAATTCCTTATATCTGCCGGTGGTTAAATCAATTTTTCCATTTGAGATTGCCGCCGCTATTTCATTATTTGAAACCGCACAGTCACCGTTTATATTTATATTGTTGTCTGATAAGAAAGCGTCGCCCAGCAGTCCTGTATTCAGATACCACATAAACCATACGACCGCGTCCTTCTTCTGTGCCATAAATGCAATAGGATTAGTTCCGTCTTGTTCTATAACCTCACAATTATGGATAAATTCATTCCAGGTTTCAGGAATTTTCAAATTAAGCTTTTCATATAAATCCATATTGTAATAATATGCCACGCCTAAATCAAACAAAGGCAAAGCCACGTGCCACGGCTGAGTATAATCGGTTGCCTGTTCAAGCTTTCCGTCAACAAAACAATCCTTCCATGTTTTTTTGTCATATGGATTTTCGCCCTCCAGCGCTTCCTTGAGGTCAACTGTCAATCCCTGCTTATATTGCTCGCCTATAACTGTCGCATGATTGCTTTCAATTGTAGGAGCCTGATTTGACGCAAATCTTGTCTTTATCCATTCCTGATATCCGCCTACTGGCTGAGATATTAACTCAACCTCTACATCGGGGCGCACAGATTTATAGTTTTCAACAATCTTTGATAATGCGTCCTCCATCTCCGTGCCTGTACTCGGCTCCCAAAATGAAAAGCTTATTTTCACCTTATCAGAAGCCTTTCCCTGTCCTCCGTCACCACCGCAGCCTGCCAAACTGATTATTGTCATAGCCGCCGCCATTACTACCGCTGTTACTTTTTTTAACATTTTTAAATCCTCCTCTTTATAATATTGTTTATTCTTTTACCGCACCCATGGTTGCTCCGCCTATGTATATTTTCATTGTGCATACAATCAGAGCAATCAACGGAATACTTACAATACAATACGCCGCCATCTGCAAGCCGTAATCCAATCCATACTGACCCGCAAGCTGATTAAGTCCAACCGGAATTGTGCGCATCTTATCTGAACTGAGTACAATAAACGGCCACATAAATTCATTAAATTTTGAGAAAAATGTCTGTAAAAATATTGTTCCCACTATTGGTAATGATATCGGTAATACCATTCTCATAACTATCCTGATTTCGTTTGCCCCATCAATCCTTGCCGCCTCAAATATCGAATCAGGAATTCCTTCAAAAAACGAACGGGACAAGACTGTTGCCACAATTGACCCTGCTGATATTCCGGGTAGTATTACTCCCCAATAAGTATCATTAAGATGCATTGACAGCACATTCAAATACATTGGTATAAGCAAAAGTCCGATAGGAATCATCTGAAACATCATTACAAAATAATACTTCCTTTGCAGGCAATTCAAGCTTAGCAAATGCGTATCCCGCAAATACAGACACAGCTATAACGCCGATACATATAGCAGGGGTAATAATAAATGAATTAACAACATATTTGCTTATTACGCTCCATGCTTTAGAAAAGTTCTCCCAATGCGGTGTTGAAGCAAAGCCCCAAAAATTTGTAACTATCTCATTTTGGTCTTTCAGAGATGTAACAATCATTATGTATATCGGCGCAATAGTAAGTATCACAAAGAATATAAGTATTATTTCCGGTATATGTGAGCTTTTTCCCTTTTTTAGTTTTTTATTTCTCATTTCCGTTCTTCCTCCAAGCATAACTTTTTTATTTTTCTGACTGCTGTTATATCTTGAGCACTGTAATTGTAACCATTGTCCTCAAAATGGTATCCGTCAGGCAGTTCAATTTCACATTCTGTTTCCGGCGGACACTTAACCTTAAGCTCTATGCTGCCGCCATTTTTCTGCCATTCTACACTTACCTTACCGCTCGGCAAATTATGATACGCTCTCGCAAAATTAAGCCCTTCAATAAACATAGGTCTGATTAAAACGTTTTTGCTGCTTTTTACATTTATTCCTCCGACATATCTGATAAACCACTGTATCACATCGCCTAAAAAATGATGATTATATGACTTTTCTCTGCTCATATCTCCCAAAACAAAATGTTCGGGAAGAGTTGTCGCGCCCTGCTTTACATAATAGCCATAGGAAGGGAACTCCTCATCCGTTATCATCTTATATGCCGTTTCAGCCTCACCAAAACGAGCTAAAACGTGAAATATTACTCTTGTTCCAAGAAGACCGCAGGTTAGCTTATAATTATCACTCTTTAATATTTTCATCAATTGTCCGAAAGCATATTGTTTTTCCGCCGCTGTGAAAATATCAAAATATATACCCATCGCCTGCGCTGTCTGGCATCTGCTTTTAATTGTCATAGTGTCGGTATTAAGGTATTTTTTTCTGACGGCAAAATATAGTTCATCTCCGAGATTTTTGGCAAAATCCGCATTATGGTTAAGCCCGGCAGCCCGAAACATCTTTTCGCTTTTTCGGCATGTATCAAGGACACAAACACTGTCTGTAAAGCCTAAAGGAACAATATAATCATCGGAATTTCTGCATACCGGTCCGAGGTCGCCTAAACCTATTTCAATAATGCCTTCTTCATCTCTTTGCCTGCATATATATTCCAGATAAGACATCATAGCATGAGCATTTTCCTTTACGATATCCATATTGCCACGATACTTGTACAGCATATACGGTAAATTAAACAGTACACTGTCCCATATAGGACCGTTTCCCCATTCATATCCCCACGTATCGGTAGGTACAATACCAGGAATACTGCCGTCAGGATGCTGAGCGAGCCTGATATTATTGAGCCACTCCCTCCAGCTCTTTTCAGTGTTCATTGTCATAATCATATGCTCCGAGGACACTGACGCATCGCCCGTCCAGCCGTTCTTTTCTCTGTGCGGACAATCGGTAGGGAAATAATAAAAATTCGCCCTGTCACTCCGCCTCGCAATCTCAAAAATCTTGTTTGCTATATCATCAGAGCATTCAAAACCACCCGTTTTCTCTAAATCAGAACTCATAACAAGATATGTCAGCAGGTCATCATCAGCCTGCTCCTCTGTTATTCCTGAAATATAAATATAACGAAAACCGTGATATGTAAACATTGGTTCAAAAATTTCTTCTTCGTCGCTGTGAAGTATGTAAATATCACGCTGGACATATCCGTCCGGATAAAAATTAAAATTACCGTAATCCGGCTTATCGCCGTCAAGATACTCAGTGCATTGTATATCTATTCTCTGTCCTGCTCTTCCTCGTATTTTCAATCTGAATATACCGGCATTATTTTCTCCGAAATCATATACGTACCCGCCTGTTCTTGTCGGCGGCGTTTCCTGTGTTTCTTTTCCTTCAAGCCAACTGCATACATCCTCACGCGGGGAATATTTGGCAAGCTCTCCTTTATAAATCCGTACCGCTTTTATTTCTTTTATAACCCGTATAGGTTCAGCCTCGCATATCTTTGCTTTTCCTCTCGGTCTGTCAGCCAATACAGGGCTATGCCATTTATCATCTTCGATAAAACCTGCTTCATTCCAGCCTTTTTCTTCAAGCCTGCTGTCATAAAATACTCCCGAACGCAAATCATTAAATGTGATTGCTCCTTTTTTACAATTAAAATCTGAAGCATCATAGTATTCTGTTTTATCAAAACTTTCAATTTCTGCAAAACATGCCAATTTAGGCGATGCGTTAAATACATTCTTATCAAAATCCCATACGCATGTTTTGCTGTTTCCGAAACCGTCTCCGAGCATTATACCGATTACATTTTCGCCGTTCTGCAAATACGGCTTTATATCATATAAATCGTAATACGTTATATGGTCGGGATTGGATATATACGGAGCAAGATATCCTTTAGTTATTTTTCTTCCGTTTACAAACAAATCATAAAAACCTATACCGCATATACTTATTTCCGCTCGTTTTATATGTTCAGGTACTGTAAAGCTCTTTCTGAATATCGGCGCCGCAACATGCTTAAAATATGTTGAACGCTCTCTATCCTCACATACAAATTTATCTGATAATATCATTAACTCTCCTTCTTTCTTCTCATTATAATAAGGCTGAAAACAAGGGTAATAAGAAACAATATTACCGATATTGCGCACGAATATCCATACTGGCTGTTTCCTGATGAAAACGCCATTTTATACATATGTAACCCCGGCACAAGCGACGCATTATTGGGACCTCCGTTTGTCAGAATTAAAAATCTTTCATATTCCTGTATCTGACCTATGAGAGCTAATGTCAATAAGGTTTTTAGCTGAGGTGCTATAAGAGGCAGCTCCACCTTGAAAAATGTCTTGAATGTGCCTGCCCCGTCAATCTGTGCGCTCTCAATCATTCCCGGGTCTACACCCTGCAGAGCAGATGTGGCTATAATATAATTAAATCCCGAAATCCACGGAAAGCCTATAAGCACGATTGCCCACAATACAAATTTTTCTGTACCTAAAACATTGGGAAAAGTTGCGCCAAACCATTTGAATATATGTGCAAAAGCGCCTATTTCGGGATAATATAAAAACTTCCACATCATCATTGTTACAACGCTTGGTATAGCCATAGGCAAAAATAACAATACACGGAATAAATACTGCTTCTTTTTACTTTTCACCATCAATGTCAGTTTTGCCGCTATTACCGAAAAGCTAAAGCAAAATACCATAGCAAACAGTAAAAATACCATATTTTTTAGCGCTATGGGGAACTTGCTATCCTTTGTAAATAAATCAATATAATTCTGGAAACCTATAAATTCATTGATTGATATTGCGTCATATTTATAAAATGATTTTGCAATACCCGTAATAAATGGCACAAGCATAAATGCCATCATAAAGACAAACAACGGAAGTATGTACAATAAATTATAATATTTCCTATTATTTCTTAGTTTTTCATTTTTCATATCATTTCGCCTTTCCTTACCACAAGGCCTTTAAGCATTGCTTTTTATTATTGATTGTTATTCTTAAAGATTCTTTATTTATTTTAATTATACCATTTACCATTTTTCATTTTAATAGATATTTTCGTTATAAATCTTTAATTTTTCTCAAATTTAAAGGTGTATACTGCTCAAATGCAGTATACACTTCTTATTTTAATTTTAATATAGTATAGCTCACCGCACCAAGCACAATTTCTCCTTCGGAAATTTTAATATTTCCGTTTTGCATAATCACATCTACACATAATTCCATTTCAAATCTTTTATCTTCATTTGAAGGATTTATACATATTAAATACTGTTCATTTTCACTCATTCTTTTATATACAAGTGGATATCCGCCATTTTTTCTGTTTAAAAACTCAATACCACCACTTGCAGAAAGCGCCTGAGTAGTTTTTCTCAAAGCAATGAGTTCCTTAACTTTATTAAGCAAAGAATTTTCATCACCAAGCTGTTCTTCAACATTGACTCCGTTTTCATTTACCGGAAGATATAAAAGCTCCTTTGCTCCATCGGAAAATCCGGCATTTTTACCCTTCTTCCACTGCATAGGTGTTCTTGAACCTGTGCGTGTAAAACCGCCTTCTTTAGATGGCATATCCGGAATATATTCCATTCCTATTTCATCACCGTAATACACAAAAGGTATTCCCGGCATAGTCATAATAAATGCAAAGATAACCTCAAGCTCCGTATTTGTTCTTCCGTAACTTATTCTTGCAAGGTCATGATTACCTGTAGGAATGGAAATAAATCCGCGGTCTTTTGTTTTTTCATATTCGTCAAGATAATCATTCAGAAATGTTTCTATATTACCGTTTCCTCTGGTGTCAAAAAAGCTGTTTCCAAAGAATATTCTCGGGACATTCCTCTCATCTTCCGCTCTGAAAAGACTGGTATATGCAGGAAATACCGTATGAATAAGAAAATCAATATGAAATCCCGCCGCTATGGCATGACTCGGATGAGACCATTCAGAAATAAGTACGCACTCAGGATATTTTTCATCAAAAATCGTGCGTATTTCCCTCCAAAATTTGATTATGGCTCTACCGTCATAATCATTTTTTATTAGAGATGCCGCCAAATCCACACGAAAACCATCCGCCCCAAGCGTTATCCAATATTCCATAATATTGATAAGCTCCCGTTTTGTCTCGCGGCAGTCCGGATGCTCCGGAGGTAACTGCCATGACGGTTCATCAATATTTGCAAATCCATAATTCAGAGCCGGCTGACAATAGAAGAAATTCTTCATATATGCACCGTTACGCTGAGCATATCCGCCTATACATTCTCCGTTATAAATATTTAACCAATTATCTGTCCAAACATATCGGTTCGTGTATTCGTTTTTCTCAGTGCAGCAAGATTTTTTAAACCATTCACACTCTAATGACGTATGCCCCGCGACAAGATCAACACAGACTTTTATACCCTTTTGGTGAGCGATAGTACAAAGCCGTTTAAAATCAGCATTTGTACCATATCGTTTTCCTACCTTATAAAAATCGGTTACATCGTATCCTCCGTCTCGGTAAGAGGATTCATAAAATGGATTCAGCCATATAGCCGTAAATCCCATATCTTTTATGTAATTAAGTTTCTCTGTTATTCCATTTAAATCACCTATTCCATCACCATTGGAGTCATAAAATGATTGAGGATATACATTATAAAATACAGCATTTTCAAGCCACTTTGGTGTTATCATTTTTAATTATTCTCCTTTTTTGTATTGCATATTAATTTTGCGCGACAATTTTATATATCGCGCAAAATTCACTAATTCTTATAAACTACAATATCGTATATCCATTCTCTATCCATTCTTAAAAAGATATCGCATCCCTCCTCTATATCATCAACTGTTCCAAGCGACGCTTTCGAATTCTTCAGCGATCTGTCATAAACATATATATTTGAGGCAACACGGGAACACTCTCCCCATATAGTATCATCTTTAAGCTCTGTAGTCCCGTCAAGATTTAAAGCAAACCGCTTTGCGGTTGGATAGCTCCTGCAAACTTTACCTATGACTTTTCTTGTATTAGAATAAAAACCACCCTCATCTTTATACGTCAAATTACTTTCATCCAACAATAGCTTTTTATTAACAATCTCATTATTCGAATTAAGAGTAATTTGAATAATATCGCCCTCTCCAAGCTCAGAAGCGTCTACTCTCTTATCAAACATATACTCAACTGCCTTATTTCCACAAAAACCTTTAATCTGTGTTACAACTTCATCATTATCATTTACAGATGAAAGTATTTCGTCTATCAATAAAACTGAAGATCCTACAAAAGGTTCTGTGGAGTATGTATCAATTTCTTCAACAACCGCTACTTCCGGACAATTCTCATCTATAGCATAAACTTTTGCGCTATAGTCCTGTCCGTCACGCAGATAGTCACAGGTAGTTACACGATAAAGCCCTTCATCGTCAAGATTAGCAGGGATTGAAAAAACCAGCGTGTCTGTAAGAAAATACGTTGAATTAAACGAACGGTTTGCATATAGATATTTCCCGCTCAATTCTGCAAAATTCATTTCTTCTCCGCTTGCATTACTTACTCCTGTCTTAATTTTGCTAATAAGTCCTTGTGAATTGAGCGTATACGCAATCAACTGAGGTGTTAGCTTATTTTCACCGCAAAGCTCCTCTTTTTTTAGGGAAGTATTATTGAATTTTACTTTCTTTGCAAGTTCAAAGTTTTTCCATTCTCCTGTTTCAGTAAATACTTTTATGCCGGCTTCTTTCGTATTATTATCATACCAAGCATTTGTCATATATCCATATGAATTACTTTTACTCATGCTATATTCCGCATAAGCAATTCTTCCTTCATAGTCAAGTCTAAAAAGATATGTTGAACCTGCACCGAAATCAGTGTTCGCAAGATTTTTACCGAACTTATATTCTGTTCCGTCTATAACAACGCCTTCTTTATCCGCCCGTTCAATTATACCTGAAACATTTTTTGAAGATATCAGTAATTTGATATACTCTTTGTCCTTTGATACAATAGCCTTTATAACGTCACCGGTTTTAATCTGTGAAAATCCGATTTTCTCATCACCGTTATACATTTCGATTGTTTTTTCGTTTTCATCAAGTATGAGATTCTCACCTTCGTCAATCATATTGTATACTGTTTTTGTATTCTCTGATATGCGCTGGACAACAACCGTCATATAATCAGATATAAGAATTGTATCAATTTTTTTATCGCCGTCATTGTCAATAAGTGTTACATTTCCGTCTTTTGGTAATAATTCTGTATCCGTAATTTCAGGGTATGCTTTTCCATTATATATATAGTTGCATATAGGCGAAATTTTTATTTGTTTTTTCTTTTTATTGTTATAAAAAATAAATTTCTGTTTTGTAGTTGTCGGGTCAATGTCCTCGCTGTCTATATTATATATGGTATTATCATTTGTCGGACGAATATATATAAGTTCATAATCTCCATTAGTGTCTTTATAGTAATATGATACCTTTTGACCGAAGTATTTATTTGCAGATGTGCTTCCTTTCATATAATTTACATGGTCAATACATACGCTGTCCTTTGAAACAGCGCTTGCTCCTGTATACGAGGTTATTCCGTCATCGGTAAGAATGCCCTTGCCCGAATATATTTCGCGATGTTCTAAAATTGTTTTACCCCTGCTATACTCATTATTCGTTGATTCCATAACAGGAATATCCAAAGCATTAACAATCAATCTTGCCATCGCGCCTCTTGATGTATCCTGTTCACCTATACCATCGAGAAGTCCAATTCCCGCCGCTTTCGTCTTATACCCTAAAGGATATGCCAAGTCACCCATATCATAACCTAACGCACAAACAAGCATTTTCACAGCTTCGTCACGCGTTATCGCCCTTTCAGGCTCAAATTTGCCGTTTCCTGTACCACTAATTATACCAAGATATTCCGCAGTTGATATATATCCTGTCATTTCTTCGGTAACATCTGTAAAATCGCATTTTCCGCTTGATGATTTCGCCATTTCATCATAGCCTAACATAGACACAACGCATTTCACAAACTCTTCACGCGTCATTATAAAGTCACCTTTAAACAGTTTATCAGTATAGTTATCCATAATTCCCAAAAGTCTCAGCAACGTTGCATCTTCCTCATAGGCTTTACCAACTGCATCAGGCGCGGGATCATCCGGATTTGAAGTTTCATTTTTTATTATAATTGGCTGTACTGTTACGCTATCCAGATAAACCTTATTATCCTTCATCCAGTTGCCGAACATAACACCTCCTGTTATAGGCATTTCTTCAGCATCTGTATCCGTAACCTCAAGTTGCTTTTCCCCATCAAAATATATTCTAAGCGTCATTGACTTGTCAGGATTTCTGATTGCATCAATAGATATATCATGCCATTGTGAAGCATCGGCGTTTATGCTTCCAGACCATCCCTGTGCAAAAAAATCTCTTGACGGGAGAGTTGGATTAAGTCTCTGAATTCCAAACCCGTTCGAATTGTAATAGATAAGATAAGTCTGCGATCCTCCCTGCGATTTCATGCGAAAAAGCATTGTCGGGTTTCCCTGCGCAGACCAATCCTTTGTTTTTAATCGAAATGTCGCCCTATATGAATCCTCCCAGCCCAGCTCGCTGACTTTAGGATTATATGTGACAGTTTCCTTTTCGCCCAATACAACGGCATTGGTTCCTTTAACGCTTTCTATTGTCGGGTTTCCTTCTTTTACCCAATTACCAAACCCTGAATCAAAATTCTCATTAAGTAAGTCTGTGCCATATTCTACAGCTTCTACACAAATTCCGGAAAGAAGTATAAAAAACGCCGACAAAATTGCAATAAATTTTTTCATTTTATTTTCTCCTTACTTTGCATAATTCATATATCATTTTTGCCGCTTGTGCCCTTGTAACCATTGCTTTGGGCGCAAAAATTCCTTCGTCCATACCGTTTATTATGCCTTTTTTATACAAAACCTCGACACTGTTTTTTGCGTAGTCGGCAATTTCATTTTCATCGAAAAATACGGAATATTCTCTCTCGTCATTCGCATCTATACCAATTATGTTCATACATCTTGCGATAACCACAACCGCATCCTCACGGGTCATTGAATTGCCCGTACCAAATAAATTATCGGAAATACCGCTTATAATACCTGTTGAATATGCAGTCTTTATATAATCGTAATACCATGTATCAGGCAACACGTCATCAAACGCAAAATCTGTATCACCTTTAAGGCCCGAAAATTCAACTATCATTTTAGTAAATTGTTCTCTTGTAACATTATCTTGAGGGCTGAATTTTGAATCACCCATACCATGAACAATGCCCTCTTTGTATAAATATTCCACAGCTTCTTTTGCCCATTCAAAATTCTCCATATCAGAGAACAAACTTGTCGTTACCGTTTCCGAAGGCTGAACACCACTCTCCATTCCTCCTGCAGGAGAATTCGAACCGTTCGGTAATTTCCAAGAAGGCTGACTACCCGCCATAATTCCTCCTGAGGAACCTGCACCTCCACCAGAGCCGCTGCCCGCACCTCCTGCACTCGGAACTTTATAGGTTTCAAGCTGTGCAATAAATTTATCAACAAATACTGAAATGCTGTCCGCACCTCCCTGCGGCAGACTAAGAATTGTCTGTTCGTTTACAATAATCTGCATTGTTGCATTATTCGCATAAGCTGAAAACTTTGCATTAGCTTTAATTCCCATATACTCGGCATACTTTTTTACCACATTTGTAAGCGATGCCTTATTCGCATTTTTTAGCTCACATACTACTACTCCGTCTTTCATAGCCTTTTTAACTTCGGATATGTTATTGTACTTTTTATGCTTAAGTATGTAATCTAAAACAAAATTAAATGTATTAGTATCCTTTGAAATATCAGTCCCATCAACAACAAAACTAATGTATCCACCACTTTTAAGTTCTGCTGAAAGTTCACTTACACTTGTTGAATTATTTATCAAAGCTGTTGCAAACGCATCATTATACTTTGTTTGAAATTCAGAAATTGCGTCATATGGCTTTGACTTAAAAATAATTTCCGCAATATCGCTCTGCAGAGTAGTATATTTTCTATAACCTTCAATGTTTATTCCCATTGATTTAAAACTGTTTTCATTAACATCAGCAAGTAACAGTGTTTTTATTTCCGCACTTGTTTTTTTCTCATTGAGCGTTTTTAACAAATTATTTTGATTTTTCAAAGAAACATATTCAAGCGGCTCGCTTTTCTTTTCAAATCCTTCAGATGCAATATTTACCGTATATGAACCCGTTGCATCATAGTCTTGCATGAACTTATCAGGCATATTAAATACCACAGAAAAATCTCCAGCTTTATCACATATCACTTCATCTGCAAATACTACATCCTTATATTCTGCAGCCTTAACCGTTTTTGAAACAAACACAGAAACTTTGCTGTCAGACGCTGCTGTACCGCTTACTGTTATTTCTGTACCGTTTCCTCTTATGTTTACATCAATTCCTTCAGCCGCCTGAGCTGGGAAGCTCAGGCAGAGAAAGGCTAATATAAATAATAAATATTTTTTCATGAAAATTGTCTCCCTTTTTATTTACCTCCTATACGGATATACGCTATTTCAGCGTCCATATTTCCGCCTACTTTAAATCCGTTTTCGTAAGGATGCAATGACTTTGAATACTTACTTGATACTTCTTTGCCATTGATGATCAGACGCTGTGTGGCACCGTCATAGCAAGCTATAATATGATACCATTCATCTTCAACCGGACAAACATCAGTACTGCTCAAATCATTAAGCGATTCATCCGAAGTTATGAGCAAACGTATCTGATCATTGGCCGGCATATAACGAAATTCAATTTGTCTGTCTATAAATCCCTTGCCGGATATAGGTGAAATAATTTTTTGTTCCGCCGGATCGTGCTGTCTTAAATCGTTATACTTATATACAATCTCAAAGTAAACTTTATCCTTGAATATGAGATTATCGCCCTCAAATGTTAGATAATCTCCATTTTTCAGAACATATCCCGTTCCATACGGATTTTCAGCTCCGTGACTCGTAAATTTCACACCCTCAGGCAAATTATTAGGATCCATATTCCAGTCGACAACCATATTGTCGATGTTATATTCAGTTTTTGCCTCTTCAGCTGTCATCATTTCCGGATATTGCATTCGTGTCACTGTCAAAGTATCATTCATCTTCATCGGCTTTATGCCGGTTATTGACACTTTAAGCTCCGCTCCGCTGTCTAAAATGCCATCTTCCAAAGGCAATTCAAAATCGTAATTTCCGAGAATCTCGCTCTGCTTTATCGGTATTTTAACATCAGCAGTTTTTCCGAAATAATTTCCACTCACAGAAATTTCTGCTGAAATTTCTCCTCCGCTGTAATTTTCTACACGAACAGTTCCGTTGATTTTTTCCGGAAGTGATTCAAGCGAGCTATAATTTTCCAAATCTATCTTTGTCTGCACCATTACAGCATCAGTATCCGACACAACACCTTGGCTTTCATCGGATGCAGATATTTCTACATACGGAATAATCTTTGAGCTCTTAACTTCCATTGTGCCGCCAATTGCAAGTTCAACAACCGGATTGTTCTCATTATTTACATCAAAGTACGGATATGTAAACACAATTCCGTTCGCTGTCTTTCTATAAGAAAGCTCAGTATTTGTTCCATCCGGATAATGTGCTGTCAACTTTGGATTATCAATATCTGTCGGGACGCAAATCTCAAATGCCTCTGCTGTTGTAAGCGCATAAATCTCTGCGCCTGTATCGGTTTTCCGCGTCATTATTGTTTTCGCATCATCAAATGCATGACCGTTATACTCGTCATAAATTCCGCCGTATACCTTGCCGTCTGCCGATTTAAAGTCAAATCCGTATTTCGCTATAACATCATTCTTATTTCTATAAGGTGTTTCTGTAAGATTAGCGGTGACTATACTACCCTCATAATTTGCACGCTCTATGCCCGTAGATTCGTCATACTCTATCTCACTCATAAGCTCTTTTCCATACAGATATGGTTGAACAACATCTGCCATCATAGCGACATTCCTAAACGCTCTCCATTTACTGTCGCTTGGGTTACTCTCCGACTCAATACCATTTTTCAGATGAATATTATATAACAATGAATATGAAAGCGACTTATTTGATGTCTGTCCCTCGCTTGTAGAGAGATTGTGAGGATACTGCTGAATATATTTTGAAAAGAATAATGGGAATATGTCTTCGCGCGTACGTACTATATTTCCGCGCCCATTCATATATCCATCCATAAGTGTCTTGTTATCCAGTCCCCAACGTGCATTATACATAAATCCCGCAGTGTATGGTACTCGAATTGCCGAACCAACTTCTGTAAATACCGGATTTCTATCCGAATACCACTTAAATTGTTTTGCTATAGCATCATACATATCATCTGGCGATTCTGCATCGGGATGGAAATCATACCTGTGAGTATAGCTTGTTATTGCGCCGATTACGTTTGTAAAGAATGTATTAGCGCCCATACCGGTCCACTTATCAAAATACTTATGATACTGTTCTTGCGCCTTCTTTGAAGACGGCGAAGCAAGATAACCCGGTTCAATCCAAATACCTTGCTGCGGCTTTCCATCAATTCTTACCATAGCTAAAGACGTTTCATCTTCAACTCCGATATCCTTTGCAAAGTCACTGCCCTCTGTATAGTAATATATACTCTGTCGCGGCAGGAACATCTGACCTAAATCATTTGTTATATGCCCAATGGCATCGGCGAGTTCTTCCTCTGTTCCATAAATCTCACTCGGTGGGAAATAATTCGGGAATGGATCGAAATAATCCCCGACTTCATTTCCATTCTTATCGGTTCGCTTATGCATTGTCTTGTTTCCGATATGATGCATAGGCATTCCCGGAAGTGCGTCAGCAAACTTCTTCATATCTTTGAATTTCACAAATGTTGAAAACAGCTGATAAGAGTGTGGCATCTTATCTCTGATACTCTCCTGCGCCTTTTCATCAAGAGTACGCATTTGAGGATAGTTAGATTCACACCATTCAACCGCTGCATCTTTAAGTGTGTCATATACGCCTATTGATACCTTCATAGCATCTCTTGACTCACCCTGTTCCGCCCAAACAACGGTGCCTTTTTTGGTGGTGAAAAAGCCTTTATTTTCCTGCGGCCCTTTCATTTCTGACTGCGTTGCACGGATTTTTTTGTCACTCTTGCCATACTCTGGCTCCACATAGTGAACAAAGAACGGGTTATCACCGTTTACGATAAAACCGTTAAACATATATCCTTCGGTATACTGCTGAAAATTTACATTCTCATATTCTATGGCGTATCCTATCTGGTCTACAATAACAGTGTTATTTTTAGAATAATTAACCCTCCACCCCGTCGGCGATTCAATAAACTGGAGCGGATATTCTGATTTATTTTTAACCGTTGAATCAATATACACATTCTGACCGGAAAGTGTAAAATACATAGTTACATCAGAATCTTTATGTGAATAATCGATGGTAAGCTTACCCGTATTTTCGTCATACGAAGTACCTGTAACCTCTGCCTGTAAGCTGGTTGCTGTACAATTTCCCATATCCCATCGCTGACCGTAGCTGATCGGAAATGATGCTTGTGAGGTGTCCACCCAATTTGTTGCGTTTAAAGCCCTTACATTATTGTCTACATAGTAGCAAGTCCAAATTGGATTTTCATCACCCAAAATGCTTACCTCAGAGCCTAAAATTTTCATAAATCTGATAGCCTTTGCATCAGGTTCCAAGGCAAGAATTACATTATCTTTTGTGTAAATTTTACTATTTACCAACAGCGTAGAATCATATGTAATATTGAGTTTCTTTTCTTCATCATCATATGAGACCGTTGCGCCAAAAGGCTCCAATACGGCTCTTACCGGAACGTATAAGACTCCGTTTATAACCTGTGCCGTTGCTTGCATATCCACTTCATTGCCGTTTACGGTATAAACAGAGGAATTTGCAGGAATTTCAATTTTCATTCCGTATTTTTCCGCAACAAGCCCGCTTTCTGTATTGGAAGTAACGGTAACTTCTGCAAGCTCTGCTACTTTTGCCGCATCCATAAGTGCTTGTGTTCCTTCCATAATAACAGTTGTATCAACCCTGTCATCATTAAAGTACACATCTACCGCCTTTTGCTTTCTGCCCTCGGCATACAGCTTATACATAGGATCGGTTATTGAAATGCAGTTGATTTCATCTATGTATGGACGAACCTCTCCCGTACATTCTACAGCATAATCACCGCGAAGATATGGTTTGTCTGCATCCTTTACACTCACAATAAGCTTTCCGTCAAAATATGCATTCAGTGTAACTTCGCCTTTTTCATCATTAATTGTTTCAAAGGCGACCTCATAATAATTCTTTGAAGAAATATTCATTTTAGCACTTGTTGCGAGTGCCGTTACAACATTTGACGGTGCAACCTTTTCTATAACCGCGCTGTTGCCATAAAAACGTAGCCTGTAACTCATATTTCCAGCCTGATAACGACTGTATATGGAAAAACCGTTACCGTCTTCTGCATTCCAGTCGCTGTTCTTCATATTAAGAACAACTGCGCTGCTGTTGCTCTGCTCTTTTTTTGCAAATGGATACACTATTTTTGAATATGCGGAATATCCCTTTGTTGTCATTACGTTTTTACCCTCGTCAACCTGCACAACCCATTCACCTGACGTATCACCCTTTGTTTCAGCAGGTCTGATTTCATCTGAATTTACTGAATATACAGCACCGCTCTCAAAATTTTCATAATAATACGAGGACTCTGTTTCAAGCGAAACACTTGCAAAATAAGCTGTAAGCCCATTTGCATTCACACTTGAACCCATACCCGAAAGTGGGGTTGCATCATATACAGTCATAACAACCGCATTATTCATCATAGCGCGAATAATTCCATCCTTCACTGCAATTTTAACATTATTCCAATCGCCTAAATCTACCTTTTTTTCTGCAAGGATGGTATTATTCTTTAAAATCTTTGCCTTTTTTTCTTTCGGATAGATTAACAGCCTATATGCACCCGAATTGTCCTCCCCTATTGAAAGTCCGGCATAGCTGCCTGAGCTTGCATCTGACATACGTATATCGGCAGAAAAGCCGTACTCAACGGTATCTGTTTCTTTCATTGATAGATGTGCATTCTCCCCTGAAAGCTTAAGTACATCCCTTCCGTCAATCTTCTCAACGGTTGCACCATTTGAATTTGATGCAATCGTTCGAGAATCAAAGCTCTCAGAAAACAAATTATTTTCTCCCTGATAAGTGAAGTTACCTTCAGCGAAAACACTACCGCAAAACAATATCCATGCCGCAAGCGCCGCTGTTACTATTTTGATTGTTTTCTTCATATAATCTATGTTCCTCCTCCTAATTATTCCGTCTGCTGTGCCGCCAAATTTGCGACTACGGATTGGGCAATAGGAATCATTGTATCCCAGCCGTCCCACGCAAATACTTTCATCTTAGTTGCCGCACCTGAATTGATTTTCATAGTATACTCTTCCTTTTTGTCCGCTGCCGTCTGAGGATATGTAACAGTAGCGTCAATAATTTCATCACCATTATAAAGCGCAATGATGAACATAGCTTCAACCGTTTCATAACTCTTATTATCAACAGTTAGCTTTGCTGTTATATCTTCATTGGCAGCAAAGGTTTCCGGAGCTGATATATTTGCTATAACATCCCCTGCCTCAGGGTCTCTGATTGTGATTGAATCAATTACATTTTCTCTGTCATTAGTGGTAACAATACTGAAACCTCTGCCGTGCGAAGCCGCTGTTAGCGGATATTGGTCCAAAAGCGCTTTTACATCTGGATCATTTTCAGCTAAACTCTTCGCAACCGAACCGTCGTCAAGATAGTTAATTTGCTCCACTCCGTTTACTGTGTAACGTATTCTTACCGCATCCTTGCCCTCAGCCGTCTTTTCATCCGTAAGTCTTAATTTAACTTCAAACATACTGTCGTTGGGAACTGAAACCGTACCCAGAGTATTTGCCAGTACTGTACCCCATTTTGCATTAAGACCAAGTGTTGAAGTTCCTCCGTTATCAATATAATAATTGGCATTGGTTCCATCAACACCGCCTCTTATGTACATTTGTGATAAGTCTGTTGCATTTGTTTTCATCTTTATAGTCATTTCAACATCATCCCATGAAGCTGTTGAATTTTCATCCGCATAAAGACAAATTTCTGTTTTATTAGTCGTTGTTATCGTTCCGTCATCATTCAGTATGACATTCTTAACACCCGATGTACTGTTTCCCACCTTATATGCCGACCAATCTGAGTCGTAATTAAATTCTTCAACAAAATAATACGGTGTTCCTGTTACAATAACGTTATCAAACTTAGTTGCAAGATTATTACTCTTCAAAGCTACCGAACCGTAAAGTGTATTTTCATTTGTGCTGATAGGTGCGTTCAAAACTGCTTTACCGTCAACTAATATTATAGCCGAGCCATCCTTTACACTTATACCGATTTTATGAATTGTATCTGCCTCAAAAGCCGGAATTTCTTTGCTTGCAATAGTACTTGCTGTTCCGTTTACCATTGACTGAATAAAAACGGTTCCTTTGTTTTCTTCTGATGCATGAGGCGAATATGCACCCATTATGTAGTTATCCGCATTTACATATCTTGCAATGATTCCTGCATAATTTTCAAGAGATGCATTTGACGGCATTGAATTAAACTTCACATCTGTTTCAGCCTCAATATTTTTCCAGTTCTTATCGCTTACAACAAGCATACCGTTATCATTCTCGGTTGTTATATAGTATTTATCAGCATTTTCACCTACTGTTACAATTTCTGTATTTGTCCAATTATCCGTGCTGTTAAAGCTCTCTGTATAAATTGACTTGTCACTGCCTGTTATATCCCTTAATTCATAAGATTTAAGAGATAGCTTAGTAACCGATTGTGTTGTTGCTAATTCAAAACCTCCTGCAAGAATCCTATTTGGCCACTCTTCGGGATTATATTTAACAGGCGCGTCATCTTCCCATTTTAAGATGTTCAACGTCGTCTATGTACAAAGTCATTGTAACCTTGCTAAAATCCGAATTAGGTTCTGTAACCACTCTATATGTATGATACTTTCCATCTTTAGCATACGGTCTGAAGCCATAATTATGCCCATAGCCATCGTTCTTTACCGCATCCTGGTGCTTATTTGCACCATAATTGTCGCCTAATGCATATCCGTCGCGCCAAATCCTTGCGAGATACGTTGCGGCGTTATTAGCATTCACACATGTTCTGAAATGCAAATTCTCCCATCCCATATTTCCACCACTTGCATCGACGTCATCTGGACCATTGTCTATTCTCATAACAAATGTGGCTTCTGTTCTTGCAAAGTCTGTACCCTTATCGGAATACTCCCACTCGCTTTGTCGTATCCGTGCTGTCTGTTCACCGCTGATGAGCAGTGAATCATCCTGCGGGGTATATGCACCATCGGTAAAAGTGATGCCATTTGGGTCGTTTTTCCCATTACTGTCTGTCATTATCCATCCTGTATTCGCAAACTTTTGATGCAGAAGCGTATCTTCCTCTCTTATATTTAGATTGGTGATTTTAAGCTCCTGACTAAGCGTTTTAAACTTAGCATAATTGCTCGCTGCTTCCTTATTGAAATTATCAATTCCCGTATAGTCCTGAATTAAAGTAATTCCGTCCAGTTCAAAACGAACAACGCCGTGTTTTGCCTGAAGCGAAATTTTATAATCCGTATCTGCCGCAAGCTGCTTTTTTGCTGTTGTGATTGGTGTTTCTTCACCGCCTACACATTTTAAAAGCGTAAATGTACCGTTTGACGGATTGTATATTAACTTGAAATAGTTATTTTCATCCACATATCTTACATAAACTTCAAAAGCCTCACCATCTTGTTTCCATTCAGCCGCATTTACAGATATGTCAAATGAAACATCTTCTTTTTCAGCGGAATATTCATAAGTAAATTCCGCATTTTCTGCGGCGGACGTCTTCAGATATTTTATCTGGTCGCTTCTGACTTCTCCAAGTCCTGAATCCGGCATTATATTCCAGATTTCAGAATTTAATCCATTTTCAAATGTGTCCCCAAATAACTTTTTTTTCTTCCGTCTGTGCAAATCCAACAGTAGAGAATATACTTGTTGCTGTAATTACTGCTAAAATGCATGACAATTTCTTTTTCAACATAGCTTTCAACCTCTTTCCTTAAAATTATTTATTATATGTCCGATTATATAATCTATAGCACCTTTTATAAGTGTATAAATCATATACATACTATTGTAATTTAATTATAGCATATTAAAAATACTATAAACATGTATTTTTTCGTCTTTATTCTTTGTTCTTTCGTGCTTGTTTCAACCCCATATACCTCCTCAATATCCGTTTTACAAGTCCTATAATACTTTGCTGTCTCAACAAAAATATGTCGATAAAAAAAGAATACGGAAACCGCTCAAAATGTGTTATAGTTAAGTTACCACACCAAACTACAAAAGGAGAGATTTCCGTATATGAATACTATAACACAAGATATAAAGTTTAGGCAAGCATTAATTGAATATTCTTTAAAATATGGCGTTACTAAAGCTGCCATACGCTACAAAACCAATCGACAATATGTTTACCGCTGGAGAAAGCGTTATAACGGCACAATACACTCCTTAGCGGATAAATCACACAAACCGCACAGTCACCCAAATCAACACACTGAAAGTGAGTTAAAACTCATATCCGATATGCGCCGCCGTAACCCCAACGATGGATTGGTTGTATTTTGGGTTAAGCTCAGACAACGCAAATATTCTCGTTACAGGTATGTGGAGGCTTTTGAGGAACACAGCAGTTATTCTTCGGCTATATTTTTGGAGCATATGTTAAAAGCTTTTAAATTCCCTGTCGAATGTGTGCAGACAGACAATGGAGCAGAATTTACAAAGCGGTTATGTCCGGGGAAAGCTACACCTACAATGTTTGAAAATCAATTAAAGAAGCATGGAATTGAACATAAGTTAATTCGTCCTTATATACCAAGACATAACGGCAAAGTTGAACGTTCTCATCGTAAGGATAACGAATATTTCTATGTCCGCACCCCCTACTCGAATAATTAATATTGATAATTTTATATTCCCACAACCTTGCCACAATACAATAATAAACATTACACAATGTAATACACGTTATAACATAAAAAATGCAAATAAATCTACAAAATCATACGTTTTACAAACAAATTTAATATATAAGACACTGTCTTCAAACCTCAAAAAGATAAGTTTTACGACATATCAAAAATACCGCAGTCATTTGGCTACGGTATTTTTTTATTGTCTATATACTAAAACCAATACGGATCCCAGTCGCTTGTCAGACGTGTAAGTGCCTCCATATAGAAATAATCTCCCCATGTATTACACTCATCAACACCACCGTTATTACATGTATTATGCGGTGTTTTCTTTGCGTATGTACCGTGAAGTAAAAGTCCGTTAGACTCTTTACTGTCTTTAACGGCACAATTATCAATAATTGCTTTAAGCAATCTTTTAGCCGTCTGCTTATAATATTCAGCCTCATCTTTATCAAGATATTTAGCCATTTCAAGCATACCGCATACCGCTATAACACCTGCTGAAGAATCACGCGGTTCATCACTGCCGGTATCAAAATCAAAGTCCCAATAAGGCACTAAATCCTTCGGCAAATGTTCCATAAAATATTTTGTTACACGTTTAAATATATCCAAATATTCTTTATTTCCTGTTTTAGAATACGCAACCGCACTGCCGTATATTCCCCAAGCCTGACCTCTCGCCCAAGCCGAGCCGTCACGATTACCCTGACAAGTAACACCCTTTGTAGGTTTACCTGTTTCCATATCAAAGAAATATGTATGATATGTCGAATTATCGTCACGCACGATATTTTCCATCGCTGTTTTTATATGCGCCTGTGCTTTTTCTTCATACTTTTTATCACCTGTCACCTTGCTCGCCCAGAAAAGCAACGGCATATTCATAAGACAATCTATTATAAGTCTGTAATTGTCCTTATCGCCTATTTTGCCCCACGCCTGAAAGAACTGACCTTTTTCGTGAAAACGTTTCATCAAATTATCCGCCGCCAAAAGTGCCGCACGTTTACCCACTTCACTGCCTGTAAGCTTATATGCCGCAACGCAAGACGGGCTGTACAAAAAGCCCATATCGTGATGGTCGGTATTAATATGATGTTCTATTCTGTAAAGGAAGTTGTCCACTTGACAAAGTGCCGCTTCCTTTAATTTATCGTCTTTGTTACTCTCATAAGCAAGCCACAATTCACCGGTCCAAAACCCCTCTGTCCAGTCTGTATTTTCTGTTTGCCTGTAAAAATTATTTTCACTGTTTGCACCCGGAAAACAGTCAAAAAACTCGTCAACATTATGTTCAATAAGCGAAACCGCCTTATTGTGTGCGTCACGAATTTCTTTATCATCAGCCACCGGATAGCCTTGTAATTCTTCCATAGTTATCATACTTAAAATCACACTCCTTATATAATAATTATACCAACACGACCAAGTTATTTCAATAGCAATAATTTAATGTCAATAAATTGAATGTATAACAATAGGCAAGCCGAAAATATAGGCTTGCCTATTCAGTCTACCTCTTTAATTATCCTTTAACTCCCGAAGATGCAGCGCTTTCAATAAAGAATCTCTGACAGAACAGGAATACTAAGATTATCGGCAGCAATACAAGTGTAGCCGCCGCCATTTGTGAACCGTAATCCTGAACTTGTCCGGCTGAAAACAACTTAATACCTACAGAAAGCATTTGTTTGTTTATATCCGATATGTACAAGTACGGACTCATATAGTCGTTCCATGTCCATACGAATGAGAACAATATCATTGTTGCGATAGACGGTTTATGTTCGTTTCACGGCAAACAATGATATGACCCCGACCGATTTTGTAAAGATTAAATCGCTAAAACTGTACGAAATTGAAAGAATGGCTGATACAGCCGTTGACAGTGCCGTAGCGGCAATCACAATCGATAAACTTACAAGCACACCGGAATGTGTAGAGCAAAACATCACTTTGCCGCAAATCACTTCAGACGACGCAGAAGTAACATGGACATCTTCCGATACATCGGTTATCGGCAATGACGGTACATTCTACGGTTCATCAAAGGCGACAGACGTTACAATGACGGCACAAATCACAAATAAAACAGACAGCTTTACAGTTTATAAAGACTTCCGTCTTTCTGTTCCGGGTGAAGAAACAGTAAAATTGAGCAAAACTTTTGACGACAACGGTATGAACGTAACAGTTAAGAACAATTCTTCGGACAGCTTAACTATAAAGGTTACAGTCGGCGTATACAACGACAATGATACTCTTAACACGGCTAAACTTCAAACCGTTACACTTGATTCAAAAGCAGAACAAACAATTTCATTTGCAGGTATCACCTCCGACAAATCAGTTTCAATATTTGCATGGGACAAGGATATGACACCACTTACAAATGTATTGCAATAACACAAAAAATACACCTATCATTCGATAGGTGTATTTTTCATTTGTTTTTCAATCCAAGCCATAAGCAAATTCACTATTTTTTCTTGTTGGACAAGAGTAAGTTCAACATTTTTCGGTATTCTGTACCACTTGTTAAGGCAACCGCGGCAGCAGCATGCCGTTGCGTGCTGTGCGATAAACACAGGGTGTCCGCGCATGGGTGTTTGCTTGCCGTCATTTGCAATAAATGACGGTGCAAGTCTGTCACGAACAAAGTCGCGTGCATGTGAACGCACAGTATCCATACCTTTATTTTTTACATACTCCCTATCCTTTTCTTTCAACTTAAAACCACTTCTGAACTTTGACTTTTCCAACTTTAAAAGTGCCTGTTCAATCGTCTGCATAAAATCACTGTCTTTCATATCTTCCGTATGTACAGGTTATATCGGCAATTTTCTTTGCGAGTTTGTCAGTCAAATCATTCTTACCCATTCTCCACTGCCAGTTGCCGCCGAGTACAGACGGTGTATTCATTCTTGCCTCACTGCCGAGTTCAAGATAATCCTGCATTTGAATTATCGCCGTATCGCTCACACTTGCCATAGCGGTTTTAATGAGTTTCCAAACAATATCATCCTCCGAATCAATGTACTTTTTACAAAATTCAAGTGTATCTTCGTCAAGCTCATCAATCCAACCAAGCACTGTATTATTATCGTGCGTGCCGACATAGACAACACTGTTTGAATTATATGTATACGGCAAATAATTACTTTCTTCACGCGGATCAAATGCAAATTCAAGCACTTTCATACCCGGAAAACCCGAATCCCTCAACAGCTTATGCACGTCCTCCGTCAAAAATCCCAAATCTTCCGCTATAATCGGCAAATCGCCCAATTCATTTTTAACGGCATTGAACAATTCAATCCCCGGACCTTTCAGCCACTGACCGTTTTCGGCGGTTTTATCCCCGTAAGGAATTGAATAATACCCCTCAAATCCTCTGAAATGGTCGATACGAACAACATCATACAATGACGTTGCACTCTTTATTCTGTCTATCCACCAATTAAAGCCGCATTCTCTGTGCCTGTCCCAATTATACAGCGGATTTCCCCAAAGCTGACCTGTCGGAGAAAATGCGTCCGGCGGACAACCTGCAACAGCTTTCGGCACAAGATTTTCGTCAAGTTCAAATAAATCGGGATATACCCACACGTCCGCACTGTCAAGCGCAACGTAAATGGGAATATCGCCGATTATCGACACACCGTTGTCATTGGCATACTTTTTAAGTTTGTTCCACTGTTCAAAAAATTTAAACTGCACAAACTCCCAAAACATAACGTCATCTTCGTGCGACGACTTAAATTCCCATAACGAATGAGAATCACGTTTTCTTAGTCCGTCCTCCCATTCAAGCCAAGACTTGCCGTCATTTTCATTCTTTATGCTCATAAACAACGCATAGTTTGAAATCCATCTTTCGTTTTTCTGCAAGAAGTCGTAAAATTCCGACAAATCACCTTTTTTAAATTCTTCAAAAGCAATTTTCAAAACCTTAAAACGATTTTCATAAATTATTTCGTAGTCAACATTTTTTCTGTCTTTGCCCCAATCAAGCTTTGAATAGTCCGATTTTTTCAAAAGACCTTCTTCACGCAAAATATCCATATCTATAAAATACGGATTGCCTGCATTCGTTGAAAACGACTGATACGGCGAATCGCCGTAACTTGTCGGACCAATCGGCAGAATCTGCCAACACTTTTGTTTTGCACTCTTTAAAAAATCCACAAATTTATATGCCTCTTTGCCCATTGTACCGATACCGTAATCAGACGGCAACGATGATATGTGCATTAAAATACCGCTTTTTCTCATTTCTTCTACCTCCCGATAAGTTGTAAAATTACATGTGGATTTTCCGCAATATAGTCTGCACCAGCTTGTACCAATTCATTTCTTGTTCTGAATCCCCAAAGCACTCCGACCGACGTCATTTCGGCATTTTTTGCTGTAAATATATCAACATTGGTGTCACCCAAGAACAGACACTCTGACGGCTTTACACCGAGTTTTTTCGCTATTTCAAGCGCCGTAAAAGGATTGGGTTTTGTCGGCATACCATCAATAACTCCATGCACCGCGTCAAAATAATTTTCACCGAAAATATTATCGGTAACAAAATGCACGACATTATCCGGTTTATTTGAGCATACCGCAATTTTTATGCCGTTCTCTTTCAGTTCTTCAAGCAATTCTCTTATTCCGTCATACGCATCTGTATCATAAAGATAATCATTTTCATAATTTTCGTCATACACATCACGCACTTTTTCAAACATTTCCGCATTATCCTTGCCGTAAACTCCGAGCATTCTGTGAATAAGTTTATCTCTGCCGTCACCGACATATATTTTATAATCCTCTACCGGAATTTCAGGCAAATCGAATGCCGCAAGTGCAATATTGCCAAAATGTGCAATAGCATTTATCGTATTTGTAAGCGTACCGTCAAGGTCAAATATACACGCTTTAATATTACTCATAAAATCACCTCATTAGGTTAATTATATATCTTGAAAACTATTATGTCAATGTGAATAGATTATGAATTTTTCTTGATATGCTTGATTTTTAAAAAACACTGTGATAGTATATCATTAAAGCTTCTACAAAATTGTTTTTTGAAGAAAGGATATGTAAATATGAAAAAAAGTTTAATCGTTATTGCCGCATTAATTCTTGCAATGTCAGTTGCGGGCTGCGGTAAAAAGACAGAAAATACAAATACGACACCTCAGCAGACTGCGCAGGCAGATGCGTCGGGTGCATATGAAAACGGCAGTGCAACAGAAACTCTTGACGGTCAGGACTATTCAAAAAATGTCGATATGGCGGCAGTTGAAGGTACAGAGGCAAAATCAGATACAAAAGCGGACAGCTATTCGGGCGAAGTAAGCAACAACGATATTTCTATCGAGGAAGCAAAACTTATCAATTATGATGACAGCGACGTTGTTGTTGTGTCATTTGAATTTACAAACAAAACCGATTCAGACCAATCATTCAGCGGAGTATATGACGTCATCGCCGAACAAAACGGTTCTTCATTAGCTCCTGCAACAGTAATCGGCGTGGACGGTGTGGAACTTCTTACACTTTCACAAAATATCGCTCCGGGTGAAACAATTACTGTTCAAAAAGCGTACAAGCTTGACAGTAAGTCGTCACCGCTTGAAATAACAGTTCAGCCGTTTTCTTCAGACGACGAATCATTCGTTACAAAGACATTTAATTTCTAAAACAAATAAAAATATCTCTGCACAATGCAGAGATATTTTTTTATTATGCTTTAACAACCACATTTTTACCGTTAATTTTGCCTCTGTACAGCAATTTATCGGCACTTTCAAGAAGAACATCATCGACTTTACCGCTATCACGTTCGATAATTCCGAACGTCATCGTAACGTAAATATTGTTATTTTCATAAACAAAATTTTTATTTTCGATAGTTTTTCTTAAGTTTTCAACTTTTACAAATGCGCTGTCAATATCATCATTACAGAACATAAACACAAATTCTTCACCGCCCCACCTGCATATATCAACATTCTCCAAGCCGAGCGATTTTCTCATAATCTCCGAAATATTCTGCAGTACATAGTCACCGCATAAATGACCGTATGTATCGTTTATTTTTTTGAAATCATCAATATCACCGATACAAATGACCACAGATTTATTGTCCTCGCTGTCCTTAATTCGTTCCATAAACATTCTTCGGCTTTGCAAGCCTGTAAGTCGGTCATAATTTGCAAGATTGCTAAGAGTCTTGTTTTCATCAACGAGCTTTCTATGCGTTACAGTTGCAGATACGTCCGATATGTACGCACCTATCAATATAATTCCGACTGCCAAAACGGTATTGTATATTGTAACAAAAACGATATGTACTTCTGCCTCCGAGTAAATATGACGGCAATGCAACGTCAAACCTATATACAACAGTACCTCACATATCGAAAATATATATGTTACACTCCGATGTTTAAACGGATTAAAATACACAAATGTTGCCATAGAAATCAAATACAAGGCAAAATCCGACGAATATCCGCCATTTAACACCGTCACCGTAACAAACGCCGATACTTCCAAATGCACCAGTACAATACAAACGCGATAATATCCTTTCAGCACAACAAACAGCATTAATATATAAAATATCACACTGCCGATATTATACATAAACGGTATCTGCATTGAAAAATGCTTAAATATAAATAGAAACGAAATATGGAATATTTCACATAAGACAATAATCTGTGTGTAGACACTTTTAACATTGTCTTTAATTCTCATAATATATCTCCCTATTCTCTATGAGTATATTATACACATTTCTTTCGACAAAAACAAGATTAATTTAGAGTTATTTTTCATTTTTTGCATAAAAAAAAGTGACAGACTGAAAATCTGTCACAATGTACTCCAAATTAAAGAGCAGCCTTAGCTGTTTCAACAAGCTTTGCGAATGCAACGCTGTCAGCGATAGCGATTTCAGAAAGCATCTTTCTGTTCATTTCGATACCTGACTTCTTAAGACCGTTCATAAATGTTGAATAGTTCATACCGTTTTGCTTACAAGCAGCAGAGATTCTTGTAATCCAAAGACGACGGAAATCTCTCTTTCTTCTTTTTCTGCCTACATAAGCATTTTGCATTGAACGCATAACAGCTTGGTTAGCAATTCTGAATTGCTTGCTTTCAGCACCTCTGAAGCCCTTAGCAAGCTTTAATATCTTCTTATGTCTTTTTCTTGTATTTAATGCACCTTTTACTCTTGCCATTAGTTTCTACCTCTCTTTCGAATTATTTGTAAGGAATAAGCTTTTTAATAACTGCTGCGTTAGCCTTTGAGCAGTAAGCTTGCTTTCTTAGATGTCTTTTTCTCTTAGTTGTCTTTTTGTTCAAAATGTGTCTTCTGAACGCCTTGTTCATCTTAACCTTACCATTCTTAGTTACGTTGAATCTCTTAGCGGCGCCTCTGTGAGTCTTTATCTTAGTCTTAGCCATAATGCACACTCCTTCCGAATTAAATAATATTATGACAAGGGAGCAAGAAACATTGTCATATTTCTGCCCTCAAGCTTAGCCGGTTTTTCAACAGTTCCGGCTTCTTTAGCCTGTTCTGCAAATCTTTCAAGCAAGGTATAACCAATCTGTGAATGACTTACCTCTCGACCTCTGAAACGAACTATAACCTTTACCTTATCGCCCTTTTTAAGGAACTTTATTGCATGATTACACTTCGTATTGAAATCATTTGTATCGATAGACGGTGAAAGCTGAACCTCTTTGATGTTAATAACCTTTTGGTTCTTTCTGTTTTCTTTTTCACGCTTATTAAGCTCAAACTTGTACTTTCCGTAGTCCATAATCTTGCATACCGGCGGCTTTGCCTGCGGAGCAATCTTAACCAAATCCATTCCCTTTTCATACGCAATATCCTGTGCCTCTTTTGCACTCATTACGCCAAGCTGTTCGCCATCAGCTGAAACAACTCGAATTTCGTTATCACGAATTTGTTCGTTAATCTGCAAATCATTCTTAATAATTGTTAATCCCTCCTTAAAACATAAACAAAAAAAACGGCTGCAAAACGCACCCGCACAATACACCGATACCTAAAGTATCTGTATATTTACCGCAAAGCCTTCGCCGTACGGTGAGAACGGATTGTTCTGCTTGTTTTCTTTTCTGAAATATTATATCAGATTATTTATTCCCTGTCAAGCATTTTTATTAAATATTTTCAAAAAAGGTTGCCGGCATTAGCCGACAACCCTTTTATATTATACATCTGCTGTTTTAACCGATTCAAATTCTTCTATAACTTCCTTTGACGGAGCTTTTGTGGCAAGTGACACTATAAAGATAAGTGCAAGCGATACAATAAATCCCGGAATAATTTCATATACGGTAAATATACCCGGAAGATTATCCGCACCCCATATAGCAGTCGGAACGTATGCCCACAAAAGTGCTACCGCACCGCCGGATATAACACCTGCCAATGCACCGTGTTCATTACAACGTTTCCAGAACAAGCTGCAAAGAATAACCGGACCGAATGCCGCACCGAAACCTGCCCATGCGTGAGCAACGATTTCAAACACCGACGAATTAGGGTCAAGCGCAAGCAAGCAAGCTATAATTGCAACAATCACAATCGTGATACGGCTTACGTTAAGCAATGTCTTTTCCGAAGCATTCTTGTTGAAAAGCGTGTTGTATATATCCGATGAGAATGATGATGACGCAACAAGAAGCTGTGAATCGGCTGTTGACATAATAGCCGCAAGTACAGCCGAAAGCAACAATCCCGCAATAACTGTCGGGAACATATTCTGTACAAGTACCATAAATACTTTCTGTGTATTTGCGCCCTCAAGCATACCGTTTGCATTCAAAATGCTAAGTGATGAAGGGTCTGTAATCTGACCTGTTTTGAACATATATTGAATATACGGCGATGCCAATATACCAACCAATACAGCCATAGCAAGACTTACAATAACCCAAACCATAGCAATTCTTCTTGCAGGCTTAATATCCTTTGACGACTTTATAGCCATAAATCTTGTAAGGATATGAGGCTGACCGAAATATCCAAGCCCCCACGCAATAGCACTGACTATACCCATTGCACCGAAACCTTCCGATACACCAAGTGTAATTTTACCGATTTCCGACCATTCAAATGTATTTGAAGTAAGACCTTTATACATAAAGCAAGGTACAACGATTATTGCGGCAAACATAAGCAATCCCTGAAACAAGTCTGTCCAACAAACCGCTTTAAATCCGCCAAGGAATGTATATGCCGTTACAACGACAACGCTCAAAATAAGTGCAGGTATATATCCGATACCGAATACATAGTCAAACAAATTAGCACCTGCCGCAAACATTGACGATGTATAAACCGTAAAGAATATCAAAATAAACAACGCCGAGAATATACGAAGTACGTTTGATTTTGAATGAAATCTGTTTTGCAGAAAGTCGGGAATTGTGATTGAATTGCCTGCAATCTGTGTATATTTTCTAAGCGGTTTTGCAACGATTAACCAGTTAAAATATGTACCGAGTGCAAGACCTATTGCAGTCCATATTGCGTTTGTAGCACCCGAACCCAACAAATATGCAGTACCCGGAAGTCCCATCAACAGCCAACCGCTCATATCCGAAGCCTGCGCACTTAGTGACGTTACCCAAACATTCATACCGCGTCCGCCAAGTACATAATCGGAATGTGTTGAATTTTTTTTGTAGAAAACAAATCCGACCATTACCATAGCGATAAGATACAGAAGTAATACAATACCCTGTATTATACTTTGTGATGTCATATTAATACCTCTCTTTTTTTAAATATACTACTCATTATATCAAAAAAGGATAAAGTTTGCAATATTAAATATACATCAATAATTAATTTTAGCGAAATTTGCTTTTTTAATAATGCGATTTATGATAATGAAGTAAGCAATCATAAGCCAAATTGTCGCCCCAAACCACGCAACAGGTGACGCAATACATACCGCCGCAAACTTCAAATATGACACAAGCACAAATGCAACAAGCGAACGCATAACCAGTTCCCAAACACCGCCGAAAAACGCAATCATACTACTGCCTATACCTTGCAGAGCATTTCTGTAAACGAACAGTAAACCGAGTATCACATAGAATACACCGTTTAGAACAAGGTATTCTTTTGAAAGCGACATAACTTCATTCTGACCGTTGCCGACAAACAATGCAACAAGCGGTTTTGCGAACGTAATAACAACAAATCCGCCTACAATACCGCAAACCGTTGCGATAATCGCCGCACCCGTCACACCTTTTTTAATTCTTTCAAGCTCTCTTGCGCCGTAATTTTGTGCGGTGTATGTCGCAACCGCAACGCCCAATGACGCAAGCGGCTGTGTTGCAAATTGGTCTATTTTCGAACCGGCTGTAAATGCCGCAACGGCAGTTGAACCGAGCGAATTAAGTGCCGATTGGATTACCATTGTACCGATGGCGGTTATCGAAAACTGAAACGCCATAGGCAAGCCGACTTCAAGGTGTTGCCAAGCAAATTTCCAAGAGAATTTCCAATCGTGCTTTGTAAGTCTTAGAATCGGGAATTTTTTCAAACTGTATACAAAGCACAATATACCCGAAATAAATTGTGCGATAACAGTTGCCCAACCCGCACCGGCAACACCCATTTTAAATGTAAGAATAAACACAAAGTCAAGTATAATATTGATAATACTTGCGATTATCAAGAATACAAGCGGTGTTTTACTGTCGCCGAGCGAACGGAGTATACTTGAAAACAAGTTGAAAAATACCGCTGCCGCAATACCTTCAAAAATTACTATTATGTAGTTGTACGAATCGTCTATAATGTCGGACGGAGTTTTCATAATCTCCAAAAGCGGTCTTGCCGCCAATACGCTTATCGCCGTCATAACAATCGTTACGGCTATACCTAAAATAATGCTTGTCGCAACGGAACGCCTTACGCCGTTTTCACTGCCTGCACCGAATCTCTGTGCGGTTATAACCGCAAAACCGCTCGTCACACCTTGCACAAATCCCACAATCAAAAATGAGATTGAACCTGTCGCACCAACCGCCGCAAGTGCCTCAACACTTATAGTTCTTCCGACAATAATCGTATCCGCCATATTATAGAACTGCTGAAATATATTACCTATAAGAAGCGGTACCATAAAGCTTAATATCAACTTTATCGGACTGCCCTTAGTCATATCGTTAGTCATATGTAATCTCCTCTCTTTGTTTAATGCCTGAACTATTATAGCACAATGTTCTTATTTTTCAATACTTTTTTCAAAAATTATCAAATAATCGCAAAAGTTATAAAAAACTAAATATTTTTCTTGTTTTGATTGTGATTTTGTGGTACAATCGAATGGTTGTTGTTTTTGAGGAGGGTAATATTATGAATAAAAAATTATTAACAAAAACACCTGTCGTCTGCGGACTTGCGATTATATGCTGTCTGCTTTGGGGAAGTGCTTTTCCTTGTATTAAAATAGGTTATCAGATGTTTAACATTCCGTCCGGTGCGGTCGGCTCACAATTTCTTTTTGCCGGTATTCGTTTCACACTTGCCGGTATACTTACAATTCTTTTCGGAAGTATTTTAAGCAAAAAAATACTTGTACCGAAAAAAGAATCACTTTTTTCGGTTTTTAAACTTTCTATGGTGCAAACAGTTTTGCAGTATGTGTTTTTCTACATAGGCTTGGCGAATACATCAGGCGTAAAATCTTCTATTATAAATGCCGCAAACGTATTTCTTTCAATATTATTCGCAGTATTTATATTTAAGTACGAAAAAATGACAGTTTTAAAAGTTTTGGGATGTGTTGTAGGATTTTTAGGAGTTGTTGTAATTAACCTTGCGAACGGCGGTTTTGATATGAGTATAAAACTTTCCGGTGAAGGTGCTATATTGCTTTCAGCGGCAGCTTATGCACTTTCATCGGGTATGATTAAAAAATATTCTAAAGATGAAAACCCTGTGGTTCTTAGCGGTTATCAGTTCTTTTTAGGCGGTATTATTCTTGTCGTTGTCGGAATAGCAACAGGCGGTAAGATTTCCGGATTTACTCTTGCATCTATCGCACTTCTTATATATATGGCGATGATTTCAGCCGTAGCATATACTTTGTGGGGAATATTGCTTAAATATAACCCTGTCGGTAAAGTTGCCGTTTTCGGTTTTACAAATCCGATCTTCGGCGTTATCCTTTCGGCTGTTTTTCTCGGCGAGAAAAATCAGGCTTTCGGTGTTCAGGGTCTTGTAGCACTTGTCCTTGTTTCAGTCGGTATATTTATGGTTAATAAATCTAAAAATTAGTTATTCTTCGGGCGGTTATTCACCGCCCATTTTTTGTTTGCTTGCCACTTAGCCGACTTCGTCACCGGCTCCCATCAATAGAGTCTTTTATACCTCTCCTTGAGGAGATGAGACACGCAGTGACGGAGTGATGGCTCCGTAAGGCGGTAATCTGCCATTTATCTCCTATTTTCTGTAATTACTATTTTGTATAGGTTGGCACCCCGACGCCCCCACTCACACGCTCCGTGGGGAGCGTGACCGGCGTGAAGATTGCACAGCTAAAGACTGCTATGATTTCAACTCACACGCTCCGTGGGGAGCGTGACTGACATACATAAAATATTCGGCGTTGCGGTATGGCGATTTCAACTCACACGCTCCGTGGGGAGCGTGACATCCAACATCTTAGACAACGGAGAATTTACGGAAATTTCAACTCACACGCTCCGTGGGGAGCGTGACGCGATATTTTTTTGTATAGATTCGGCATCTCCCAATTTCAACTCACACGCTCCGTGGGGAGCGTGACTATGTTTTTCTGGTGTAACTCCGGCACAACAAGATTTCAACTCACACGCTCCGTGGGGAGCGTGACGTGTAGCATTTAACATTTTCTTAGCAGGACATAAATTTCAACTCACACGCTCCGTGGGGAGCGTGACTCACCAACCACACGATACTTATTATAATAATTGATATTTCAACTCACACGCTCCGTGGGGAGCGTGACACAAACTATAAACAAAAAACAGTCGAAAAAAGAATTTCAACTCACACGCTCCGTGGGGAGCGTGACACAAAATATAAACAAAAAACAGTCGAAAAAAGAATTTCAACTCACACGCTCCGTGGGGAGCGTGACAAACAATATCGGGCGGGTTTATCCCGCCCAAAGAATTTCAACTCACACGCTCCGTGGGGAGCGTGACAAACAATATCGGGCGGGTTTATCCCGCCCAAAGAATTTCAACTCACACGCTCCGTGGGGAGCGTGACATGATATGCACTTGATTTTATACGCAAGTGCTAATTTCAACTCACACGCTCCGTGGGGAGCGTGACAGCAGTATATGCGTTCGTCGATGAAACAGAGGACATTTCAACTCACACGCTCCGTGGGGAGCGTGACAATGCTTGCCTTTGGTGTAGTACACTTTGTAACAAATTTCAACTCACACGCTCCGTGGGGAGCGTGACAACAGACTGTATAAAAATAAACGTTAGTGCCGAAATTTCAACTCACACGCTCCGTGGGGAGCGTGACGTATTAATACCGTCCCAAAGAAAAAGAAAAGGTATTTCAACTCACACGCTCCGTGGGGAGCGTGACAGCCGTACAGTTGGAATGTAGGCACATCGTCAACATTTCAACTCACACGCTCCGTGGGGAGCGTGACATCAGTATATCGGCGGTTTATATCGCCGATATGAAATTTCAACTCACACGCTCCGTGGGGAGCGTGACTCAGTATATCGGCGGTTTATATCGCCGATATGAAATTTCAACTCACACGCTCCGTGGGGAGCGTGACTTTATTAAACAATATAAAAAAATATTTATAACAAATTTCAACTCACACGCTCCGTGGGGAGCGTGACAACTCACCTGTACGCTTTACATACAGTTGCTCGCAATTTCAACTCACACGCTCCGTGGGGAGCGTGACCTATGAAATGGAACTCGGCATTACTCCGGGAGGTATTTCAACTCACACGCTCCGTGGGGAGCGTGACTCTACATATTGTATATGTGAAGTCACACCACCACAACAGAGCGGACATTTTACTAAAAATCACTTTAAAAATTGATATTTTTTACATAATATGTATTATTTTTTCAGCGAACCTCCATATAAAACCAATATCACTGCACGTTCGCTCACAAAATCAAACTGCCCTCAGGGTCATATGTTTCCTTTGCACCTATATGCTCCACTCTCCTCTTCCAATTATTACCCAAATAATAGAATCGAAGGCTATCTTGTTCTTCATCAATAATTTTCATAAGTCTATCTTTTAATTTCAAGAATGTTCCGTAATCAACATCAACTTCAAACACAGAATTTTGCACTCTTTGTCCGTAATTAACACATTCCTTTGCAACCTTGCGAAGTCTTTTCCTGCCTGCCGCATCGACAGTTGACACATCATAACTTACCAAAGTCATCATCAATATCACCTACTTTGCCAAATAACACGGATACTCGTCAATTTCACCACGCACAAATTTTGCAAGCAACATACTTTGCACATACGGCAAAAGTCCAATAGGGATTTTTTCCTTCAAATACGGATGTATCATATCGGTACGTTTTTTCTCCTGCCATTTTGAGAGCACCTTTTTCCTGCCGTCATCATTCAAGAAAACTGCACCGCTTAACTGTACATCAAAATCTTCGGGTTTAATAATTTTAAGATTTATTAATGTCAACACAAATCTTTCAACAATACATCTCCCCTCCTCGACCAAATCACACGCAAGCGATTCACGTCCGGGGCGAAGCGAATGATAAAATCCCATATAACTGTCCAATCCCACACTTTCAAGTGCCGCCGCATATTCACGGGTAAAAATCGTATATAAAAACGACAACATTGCATTCACCCTATCGAGCGGAGGTCTTTTACTTCTCATTGCAAAACAGAAATCGTCTTTTTGATGAAGAATAAGGCTGTCAAACACATCAAAATATGCCTTTGCACCGTTCCCCTCCGTACCGAGTATGCCGTCATAATCATCTGTGATATACACGCTTTTAATACAACCGTCCAAGCGTTCTATACAATGAGTCAGCTTGCCGTCCTCATCAATTTGCGGATAATCTTTAAGCGTTCTTTTCACAACACTTTTTGTATTCGCCAATTTTGCGGCAACGGTATTTTGTCTTAAAAGTGCAGGCGGTTTTGAAAAAAGTTCGTATTGACGTTTTCTCAGCAACACATTTCCGTGTGACGCACCCTGCACGCGAGCCAAAAATCTGCCTGACGGAGATATGAAGTTAATAGGTATGCCGTAATCGGCACACTTCCCCATGAGTGCAGGCGAACAGCCAAGATAGCTGAAACAAAATATTGCCTCAATATTTGAAAACGGAAGTCGTAATTTAACTTCATTATTTTCCTTACATACAACATTTTCGCCGTCGAGAGTCATGTATATATTTTCATTCGTGACATACAAAGTATTCAAAAGTTTTCTCATACGCAATCCTCCTCAATAAGCTGTTTAATGCTGTACTTTTTCGTTTTAGGCATACACAAATCTTTAATCGAGCAACCACTGCACTTTTGACCTTTTATTTTTGGAGGAATAACACCGCTTTCCATTACGTTTTGCATTTTACCGACCAAATCATCAAGCAAAACTTTATACCTGTCATACTCCTCATCAAACGGCAGTTTCACACGTTTTCTTGTATCGGCATAATATATGCACCCCTCACTGTTGCATTTCCAAATATAGTCCGCACACAATTTTTGAGCAAATACCTGTATCGCGTCAGTTTCTCTTATAGAGCCGTCTTTAGGCTGTGTAGGCTTGTATTCCACAAGTCTGACAGTGTACTTTCCGTCAAGACCGTCTATCGGTACGCCGTCTTTATTTTTGCAAAACTCTATACAATCCGCAACACCATACAATTCAAGTTCATCATTATACAAAGTAACCGAGCTTAAAACAACCTTGTTATTGCTTTTGAATTGGTGTTTGCCCGAATGTACGTTTTCGTGCATAATATTCGCCAACACAACCGAAACATTTTCAGCCCAGGCATTCTCAATTTCAAGCAATCCGAATCTTCTCGGGCAATACATATAATGCTGTATTGTCCTTATATTAATCATGCTTTCTCCTGAAGTTCTACTCCTTCAGGCATATTTTTATCGACAGTGATTTCATAATCATTGAAACTTCTCGGAACTTCCACTCCGTCTTTTTTGCCGATAACAATTTTGTCAAACAACACATTCGCCGGAGCATTTCCGAGTAAGGAATCATGCTTGAATACATAAAGTTTTCTTACGCACATTTTACCTCTTGCGGCACTTCTGTCGTGTTCAAACATATTGATAATGGCCTTCCACAAAAGTTCAAGATCTTCTTCCGAAAACTTAGTAATTTTCTGTGCAAGCATAGCCGACACATATCCGTCCGCCCTGTACAAGCCATACGGTACTATGCTCTTTCTGCCCATAGTAGCACTATCACTTTCATTTGTTCTTGCCTGTCTTGTAATTGTTATATCCTGTGTAAATATCGGATCAACACTCTTTGCAAAACTAATCTGAACAGGACCTCTGACAATACCGCATGGGTCGTTACCTGTACTCATAACCGCACCGAATGTTCTTACATCAAAATAATTTTGACATATGTAATCCCTTGCCGCTCTTACCGCCTCAGGATTTTTACCCTTTTGACCTGTCTTTTCGCCTATTGCCTCATATGCCTCCGTAAATTTTGTGTTAAGTGCCTTATCAGGCTTTACAAGAATATTATAATACGGCTCATCTTCTTTAAAAATTTCCACAAAGTTGCGGATTTTTCTCTTTAAGCACACATCTGTAACAAGTCCTGCCGACGTTTCGGGATCAATTCTCGGCATATTGCCTGCATCGGGATCACCGTTGGGATTTCCGTTTTCTACATCAAAAATAACTGTAAATTCGTATCTGTTTTTAATTGGTTCCATAATTCTCTACTTCCTTTCATATTTCCTTATCTTCTTTTTTCTTATAAAAATCTTGTGTTTGCTGATAATAGCCTATAATAAACTTACCTTGCTCGCTAAGCGGTAATGTCTTTGGAAATTTGCCGTTTAGCTTGTCCATAATTTCACCCGTAACTATCTTATATTTAACTTTATATTCAAGTTTTTCAATGTGGTATTGCGAAAGCTTTATAAGTTTCGGAAATACCGTTGACGGATTTGCACAAGCTGACGCAAAATATGAATCCTTAATTGTTCTGTTCAATCCAGGTAATGCGTCCGATTGAACTTTTTCAAGTACGGCAAAAAGTCTGCCGCACAGATACGCTTGATTATTATTTTCAATATCAAGTGCCATTTTTATCTCCTCCTTATTTTTTGAATATCTATCTTTTCTGTTTATGCAAGCCTTGATAATACCTGCACGAACATAATTTACCGATTTATCCGTTTTCACTCGTCTTACGGCATTTTCAAGCAAGGACTCGGGATAACGTGTACCGTTTATTATCGCACCGAACACCGAAGCCATAAGCGGCGGCGGTGTGGTGTAATTTGTGCTTTGAGGCGGTTTTAATTCTCGGAATATTCGCCACATCGGTATATTTCCTTTTGAATTAACAATCATCATATCTGCTTGGTGTCTTGCTATATGTGAAAATATGTTGCCGAATTTATCACGGTATATAAATTTTTGTGCAAGACGCGAAACATTCGGAGCAATTCCCACAATATAAAACTCAACATTTTTATCAATATCGAGTTCTGTAAAATCGGGACTTTTGCCCTGATTTACGTCATTAAGCGATTTAAGCAAAATACCGTTCATTTCATCTGCGTCAATCTTATCGTCAAACCCAAGCATTGAAGCAAACAAATCCGTTTCTTTTGAATCGTCATCTGACATCGCCCAAAATACAACTGTCATATCATCAAGATATATTCTGTGATTTTTGTCTGCGATTAAAGTGTTTAATGCCTCTGTGTAGTGTTTCATAGTAGTTTGCGTTATGGAACTGTTGTACGCCTGTTCTTTGCCGTATGAACACTCTGCCGTATTATTTACGCAAACCATTAACGCACCTGTTGCATTTGCATTTCTTACACCCTTGATTTTATCGTGCGTTACCGATATTTCACCTTTTTCTCCCGTAACGGCACATATGTCATTACCCTGCACCGGTCCGACTGATTTTTTCAGTTCCGTTATCTTTTGAGCAATTTCGCCGTCAGTATCGTGCAATTTTATTTCAGGGTGTCCGTCAAGACCGAAAACAAAATTCGCCGTCGAGTATGCTTTTCCGAGATTTACAAGCAGCTCATTTTCGGTTTCGTCCTGCGGATTCCACTTTTGCAGAAAGTTTCTGTATGCCGTAACTATATCCGATGTCATACCCTCTGTAAATTCAAGGTTTTTGTCCACAAATGCTTTATGCGATTTCTTCGCCTTATCCGTACTGTCCTCTGTTGAATATGTACCGCTCTTATTGTCGTAATTAAGTCCGAAAATGTATAACGGTCTGTGTTCGACAATATTTCCGTCTATACCGGGTTTCTGCGTTCTCTCCGGCAAAACCACCGATATAGGCTGAAGTTTGGTTTTACCCTTACTGTCGGGTTCACTTTCCTGCTCCACGTTTATAATATCGCTTACTGTACCGTCTTTTCTCAGCATAATCATATGCGTGATATTCTGTCTTGAAAAACCGTCTTTGCAAACCTTGTCATTTCTCGCAAGAATATCGTAATATTCATTCAAAGCCTTTATCAGCATTTCATCATCTCCCTATATTTTGCTACATCTATAACACCGTCAATCATATGCGGTCTGTAAAAAAGTGCGTCTGCCTTGTCCGAAAAATTACGTTTATCCCAATCATTATCTTTCGGATGTCCGCCGTCCTCAAACTTCATATGATACAGCATAAATCCTAAATCCGTATCACCTTTTAACGTATCCGAAACATTTTCAAGCGAAAATTCCTCCACAAGCTCGATACTCTTTACGGGAAATTCACGACACCCAAGCACAGGTTGTCTGAATTGTTGACCGTTTCTTAAACGTCTTAGAAGAATATTATAATGCTTTTCCTCCGACTCGTCATCATGGTCACTCTGTATACCCGTAAGTTCAAAGTGAAATTCCACGCCGTAACATACATCTTTCAAAATCATACTTCCGCGTTGATTTATCATATCCTTAGTATAAATCGTTGCATCACCTGTACCGTTTTTCATACTTTTTTGTACCGACTGCAATTTTATTTTTTCCTTAACCTCATTACGGCGAACATTGATAAATGTTATCGGATTAAAAACGATAATCTTATCAATTACATACCGAATTGCCGGTTTCCAATACACCGACTTTATCAGTCCCTCAAGAGCTCCCGGTGTCGGAACATCATAACTAACACGTTCAACTTTCATTTCAGGGCGGTTAAACGCGGCATAATCGCCTTTAACCATAATTTTAAATCCGTAACTCATTTTAACCTCCTCATACAAAATAATCTACATCATTTTCCCACGTCAAACCCACGTCCGACTTATAATAATCTGTATTTGCAAGTATGCAAACACCACAATCAAGCTGTTCTATAATCCCCTCTTTAATCATTTCTTCAAGCTCCCAAATATGTACGGACGCGCTGTACTGCTGTAATTTTCGTTTTACGGACAGTTTTCCGTATCTGAGCTGTTCAATCAAATCTTTATTTTCATCATGCGGAATTACTATTCCTATAACTTGATTTTTGATAAACTTAAAATTCTCGGCATACGTTCTGAACGGTATTTCATCAAATTTCAAATTTTCACCCATAAGCGAAGTTATAGTACTTTTGTCTATATTGCCGTCATTAAACGCAAATAAGCGACTGTAATATTCTTCAATACATTTGTCGGTTGAAATATTGTCAAATTCCTCAAATAAATTTCGTGTTATATTTGATTTAAGCTGAATTTCACCTTTTCCGCCGTCTGTTTCAAAAACAAACACATCGCCCATATCCATCTTACCCTCACGGTTACATCTACCGCCGGACTGCAATACGTTATCAATCCCTGCAATTTCTCTGAACACCGCCTTAAAGTCAAGGTCAACACCCGCCTCAATCAGTGATGTTGAAATCACGGTCGTATTAATTCCGTTCTTTATATCTTCCTTTATTTTTGCAATAATCTCCGAACGGTGCAAAGGCGTCATATATGTTGACAAATGATACTTGTTACCGCTGCACATATCATATAATTCTCTTGCCGTTTTCCTTTTGTTCACAATTATAAGTGCATTGTCATATTCCTGTGCCTTTTCTGCCAGTGAAGCAAGTTCACACTTTCCGATATACTCATATCTGCACTTATCAAATACGTTAAACAACGACGTATCCTTAACCGCATTTTCTATTTTGACACCTGACATATACCTTTCCATAAATTTATCATAATTCGGCATTGTCGCCGACATCAAAATTGCCGTACTGTTAAGATACTTCGTCACATACCCTATCGCCCTTAAACAAGGCTGAATATAGTCAATCGGCAGCATATGTATTTCGTCAAATATGATAACACTGTCCGCCAGATTATGAAGTTTCCTAAGTCGTCTGCCTTTATAATGATACAGTGATTCAAAAAATTGAATATTCGTTGTTACTATAAGTTTTGCGTCCCAATTTTCACAGGAACGTTTTAATTTTTCCGAAGTGATTTCGTTCTCATCTTCATTTTTATCATCATCAAAATCATAATTTGAATGGTGCTGCAACACAGGAAGTACATCACCGAAAATATCCTCGAATACCTTTGCTGTCTGTTCAATTATACTGACATACGGAATTACATATATAATACGTTTTTTCTTATTCTCTATCGCAGTTTTCAAAGCCGCTCTTATACTGCAAAGAGTTTTTCCGCTGCCTGTCGGCATATTCAATGTATACACATTCGCATTCGATTCAACGCTTTTATAAACCTGTTCTTGTATAATACTTCTTGATTCTTGAAGTTTGGTTTCTATTTTAAAAGAATTAAGTTTTTCGCATACTTTTTCGTATGCTTTTTGAAAATCTCCGTCTATACCTCTGTCTGTGTTGGGAGTTACAAACCGCTCCGTATCTATAAAATCCGCATCCGTAAGGCATGAAAACAAATATCTTGTAAAAAAAGAATACCTTTCAATAATTTCTCTCTGATTACTGACATCAAAAAGTTCTCTCAAATTATCTTTGGGATATTCAAGTTTAACTTCATTTTCATACGCAGAATAATCGCCGGTTTTTCGTTTCATTCTGCCGTGCAATGTCGAATCTTCTTCACCGTCAACTTTCGTTCCGCCGTCAGGTAAACCCGAATGATGTCCCGCAACGCAATACTCAATCATAGGCACATATGATTTCGGCGGTGCTTTCGCAACTTCTTTTGCACCGCATATTGCGTGTTCCACTCGGATATTTTCCGCACCGTTTATACGTTTTTGAAACCCCGATGTATACTTGCCTATATCGTGTATTTGCCCCACAAATCCGGCTATATCCGCCCAAAATTCATTCGCATTTTCACGACATAACTTCGACGTTCCGTTCAAGTGATCCAAAAGCAGCTGTTTCCGTCCGTCGTCTGATGTATGTCCAATATATTCCATAGCAATCATCCCTTTTGTACAAATTATACTTTTATCATATCACTTTATTCGTGCAATTTCAACATATATTTTACTTTTTAGTAATTATCTATTAAATATACCTATAATTTTTATATATTTGCACCAAAAAAGGAACACATAAACAAAGCATACGCATTGTTTATGTGTTCCCCAATGATTAGCTTAATTGAGTCTGCAGACAAATCCGCAACGATTTTGACTGCATTCTGTTTAATTATTATTGATATTAAAGCAATATCTCGCCTTTTCAGGCACTGAGCCTATCATACAAGGATTATGAATACTGAAATAATCCATAACATAACCCTTGTCGGTATAGATGTTTACACTCTTTTTGTCTTTCATCATTCCCGTATTATTTTCAATAACAATCTTCTTTATTTTTTTACAGTTGATTTCAATGTCCGAACGAGTGTAATTGCAAGTAATACTTGCATCTGTATTTTCCAAATTCACAGAATTGTTCAAAATGTATATTCCCTTGTACTCATCATCTCTGTTCGAATAAGAAGAAAAGCATCTCAAACCTCTTGTTTCGATAGTATTTCCTATATATTTCTGTTCAAATTCAGTCGTCAGCTTAATATATATCGCCTCTGTAGAGCCGGTATAACGCGCAACGGAATTTTCGCCTGTATTTTTTACCGTATTGTGATAAACCAATTCATACGGACCTTCGATACCCGTTTCAACGCAATTTTGTACAACGTTATTTTTCACAATCGTATTAGGGAGTGATGTTCCCATACCCGCGAATATCGCCGCACAACCGACACCGCTTGTAAGTGCATTCGTATCATTTACGGACGGTTTGCCGAAACCGATATTTTTGCACACATTATTTTCAATAACGTCTGCATATTTGCCCGAAACAGTCGGAGTCCAATAATCAATCGCCCCCCAAACACTGTTGTTAATCGTGTTATTTCTTATAACATAATCGTCAACATCGCCGACAAAACTTATCGTCTTACCGCAGCTGTTCTCGAAAGTACAATTTTCAATAAGAACATTTTCAGCCGGACTTTGTGCATCACCGACTATTCTTATACTGTAACCGCTGTTTGAACTGTCCGAAATCTGATTGCCGCAATTTGTGAACTTACTGTTCAAAATCGCGAGATTACTGCAATCTCTGAACACAATTCCGTTGTTTTCAAAATCGGTAAAAGAACAGTTGTTGAAAATAATATTATCGCAATTTTCAAACTTTATCATAGGAAAATTTTCAAAATCTATATTTTCGACATATAAATTCTCAACATTCTTCACAATCTGATATGACGGCACATCGTCCGAATAATCCGCAACAAGCGTTGCCCGTTTTCCGCCGGAAGTTTTTATCACCGTGTCTGAATTGAATATTGACGGATATTTTCCGTATTTAATTGTACTGTGAACTTTGTATTCATTCGGAGCAAGTGTGTTTATTGTTCCGTCTTTACCTTTTATGTCGTTTGAAACACTGCCGGCAGAAAACTCATACAAGTCAGTTCCCAACAGTACTGATGACGTATCATAATTCTTAAAATCCGCATCGGCGATTTCTTCGGGTGTAAGTTTAAACAGTTCACCGTTTTTCGATTGAATGTTCGACTTGTGACTGTCTATCTCCTTACGTATTTGCAAAACAGCATTGCGTGCCGAATTACTGTCCGCTGCGTATACAAAATCCGCACCGAATGTCATGCACATCATCAATACCGTTAAAAGAGCCGTAATTTTTTTCATTTTCAACTCCATAGCCTTTCTCAAATAAAAAACCAACTTTAATAATAGCGTCTGTAAAATTGCAAATTCAATTCATACAAATTTCAACCGCCATTACATACATTTTATCATTAATTATTCATTTAATCAAGACTTTTCGATTAATATTTTCAAATAAAAAAGCATATCATTTTCAAAAATGATATGCTTAAATTTTTAATAATTTTCTGCGTGAATTTCAAAATATGCTTGCGGGTGATTGCACACAGGACAAACCTGCGGAGCTTTTACGCCTACAACAATATGACCGCAGTTACGGCACTCCCAAACCTTGACTTCACTCTTTTCAAAAACCTCTTTTGTTTCAACGTTGTGAAGCAATGCACGGTAACGTTCTTCGTGAGTTTTTTCTATTGCGGCTACCATACGGAACTTTTCAGCCAATTCGGTAAAGCCTTCTTCTTCGGCAGTTTTTGCGAACTCGGCATACATATCTGTCCATTCAAAATTTTCGCCCTCTGCCGCCGAAACAAGATTTTCTGCCGTTGTTCCGATTCCGTTTAATTCTTTAAACCACATTTTTGCGTGTTCTTTTTCATTGTCGGCTGTTTTCAAAAACAAATCCGCTATTTGTTCAAAGCCGTCTTTCTTTGCCTTCGATGCAAAATATGTGTATTTGTTACGTGCTTGCGACTCACCCGAAAAGGCAGTTCTTAAATTTTCCTCTGTTTTTGTTCCCGAATATTTGTTTGCCATTTATATTACCTCCGTAAATTTACTCATATATAATATATACCACTATACACGAATTTTAAACAACATTTTTCTATCTCTTGCATTTTTCCGTTTTTTGTATTAATATATGTTTTGGGGTGATGATATGAATGTTGAAAAAAATATGTTTACAATCGGTGAAATGGCAAAATCAATCGGAATTACAAGAAAAATCATATTGAATTACGAAGCAAAAGGATTGATTACTCCGGACGTTAAGGACGGCAAAAACGGAAATCGTTATTATACCGTAGATACGTTCACTAAAATTCGTACAGTACGTATTTTGCAAAAGCTCGGTCTGTCGCTTGATGAAATTCACGACTATTTAGACGGTAAAACCGATTTATTACCGCTTATCCGCCGCCTTGAAGCTATGCGTGACGAAATAAATTTGAATATTGAAAAGTTATATGAAAGAGCAAACACCAATCTCACACAAATCAAGGAAATCCACATTGACAAGCAAGCGATTTATCGACGCACTTTTACTACGGAAAGTATTCTCGATAAAACAAATATTCTGCGCGATACCGCAATACTTGCCATGCGTGAATACGGTACCGATATGACAAGGCGAATGTATTTTTTAGAATACTCATTGTCCGCACCCAACGAAATTTCTTACTGTGTTGCCGTACCGCCTGAAAGCAGCGGCGAACATATCGTCGTACTGACCCCAATGCGTGCAATTTGCATTTATCATCACGGTGCATATGAGGAACTCCCGAAAGTTCGCGAAAAACTTTTGTTGTATGCCAAAGAGCATAATCTCACACCTTTGGGAACGTGTCGTCATACATATCTTGAAGGTCCCCCGCAGCATAAGGATAAAAAACTTTTCATAACACAAGTGGCTCTGCCGATAGAAGAATAAAAAAACTCCCGAACATATAAGTTCGGGAGCTTTTGTTTTTTACATAAAGAACGGGAAAAAATCGTTCTGAACCATATATCTGTTATTCATTTCTTCGATTTGCAAATCGGTATAACCTCTGTTTACCGCTTTTCTTGTGTTTAAATTAACAGCTTGTACCAAACCGATTACTTTTTTTGCATTATTATCATTTAATTCAACATTATACTTGTCAAACAAGCTAAGAATATCAGGAGCGTTTTCATTGCTCATTTTACATTCCATTTCAATTTCAAAGCATAAGTTTTCGCCCTTTACTTCATCCATACCCATTCTCTTAATCAAGTAATGTCTAAGCGCAAGATATTCGTTGGTTTCTTCAATATATCCCGGGTTAGCCATTTTCATAATCTTTTTTCTTGACGGAATATAGAACGGCTTGTTACCTTGCGTTTTCAACAAATCATCATAAAAACCTTCTTCCAAAACATAAGTGTTTACAATCGAATTGTTGTATATTTCCCACAAATCCATTTTACCGTTGATAGTATTAATCAATTCCATAAAATCTTCTTTTGAAATATCATGATTTTGCTTGTCGTATATTTCAAAAACCTTGTCCAACGGAACAATTTCGTAAAGTTCCGCAAAAACATTGCAGTAATTTATTATTTTATCTCTGACTTCCAAATCGCCTTTTGATTCGTTTGTATAACATTTAGCAACTAAGTCTTTTACTTCGTCACACAAACTGTATTGTTCGTTTTCAAATGATATATAACCTAATTCCAATAAAAGTCCGATTTTGAAAACATCCAACTTTTCAATTTCGTTGTTCTCGCACCAATTTACAAGACATTCCGTTTGTTCTTTGTCAAGCGCCGCAAGAACTGTCTTAAAATACTCGTCTGATAATAATATTTCCGATATGCTTTCTGCCACTTCGCCCTTGTTCATTTTTGAACGACCTTTTATATTAAGCTCTTTTGCCAAGTCAAGCATTTCGGGCTTTTTCCAAGACATTATATTATCAAATATTTTCATTTTTCTACCCCTTAATATTTTTTTAATATTATATCATTAAATTTTCACATATACAAGCCATAAAAATAAACAATACTTTCCGCAAATTCTATCCGTCAAGTCAGCCAAACATCTAAAAATTCTGCATAAAACAACACCTGCGGCAAGTGTTAGAGTTCAAGTCAACGCCCTTAGCTCCCTCACAAATACCGCAGGTGATATTTTATCAACCTACTGCTTCATTTGGGTCATCATATGCAGGCACACTCGGTACTACCCAAATCAACTGATTGTTGTCGTCCCACTCAACACGACAATCCAATGCATCTGTTATATCACGAAGTTTAAAGTAATTGTTTCCGTCAATATTATAGCACTTTGCCTTTATAGGTACTCCGTCCAGTGTTAAAAACGCCGATGACGAAAAGGCTGTCCTTGTAACATCGTCGCCCGGTGTTAATTCGCCGCCAACCGATGTATAATCATAAAAGCTTAGCATATCAATCGAATTTGTTGCTCCGTCATACTTAACATCAAATGTTTTAATTGTTCCGTTTAAGATTTGTGCAATATCTCTGAGCTTAAAGTAGTTGTTGTCATCAATGTTATATGCAACGGTGTTATATTTGCGGCTATCCAGACAAATAGTCTGCGTTTTGGCAACAGAGTTTTTGCTGAATCCGTTTCCGGGATAATAAGTAAATGTTTCCCGACTTTCATCCTCTTGAACCAAATAGCGAATCTCTCCGTTATAGTAAATAGTATAGATTTTTCCTGTTATAATCCAAGGCTCTATTTCTGAAGGATCTATTCCGGGAATGTTCCTCATATCCTCATCACGGTCGAACGAAAATTCTTCAATGCCGTATACATTTACCCAGTCTTTGTCTTCTATTTTATTGATTTCACCGTTGTTTGAACTAACCCATTCACTGTATTCTAAGGCCTTATCCATATCAGCGTTGATATATCCGAAACGATACTCTTTCAGTTTTGCAAGTCCTTCGGCAGAATAGGTCAACGCACCCCATTCACCCCAAGCCGTATCTACGGACAGAACGCCTATAGGTGCACCAAGCTTTGCTACGTCATCAGCTGACTGTGTTTTGGTTAAATCGACAAGATTACTTGTCGGAATATAACATACCTTCGAGTTAAACCAGATTTTTGAATTTGTTCCGTCATAATCTTTCTCGATAACATCTATTACTGTACCTTTTTTAACCGAAGAACCGTCTGAAATATCACAATCCGCATTTGCCTCAGCTTTGTAGGAAATTAGCGGTTTTTCGGTGTTTGCAAGTTGTATATTGACATATTTGGATTCAACATAATATAAACCGTGCTTGTAATAAATTTTATAATGTCCGTTTTGTGGTGTTGCATCAACTATTTGAACAGATTGATTTATTTTATAAACACCCGATTTTACATAATCCGTTTCGTCAGGAGTGGTTTTTACCATCAAATTAGCGGTTGCCTTGCCGACAGCTTCAATTTTTGGAGCAGTTGCCACTTGATTGTTAATATCTAAGATATAACAATTTTTTCTTGGCAGAAAATATACTCCCGGTTTCCAGCTTGTGAAAGCTCCACCGTCTTTTCTTCCGCTACAATCTATAATTGAACCACGGGATTCGTCAACTCCGCCCTCGCTCCATACGGCAACCCAATTTTCGTTATAAGCAACAACATCAAATTCACTTGATGCACCTACATAAAATGCTGTGTTGGCATTTGCCTCTGTTCTTGACTTTTCTGCAAACGGAGGATCATAGCCGATTTCTTTAAGTTCGTCCAATCTCTTAGAGTGATAATTAATCGGCGGATTGCCCGGATAGAACGATGCCTTTACCGAGCCGAATTTACCCTCATCACCGATATGTATAACTGCTTTACCTACTAACGGTAACGATGCCGGTCTTTTATGTCTTACCCATTCAGTCGGAACTTTTGCGTAGAAATTCATTTCTTCACCTTCGGTCGTTTTTGAACCGCCGTAGATGTAATCAGCAAGGAAAACCATATTTATTGCGTGTTGATATTTTTCATCATCCGACTTTAAAGACTCATTCAACTTTTCTTCAAAGTCCTCTGCCGCCTCAAGTGTATCTTTTCTGTTTGCATAAGCATACACATAACCGATTGTACCGTCTTTAAGCTGAACTTTGTGGTAATTGTCCGCTATTTGGTCCTTGCCGTTTATGTACGCCTCCAAAACCGTCAATTTCTCATTTTGGTACACAACACTGATACTTCCGGACGGTGTCGGATTTTTTGTGACGTTCATACTTCCTACTGTTACATAAGCCTCACTGCCGTCCTCAATATCCGTTGCAAAGACAGGCACTGCAAACATGGTAAATACCATAATCGCCGCAAGCAATGTGCTAAAAACTTTTTTCATTTTAATCCCTCTTTTCTTAAATTTTTTATTTCGTCTTGGCAGACTATGTTCTATAATTATTATACACCGTACACCGATGTACGATGCAATGGATTTTCAAAAAAATTAATTTTTTTCTGAAACAAAAACTTTTAATGTCATATCAAAAGGAGTTTTATTTTTCATCGCTAAAGCTACACTGAACCTCGGAACTGTCTGTTTTTCATAATACAGCAAAACCTCCTGCATAATCACAGGAGGTTTTTGTACTGATTTATCTTCGACATCCACAGTCACTGTCATCTTCCGGCTCGGATATGTCATCTTGATCACATTCCAAGAATTCGCCCCTCTCAGGCGGGAAGAATTCGTCAACCGGGAAGTCTATTCTCTCAAATAAGTCACAAGGATTGTCATCCGTTGCCCCTACCCCAAATAGACCATGTTGCGTGGGTGATGAAAAAGTGAGGTTTTATGCTATATTTAAGCATATTTCCTCCGACCGTTCGGATACTCCAAATACGGTTGTTTCTTTTCATGATCGTATTTTTAAATCGGAACACCTTTTATTTTCTTTATTTCATTATCTATCCTAATAGCCTCGACAAAACGTTTTGTCAATTCATCATTCGATACACTGCAAGTTGAATCAATCGCATTTTCTCCATTCATAACCTTTAATCTTCTATTTATATTATAGAATTTCAACACTTCTTATCAGTCTTTCGTCTTCTGTAATTGCTATGTGGATTTTCTCTTTCGGTAGGAATATTATTGCAAGCACAATCAAGATGATTGGTTATCATTTTAGACAATTCAACGGCAAATTCTCTGTAATCATACCATTTCTTTAGTTCTTCAATGAAATCTTGATTCATAACATCACTTTCATCTACATTTCCAAAAGAAATACTCATAGCGTCTAAGACTGCTAAAATTGTGTAGAAGTAAACCATCACATACTCCGGATGTTTGCCGCGAGCTTCTTTTGCTATATCTAACGTTTGTCCGAATATATGCAACGTACGATTTAATGCGCTTAAGTTATCGAAAGAGTTTTTTACATCTTTTTCAACTGCATAGTTACTAATATCATCAAGCAATGTTTTCAGTTCCAATCTTTTCAATGCACATTTTTCATCTAAAGATAATTCCTCATCATTATTTGGTAACAGTCGTTTTGCTCTGTAACGCACATTGTCCGGTTTTATCGGCTTAAATGTAAATCGTTCACTCTGCCCGCCGGAATAAATTCTGTATATAGGCAGTTCTTCAAGTTTTTGGTGTTGTTCAACAGTAAGTTCACCGAAATAATCCGAGTTATCAATACCGAATATATTGCATAAATCTTCTTTTCTCTCTTTTGACGGAAGCTTTTTAGAATTTTCCCACATATTTATTGCCTGCCTGCTTACGCCCATCGCTTCAGCCAAAGCCCTTTGACTATAATTGCATTTTGTTCTTATATATTTTAATCCGTTCATAAAACTGACCTCCAATAATAATTAAAACACGTGCACTTGCTTTAATTATTATTTTATACAGGTTGACACAAGGTGTCAATTTGCAACCATAAAATTTTTAAGACAAATCTGAATCACTTTCAGTTATTGATATATATTTTTGCAAATATGTTTCTCTCCTTTAATAATTATGGTCATCAAAATAATCTTCCGCATCTTCATAACATTCAAAATCATCATAATTATCATAATAAAAATCTTCCGGATCATCATATTCATATACATCATACGGATCGGATTTTTTCTTTTTTTCGGTTGATTTGCTTGAATATTTACGCTTATATTTTGCAAATTGGTCTATCGGTACTCCTCTTGTATTCGGCATACCGTCTTCCGTCCAATAATAATTCATTTTTATGACATCTGTAACTTTCCCGTCCTGACACTTAACTTTCAAACCTATTGATTTTGAATTTGGATTATACCATTTTGCATACCAGATATATGTTGTTATATGATATTCCCCATGAGAAAAACTTTCTTCTTCTCTCTCGTTATATCTACCTACCATTGTATAATTGATATACTCCTCTGACATACCCTCATACGGTACTTTTGAGCCGTATTCTTCTTGCAGTTTCTTTTCACGTTCTTCTCTGCGTTTTTCTTCTTCTTTTAAATATATTTCATAATTGGTATTGTTTTCTTCTCTCATTTTCGATATTTCTTTTCCAAAAATACCGTTATAATTCTTCAGTATCTGTGACAAATACGAATTTATTATTGAGGCATCCTCTACACTGTCATACTGACACATACGAGCGTAACAACTCACAAATCCATTCTTATCATATAAATTGCTTACATGAGAATTAAACAAAATATCTTCCGCCTCAGCATACGATTTTTCTTCTATAAGCCTTATTGCTTTATTATATTGCATACCCCAATAAGAAGAATATGATATAAGTATTATCATGACCATACTAACCAATGCAATTAACACTTTCTTTGTCGTACTCATAATTCATCCCCCATTATGTTGAATTTTCTTCTTTTTCATACTTAAATTCTATCACAAGCAAAGTCTAATATAGTGTACACCGCAAAAAAAGCGGACATAAAAGTCCGCTTTCACATTAATAATATATACCATATTTTTTAAATTTCTTATGTCCGAAATATTTTTGTATTAAATACTTATATAATTTTTCGTTTGGCCATATATGTTTTTCATCATGATATATAACCATATATATTTTTAACATCGGTAAATACGAAGCAGAGATACCTCTAAAGACTATTCCCCAACAATCTCTGTATCCATACATCCCCTTGTATTCCATAGATTCATCAATGTTTCTGTAAGGTTCAAAGTCCAACGCATTACAATACTGTAGCAATTCTGGTAAATCATCATCTTTTATTTTAACTCCGTAAGAAAACAAAATCTTTTCATTTTTTCGATGTCTTTTAACCAGTTGATATGACAATTCCTTTTCTACAAGATTTAAGAGCATAGTTCCTTCACAATCTTGTAGAAAATTATTTTTAAATTCTATTTTTGAAAAATAAATCGGTTTATCCATAATAATCACCTCAAATTAACATATCTAATCCATAAAACAACCGATAATTGCGGCTATAAAAAGTATAATAACTACACCGATAATTGTCGTCAAGCACCCTTCTCCGCCGTTTCCGCCGGAAGAAAATTGACTTCCGCCGGACGGTTTACTCATCATAAAATCAAAATATTCCTGTTGTTTTTTATCCATTTCTTTTACCCCCTCAAACTATCTCTTTGCATATAAAATGATTTTCTCTTGCATAACGCTGTGCCTCTGAACCGGCAACACAATATATAGTTTTACTTTTACCCAGCATGTAATTCACAAAGTTATTCCTTCCTATTTCTTTAATATTAGGCGGTATAGTAACTTCAGTAATTTCAGTTCTCCAAAAAGCATCATTTTCAATTTTCAGTACACTTTTTGAAAAATTGACTTTAGTCAATTTTGAATCCTCAAATGCCGATTTACAAATTGTTGTAACATTCTTAGGTATATCTATTTCTGTTATCCCACTTGCACCTAACATTCTGCTACTTATTTCAGTAAGCCCGTCAGATAATATTATTCTTTTTAAATCACTGCAACCATAAAAAGCACCCCAGCCTATTTCTTTTACATTATTCGGAATTACCACATCCACTAAACCTGTACTTGAAAATGCTCTTTCTCCGATTACAAGCAAACTTTTAGGGAAATGAATTTTTTTCAATTTTTCACAATACTTAAATGCCTCCCCATCTATAAACTGACACCCTTCTTCAAATACAACTTCCGTCAGGCTCTTACATCCGTAAAATGCTTTACTTCCAATTTCGTTTACTCTCATACCATTTATCGTTGACGGTATTACCACCACCGGATCATCAAAACCTATATATTGAGTTATAATCAACTCCCCATCAAATTCTTCTGTTTTGAAAACAGACTCTTTCGCCTTTGCAGTTACTTTAAAAATGTTTTCTACTTTTTTACCGCATTTCGGACAATAAATAAAATCTTCTTGCAATGTTGTATAACAACGATCACATTCTATATGTGTATTTATATATTTTCTTTTGTAACGTTTTATTTCTTTATTCATTTCCGTATTACTGTCTTTCAAGTCCGATACATCATCTTTAAGACTTTTATTTTCACTTTTCAATTCTTGTATTTTCTCTTTTTGACTTTTTATTTCCTTTAATAACTTTGCTTTTTGAGTAAATATGTTCATAAAAAATTCCTCCTCTGCATAAATCAATCGTTATGGTCGTAAAAATATGTTTCCGCATCATCTATTCCGTCAAAATCATCTTCGTTATCATAATAAAAATCCTCAGGATCATCATAATCATGCACATTATACGAATCGGAGCTGTGGTTTGAATCTCCGTGCGAATATCCGTATAAAGGTTTTGAATGTGATGAATGTGAAGAACCGGATGATGAACGAGTCGAATTTTTCTCTTTCAATCTTCCGTCTTTTGAGAATACATCTGAATTTATAACTTTAGAATCAAATTCTTTTATCCAATATCCGCTATAATTTTCTTCCATAGTTTCAGTTGATTCTTTGCTGACAGAACGCACATTTCCGTTTAGACAACAAACCACATACCCTTTATCGTACCAATAAAATGTATCATAAATATCATATCGTTCATTGTCTGACACATCATCCTTCTTTGTTCTTTGATATTTATCAGGCTTGCCTAATTGCGTGTATTCGATAAATAATTCACTCATACCGTCATACGGCAGTTTATCCGCATATGACGCTCTTTCTTCTTCAAGTTTTTGTTTTTTTTCCTCTGCCTCTTTTGCCATTCTTTCCGGTAACGTACGGATATATTCTTCTTTAGCTTTTTCTAACTCTTGCTTGTATTCTTCATATCTTTGGTTTATTTCTTGTTTTGACGTTTTTATTTCTTCACATAAAGCTCCACTGTAATTTTCGGGTACAAGGTTTATTCTGTTACTCGCAAATTCAAATTTGTTATCATTGTAATATTCCATTGCTGTTATGTAAATATATAAAATAGCTGAATCGGCAAAATAATGTTCCAAATTTTCTGTATCTTTACATTCGTATAAAAGCACTGAACGTAGTCTAAAATATGATCTTTCATCATTATCATCTTTGTGCTTTACATTCATATCAATAAGCATTTCTTCCGCTCTTGTATAATCGCCTTGCTTTATTACCTCTATCACTTTATTATACTGATTATTCATTATGATAAAATGCACAATTCCATATATCATAAACAGTATAGCAATACCACAGATTACTGCCATAACCTTTTTACCCTTTGTCCATTCCATATTTATTCCCCCTATCACTGTATTACTACTATATCACCATATACAAAATAAGTAAATGAAATATTCAGACTTATTTCGTCTTTCTATGCTTAAATTTTACAACAAGCAGAGTCCTATTTAGTGGACTTTATATATTTCCGTTCAAAATATCCTCTGCTTTGCCAATATACACTCTGTAACTCTATCCGCAACAATCGCCATATCTCTATTCGGATAAAATTCAAGAATAGTCATTAAGTGTTCCATTATAGTTTCATGTTTAAATATAGGAATAGAGAGCTGTTTTCCGTATATATCATATTCGTACCGAATTGTCAAATATATTAAACCCCACTAAAAAGCGGACAGAATTAACTTCTATCCGCTTAATATAAATTCTATCCTATTGTGAATCACTTCTTATATAAAATGTCGAACGTCCCGAACCGCATTTTATAATTTCTCCGCTATCAACAAGCTTTTTGATAGAGTTCTCTACTGACGCTTTCCCTATTGTTGGGCATAGCTCCAAAATATCGCTCTTTTTGAATTTACCAATCTTACTCTCTACTGCCTTTCTCACTATATCCAAAGCCGACATTTTATTTGACACAACATTTATTCTATCTTCAAAATCCCTATATGCCGCAAGAATAATTTTCAATAAATATTTTATAAAAGATGACGGATCTTCCTTGTTATCATGCCAACCATGCTGACATTTTTCAAGAGCCTTATAATACAAATTCTTGTTTTTCGCTATTTTACTCTCCAAAGAGATATACTTTCCTACTACATATCCGCTCCTATATAGCAGCAACGTCGTAAGCAATCTACTCATTCTGCCATTCCCATCATTAAACGGATGAATACATAAAAAATCATGTATGAATATTGGTATAAGTATTAATGCATCAATATCTTGCGCTGAAACAGCCGCATTATATCCTTCGCATAATTTATTTATCGCCGTAGGTACTTCATACGGTGCAAGTGGTGTAAATAATACAAATTCATTTCCGTCACCGTCTATTGCACTTATATAATTCTGTGTATTTTTAAAATTACCCCCAATATTCTTTTCAGAATATTTATATAAATCTCTGTGAAGTTGCAAAATATAATTTGAACGAATCGGAATGTACTCATAATTTTCGTGTATAGTATTTAATACATCTCTATACCCCATAATTTCTTCTTCATCACGGTTTCTGGGCGTTGTCTTATCTGTGCATAATTGTTTTAGACGAGTATTTGTTGTTCTTATCCCTTCTATTTCATTCGATGATTCTGTACTCTGCACTTTCGCTATCTCAATTAATCTGTCAAGTTCAACAGGTTTTTGTTTTAAATATAATTCCTGTCGACCTTTAAATTCATGTATTTGTGCAACTAAGCCTAATATTTCACTATCCCATTTCCGTTCTTTTAGTTTCGTATAATCAAAGGTTCGCATTTTCTCACACTCCATTATTTTTCTCCTAAATTATATCCCTTTTTAGGAGAAAAGTAAAGCATATTAGGATAAAGTTTTTTTATTTCCCCCTCAACTATATATCATTCGGAACTTTATCATCACATTACGGAACAATATCAAATGTATTTGATATTGTTCCGTAACATTATTCTTTTATGTGGAAAACTATATTCAATATAAAATTAAATATTTTATAGTATTTATATTATCACTATATCTCATCATGCATATTATTAAAGTTTTTATTTAATTTAAGTAAAAACTCTTGTATTTTTTCACTTTTTAGTCTATACTAATATAAAAGGAGGTTGTTTTTATGATTATAAGAGAAGAATACTTAAAAAAATTATTCACATATATGGATGCACCGATTATAAAAATTCTTGCCGGAATACGTCGTTGCGGAAAATCCACAATTTTAGAAATGCTCCACAAAGAATTAATAAGCAAAGGTATTGATGAAAGCAATATTATCTGCAAACGATATACCTCTTTTGAGATAGATGACTGCTATACTGCAAAAGATATGTATAACGACATAAAAAAAGAAATGATTAATGATAATAAATACTATCTTTTACTTGACGAAGTACAAGAAATAGACGGTTGGGAAAAAGCTATTAACAGTTTACTCGAAGATACCAATGCCGATATTTATGTGACCGGTTCAAACTCAAAGCTTATGTCAAGTGAAATATCCACATATCTAACCGGCAGATATGTTTTAATCCCCGTTTATCCTCTGTCATTCAAAGAATATCTCGACTTTAAATCAAGCAATACGAAGTCAAAAAAAGATCTTCTTAATGAATATATAAAATTCGGCGGGTTTCCTATTGTTGCACTCGGTAATTACGATGAACAATCGGCATATCAAATCGTCGAAGGAATATATAATTCAGTCATAACAAGTGATATTACAAAAAGACATAATATCGTAAATTTCGATTTATTCAATCGTGTTGTGAAATTCATTATTGAAAATGTAGGCAAAACTTTTTCAGCCAATTCAATAGTAAAATTTCTAAAAGGTGAAGGCAGAGCTTTGTCGGTAGAAAGTATCTATAACTACCTTGAATGGCTTGAAAAGGCTTTTGTAATCTATCGTTGCAGACGATATGATTTACAAGGAAAATCAGTATTAAAAACTCAAGAAAAATTCTATCTTGCAGACCAATCACTAAAATATTGCATTATGGGATTCAATCCAAAGTCAATAGCTTCTATGCTTGAAAATATCGTGTATTTTGAATTGAAAAGACGCGGATATGAAGTGTATATAGGAAAGCTCGGCACAAAAGAAATAGATTTTGTTGCCATTAAACGTGATGAACGTATTTATGTGCAAGTATGCAGAACACTTCCTGAAAATTCAAATCGTGAAATCGGCAATCTCCTTGCAATTAAAGACCAATACCCAAAATACGTTGTCACCTTAGACGAACTCTCAACCGGCAACGTCAACGGTGTAAAAATCATTCACTTATTTGATTTTTTGTTAAAAGAAGAATTATAACACAAAAGCCCTCGTTTTTTATATGCGAGGGCTTTATTTAAGCAACAATTCAACACGTTCTTGTATTACACGTTCAACTGTTTTTAATCTTTTCTTGCTCCAATTATATCTTGGATGTTTTTTGAATTTGAAGTTTTGCAGCTTATGCAGTTTTTGTTTTTGCGAATTTGTTATATAGTGTTTTGCAAACTCTACAAAATCCGAATATGTTGCAGGCGTACGGGTATTGACATAAACAGAAATATCATCAAGTTCATTTTCCATTGCAAATCCCCATAATGACAATCCGTTATCAAATATCGGTGCATTGTCAATTATCTTATTTGTATGATTATCAACAAGAACTCCGAAATTACCGAAATGTCTGTCTGTATTACACACTACTGCGTCAAACACAAACATATCAATCAATTTATCAAAATACTCATCACCCAACTTTTTATAATAGTCCGTAACTGCATTTATTCCGCCTTTTGACACCAATCTTGAAATCGGAACAAACGAAACCTCTTTATTTGTAAAAAGTTCGCATACCGAACACAATCGTCCGTCATATTTTCTTAAATTATACTCAACAGCATTTAACCCCATTGCCTCTGCAACTTGATAAGCATAGTATTCAGCGTACGGTTCATTTCCCGAATTAGCGAAGCCCTCTGTACCTGATTTATATAAAAGTATCTTTCCGTTTTCCCTTTTCCAGCACTTTGCAAGCATACCGTTGGTTGTGAACTCCGGCGAGGAACGAAATGTCGAACGAATTGAACTTCCATATCCGGTAAAAGCGATATATGCTAAAGTACGGCTAAAATGATTATCGTACAAATTAACACTGTCAAAAGTACCTTTAAAATTCTCATCTACAACCCAATAGCAATCATTCAAAGACAAACCTTTGCATATATCAATTATTCCCTTTGTATCTTTTTCATTAAGACCTAATTTCGCAAGAAAATTTTGAACATAGGCTCTGTTTGAAGGAATAGTTCTTGCTTTAAGCCACTTCCTTATTGATTCTTCATTAGATTCCATTCCTAACGGCAACAATTTTTCTTTTTCCTTGTTTGCCCATAATAACTTAACGGCAATACCGTCGAATGTTTTTTCAATATTAAATTTTAGTAAATCACTGTCATAATGTTTCAAAATATAGCTCAACAGTATCACCTCCGCCATTTATTATATCACGATAAATCCAAAATATCAATCACTTCACTCGCCTGTAAAATGTACTTTTGCTCATCCCCAATTCTTTCATCGCCTGTGCGGCGGTGATTTTTTTATCACGCCATTTTTGAACGACTGTATCAAAATCGGTGTACACCTTTTTCTTCCTGCCTTTATACTTACCCTGCTCCTTTGCAATTTCTATACCCTCACGTTGTCTTTGCAAAATATACTCACGTTCAAGCTCCGCTACCGCACCGAATATTGTAAGCATAAATTTACCTGTCGGTGTAGTTGTGTCGATTGCTTCTTTTTTACTCACGAACTCTACTTCTTTAATATGAAGTTTTTCGACCAAATCCAAAAGGTCTTTTGTGTTTCTTGCAAATCTTGAAATCTCGCTTACAATAACAGTATCACCTTTTCGTACATAATCAAGCATTGCTTTAAGTTGCGGACGGTTTGTGTTTTTGCCGCTCATTTTATCAATATATATTTCATCAACGCCGAGTTCTTTCATCATCACTTCTTGCCTTAATGTATTCTGTTCACTTGTTGAAACTCTCACATATCCGATTTTCATAAAAATCAACTCCAATCTCCGTGTCATTAGGGCATACCCTATTGACACATAAAAAAATAGTGCCATTAGAGTTGGTTTTCGGCTTTTGGAACGTCCCAAAAGTTTTACCCACCCTAACGGCACTGTTTTAGTATCAAGTGTAAATCATTTCTTCTAATTCCTCAAGCGTGTATCCATCGTTATACAATTCCTGTATCACTTCCGGGTCTTCGCCGTACATTGCGGCAACTGTCTTTATATCTTCAAGATATTCTTCCGCATAATAATCGTCATACCCGGTATCAATATAGCAATCGCAGCCGTAATCGTACCAATGTCTGCCGTATGATTCGGTATAATTAAAATGACCACTTTCACGTTTACCGTTACTCTTGATTTTCAGAATATCGCCCTCATTAAGAACGATATGCTCATACTTGCCATTCTCCAAATCTTGAAACAATTCCGAATCAACCAATGCTTTCCATAGTATCTGTTTTGTCGAGGCGAACACATAAACGCCTTTATCCTTAAAATGAATTAATGAAATCGGGCTGTCGCCTTTTACAAGGTACAAATTGTTTTGATTATCAAGTATATTAAAGCTAAAACTTCCCTCTATACTTTCAGCCATAAATTTTATCGTTTTGAAATTAAGTGCATTTTTGTATTTTAACAGTTGCACCGCAACGAATGAATCTGTTTCAATTTTGCTTTTAAAGTTATACTTCTTTTGAAGTTCCTTATCATTAAACAATACACCGTTATGAGCAAGTGCAAATTGACAGTTCTTCACCATTTCACTCCAAGGGTGATTGTTGTAGTTTTTATTCTTGTCCCCTTGTGTACTGTGTCTTGTGTGACCGATTACTGCATTTACGAATTTTGGTATATTCGGATTAAACTTATATGCACTTACCGCACTTTTGTTTATCTTCATATTACCCAAAATCGAATATGCAACACCTGTTGCATCTGTGCCACGTTCCGCACTCTCCATGCCGAGCAAATCCACAAGTTCATTCATATCTTTTAACTTATCCTTGTAACTTAATACTCCATATATTCCGCACATTATATTTCCACCTCATTTCTTATCGGTTCATTGACGTAAAGTCTTTTTTCTTTCAGATAATTAATCAGCTCTTGTTTGTCATCTGCTATTCCTTTTACGAAATCAAGCCAAGTCAAACTCTGCATAAATTCATCGGACAAAGAAATAGCAACCTTACAGATTTCATCTACCATCTGTAAGGTTGCTATAAATGTGTTGTACTTTAAAGTACCTCTGAATATTCGCATTTCTATTGTCGCTTCATTTTCAAGATTGACCGCCGCGTATCGTCCCATATGTGAATTCTTAGCGTGCTTTAGTGTTTCTTTCGGATTGATAATTCCGCCGCCGTAACGTCTTGCCCAATGTTCTGCTTGTGATTCCGTTCTTCTGCTGAATGTTAAGATTTCATTCCAGAACTTCTCGTAGAAGTAGAGAATCTTCGCTATTGTCGCCTCTTGTTCTTCGTAATTTGCTCCGAGTGCATTTCGGCTTATATGTACATGAAGTCCGCAGGTTCCGGCTTGGTGACTTAGATATCCTTTGGCTACCGCTTTGTTAAGAATCGATCTCCAAGGCATTTGATTGATGTGATAATCAAGTGTCATTGGGTGGGTTACACATTCAAAACCGTCATCAAGTGAGCCGTCATGTTTGATGTACATATGCTCCTTTTGAGCATTTGCAATGTCAAGTAATTTACTTGCACAAAATTCATTTTCACCGCCGTCATCAAGTTCAAGTTCCACACCCAAATATCTCGGACCGTCACCGTAAAATATCGGCTCTGGCTTGTAGTAATAGTCATGTATTATCTCGTCCATGTCAAAACAATCTCGACAATACGGGTGGTCGTGATATTCTTCATCCTCATGATAACAAGCGTCATCATAATGAATTACCGCATCACATCTTTCACATCTGACGTAATCTTCATCGTAACAAGTTTGGCACAAGTCACCATCTGCCGAATCATCATTCCAGTGTCTGTCACCACAATCACGACAAATGAATGTTTCACGTCTTAAACAATCTTCACACAAATACGACTCATCAAAATATGTTAGTTCTGATACGTCATGTTCTTCGTGACATATGTCACAAGTGTATTTTTCCTCTTTCATCTTTCGTCCTCCTCTTAATATTCCTCTGCTTTCAGCATTGTCGAATGTGTTTTATCGTCAATCACATAAACTTTGCCCACAAAAATAGGAGCACCTTGTAATTTAATAAGATACTCCATTTTATACTCCGGCATTTCTTGTGAATGCACGATTTTCTGCATACCGTCATACTCTAACAGTTCAAATACTTGCAAGTAATCCTTTGATTCAACCTCCATTGTATCAATCATATTCCACATCATACATTGTAATACAATAGGAACTTCCTTGTTTACTCCGCAAGTACGAAATCGTTCGTTTTGGAACATATAAATTTCACCTCCATGTATTTTATTACACAGAGATATTATATATTTTTAATGTATGACTTTACGTTTTTCACTTCAACATATCAGCATAGGTTACAAGAGATACATTTCCGAGTTCATTCGCCTTATCAATACATCCTTTTGTGAACCCGGACTTAGAAAACAAAAACAAATGCACATTAATATATGAAAACAGCTTACTGCGTTTTATCAATGTTTCAAGCACACCAAGATCGACTTTTTCATTAGTCCATTTACATTCACCGAATAAAGCCGTCTTTTTGTCCTGTTCGCCCATTATATCAATTTCTGTCTGTTTCTTTTCAATAGGATCGTTTCCCCACCAACGACCAAGTTCCGAAAACTCAACCGGCGAATTACCATCAAGAAGCAGTTTCCAAAGATACTGTTTACAAATTTCCTCAAACACAGCACCCATATATTCCGAAAGTTGCGGTTCGATACGCCTATACACAATATCAGCCGCACCACGCATTATAATTGAATTATTACCAGGAACAAACCTATACCAAAATCTAAACATATTATCTTCTATAGAATATATAGATTTTCGTGATGATTTTTCGCCATATGGAGTTTCCTTTTTTATTATCCCCAAATTTATCAAGCTTTTAAGATAATTAGCACAAATATTACTGTCCTCTCCGACTTTATTTGAAATGTCCGACATTCTCGACGCACCGACCGCAATAGCGGTTATAATCGCAGTGTATATAGCCGGTTCTCTTACTTCTTGCTTTAATAAATTTGTCGGCTCTTCATATAGGAAAGAAATCGGATTCAAGTAAGTATTTTTTATATTATCTTCAATGCTTAATCTATCATCCATTTGTAACAAATACTGAGGTGTTCCGCCCACAATACCATACGCAAGTGCTTTGTCTTCATCCGAAAAATTCTTAAAACATCTGCACGTTTCCTCAAAACTAAAAGGTTGTATTTTCATTTGTGCAGTTCTTCTGCCATAAAGCGGTGATTTATATGCCAACACTTCATCTTCCATATACGACATTGACGAACCGCATAAAATAAGCATTAGTTGTGATGTGTCTTTATATTTATCTATAAGCAACTGTAAAGTTGATGCCAAACTTTTTGATGAACGTGCTACATACGGATATTCATCTATTGCAAGTATCAATCGTTTCTTTTCAGCAAGCTTAAACACATATTCAAGAGCGGCTTGAAATGACAAAAATGAAGTTTCCGCCTCAATACCGCTGCTGTATTCAATTATGCTTTTACTGAAATTTTCAAGATTTTGTTTTTCATTACTTTCAACACCCATAAAATAAATCGCTTCTTTATTATCTATAAAGTGATTTATAAGTGCTGTCTTTCCGACACGTCTGCGCCCATATATAACGGCAAATTCAAATTTGTTTGATTCGTATAATCTGTCCAATGCCGCTACTTCACGTTCTCTGCCAATAAACATCTTTCTCACTTCCGTTCTTTTTGTTTAAATCAGTATATCACAATTTATATTTTTAGTCAATTACGTTTTACTCATTTACGTTTGAGTAAATATTATCTTAGTAAAATTCAATTATTCACTTATACATTATTTACATGAATAATCGAAAGGGGGTTTTCCGATATGATACGAACGATACTAAAAGGAATTAAAAAAGTATTGCTTATGCTTTGGTGAGGAGGTGTTTTTAATGGGTAAATGGATACTGATTTCTCTGTTGCCGATTACTGCTCTGATGTATCTATTCGGCAAAAAAGAATAACGTTATAGGGCTTGATTCTGTCAAGCCCTATCTGTATTCATAAATTCCAACAAGTCTTCTTTTTTTATTCTCCAACGATTCCCCACTTTGAATCCCTTTATAGTTCCGTTATGTAATAACTTCAATAATGTATTGCGACCGATATACAAATACTCAACCGCTTCCGCAAATGTTAATATTGCCGGAAGCTCATTCTCATTATAGTACATTAAAATCATCCTCTCATTAAAATTCTTAAATAAATGTTAGCTCAAAATAAATGGTTATAAACTATTTTAACGAAAATTCACATCTCCGTTTATCACAGTGTAAATCACTCCAAATCTGTCTATATAGTCATATAAAATAGAATAAATGTAGAATTTTATTTTCCTTTAAAACATTAAATTAAGCGGAGAATAAACGTATAGATAAAAGAATTCAAAGATTTCTATTCGTATACGATTTTTCGCAAATAATTTTTAGAGAGGAGATACTTATTATGACATTTCATACATTTGAATGTGAGTATCCATTAAGTGGCAGTGGATTTGCTACCTTACATAGGGAATTAAAAAAATTAGGCAGTTCCTATTTTGAAAGTAAGCCTAAGATGGCAGATAAAATAAAAAAATATGTCTGTACTGCATTATCACAATATGGGATTATAATTTACATCATATTAAGAGAAACAACACCATCAACATTTGTACCCATGCTAATTTATAGAATAAATCCTACACGAATGATTGAGGGAAACAAAGACAATTATGTGGACGTATTTCATTGCAACAATGCGTTAGATATTCCACAAATGGCTAATCGACTTTTAAATAAAATATCGCCGAATTTGCCTAATATTGAGACATGCTCTCTATCTCGCTTTGACTATTGCGTCAACATAAAACTTGAAAGTCAACAACAGGTGACGGATTCGATAAAACTAATAAATCAAGCATTTGATCCAACTTCAGGTTATACACAGAAAATAATGTTCCATACAAAATCGTATAAACCAAAATACCCAAAAACAGAAGCGACCTTTTTCAAATCCAAAAGAGTTGAAATCAGTTTCTACAATAAAAGACTGCAACTGCAACAAGAGAATTTGAACGACGAATGGCATGAAGATATACTTAGAGCCGAATTCAGATGTTTTAAGTCCTATATCAACGACTTATATAAACGATTTGATATAGACAACATCACTGATTTTTTTGAAAAGTCTATCGAAATTGGGAACTACGTCATAGCATATCAGCTAAAGAAATTAAAACTTGATGTTATGTTTCGTTCGTCAAAATCCATTGAAAATATTATAAAAAATAGAACTTTTAAAGCTAAAACCAAGTTGGACATGCTACTGCTCGTCGAATGGGTTTCAAGTCATAAATCATTAAAACGAGTAATCGATACATGCAGCAAAAGCATCGTAAATAAAAAATTACTAAAGAAATTTCACAAGCTCGGTATATCGGTAAAGCCTCTGCCGTGCAGAAGTTCATTACCTGAGCCGTTCAATTTACCGGAGTTAATTTATAGATTTGCAGATTCTAAAACTGTGAATAATTAGTACAATTTTGATTGAAAATTATAGTTGTTAATGGTATAATATTGTCACGAAAGACTCGAATAAGTGTCTTTTGACACTTATTCGGTCGATTTGTGACATATCATTAACAGAAAGGAATGTAATAGAATGGCAAAAAGTGGTCCTCAACTTCATGACTGTTATTTTAAAAAATATATATCAATTTCACAAAACAAAGATAATCGCCAAACAAAAACCGAACAAGAAAAGCAACATACAAAAAGTTTTAAAAAATACGACTTCACTGCTATCATAACTGATATTGCCCACAAGCACAAAATCATCGAAACTTTTCCAGATTATAATTTAGATGATAAAAAAGTATCAGAAATGATATTGTACCTATTTTATCCTCATGCACAATTAGCAAAAACAACATTGCAAGGCACTAATATTTTTATGATAGGTGATTATGCGGATGACTCATCTAAAAAAATAATTAGCCGTTATAACGAAAACGAACAAGCTTTAGAATTCTTTGAATATGAACCGCTGAATGAAGCATTAACATTCGAAACTAATGATGTATTAAAAAAGAAAATTTATACAAGACTAAACAATTTTAAAAATTCGCAAGTAATATATGAAAAACTATATGAAAGTTATAACTTTCTGCTTACTAATGAACTTTTCGACGATAAAAAAGGTACTATGTTTTTTAACAAACAATACAGCGGTCTTGTTATGCATCTTATGCCAATAAAGAATAAATTTAGCCGGACTGCCTTAGATACCGACATATTATATAACTATATGAATTATTGCAATGATGTCGGTGTTGTATTTAATGATGATATCATTTCAAAAAATTTATTACCTATATATAATAACTTGTTTGATAAAAATAGCGATTACTATATAGAATTAGAAGATGAAAACAAAGTCTTAGAACAACAATTTTTAGATATGTATTTTGGAGTATCGGCAGCAGGTTATGTTATAAATCGCTTTGAAGAGCTAAAGTTAAACTATGCTGAAAACACCATATACAAACTAAACTATACTGATAATGATTATATTGAATGCTCTGTCGAGGATTTCTCTCGTATAGGGATTTTCGGTCTTAGCGATACAACAAAAAACATTATAAATATAGCAATAGAAAAAGAAATAGAAAATCAAAAAAGATGCTATAATAAAGATTTAGGACAGAAGGAACTTCATGATAATGAAAATCTTGTAACGCAATTCATTAAACAAATATTGGATGTATTTTATGAATTTGTCGAAGAGTTTGTTCGTTATCTCTACATTTTCGGAAATTATGAAAAGCGTATTAATTATGTAAAAGACCTAAACTTAGCTCCACCTAAAATGACAGATGATTGGAGATACTTACAAAATCCAAAATGTGATGAATCGAATATTATATCATGCTATATTGATAGTCTACACAGTTTGTCATTTTTAGCTAAATATACTTTTAACAAAAAACATTATTACATAAACGATCAAGAAACTTATCCGATTTTTGCAGAAATTTTCCAGGCTCAGCAGTGTGAAGAAAAAAGACAAGCAAAGAAACAATCTTGAGATTAATATTTATAACAGCGATTATGACAATTTGATCAGAAATCGCTGTTTTTTTATAATTTTCAAAAAAATTTTAAAAATTTTTTTGAATTTTTCGTACTTTTTTTCAATTTTAAAAAAATCGCTCATTTTTTGACACACAAATAGCCGATTTTTAATAATCTTATATTCTGATATTTCAAAAAAGTACGAAAGCCAAAAACGGCTTTATTGCTTGTTTTTTCTCGTTTTTTTCTATAAAAACTCAATTTTTTTCACCTTATTTAGCCATCCCTTTTATCGTATGATTTTGACGAAAATCAAAACTCGTTTTATAATGGATTCATCAAAAAGGAGGAGACAAAATATGAAATTTCAAGAAGAAGACATTGCTCAATCATACGAAGAATCTGCAAACATTGATACAGAACTGGATTTTTTTGAGCAAGTCAATGAATGGCTCAGTGCCGAAAATGTCTACGGAGATTACAGTGCTTATGAGGACAATTATGACACTTACGAGGACGAACTTAGAAAAGGGAAGATGAAGAAAATGAAAAAAGAATTACAAAAGCACAAGAAAGCAACTAAAAAGTTAAAACGTGAAGTCAAGTCGCTGAAAGCTGAAATGGAGCTAACCAAAGAATCAGTAGACAAAAATACTCAATCGATTAGCAAAATCCAATCGGATGTCAGTTTCTTGAAACATGCCAACAAGAAAAAACTGGTATCTGACAATATTCACAACATTATTACTGAACCTGACCAACGCAAACGCAGCAAGCTTATTGAAGACTTTGCAGACTCAATCGAGGAGGAATTTTAATGGAACTTTTTAAAACTACCCCAGACGGTATTGTTAAATGCGGTAAGCGCAGTCAAAGATTGATATGCAATTTTTGTCCAAAAATTGTTGACGTCATCTTTGCAAATAACAATCATAACCTAAAGCAAATTTTATGCTTGCAATTAACTGCTACGTTCAAAGGCGCTAAAGTCGTTAAAAACGTTGATATTGATTTTGAAACAATTTCAAAATTCGATCCTTCAAGCATAGACTTGCGTTTTGCTATATCTCCAGGCAAAAATAACAAAGACGATTTCGTTGCATATCTGCAATCGCTTGCAACAAATATCGTTCCAACTGAAAAATTCTATATTGATTCTTTCGGTGAATGGGAGCATAATGGGCAGTATATTTTCTGCTTAGGTGATATGTTGATTGGGAAAAATATAAATCTTGATGATTATTATATCGACCCTAACATCAGCCAATTTCATATGAACTATACACCTAACACATCACCACAAGAAAACTATGAGGCTCTTTGTCATTTTATGGAGATTGAAGATGGCATTTCAGACGTTTTGATGTTGTATGTTCTGACCTCTCTGCTACGCCCATTATATCACAAAGCAGGGTTCAAATGCAACTATATTTTAAACTTAGTGGGAAAAACTCAAAGCCGCAAAACGACGTTGGCTCAGTTAGCGAGTGATTTTTTCTATGATGACTCTGGAAAAAACTCCAACACTATCAGATTGGATAGCTCCGTCAATTTAATACAAGATTTTTTATCGCTATTCAAAAATCTTGTAGCCATCGTTGATGATTTATTCCGAGATAGCTGCGCAAAATCCGACCTAAAATTCAAGGCACAACAGATTTTGCGTCAGGTGGCTGACGGAACAATCCGTCAGAACATACAAACAAATTCTGACATCACAAACACTTCGCTCATCATTACAGCAGAATTATTATTGGACACCGTTTCGGATTTAGGGCGCACGCAGTTAATTTATGTAAAAAAGCCAATTAATTCTGAAAAATTGTCTAAAAGTCAAGCCGAGAAATGTAAGCTATACAGTTTTTATGTAGATTTTCTAAGTTGGATTTATGAAAGCTATGACGACATTTTGACATCTTTAAAGATTGACTTTGAAATATTTTTAACTGAGCGTTCAGCTACAAAGATGTTGTACATGCGATCGTTTGAACACTCGTACATTGCAAAGACAACGGCAAAGTATGTTTTCAAATATGCTCTGGAAAAGAATTTGATTTCCGACAATAAATTCAAATTCATTCAGAAAAATATGGACCAAATCATAGACGACAACTACCAAGTGCAATTAGACACACTTGATTCTATCGCCAAATCGTCTGGAGAAACAAAGTTAAATCCGTCAAAAGCACTGTTTTGTTGTTTAAAACGTAAAATTCTTGACCCAACTGATGACCCTGATTGTTTTTTGAAGGGTGACAAATTATTATACATTCGCACTGAAAAACTTCAATTTGTGTTGAATAAGAATTTTAATTTCCAAAATTCAGTGAAATATTACACCAATTATTTCAAGAAACGAAATATTTTGGTTCAGGAGCAAAGTGGTGCAAAAAGCACAAAACGAATTAACAATATAAGGTATTTGGTTATTCGTTTGGATTTGCTACTGCTAGATGTTGACAGCACAGAAAGTATAATAGATTCATTTAAATGATTAATTTGACAGAAAGGACTATTTTTATGAAATATTATGGAATATATGGTAGCAATGGTTGTGGAGTATACACTGATTATGAGAAAGCCTTAAAGGGGTTATCATTTTTACATCGCCGCAACCAAAAATGCTTTTCCTATAGAAGTGATGCCGAAAATTTTGCAATTTTAGGTTGGTCCGAGTATAACTACTGGGCATCATTTTTAAAAAAGTGACAGCTCAACTATACCATTTGCAATAACCAATTAGAGAAATATCTGTAATTAGTTGTAAAATACTTATTTATTATTTTAGTGAATATATTATACAGGAGGTGGAAGTTATGTCAAAGACATGTACTTACAACATCAAGGTCAACTATGTCAATCGTGACGAAAAAGACCGAAAATACACAGTCAACAAAAAATTGACAAACGTAATCCTAACAGAATCGGCTGTCGCATACATACAAAACAGATAAAACAAAGGGCAAGGTCTAACCTTGCCCTCTAAGGAGGTGCAACGATGAATTCCATTCAAAAAGTAGCATTATATATGCGACTGAGTAAAGAGGACCTTGACAAAGGCAATGCCGAGAGTGAAAGTATTCAAAATCAAAGAATGATTCTTGATGAATACGCATCTTCACACGGTTGGGAAATTTACGGCCATTATATTGATGAAGATTTTTCGGGCAGTGACAGAAGTCGTCCCGACTTCAACCGAATGATTGAGGATGCAAAAAACGGTAAGTTTAATATTGTACTTGTTAAAACGCAAAGCCGTTTTGCGAGAGATATTAAGGTTGTCGAGGACTACATTCACAACCTTTTCAAAGAGAAAAAAATCCGTTTTGTTTCTGCACTTGAAGGTATAGACACTATGCGTTCCGATTCAGAGTTAAGCAGTCATATCCATGCGGTTTTTGATGAAACACAGCTTACACTGTTATCGCAGAACATACGCAGAAGCTTTGATGAAAAAGCGAAAAGAGGTCAATTTTTCGGTTCAATGCCACCGTTCGGCTATAAAAAGGATCCGAACAATAAAAATCATCTTATCGTTGATGAGGACGCCGCGCCGGTAGTGCGAACAATTTTTGAAATGGCGGCGGCGGGTAGTACATATATGCAAATCGCTCAACATTTAAACAGTTGCGGTTATCTTATTCCGTCCGAATACAAAAAACAGCAGGGCTACAAGGTAAACGGTATGTACGACAGACATATGAAAATAGGTAAATGGACTCGTGATATGGTCCGTACTTTTATTGCAAATGAAGTATATATAGGTACGATTGTGAATCATAAAAGCACTGTTTTAAATTTTCGTACGAAAAAGAAAGGCAATGTACCAAAGTCCGAGCATATAAAAATTCCGAATATGCACGAACCTATAATTGACATAAATCTTTGGAATACCGTGCAAAAACTGCGTCAAACCCGTCGCAAGGCCTCAAGCGGAAAAGACGGCAAAAAACACCCTCTTTCCGGCAAAGTCTATTGTGAAAAATGCGGTTCAAAAATGTATAAATGCAAATCGGGCGGTATTTCATATTTCAGATGTTATCGTGCGTCGTCAACCGGTGAATGTGACAATCATAAACGCATACGTCTTGATATGCTTGAAAAAACTATCATTGACAAAATTAATGAAACCATTTCACAGTACGTCAATCAAGATGAATTGAGCGAAAATATTGTTATCATAAATCGTCTTGATAAAAAACTTGAAAGTTTAAAAAATCAACGCTTTAATATTGAAAAAAGCTTGGAAACAACACGCAAAAATTTGCTTAATTTGTTGAAGTCATATAATGACGGTGTGGTTATTCGTGAAATATACGAACAGGCACAAAACGATTATATGGAACAACAAAATGCCACAAAAACAAAGCTAAAAAATATTGATGTTGAAATCAATGACGTGCAGACAAAAATCGAAAATCAGGAGGATAAAGAAGAAATTTTGAAAAAATATACTCATATTGATAAGTTGACTATTCCGATAGTACAAGAGTTTATCGACAGTATTTTTATCAACGAAGTCACCAAAGACGGTCAGCGTAATATTACTATCAATATGGCTATATAATACTTTTAACTATTTCTATTTTACATCTACTATATTTGTATTCACTAAGAGGTGCAGAAAATTCTGCACCTCTATTTTTTAGTTCATTTTACTGAAATCCCATTAAATAAATTCTTTTAGAATAAACTTACTTAATTTCATAACAATATATAATTTCTTATTTTCAAACAATATTCAATATCACACCCCATACAAAAAGATCACCTCACATAATGAAGTGACCTTTTATAATATGAATATAACTTACTGAACATTTACGCTTTGTGCTAAAGGAATCAAATTTTTAAATGACTTCCACACGAAAAGCTTATATTTGCTTGCACCGTTTGGTATATCGAATGAACAAGGGAGTGAATAATTCGGTGCAACGTTATCGATATTCAATTTTTCTGCAATCAGAAGTTTATCATCATCAGTATATGCTACGAAGATGAGTATACCGGATTGTGATTTATCCGACACATTTACAACATCTGCTCTGACCTTATCAGACACACTTGCATTTTTAATTTCAAATACTTCCTCTGACGGCTCAACAGGAGTAGGAGATACTGTTTCCACCGGTTCATCGGTCGGTATCACTGTCGGTTTTGCTGTTGGTGTCGGTGCTACTGTTGGAGTTGCAATAGGTTCAACAGGCTCTGTGGTCGGTATTACAACATCACCACCATCATCACCGTCTGCCGTATAATAACCTCTTGTAACAAAAGTTTTAACCTCACCCGTTTCGTTCATCTGATAACGATATTCAGTTTCAGGTAACAGATTAGTAACTTCAACGCTATAGTCACCGCTACCGCTTTGAACTTCCGTTACATATACCTCATCAGGATTATCCGCCGCCCAATATCTGATATATCTATCGGCATTTTCACCGCTGACGCTACCGCTTAAAGTAGCAAAATAGTTACCAATATCAGTTGCGTAATTAGTTGTAGCTTGTACATCTGTACTTATGCTTGCAACATCCATAGTTACCACGCTGTCGGCGGTAACGATAAAGCTGTCACTTTGCATTTCTTCACCGTTTACATACACTGCATCAACAGTATAATCTGTATTTGCCGTTGTATTAACTTGAATTTCGTCACCGTCTTTTGCAGAAATGCTGTCGTTACCTGCCATCATTGAAATTGAGCTAAGTGCTATTGAATCCACGTTAAGCACTGACGCGGTTGCATTATTTGTAGTTTTTACTTTAACATTGTATTCAGGCGTCTTTTCTGAGAAAGTAGCAAAAACCTTACTGTCGCCGTCAACTTCAAATGTATTACCCGTAATTTCGTTACCGTTTACATATATCTTATTAAGCTGATAATTATCAGACGGCTTTGCAGCAACTGTAACAATTTCGCCGTTTACCGCTTGCGTTTTATCAACAGAAATTTCGCCGTTTTCAACTTTATCCAAAGTTATATTATTCAACACATTGTAATAAAGCTCCGGCAACTCTCCGTCTTTTACTACCCATACAGCAGTAGGGTCTTCTTTAAGATGTTCAAGTGATTCATATGTGTTAGGTCCGAAAATACGTTTTAAGGTAGACGCACGTTTTAACTGACTGTCTGTAAGTGAATTACCGATTCTGTCTGAAACAACATTGCTTGAAGTTGTACTGTTTACCGCCGACAAATCAAGACTACTGTTTGAGAAAACTGTATCAAACACAAACGCACTACCCGAATTATATCCGATTATATCACCCGAATATGCTTTGTATGAACTACCCGTTGTTTTACTGCTTATTTTATTTGCAACACCGAGTAAATTCTTCGCATCGGATTTTGTACCGTATCCATATCCGATAACTCCACCTGCATATGCATCACCCGAAGTATTATTACTGAATAACATTCCGTCAATATTGGAAAAACTGCGATTAATCGCCGCTGAATCATTTACATCCTCAATAACTGTTACTTTATAAGTTTTATATGTATCTTCAAGAGATTTTAAATATGGATAACCATTATTAATACTCGAATCAATACCCCAATCCGAGCTTGAAAATCCCGATAAGTTTGATAAAGACTTCATTGAAGATGAAGATTTATATGATACTGATTTAGTCAAATAATATGAGCCTTCTTTATACAAAGGCGAATAATTAGAGTAACAATAATCAAGTTCTGCTAAATCACTTGATTGTCCTACTAAGATTCCCGCTATTCCAGCTACATAATTTCCTGTTCCGCTTATTGACGAATTACTATAACAATACGAAAAAGTACCATTAGCTATACGTCCAACAATACCACCTATATTATTTTTACCTTTAATTGTGCCTAAATTATAGCATTTACTTACTGAAACATAAGTTGATGATTGACCCACAACACCCCCAACGTTATTTGCTGCAGAAATCGAACCAATATTATAGCAATTATCAATTCTTGAATATACAGAATTATATTTACCCACTATATATCCAACAATTCCTCCAACATTATCATTTCCGCTTACATTTCCATTATTCAAACAGTCTGTTACTTGACTATACCTGCCTGAACATCCTACAATGCCTCCAACACAATCTCCACCTTTAATCTCCGAAAAATTCGAACACTTTAAAATTTCACCATTTGAATAACCTGCTATACTACCTACATATTCTCCTTCAGAATAAATATACGAATTTTTTATGCCTACACTTTCCAATGTACTATTTGAGTTTAAATATCCAAACAACCCAACATTATCTATATTGGAACTATTATAATAAATACCGTGTATAGAAAAATTATTGCCATTGAAAAAGCCATCAAATTTATTTTGTTCAGTTCCAATCGGCTTCCATGAATTTTTAGGTGCACTTGTTGACCAATTGCTAACATTACTTGTATCATTCAAATAAATATCATTTGCAAGCTCAATAGTATAATCCTTGAAAGTTTTATCGTTCGGGAAATTTGTTCCGCTTATAATAACACCGTTTGTTACATCGCTCACCCATGCAAGCTCTTTACCGTTTGTTACTGTATAAGTCTTTGTATCTGCATTATACTTCGGCTCGCTCGATGTTCCGTCCCAAGTTTCTATATCATTTTTGCCCTCAGTCCATTTAGCGTACAATGTCATGTCTGCGGTTACAGGCTGAGAAAAATCATATTCTTTTGTTAAATTGCTATCCGTGTACCATGTTGCAACATATCCGTCACGAGTAGGAAGTGATGAACGGCTTAACGACTGACCGCCTTGTGCCGAAACGCTCTTTGTTGTTTTGGATTTTGCACGTCCTACAAGTCCGCCTACCTGCGATGTACCCGAGGTTGTTTCTGACGATATTGATTTACCGTCATACATACAATCTGTTATTTTTGCAGTTTCCGCAAAGTTGCCTGCTATACCGCCTATGTAAGAATTTTTTGAATTTACAGATATTCTTATCGGATATTCTTCACCGTCTATTGTTTTCTTTGTATCATTAGTGAATTTAACCGTACATAAATTCACCTTACCCGAAACATTTCCGACAAGTCCGCCTATATTTGAATCATTTGTTATAGATAAATTATTTGCTGATAATTTTCCGGCATTAACTGTACATTTTTCCACATTTTTAGTTTGCTGTCCGCAAAGTCCGCCCATATTGACATTCTTTACACCCGAGCCGGTTTCAAAAAGTTCCGCTTCTGATGTAACACGACAATCTGTAATTGTCGATCCTGACAAACCGCAAATAATACCTATATTAAAACTACCTTGCTTTACGATAGCATTACTTTCATCTGCATTACATTCTTTTATTTCACCGTCTGAACTTTTTCCAACAAGGCAACCGACATTTGAATATACAGAATCGCTCGTTGATATATTTGAAATATTTACATACTTAACAGAACATTCTGATATGCTTGTATTTTCAGAATATCCCGCTAACGCACCGATATTAGCACTTGACGATGTTGTTATACCCGTTATTTCACCTAAAAGAGTAAGTCCTTTAATTTCACTGTTTTTAACCGTTCCGAAAAGGCCTATATTGCCCGAATTAACATTCGATATGCTAAGGTCGGATATTGTATAACCGTTTCCGTCAAATGAGCCGTAAAAATATTGATTGTCGTAATCGCCTACACCTATCGGCGTCCACTCGTCATAATTCAAACCGATATTATCGGTCAATTTATAATATTCATATGTAGGCTCTGATGACTGCTGATTTATCTTATTTGCAAAGTACGCCAATTCTGCTGAATTCGAAATTTGATAAGGATTGTCTTTTGTACCGTCGCCGCCCGCAAAGCTCTTTGCAACTTCACCAGACCATGTACTCTGTCCCCAAACCGCATACAAAGTCGTATCCTGCGTGAAAGAGTAATCAAGTCCAATTCGGTAATCTACCGTCTGTCCGTTAGGTGTTTTCGACCAACCCTTTAGATAATATCCCTCTTTAACAACATTATTCGGCATTTTCATTGTATTGCCGTAAGTGATTTTTGTACTCGGCACATCACCTTTACCGTCTTTTGTATCAAATGTAATTGTATATATTTCCGGTTCCCATACGGCATACATAGTTATAGGTGTGTTTCTTGTATAAGTACCGCCTGTCTGATACTGTGGTTCTGTCGCTGTTCGACTTGACGCCCATCCTTTGAAAATATGACCTACTTTCTTAGGTATAGATGATGTAATTCTCATTGCTTCATCTTTTATTTTTGTCTGTGAAGCTGGTGCATTTGTTCCGCCGTTGGCATTGTATTGCACTGTGTATGAATCTACAATCGTAAATGATGAACACTGTACATTTTTTGACTGCCCTGTACTTGTATTGCGTACATAAAGTGTCGCCGTATATGTACCGCTCGGCAAGTTGCTTAAATAATATTGTGTACTGTTCATTGAGTAGTCATTATAATATCTTCCGTCTTTATAAAGAGTTAATGTAAAACTGTTTCCGTTGGATACGTTGTTGCGGTAAAATGTTACGTTCTTCTTAATTCTGTCGAATGAACGTGTTAAATTCACATATCCAAGCGGATAACACGATGAACAACTTCCCACATGCTGTGTTGCTCCCGTATATTCTTTCGCACCGCATGAACATTGACGGTATTGACGGTGCGGATGTGCTGATTCATTGTAATATGACCATGAATGTGTGTGCGTATTACTACCGGCTCCTGTACCACTATCTGCATTATTCAAAATATATATGTATCCTTGGAATTTTCCGGTGTAATCCTTACCATAATGAAAATACCTATCACCTCGTCCATTTATTGGTTGGACTATCTGTCCGTATGTACTTGATGATCGATATCCACCTTCAGATATTGCAGATGGGGCACCGTTGCTTCCTACTGCCTCTACAACAGCAACATGACCCGAGTAACAAGCTATTGCTCCTACTTTTGCAGCATAATAGTTTGTGCTTTTAGGATAAGAATTACAACTGCTAAACCACCGTCCTGCACCATTTGTCGGCAAATTAGGTCTTGAACCCAATATTTCATATGCACGTCCCCAAGCATACCAAGTACATTCACCAACAAAGCCGGCACTATAAAATACATTTAGATTAGAATACCAATATTTATTTCCATTTGGAGATGATGTTCTTGGGCTAAAGTTTGCCATAGGTTGTATGTCAAGGTTCTCCGATACATCTATGTTTTCAGATACATCTTCTTGAATATCTTCCGATTGCTCATCTTCGTTTGAATTTTCTTCCTGTATTATTTCTTCTTGCTCATCATTTTCTGTTTCTTCTACAGATTCAGTTATTTCAGTTTCCGAAATGACATTTTCTTCATCACTTGCATTTTCTGCAAACGATGTCGGCAAAGCCGTAACAAGCATTGCTACAGCCGCAATAATACTTATAATCCTCTTCTTCATTTGATCTTCCTCCTATCATAAATTTCAAGTTATTATTTGGTAATATAATTATACTCAATATATTGAGTATTGTCAAGAAGTTGAGTATGTTATTATATTTTTGGTGATGAAAATGATTAGTTATAAGCCGTTTTATGATACGCTTTTACGCAAAGGCATTACTGAATATCATATGATTTTTAAACAAGGTTTTTCAGCCAATACTCTACACCGAATGAAACACGGTGAAGCTATAAGTACTAAAACTTTAGATGCCCTTTGCTTTGCTCTGGATTGCGAAATCTCGGATATAATTAAACATGTAAAAGAGTAAAAAACAGTGCCGTTAAGGTAGGTAAACCCACCTAACGGCACTGTTTTTTGTCAATAAATATTGATTTTAAATTTGTTATATCAGACATTGTTTTGATTACTATTACAAAAAGACAATACAGTATACATTATTCATATTCTAATTATAAATCATAATCCGCTTTACTTAATATGATGTTTCAAAAAACAACCATTTACAACCGTTCACGAACCATCATCAAGGCGTATCCAAGCAGATTTTGCCCTTTCCATTTGTCAATTTTCAACCTATCCTGATCGTTCATTGACAAACCTATACCCCATATTCTGTCCTTAACTGCACACTCTGCCAAAATTGAGTTATCGGTTGCTTTGAGTTTTGCTTTCAAATCTTCGTTCTGAGAAAATTTCGCAGTCAATCCTTCAAATACAACTATTTGACGAACTCCATTCCAGTAGCTCTCGTTATAATTTGCAACAAGTCTGCCAAAAGCTTTTATTTCAGCCACATCATCTGTTGCAAGTATCTTGTCCGCCATGTTCTTATCTCCAAAGCACACAGCTTTTTTATACATCATATATTGTTCCATTGAGGAAAAGTCTACATCATTTACTGTAAATTTGCTCGGATACCAATTGCTCAAATATCCGTTTTCCTCATTTGGATTGTGAAAACAAAGAATTGTCATTACATTTCATCTCCTCTAATAATGTGCATTGCACATTTGTTACTTTACTAATGAACTAATTCACATATATTTTTTTGAATTTATCTCCCGTTGTGCTTTTTGTTAAATTTATTATAATCAGTGCAAATCAATATGTTCTTCTAAATTTCTATTTATATCAATCAATGCTACTCATGATATTAAGCAAATTTTGATAACTGTCAACATTATGATATCTAACTTTACTTGTGGAAATATTATTAAATAACTTTTTAGCACAAGAAATTTTTGCTTTTTCTATAGGCCTTATATTCAAACTATCCATTGTACCTTTTGTTTCTGCAATGAAAAAAACATGCTTTACCTTTCCTTCATAAAAAGCAATTGCCCAATCCGGAGAATAATTACCAACCGGTGTCGGAATTTGAAACGTTCTCGGAAGCTTTGCATATACACAAACTTCATCAGCCGCATCTAAATTCTCTGCAAATTTTCTTTCAATACTCTTGTCAGCCAAGCCATCAGTAAAAACATAATCTTGAATAGATTTTTTAGCTATAAATGCTTTATCAAAACTTGGTGTATTCTTTTCTGCAGTAAATATAGAACTGTCATATTCACCTTCAATTGTATCATATGAAATATGTTCCACTATCATTGTCGCCTTTTGTTCATTTATAAGTCTGATAACTTTATTTATAAACTCTTCAGGATTATTTCTAAACATATAAAGTTTATCTATCCTAATGCCTTGCAAAATTGCAGATACAGTCTTACGGGTAAGAACTGTTCCTTCTGCCACTTTGCCTATAAGATCATACTTAATCTGACTTGTTTGAGCATGTCTAAGTGTTTGTGTTCTTGTTTTTTCTTTATCAAAGGATTCACCACGTTCCACTTCATATTCATTCATTTCCGACTTTTGATGACCGATAGTCGTTGTATATTGAAGCTCAGAAACAAACAATTGCTCATCAATATGAGTAATTGCCTTTTTTATTAATTCTTCACTATCAAATTCAACAGTATATGCATACTTATGGTTAATCTCATGCCACAAAGCCTGAAACTCTTTCTTAGCGAAATTATCATTAAGTGGATTATCCTTAACCTTTGTTTCATGACCATTTGAAAACATATCCTGAATAATACTGTCATCATAAACAGCCTGAACAAGTTTATGAATTCCGTCTGACATAGGTTTAAGCTCATCTGGAAGTTCTGCCACTGTTCCATCTTTTATATCTTGACGATACTTGTCTGTTACATTACGTTTCATATCTACATAACCATTTTGAATAAGATAAAACTCAATAGCATTAGCTGCATTATCGTCAATAAGCGTTGGAACATCATTCACTTTAACATACTTACCTTTAAAATATTCATTTGTTGCAACTGTTGGTCTATCATATAGAACAGTCTTAATATCTGATTGCAAATCTTTAACAAAAGTCTTGTAGCTCTCACTTGCGATAACAGTAAGAGTATTAATATTGTGTACGTTTTCTCCGCAAATTTCTAAATCCATACGATTACCATTTTGGTCTACACAAAGGCGAAGCCCTCTGCCCACTTCTTGACGTTTCGCAGTATTACTGTCAGAATGTTTTAGTGTACAGATTTGAAATACATTTGGGTTGTCCCAACCTTCACGCAATGCAGAATGAGAAAATATAAACCTTGTGGGTTCATCAAAAGACAGTAATCTTTCTTTATTTTTCAAAATAAGATCATAGGCAGAAATATCATCCGAAAATTCACTTCCGCGTTTTATTTTACTATCAACACTGTGACCGGTTTTTTTATCAATACTAAAATATCCTTTATGAACTTCAGTGACATTACTACATGTTGATTTTAAATACTTTTGATATGGTGTATCAAGTAATGTTATGTAATCATTTAATACACTGATATATTCCTGTTCAAATATCTTGCCGTACTCACCCAATACTTCATCACCATTTTCATCATACTGACGATATTTTGCAACTTCATCAATAAAGAATAATGACAAGCACTTAATACCTTTATCAAAAAGTTTTTCTTCCTTTTCAAAATGCGATAAAATTGTTTCTCTTATTTGAATACGACGCATATCTGTTTCGGAAACATCTCCTACAACATCTCCTGCGTGTATAACTTCTCCATTTGTAAAAGTTACTGTACTACTAAGTGGATCTATTTCAGAAATGGTATATCCCTTGTATTGTTCCATTTCTTGAGACACATAATACAGATCATCACCTACACCTAAAATACGTGTTTCCCGATTGATTGACTTGTTATATCCTATTTCGAGTTCTAATTTGGCCATAGGCGGTTTTTTACTTGAAAGTATAATCTGCTCCAAATACATATAACTGTCCGTACCTCTAAAATTCTTAACCTCAAATCCCTTTACTTCTATTTTCTTAACAAGTTTTTTATTAAATGCATCAAGGGCATCAAGTACATAAACAAGGTTATGTTGTTTTGCATGTGTAGCCGAATAATTTAAACTAAAAAGCGGATTAAAGTTTTTTAAAGCTTTTTGCGTAACTGCACCACCCATTTTCTGCGGTTCATCCAGAATGATAATCGGTCTGTTTGCCTTAATAACATCTATCGGACGGCGTGAACCAAACTCATCTCTCTTAGAATAAATAATTCTGGCTTCCTTGCTTCGTCCATCTTCTTTCAAAGAAGATGCGAACGCCTGAGTGTTGATAATCATTACATTGATTCCTGCACCGCTTGAAAAGTTATCAAGCTGATTCAGATTTGAACTGTTGTAAATAAAAAATCGTGCCTTTTTCCCATAATGCTCCATAAAATGATCTACAGTAACTTCAAAACTTTTCTTAACGCCCTCACGAATTGCAATACTCGGAACAACAACAATAAATTTGCTCCATCCATATCTTTTATTCAATTCAAACATTGTCTTAATATATACATAAGTTTTACCCGTACCGGTTTCCATTTCAATATCAAGACTGCAACGCCCTAATTCCTTAACCAAAGAATTTGAAAGTTTTATATTATTCTGATTTTGTAATGACTGTATATTCGCAAGAATCTGCTCATCAGTAAGTTCAATATTTTCATTTTTGTATCCTGTATCATTCTCAATATCTTCTATTTCTAATTCTTCTTTATCTATATCAAATGACATTTGATAATTCTTCCGATCCATTTTTCCAATATCACGAATATAATTAACCCCATCATGGTAATTCTGCCCATTAAAAACCTTTACTACAGCATCAACTGCATCCGTTTGATATTGTTGTATTTTAAAATTAAACTTCATAATTTTATAAAACCTTTCTTATCGTCTCTGAACTGTATGTATCAAAAATCTGCTCAAAGTTTGTTGCAACACTGTCCGTTGCCATTGAACTGTCACGCATTACGAAGTAATACGGCTTTTGTTTGGCTATTTCAGTAATAACTTCGTCTGTTACATTTTCATCAAAGCATGCTATCAAGTAGTTATCCTCAACATTAAACACTTTCTTGCCTGCAATCGTCGTTTCTTCTATTTTGCTTGAAAGCAACACCCCTAAATCAAGCATTACTTGAAATAGTAAATCTTCCGATGTTCTGTCCTCTTTTATGTTGTCCTCAAGTTCACTGAATTTATCTGTTGTATATTCATTCGGTGTATAATAAACGTCTTTCATATTGGAAGTATCACATTTCAGCACACGAAATCCTCCGTCAAACTTTGCCTCAGGATTTTCTTCCACTATCTTCTTTGCTGCTTTGCGGATACGTTCTTTACCGATTTCGCAGATATTCTTGTATCTAGCTTTATATGCCTCGCTCTTTTCATCTGTCACTTCTGGTAACTGCACCATAATAAATTTGCGTCTACCATCGTCTTCTGAATTTAACTGCATTACTGCATGAGCAGTAGTTGATGAACCCGAAAAGAAATCAAGAATTACATCATTTGTATCTGTTGAATGATATAATAATCTCTTAATAACCTCAATAGGTTTTACAGTCTCAAATCCATTCGAACCAATGATTTCTTTAAGTTCTTTTTTGGCACTTTCCGCTGTTCCAAACTCTTTCGAAAAAAATCCCCAAAACGGTTCTGTATTATCAACTCTTTCATATTCAGGTCTCATTTTTATTATTACTTTTCCGTCTTGTATGAATAAATCTCCTGTTTCCTTATAATACCTAATTTGTTCTTGTCCAATTTTCCATTGTTTTCCGTCAGGAGGAGAAACTGTCGATATCCCATCGCTAATATCAAATATCATAGTTTCTCTCCCCCTAATTCCATTTGCACTCATTAGCTCTAAAGGATATTCCCTATATTTGCCTTTTTCATCTACTAAAGGATATTCTTTTTCCCCTTTCTTCACCAACTTAAATCTTCTTTTTTCTTCTTTCGAATACACCAAAATCATTTCAGCTTTGGGTTGTAATTTATTATATGCCGTTATGGTATTTTGCGATTTTGTTTTTGATTCCCAATAGATTTCTCCTATAAAAGAGCTATGTCCAAAAACTTCATCGAGTATTTTTCTCATATTAAAATTTTCATTATAATCAATACTAACAAATATAACTCCATCATCCGAGAGCAAATCTTTTGCTAATTTCAATCGTGGATAAATCATATTAAGCCAATCCGTATGAAAACGTCCATTACTATCAAGATTTTTTATAAGCCGATTTCCGTCTTCATCAAACTGAGCACTGTTTTCAAGATATTCTTCTGTGCTTTGAGTAAAGTCATCTTCATATATAAAATCATTTCCTGTATTATACGGAGGGTCAATATATATCATATTTATTTCCCCCAGATATGTTTCTTGCAAAAGTTTCAGTACTTCAAGATTATCACCCTCGATATAGAGATTCTCTGTATTGTCAAAATCAACACTTTCCTCTCTGCAAGGACGTAATGTCTTATTAGTTGGAGTATTTGCAAGCAATAAGGATTTCTTTTTATCCGGCCATGTAAACTGATAACGTTCTTCATTACCTTCTACCAAACTATCTGAAAGCTCTTGACGCAAAATGTCAAAATCTATACAATATTTAGTACCCCCCCCCGAATTTTCTCTGTTATACAGTTCGGGAAGATTTTTCCTATTTTCTTAATATTCTCGTCTACTCGATTTATCGAATGCATCTTCATTTTTTCCATATTATATTACCTTTCTTATCGTTTCTGAACTATATGTATCAAAAATCTGCTCAAAGTTTGTTGCAACACTGTCCGTTGCCATCGAACTGTCACGCATTACAAAGTAATACGGCTTTTGTTTGGCTATTTCAGTAATCACTTCGTCTGTTACATTTTCGTCAAAGCATGCTATCAAGTAGTTATCCTCTACATTAAACACTTTCTTGCCTGCAATCGTTGTTTCTTCTATTTTGCTTGAAAGCAACACCCCTAAATCAAGCATTACTTGAAATAGTAAATCTTCCGGCGTTCTGTCCTCTTTTATGTTGTCCTCAAGTTCGCTGAATTTGTCTGTTGTATATTCATTTGGAGTATAATAAACATCTTTCATATTGGAAGTATCACACTTCAATACACGAAAGCCGCCGTCAAATTTCGCCTCCGGATTTTCTTCCGCTATCTTCTTTGCCGATCTGCGGATACGTTCTTTACCGATTTCACAAATTGTTTCATACCCCGTATTTTTCTTCTCATTGGCATTTTCCTTAAGCTGCACCATAATAAATTTACAATGCTTATTATTTTCTGCGTTTGTTTCCATTAATGCCTGTGCTGTAGTCGCAGAACCCGAAAAGAAATCCAAAACTAATGAATCATCCTTCAAATTTGCAAGAATCATTAATCGTTTTAGTAATCGAGTCGGCTTAGGTCCATCAAAAACGCCACCATCCATGATTTTTATCAATTCTTGCGAACCCTCCTGACTATGACCAACATCTTTATAAAACAATAGTGAAGTCGGTGCCATACCATCAAATTTCAATTCTGATAAAAACCTCTTTATTCTTGGAACTCCATTTCCATCAGCCCCAAACCAAATTCTGTTATCTTGTAGTCTCTCCAAAAATGTATTTTTCGAGAGTCTCCAGCATCGTCCTGCTGGAGGCTCTACCACACGTCCTGAAGGCGTAGTGATAGGATAATCTCCCGATGGAGAATATGTTTTTACAGTTAAGTTATCTGATTGCCATACACCTCTTGGATCATTGTCAGGATTAGAATATCTCGCATTTGCCTCTTCTGTTCTTGGCAATCTTCCTATAACAAAGTTATTGATGCTTTTCGCATACATTAAAATATAATCATGGCTATTGGAAACATATTTAGCATCATTCTTTGGTGCAAATGCTCTTTCCCATATCAACTGCGCTACAAAATTTTGTGCTCCAAAAATCTCGTCTGAACATTTTTTTAAATTTTCTTGTTCGTTATCATCAATACTGATAAAAATCACGCCATCATCTGACAACAAATCTTTTGCCAACCTCAATCTTGGATAAATCATATTCAACCAGTCAGTATGAAAACGTCCATTACTCTCTGAGTTCTGCACCATTCGGTTGCCATCTTCATCATACTGACCGCTATTCTCATGATATTCCTTTGTACTCTGCGAAAAATCATCCGCATAAACAAAATCATTTCCAGTATTATATGGAGGATCTATATATATCATTTTTATTTTACCCATATATGTTTCTTGCAAAAGTTTCAGCACTTCGAGATTATCACCCTCGATATAGAGATTCTCTGTATTGTCAAAATCAACACTATCCTCTCTGCAAGGACGTAATGTTTTATTAATCGGTGCATTAGCAAGTAATACTGCTTTCTTTTTATCCGGCCATGTAAACTGATAACGTTCTTCTCTACCGTCTACTACTCTTGTATTAATCTCTTGCATAAGTACATCTTTGTCAATGGCTCGAACCACTTCACCATTTTCATCTTTGGTTTCTGTAACAGCATTCGGAAACATCGCCGCCAACTTATGAAAATTCTTATCAGCCTTATTTGCCGTTTGCATTCTTAACTTGTCCATTTAAATTTCCTCCGTGTCGATTGGTGTAAATAGTTCTTTCAATTCCGTAGCAATTTCCTCAGGAGTCATTGCTGCTGTCGTCATTGCCTTGCGGTCCGCAATAATCGGGCTGTATTCTACAACCTGCTTTTTTGTTAAATTATGCCATATCGGAAGAATTACTTTTCCGTTAATATTCTCAACTTGAAACAAGCCATTAAGCTCTGCTTTCGTCCAATATTTGTGCTCTGCTATATAATTAGGAGATAAAACGACAACCCCATATTTGGATTTAGCCAATCCTTTGTCAATTTTCTCTCTCATAGAGTCACCCCATTTAAGTTTATTGGTATCATACCAAACCTTGAGTCCTTGTTTTTTCAATTCTTCTACAAATTCATCAACAAAATCTTCTTTATCTTCCCAAGCATGAGAAACAAATACATCATATTCTTCTGTTATTTCACTCCTGCTTTGTTGATGCGGTGCAACTACTTCTGCTAATTGTTGCTGAAGTTCATCTATTCGATTTTCATAGGAGGCCTGCAAACGCTGAGTTGCTCTATCTTGTTTCTTTTGTTCATTTTGCTGTTCTTTTTGAAGCTTCAAATATGCATCTGAACGTTTCTTTCTTTTTTCAGCTATCTTCTTGCCAAGTTCTGCACTATCCTTACTATTTTTCGCTATATTCGATTCGTGAGATGCAATTTGCTTTCTCTTATTATTGAGAGAATTTGGTGATGTGTTCTTATTTATAGATTTTTGTATCGAAACAATTTTATTCTGCAAAGACGCTATATCATTATCCTTAATAGCTTTCTTTTTTTCAAGATCTGCAATTTCTTTATCAAGACCGTTTACATTTCGCTGATACTGCTCAATTGACATATGTCATCCCTCCAATTTATTTTTTAATTGCTTAATTTGTTGCACCAACTCAAATTTCTTCTTTGGCTGTTTCTCAGCCCTTGCCTGTTTTTCAAGCTTAGCAATCTCTTTTTCAAGTTTCTGCATTCTCTCGTTTATCTCTATCTGCTCATCAAGCGTATTGCCTTCTTCAAGGCTTACGCCACCGACTGCAATAACAACATTCTCCCAAACAGTATCAAGATTAAGTCCTTTCAGCTCAATCTGCTGTTCATCCGATTGCTTCCACTCTGTCTGCATAACCTTTGTGTGATAAATAGCAAGTTTGCTTTCGCCGCCACATTCAAGGATAAACAAGATATTCTGCGGTATCAGTTTAGAGAGAGTAGCAATATTCTTCTCATCATAATCTTTCTTTTTTAAAGATACAAGCAGTACGAAAAAGCTCTTTACTTCTTCACCGGCAAGAATGTTCACTTTGTCAGGTGTTATTTCATTTACAATCGTTATTTTTGAAATATCAGCGTCAATTTTTTCTTTTGCCGCCGTATTCATCTGAAATTTTGCATATATTGCTTTCTTCGGAAGCTGTTTGCTCATCTCTGTTGATTTTGGCAATCCGAACATAACTAAATCGTCCCCTTTACTTCACAACCAAGAAACAGATAAGTTCAAAATCATTTAATCCTTTTATCTCATTATTTAAAAAACTGACCTGTCCGCCTTCCAAAAAGCTATCAATATCACTTTCTTCTTTTACCTCAATAATAGAAGCTATTGCATCTCCTAGAAGTTTTGATAATTTTGACATGTCTTTTCCGTCTTGAGTCTCTTTATTAAATTTCTTATATAGCTGAGGTATAGGCTCAGTTTTCCCCTTACAAATATAACGCATTTTATCAAGCATTTGCTTTGGAGAAAGATGATCACAAATCACTTCTCCATCATTACTTATATACACCATATAAAATGGGTGTAATCTATTTTGATTATCTATATTTACGCTGTTAGAACGATTTTTTAAAACATATATGACTCCTGCCGGATTATCCTTGCTTGCCGGTGCAATAGAATGTAAACCATATGGTGACTTATCTACATCCGGATGATGTTTTATATAATCAAGTAAGTCAAGTCTAAATTCATTCAAGCCTAAATCCATAATAGAAATTCCGGTTGTCATATCTTCTATATCGACCACTTCATCTTGTAAGCGTTTCAACTGTGCTTTTCTATATTCTAAATCAGTTTTTTCTTCATTGCTCAGGATATTATCATCACCGGTTGCAGTCATATCAACAATTTTCATTCTTGTTTCAACTTTTGCTTTCAAATTAATATAATCATCAAGAGTTACATCAGGCCAAAAATTCACAAGTTGAATAACTTTATTTTTACTACCTATACGATCTATACGACCAAAACGTTGTATAATCCTTACCGGATTCCAGTGAATATCATAATTTATAAGATAATCACAGTCTTGTAAATTCTGTCCCTCGGATATACAGTCTGTTGCAATAAGCACATCAATTTCTATATCATCTCCCGGCATAAGCAATTCTTTATCCTTTGAAATAGGAGAAAAACATGTTAATACAGTATTTAAATCCGCTTTTTTCAAACAAGTGGTTCGTCCTTCCACCATTCCCGAAATCATCGCTGTATTTAAATCAAATTTATCTTTTACATGTTTACTCACATTATTATACAGATAATTTGCAGTATCGGCAAATGCTGAAAAAATAATAATCTTTTTATTTCCTTCATTTATAGGATTAGAAATTTTATTATCTATCACTCTAAACAATTCTTGAAGTTTAGAGTCGTGTTCAGGAGTAATATCATCAACCATATATGTAAGCAAATCAAGAATATCAGCATCTTTTTTGAGTTCTTTTCTCCATGATATATAATCCATATCTGAAAGTTCAATTTTAACTTTTTTACCTAAGGCTGAAAAATCTTCTGTATTTTGATCTTCATCATCAAAATCATTTATATTCGATATATCATTCAAATCAAGGTGAATATGCGTACTTTTATCAAAATTATCAATAATTTTGATTGTATTTTTTATTAATTCTTTAATTCTTACTAATGTTAAATTAAATGCATACACCGAACTTTCCATACGTTTCATCAGATTTATTGCCATCAACCTACGTATTCCTTGTTCACGATTCGCTTGTGTAAATCCAACATTAATTTTATTATCACCATATAACTCCGCATATTTACTCATTTTACTCGGCAAAATATATAAAGTTGGTGTGTATATTGTCAAATTTAATAACATTAATTGTTCGAATATTTCATTGTAATTTATAGCCTTTTTTAAATCAGTAAGATGAGGACGTAGCGATATAGGTTTTAATCTTGTCGGAAATGTTCCTATATCTCTTGTGTCATAATACTTTTGAATATGTTTTCTTGAACGAGCAATAGTTACACTGTCCAAAACCTCAAAAAAGTCGAAATTAAGCATTTTCAGTAAATTATCAGTCGTTCTCTGATTAGGTTCCAATTTACTCCATTTATTAAACGCTTGCTGTGCATTTCTAAATATTTCATCTATTGAACGGTCTGTATTTAGTTTATCATCAATATACTCTGTATGTCCTTCATATGCTAAGGCAAGCTGATTCTTTAAATCATTAAAACGATTATTTACAGGTGTAGCTGATAGCATTAAAACTTTTGTCTTTACGCCTGCACGAATCACTTTCTTCAAAAGAGTAACATATCTATTTTCCTTATCATCGACATCGGGATTTTCAACAATTTTACCGCCATTTCTAAAATTATGCGACTCATCAATAACAACCAAATCATAATTACCCCAATTTAATCGACCCAAATCCAACCCATTAGATATTCCTCGCGTTCTGTTTAAATCAGTATGATATAATACATCATATCTTAAACGATCAGATGCGATCGGATTATTCAAATAATTATCCTTATAAGTATTCCAGTTATTTGCAAGCTTTTTGGGGCATAAAACAAGAACTGACTTATTTCTATTTTCATAATACTTTATGACAGCTAATGCTGTAAATGTTTTTCCCAAACCAACACTGTCTGCTAAAATACAACCATTATATTTTTCTAGTTTATTAATTATAGCCAAAGCAGCGTCTTTTTGAAAATTATAAAGCATATTCCATATTTTGCTTTCCTTAAAACCCGTTGCTTCATTCGGAAGTACATCTTCAGATATATCCTCAAGAAATTCATTGAAAATATTATATAATGTAACAAAATATATAAAATCAGGTGAATTCTCATTATAGGCTGCTGTTATACTGTCAATCACTTCATCTGTAACTTCCTGCAAGACTTCATTATCATTCCATATTTCATTGAAATCACTTATCAAAGATTTTGCTAGTGAAATGTCTTTCACAATTGTTGTACTAATTACATTTCCTTTTTCACAACCTAATTCTACTGTTGTAAAATTGTTAATTGGTGTATATCCCACATCATCCACTACAATCTGACCTTGTATTGATTTGTCACTAACGTTTGACTTAAAAGTCACTTTATTTTTTATCCACTCTGCACATTCTTTTGCTATTGCTTTTTGCGTTAATTCATTTCTAAGTTTTATTTCAAATTCTGTTCCATATAAGCTACGTTCTCTATTAAGGCGCGGAATATAAAATTCCCTTTTTTCTTTCTTGGCTTTTTCAGTTATAAATGTAGGTGATGTAAAAATAAATCGAAGTTCATCAATATCCATAAGCTGCGTTTTTAATTCTTGAAAAGCATAAATTGAGAAGCAAGCTGCAGCAATAGATAACTTACTTCTTTTTTTTATTTCCACCGATAAATCTTCTTTTAATGTCTTGCTCACATTATTAATAAACTCCATTTATAAACACCCCTTGTTCATATCAAATGTAACAATATCAAATTACTGATATATAGATTATTCTTTAACAATTAAATTCATAAAACAATCATATCATAAAATACATCAAAATTCAACATTTTATGGCAAAACATAAACATTGTACATTGTATAATTCCTACAAACGCATATACATAAAATCACACATATAAAAAAACTTGTTAAAAAATAATTTCACCATCATTGATAGATTTAGTCATATTCTTGAGTCTTCCTCATACTGTTAATTACAAATTCACTAAAAATGTCACCTTATAATGAAACGACCGTTATATTCAATCTCTTATGGAGCATGGATATGATGATTCGGAATTTATGAAAGGTAGGGTAAAAAGCAATGAAAGCGATAGGAGTAGCAAGAAAAATTGATGAACTCGGACATGTTGTTATTCCGATAGAAATAAGAAGAAGCTTCAGTTGAAATATACATTTACTGAATGTACAAAACGAATGAGTGCATATGCAAAAAATCAAGATTTACATTTTTTTGCATAGTGTATTATAATAGACAATAGAACTTATGCAAAGCGAGGCGTTTATGATGACAAATAAGATATATACTATTGATGAAATTTGCGAAAAAGTTCAACCTATCGCAGAAAAATATAAGTTGATAAGAGTATCGTTATTGGGGTCATATGCACGAGGATAAGCCACAGCGGAAAGCGATATTGATTTATATATAGATTCATATAAAGGGATTCCTTGGGCAGCCGGAGCAATGTATAATGACTTTGAAACAGCATTCTATAAACCAATAGATATTGTGACTGTACGGTCAGTCCGTGAAAATTGGAATATGAGAAGTACACGATATTTATATCGAAATATCAAGAATGATAAGATATTATTATATGAGTGGAGAAATGTACAAAGAGCATATAGTTGAGTATTGTAATATGGTTGATACATTCAATAGAACGGTTTGGTGCTGATTACAATATATTTATGACTGATGGATACTATGGGTATCGTTGGTGCAGCGAAATATGTTTTTATAAAGAATATCAATTTTACGTCAATAAATATTGATTTTAAATTTGTTATATGATACTATAAAGGAAATAAAGATTTTACGACAAAAAAAGATGGTCTATTTGGGGTGGGGGCTGTTGCCCCTACACATTCTTTTTGAGGGATACAGAAGTCATATGACGGGATAAGAAGTTGAACGTGGCGTTCGATTTTAATTATGGAAAAAATACCCAAAGATACGAACACACGTTTTGCCTCATTGCCTGTTACGAACTGATCGTCAAACACTCTGCAAACCGACGCAGGCACAGACGCCAAATCGAAATCATCATCACAGCAACAAGATTTTCTGTCACGTACATCAACAAGTTTTGCACCCAATGTTATCGGGTCTACCACCTCTACTACTGCATGCGGCATATTTGTTTTTCTCCAAAGCTGTGGGTCAAAAGCGTCCTCTTTATATTTCGACTCAAACACTTTTGCATTACCTTCCGAACCGAAAAGTATAACTTTTTTATCAAAAGTTGCAAGGCCCTCAACTTCTGTCGGACGACCCACTCCTGTAAATGCCGAAATAGAATATTGCCCCAACTAAAATAGCTGATAAAATCAGCTATTTTTTTAATTTTTTTCTCAAAAGCGCTTGACAACCACACTTTTTCGTGGTATAATAAATATAGAAAGTGAGGTGAGGTCCGTTGAAAGACGAAGGCGAAAAAATAAAAAAGCTTTTCAAACTCCTTACGGTAGTCGAAAAGCTCTTGATCAGATTGATTTCCATTGTTGGCTGGTTGAAAATTCTGATCGACATTATTACATAGAGATGGGGGTTTTCCCCCTCTCTGATTTAATTATATCACAAGTCTTTCAATAGTGCAATATGAAAAAATTATATTTAAAAATTGCCCTAAAAGTATTTTATATTTTAGGACTATGTTTCTTTTTGTACTACCTTGTAAAATCATTTTTTTAGAGGTGGATTATATGTTAAATTTAAAAGCCATACGGCTACAAAAAGGTTATAGCGTTCCAAAGTTTTCGGAATTGACAGGCATACATCGCCGAACTATCGAAGACATTGAAAAGCGTGGTGACTGTAAAATTTCAACCGCATACAAATTTGCACAGATATTAGGTGTAACTTTGGAAGAACTATATGATGAAAAGACACCAGAGGATTAACCTCTGGTGTCTTTTTATATTTTTTTGATTTTTTTCAATTTTTTTCTTAAAAAAAGCTTGACAACCACACTTTTTCGTGGTATAATAAAATCAAGAAATGAGGGAAACCTCAAAAAAAAGAAACAGAGATAATAATTTTTAGGAGGACAAAACAATGAAAAAATTTAAGGTAACAAACGAAATGTACAAAAACGGTAACGTAGTAGAAGCAAGTCGTGATAATTACGCAGGTGATTATGTAACTGCTGAAAGCGAAGCAGAAGCAATCGAACTATACAAAGATTTTCTAATTGAACAAATCAGAAACAACAACCTAAACGCTGAAATTATTGATGATGAAATCGTTGTAACCGATGATGACGAAATCGAAATCGAAAGATTCATAAACTTTGAAATTGAAGATTAATAAAAAAGTGGCTAAAAGCCACTTTTTTTATTCTATCTATCATACATACCACATCTGTACTCCCTGCAAATTGTTCGTAGGTCCTTATAAGATAGTCCCAATCTCCCTTGCTCGTCACCGACCAATGCGCCGTAATCTTGCGCGGCTTGTACTGCCGTTCTTGCCCACGATGGCATGTTGCCATCGTTATAGTCATACACCATTGTACTTTGCACTACGGCTTTTAACTCCTTGTTTTCTATTTGTAGTGCTGAAATAGCCGCCGCCTGTTTCTCTATTAGATTTTTTAATTCATTGTACTGCTCCATTGTCAGTCCCTCCTCGTTTCGTAAAACCTCTTTTACTTTTTCTTTGAATGCAATCCATCCTGAATTGTTTTCGGTCGCCCACTGTTCCGGACACTGTTTGTCCCACACGTCATAGTGGCGCAAAACAAATATGTCAACTGTATCTGCTGTAATGCCTATGTATTTACACAATTCAGCACATAAATAGGCGGTATTGTTGATTGTTTTTTCTGACACAATAGAATTACCACTACAACACATTTCAATGGATATGCTGTTTATGTTGCGACACTCAGCATGTTTATATACCTTTGTGCCGCCCACCGCCCATGCGGCATTATTTAATGCGACTGATTGATAGCAACTATCATCATCAGTAAACAAATGTGCCGATGAACCCCGTGAACCATTATGAAAATATGTCGCATTTGCTTTCGCAGTATCCTTTGTATTTCCTGTGTAATGAATTACAATGAATTTCACTACACGGCTACTGTATGTGTAATAGTTTGCCGGCGAAGATAGTGTTGATGTATTGATGTCAATACCATTGAACTGCTTTATCGGGAAATCATCATTTATTGTCCTCATTCTTATCCCCCTCATCTGTCATATCATCAAGCTTTTTACTTGCAACTTCCAAGCCTTTTGTTAAAAACTTCGGAACATCTACGCCTATTTCTATCAGATTTTCAATTATTGAACGTATTTCATTGATTATAAATGTAGCCAATACAAACCAACCTATAAATGCGGATATTCCTAAATCAATACCAATAATATTGCCTATATCTTTGAAAGTGTATGACATGAAAAAGGCTATAAATATTACAATCCAATAACCTAATTTCTTTATAACCCCTTTTGCACCTTTATTGCTATTTTCTGTGTTTGAATATTTCGCCTTTTCAACTCCGGTGAAGAAGTCAACCACATTCAGCACCATAAAAGCCGCAAATATGTACCAGTATGCTCCGAACGCAGACGTTAAAAACGTCAACACTGTCGCCCATAACAAATTAATCTTAACAAAAATCTTATCCATAATCTAATCCTCCAAATCTTTATGTTTTTTCAAAATTACTACACCCAAAACGTCACCCAGTTCCACCGTTCCAAAATGGCGACTGTCTGTACTATGTCCACGATTATCACCCATAATCCATAATTCACCATTAGGGATTATAATATCAATGCTTTCACTTGATGTTTGCGAATTTATGTATGTTTCGTTCTGCCATATGCCATTTATCGCTACACTGCCATATGTGCTAATCGTCAAATGGTCGCCGCCAATAGCAATAACACGTTTAATCAACATATCACCGCCATGCGAAATAACTACAATATCACCACGTTCAACATTTTTGAAAAACGGATTATACAGTAACCTGTCACCGTCATGCACTGTCGGCATCATACTATGTCCTGATACCGTAGTACAACATATCAATCCCGATGTAACCAGATTAAATATTATCTGTGTAGCCGATAACCCCATTTTTTTCAGTCTATTTATGATTTTTTGCATTTCTTCCGCACCTCACTGCTTTTATATTTCAACTGTCGTTCTTTGTAGGCACAAACCGCAGACATATTGATAAAATCAATAATTGAAAATGCAATGCAACCAATGAAATACACTGCGGTGCAGTCAGCTTTCAAACCCAATAATATAAATAATACTGTCGGGAATATGCTACTTACCACTGCCGCTATTGTACTGCCTTTACGCATTATATCACTTCCCTTCCGACCTCAACTTTGACTGTTCTATACTCCGTATCTGAACATTTTTTCAATTTCGCTATGGCATAATCATAGCCGTCACCGTCCTGTCGTTTGATACGGACATAAATTTCATAAATGCTATCGCTAATATGCTGAATTGTCACATTTTTAGACGGAATTTCTGTGCGTTTGTTGGTTTGCTCATCCGTATAAAATATTTTATACGGTACTGATTTACCGTTTTCAATAATATAACCGACAGTGATTTTATACTGTTGTTCTGCATCACCGTACGGATTGTCAACCATTTTGTTGGCGATTATCCCCATTACAAAAATAACAGCAACCAACCCCATCATTACCCAATATATCGGTGCAGGGCATAGGAACATACCAGCCCATGCAAATTTAAAATATCTGCTCATTTCACTGTCCCTCCGTTATTTCCAACGTTCCGTAATGATAATAGGCACTACTTCGGTAATTCCCATAAAACCCAAAAATTACGCTGTATTTGCCTATTTCAGTTGGTTTATTCTGTGTACATTCCTTGGCGGCAAGTAATAGATTATTTTTATCATCTGACGAATATTTTTTATAGCTGATGTTGAATGTTGCATCAGTGTCTGATAATTCCAATGTATATTCCTTGGGTTGTCCGTCATACACAGCAAATTGATTTTCAACTGCATTGAATGATATTAATTTTCGTTCTATTGTTAAATAATGTGGCGAAAAATCCTCCGCACGATAGGCATATGGTGTGGATAACTGTGCATAATATGTTCCTGCATTTATCGGTGCTGTCAATTTATCTATCCCGTATTTGACCGTTAGCGTCATATCGGGATATTCTTCACAGTGCAGCTCCATTTGTTTCGGTGTTCCATCGTAAATAAATGTGTCCTTGACGACTTTTATGTGCACCAATTCTTGTAGGACAGATACAGTGATTTGTTTTGTTACGCTTTTTCCTGTGCTATCTGTCACTGTCCAGTCGTTTGATGGATATGCTGAGCCTCCACCGGTTTTTACTATACCGGACAGTAATCCGTCTTCTGAAAAATTCATACCTTTCGGGGCATATCCTGAATGTTCCCATTTGTATGGCGGCTTTCCCCCAACCGCCTCCATCTGAATTGAAAATTTTTCATTTTGACGAAATTTGATTAAATTTGTTGTTATCTCAAACAACTGAATCTGTCGAATTTTATCACCATATTCTGAAAACGGTGTATCATCAGGAACATCAACACCACCGTCTATAATTGCCTGCCGTATTTCCTGTTTGACCGCATAACAAAATGTTATGCGGTTATATAAATTGATTAAATACTGCATAATTGGCGATTTTTCAGTCGGATATTGATATTGGGGTGCATATGTATCATTAGAATATAAATTTCGGATATTTTTAGCATAATCGGCATATCCTCCGGTAACAGTACCACCCTTTTCAGCGATAGCCGCCTTGATGTCCGCAAATGATGCCATCATTAATTTGAATTTTTCGCAAATCGTCATGATGTTTCCTCCGCCACGCCATTTAATTCATCTAACATATCTGACATAGTACCTAATTGTGTATTCATTATTTGCAGTGTACTGTCTAATGAATTAATATTGGATGATATGTCTGACATTGATTTTGAAATGGCTTTTAGGTGTTCTTCCGCAGTTTTCACATTGTCTTTTACCATTCCGGGGACGTCTGCCTTGTCGGCATATCCCGGAATTTTAAATCCCTTTTCTGTTGTCGTTGCCATGCCAATCACCTCACATTACAGCTACTATATCACCGTTATCATCTTTTTGAATTAATCTGTGATATTCAAAATTGCCACAGTCTGAACTTGACGAAATTTCAGCAGAAAAAATATCATTGTCCGGTGGTTGTGGTCCTCTGCCTGACACCGTTGTAAAGCATACCAACGATATACTGTCGCTGTCATAGTTATAACATATATACATATAGCATTTATCTATTGATTGCAAAGGATATGTTGCAATACCTGATACATCTTTTCTTGCGATATAATTCACTTTAGGTTTTACCACGATAATATAACCATCATGTCCCTGACCTATCGAATATTCCAAATCAATTTTTTTGGTTGAATTGATTTTTTGAATTGCTTTTTCCAATCCATCAAATTTTGTGTGAATATCATTATTTAATTTTGCCAATGTTATCGCACTATCTTTGATTTTTATACCCGTAACTGAACTATCAGCAATTTTTTCTGTGGTAACACAACCGTTCGGATGATCCAACACTGTTGCGGTTTTATGTGTTTCAAAATCATCACGTGTAACCTCGTTGTTTAGCGTGACATTCACATTTATATCTGACGCATTTGATATAATATTCAAAAAATCAATAGTTCTGTACACATGGTTGCTACCATCAAACACAGGGAATGCCTGTGCACCGTTACCGCAATTTGTGTACAAATATAGAATTTCACCCAGATCAGGGTCCTGTGCCATTATACCGATTTCACGCAGATAAAACGGTGTATCGCCGTTTTTTATTTTTAATCGCAGATTAGTCATTCCGGCTGCCACAACAGACACATTTGTAATATCAACTGTTGCAGATGATGACGTTACTCCGGTTTGATGCGATTCAATTTCAGATTTCAGTGCCGTCAAATTCGCTACGTCTTCACCGTCATCTAAATACCCTGTACCGATAACTGCACGGGTAATCTTCAGCGGTACACCTGTTTTCAATTTTGCTTCCAGCAGTAAACCGGATGCCGTAAATTTTATATTTGAAAAACCCTCAATCTTTTTTTCTTCTGCCATATTTACTCCTCCTTGTACAATAGCTCTGCATACGTTTTATTTTTCGCAGTTTCATAATCAATTTGTTGCATTTCTTTAAATGTACGATATTTTGCCATTTGAATTTGTTCACCGGAACAACCGTCAATCACTGCGAATTTTTCAAAATTAGCACAATTTATAATTCCATCATCAGCCACATTATTATCAAATCCAACAGTTTCATAGGTTTTTGACACTGCACATATACAGACAACAGCAGTTTTTTGTTCCTGCGACTGTTGCTCATCTAATTCAATAGTGGTAGCAATATGTGCAGGAATGATTTCATTGACACTGTTTAAAATTTCTTGCAGTAATAACGGTTTGCAACTTTGAATTTTTATTCTGTAATTGGGATTATCTTCACTGATACTCGCACCGTTATCATATGCACGAACTGTATTTTGCAGATTTTCAAACGTTGTCGTTGCCGTATGTAAAAATTTTGTTTTGATTTTACTACGCCGTAATTCCAACGTATCATCAGACAACGGTATTAAAAAATCTGTTTCAAAATCGTGAATGCCTGTTTCATCAGCGTCATCAACCAATAGATTTTTCAATGTTCTATCCAATTTATCGTACAATCTATCAAATTCAACATCACATGGATGTAATAATCCGTGCATATATTTTGAATTTTTATAGTATTTCGGCAACAGATTTTCAATGTTAGTCAATTTTCAACACCCCCAACACTGCAATCTGTGTTTCAGTTATCGGGACATTATTTGTAGATTGATTAACTGTCAAATTCGTATAATCGATTACACCATCAGTATTCAAAATAGCCTGTCCTATTTTAGCATAGGATACATAACCCTTTGAAAACGAAATTTCCGTCAAATATTCAGATATATTTTTTTTGATATTCTCTGTGACATTTCCCGTCATTTCGATTTTGCACGAAACATTGATTGCAATTTCTTCCGCTGTACCGACTGTCAAATCCGCTCCGACCGGTTTTAAATCGTCAATGTATTCTTTGACTTTTTTTACCAGTTCCGCAGGAGCTATTTGATTTTCTGTATCAACAATGATAACTTTGACCGTTCCCGGTCCGTTCCATAACGGGATACACTTAGCGTCACCTACTCCCGGAACGGATTTTGCCCACGATATATATTGATATTTGTTACCACTTGTGACGGGTCGGGATATATATTCATTATATCGTTCACGCAGTTGTGTATCTGTTTCGTCATTGCTGCCACCTGTGGTTGCGTGTTCGTTCGTAACCCGTAGCAATCCACTGATTGTAACCGGAAAACGATTAATATAGCCGGCTAAAACATTCCCCTGTGTTCCGGCTGTATCACATATGACCGGTGCTGATGCAGTTCCATCATCACCTATTGTCACCGTATCATTCACCGTAAACATGACATTTCCGGCTGCCACTTTGCTACCGACAGGCAACACTGCACCAGTTGTTCCTGTGACCGTTATGTTTCCTGTTGCATACGTTGCCGATTTTCGATACAAACCAAAATGTGCAACGCATTTTTCTAAATATGTGCCACTGGCAGTCGAAACGTGCGATTGTTTTCGTACCGTTTCTAATTGGTCGTATGCATTGTCAAATTCGACTGCAACAGATTTTTCAATGTCATATGTGTATGTACCTTCGGTTGTATCGTATTGTTCCGGCACCTCTGCCAGAAGACGTTCCGTTATAGATGTTATTGTTTCTGCCATTATAGTGCCTCCTTCAAATCCGTTGTTCCGTACACTGTTGTAACAGTAAATTCAACTGTTAAATGCGTTCCGTCTACTTTTGCCGAAAAACCGTCCACACTGACAATATCCTTGTTTTTCTCTAAATTTTCAGTAATTTCTCGCTGAATTTCAGATAGCATATAGTCATGCGTGAATGTTTTACCTACAAATGTATCTTTAATTCTCGTTCCGTATGATGTTCCGTTATATATCTTGTACCGTCCTTTTTGCGTTCGTAGTACCTTGCCTATCCAACTGCGTAGTCGATCCATACCGACAACCATTTTCGGACGACCGTTTATAATAACAAAATCACCACGTTCAAAATCAAATGCCGGTTCTGTCGTAACATAATCAGCCATCTTGTATCACCCCCAACACAATATAACTGTTATCGTTGTTATACGGTAACAGGACAACTTTCTTGCCGTTGTGAATATATCTTCCTTCGGCATCACGTTCATACAGATTTACAATGCTTACAACGTGATTTTTTGTCAGTTGTATATTGTTACTGCGTGTTATGATTAACTCCGGTAATTGCGTTATTCTGCCGAATACAGGACCATAGGTTTCACCCTTGTTTAAATTTTTCAGCATTTTCGCCAATTCTGTATATCCGTTATTCATATCATAATCGCTCCAAATCTAATTTATTGTAATGCACACCTTGTTTTATACTGTGCTGACTGCTATTTATCAAATACTTTTCATCACCGATAGCGATAACACTTCCAGCTCTGGTATAGCTGTTCAGTTCTTCAATAATTTCACCGGAATATGTTTCGCTTGTAGTGTTCAGCTCCGACAACTTGTTTTTTGCCACGTCTTTTGCGTCTTCATTTTCACCGACTTTGATAACTTCTTGCAGAAAACCGAATTGTGCAATGCTATTTTCATCTTTCAGCGTTGTTAAAACATCTGTATCCGAAATAACCTTTACACTTGTTTTTCTGTCCTCGATGCTGGTTCTATGCTCAACGTTTCCGATATACTTTATTGAATTTTTCAATTCGGTGTTTGACGATATTCTGAATTGTGGATTTACAACCATATCCGCACAATTATAAATTCTGATGCCGTCAGGAACAAAATCAAAATTATGTACACCACCGCACAGTGTCAGTATGTCAGCAATAACATCTGATACCGCCTTGTCCACATAAATTTGTGTAATCAATAACGGTAATTCCGGTATCATCACAATAGGAATACATAAATCACCGCATATTTTTTTAATGCAATCGTCAGCACGCATTGCAGTGAATTGATATGTATCACTAGTTTTGTTCAGATACTGTCCCACATCACCGGCAACATATTTATTAACGTAATTATCGCCGTCATCAACTTCGATAATTACACCCCTAAAATCTTCTTGTGTACCGCCGCTATAACGAATAATATCGCCCTCCTGTGGTTTGTACATATTGATATACTTCATGTCACCTGCCTTTGGTACACTGAAATTAAACAGCGTTGCAAGCGTATCCTTGGTATTTTGCCACGATATATCGCCCACATATGATGTGCATAACACCGTTAAACCGCCATTATGGCGGTCACACTGCATAGGTGTTTGTTTGAATATTGTCGGATGTATGGAAATTTTCTCGTTTGTATCAATAAAATGATATTCTTTTTCATTTTCTGCCGTTGTGCTTCCTGCACCGCCGTAGGTTGGCTCACTGTCCGATGTCCATATTGCCTTGATTCGTGCTGAACGGTTTATGCCGGCAGCATTTAATGCTGATGTGAATTCATCATTATTTCGCACAACTGTTCTGTCAATAATGAATTCCAATACATTACGGTCAAACGGGTAGTCGTGATACATATGTTTGCTGTCTGTTTCACTGTCTTTTTTTTCGTCAGCCTTTACGCAATAAATCGTCTTACCATCATCAAATTCCACTTTGATAAATGTTCCGTCCGGACCGTAGTATGAACCCATTGCTACACAATAGAATTCTTTGTATTTTCGTAGTCCACCATTTGCAGTTGTCGAATTACTGCCCCATAAATAGCTATATCCGCCTGATGATTTATCAGTGTATAACTGATATGCCATATATGCTTTTGTGGCTAAATCCCTGCCGATATTCGGTACTTCTCGTGCCGTCCAAGCAGCAGTCATTCCGCTACTGCTATCCAAATTAAAATGAACAAACGTCAATCCGGACATTGATAACGTTCTGGATCGAACCATATCGGATGAATTGCCTTCAATCGTTGTGATATTAGAACCGTCACACGATGCAACTATACCTACATGATTCGCCCAATCCGAACCATTGTAATTTATTAAAAACAAATCACCCGCTTCGGGATTTTTATTGGTAAAAACCTCACCATGTCCCTGATTCGCATAATGTGCAAAATAACCGGCACTTGCCGTTTTAGGCATTATGTCTGTTGTAATGCCTGCTTTGTCCGCACACCACGAAACAAATACCGCACACCACGGATAATTACTTCCGTCTACTTCGTGTCCGTAAAACCATGTATTATATTTGACGTTGTTCGTTCCGTTTTCCTTTGTGCCGCTTTCAGCCTGTGCAATTTTAACTAAATCCTGTCCACTTGCCATATTTAATCACCAAATACTCCGGCTTTGTCTAAAATAACTAATATGCGAATCATATTCTTTGTCAGTCCCAAATCGTCATCATCAATACCGGACAAATAACCCTTTTTATTGATTTTTTCAATCGTTGGTGCAGCCCAATCAGGAAAACTGTCAACGGTATAACCCTCAAAACCGTTTGCATTATCTATCATCACGCACATTCTGATAATGTCCATAGTCAATCCCAGTTCATTATCACCGGTGCCGTTCAAATAACCCCTATCCATTAATTTTTGGATCGTAGGTTTTGCCCAATCAGGCATATTATCATCCATATAGTTATAGATTTTTTCATTTTCCAATGAATCCAGCCGTTTTTCGACTGCGTCCATTCTTGCCGCCAAATCATCTAACTGTGCCATATTTGTATCCTCCGTATCATTTAACAGCTCTACTTCGCCCAATTCAATCGAATAATCCAAATCTCCTGTTGTGCCAACATCAAAATCTAATTTTTCTATGGCTACAGCCATATTTATGCTGATGTTTGCAAAACCGGTTGATGTAATCACTAAACGAACAGGCAATTTTCGTTTTTGCCACGATTTTAATTTTTCGTAGTATTCTTGACCGTCCATTGATGCATCACGTCTGAACGGATAGTCATGGACAGGGAATATTCCGTCCCACGAAATACCTCGCAATTCGGTATTTCCTATAATTTTAATCCAGCCATATCCGGCTGATTCAAATGTTTCTGTCGACTGTGAATTTGTCACAGAAAAAGAGGAAGGAGTGACAGGAATATGCACTACCTCCTCGCTGTTATTTACGCTTAGGTAAAAATCTAACAATTTCCCTCACTCCTTTATAAAATTGCATACTGTCGTTTTATTTCAGGTACAACTATATTTATAAATCGTGCCGCCATTTCTTCTTCGTTCGCATTTTCTGCATTAATGGTGACGTTTATATTAATATCATTGTTTCCCTGACTTTTCTTTTGACTGTTTTCGGTGTATGCCTGCAAATTTCGCCAAAATGCCGAAAGTGGAAGTATCGCCTCAGCCCCTGCTTCGCCACCCATTTGAATCTTGCCGTTTGCAAATCCAAATGCAGTTGGACGTGTCATAATACCGCCCTTGGCGTTCCAATCCAATCCGAATTTTGGAATAGGTGTATCAACCCCCATCACCGTAACAGTTCCTGTCTGCACAATCTTTGGTGCTTTCAGCAGGCTTTTTATTTTGTCCCATACAGATGATACAGTATCAGAAATTTTAGTGAACACATTTTTAACTGTGTCAACTGCCGCCGTAATCTTTTCAACAATGCCGTTTTTTATGTTTTCAAAAATAGTCATTACGGTGTTTTTCACATTTCCAAACGCTTCGCTGAATTTACTTTTTACGACTTCCATCTTCTCACCGACTGCATTGACAACCTCACCAAGCTTACCGCCTGTTAATTGATTAATTGCGTCATAGCCTGTCCTGTAGTATTCCTTGACACCCTCTATTGCCGCAAATGTAGCACCTTTCAGTCCACCGCCGTGTGCGTCATATGCACTTTTTATGTTGTTCAGTTTTTCCGATACAGCATTTTTTACACCGCCCCATAATTCTGACGTTTTTTCTTTGACTCCGTTCCACATTGTCGACACTTTTTCTTTGACTGCTGATATTCCGTTTTTTATCTTTTCAAATCCGGCTTTTATTCCTTCCCATGCACTTGTAACAATCGCTTTAACTTTTTCCCATAGGTTGATCCAAAAATTTCGGAATCCTTCGGATTTATTCCACAATACAATAAACGCCCCTACCAATGCACCGATAGCCACAATGACAATACCAATCGGATTTGCTGTCATAGCTACATTTAACGCCCATTGTGCGGCTGTTGAAATACCCATAACAACATTTTTAGCCGTTTCAGCTGCATTCCACAACATAACTGCACCTTTGTATGTGATTATCGCCCCTGCAACTGCTCCTATTACCGGAGATAATGCCTCAATTACCGATATAGCTCCACTGGCTAAATCCATAGCCGTAGATAATGCGTCACAGAATGTTGATATACCTCCCTCACAGAAATTTTTAAGCATTGGTCCAATGTTTGAAAATGTATCAGTTATGGTATTTTTCAGTCCCTCAAACGACCCTTTTAATTTTCCTACAGAACTTTCACCGATTACATCTGTCATACCGTCAAAAATTGATGGTATTGCATCTAAAACAGCCTTTCCCAATGCAGGTAATTGGCTGATTAAACCGGTAAACAAACTCTTTGCGGCTGAAACAAGGTGTGGAAGTATATCGGATACCATTGACGGAAGTTCTGCTACAATTACAGGAGCCAAACTCTCAATTAACGAACCTACGCCACTTAACGCACCCGTTATTGCCGGTATAACATTCTGCCCGAACGTCTTAGCCGAATCAACCAGTGCATCCAAACTCTGATCAAACATTTCTCCGCCTGTTGTCAAACCGACAAGAGTATTTTCAAACGCCGCTTTCAGTGACCCCCACGATCCGCTTATTGTCGTGCTTGCCTCTTTGGCTGTTGTTCCCGTTATATCCATTTGCGTTTGGATTGCGTGGATAGCCTGTGTAATATCGGCAAATGATGAAATATCATACTTCTGTCCGGTAAGTTTCTGTGCATCGCTAAGCAGTCGTTTCATTTCAGCTTGCGTGCCACCGTAACCGAGTTTTAAATTGTCAAGCATGGTGTAATTTTGCTTTGCAAAACCTTGATAGGCATTTTGAATGTCTGTCATATTCGTGCCCATCTTATTCGCATTATCAGCCATATCCACCAACGCTGAATTTGCATAATCCGCCGCCTTTGCTGTATCGCCCTTTAAACTTGAAATCAGTGATGCCGAAAAATTTGTAACTGTTTCCATATAGCTATTAGCTGACAAACCTGCGGTTTTGTATGCATCATTTGCATATTTCTGTACTGCCGCCGAACTGTCTTTGAACAATGTATCGACACCACCTGTCAGCTGTTCATAATCAGCAAATGAACTGACTGATTTTGCTACCATTGTTCCTACTGCGGTAGCGGCTGCCGTTCCGGCAATAGCTAACCCTTTGCCCAATTTACCAACGGCACTGCCAACAACTTTAGCTTTATCTCCCAATTCAGAAATTTTTTTGCTTGTGTTGTTCAATGTACTACGCAGATTATTGCTTTCATTTTGGGCTTTTTTCATATTTGCAAAGAAGTTTCCGGCTTTCAACGACAGTGTTGCTCCTATGTTTCTACCTTTTGCCACATCAACCGCCTCCTGTCATTGCTTTTATCTTTTCAGCTTCTTCTTCGTATGCTTTTATCATACTGGCTCGTAAAAATGCCTTTTCATTTCCCGTAGCCCCGGCAATTCTATCCCAATCAAAACCACGTTGGACGTAGTAATGTATTAATTCAAAATCACCGTTGCGTTCAATTAGTTTTTTAGTTCTTCAACCGCCTTAACGCTATCATCAACATAACCTGCAAAACTTAATGCAGCCTTTGAAATATTCACTACCTCGCCCGGTTCAAATATTTTGTCAAGAATATCTAATGGTTCTTGGCAGCCATATGCCTGTTGCAGTTGTTTGTTTTTCAGTGGCGGTTCTGTCACACATTCATACACCAGATATGCATCCGATTCGCCTGAATACGCATCCATATTCATTGCGTCATTTACTTGATTTCTTGTTGGTTTTGTTATTGTGATTGTGCCGTCAAGGCTTTCAACGTACAATTCCTTTGTTTTATTTTTGTTCTTTGCTTCCTTTACTTGCTCTGAACGTCTTATCATTTCGTCCAACGTCAATCTTGTATGTTTTTCTTGTCCTGTCATTTTTATATCCTCCTAAAATGTTTAATCCTGTTCTATCGGTTCAATGCTTGCAAGGAATTTCAATCCTGTAAAACCGCCTTTGTATTCTTCTTCAACTACCTTACCGTTTTCACCGCCGGTTAGTGGTACACTCTCAACCCAACAATTAGTCAGTTGGATTTTTTCATATCCGCCACCATATGCGTCTGGGTCTTTTAGTTGACTAATCAGTGTAGAACGTGGGTCTTTTCCTTGCATAAACGCTTCCGCAAAACTCTTGCCTCGTGAAAATACCTTTCGCACTTTCATTGTGAACGTACCCGATACACTCATCAACTTGCTATCCTTGATCATATCACCCGCAAATGTGACATCTTCACGGTCAGTATCCAGTGTTGCTTCAAAACTTGAAATTTCATAAATGACCGAATCGTCCCACCATACCTTGCCGTGTGTACCGGAAATAATGTTAGGTGCTGAAATTTTTCTACTCATATATGTCTACCTCCTCGATTACATGTTTACAACGAATTTCAAATCTTCCGCTGCGTTTTGCATTTGAATATGTGCCGCCATAAACATAAATGTGCCTGTATTGGCTTGTTTGATTGCAACATCACTCATATTTGCAACGTCAACACTTTTGCTTGCCAAATACTCTCTTTGTGCGTCTATGTCGATTTCTGCATAATGTTCATAACCGTCATATAGCACACCTTCCTTTGTCAGTGTTTCAAAATATTGATTCACTGCGGCGATAAACAGTTCTTTGTTTTCAATACTGTTACTTCTGCCGATATAGTTTTCTTTGAATGTTGTTCTAATGTCTTCTGCAATCAGATCCATTCCTTCAACTATCTTGATTGACTTCATATCCTCTGTCTGATTTGTTCCAACCGTTGTCAATGAATTCACACCTCGTGCAATTTCGACCTGCTCACCATCGTTGATTAAAATTAGCTTTCCGGCATCAACATCCGCATCGGGGGTTAAACTCTCTGTAATACTGTTGATTTCTGAAATGACTTTGCCTGTTACACTCTCATTCAGTGCAGTTCCGGCAATAATACTGGCAATATATACGCAAAATTCAGCGGTCGTATAGGTCTTACTGCCGATTTTTATATCATCGGTATCAAAATTTATAATACCGATGTTATTTGATACAGAATGCGGTAATACTGCCTTAAACGGTTTCTTTGCCGTTCGCTGTGCAATAATCCAATCTGCCACAGTCTTAACTTCACCGTCCTGTAATGACGGAACGGCAAGATAATTCCACTTCTTATTTGCCAAACGCTTCAATGCATCATCAAGACTTCCTTCTGCGGCAATTCTTTCGATAATCACTTTTTTGGGTGAACCTTTAAACGCCATATTTATGTAATTTAGATTGTCTGATGTCCAATGGCTCTTAACCACTTCCGTCTCATTGTTGTAAACGTATGTGGTATCTTCCTTGGTTTCATCCTTCAAAATCAGTGCAACTGTACCGTTTGCACTGCGTTTTACAGCGGTTTGTGCCGCTGCTTTAAATTCTACATTTATTGTTGATAATCCCATATTATATACCTCTCATTTCTATGGTTTCTGCATTGTCATAATCGTCACATTCATCAATGGACTGTGTTATAGGAACGTCATACATCACAGTTAAACGTTCTTCTTCGATTGTCATATCCATTGTTTCCATAGTTAAATGCCTGTCCTGTACATCAATCGTACTGTACATCAATGTTTCGCGAATTTTTTCCGCCGCCTCTGCACATTCTTGTGCAGTTTCAGTTTTTGGAATATACTTGATGGTTACACTGTAAACGTCATCCTCCAAAAATCCTCCGGATTTTGTAATTGATGATGGGTATACATAGATGAACACTGCCGGCTTAGGATAGCCTTCTTGAATTTCTGATGATATAACATTAAATTCTGCATTTCGTAGTTTGTCCGCTATAAATCTGCGTATATCCTGTGATTTAATCATTGTTAAATTCCTCCACTAATTTATCTAACATTTTATTTGCATCTCGGTCAAAACGTGATTGTGCCTCTTGTATTGCATTGCTTAACATATGCTTACCTTCAACACGTCCGTGCGATTTAATTCCTCTGGCGAAGCGTTGTACTCGGTTTAGTTTTTGTCCTTTTTCTCTTGTTCTGCCTCCCGACACCTGTTCGTGACCTAATTCAACCAAATGTCCGTGAGGTGCTCTCGTTTGAATTCTGACAACTCTGACTGTTCCACCCTTGTACAGTTTAACTTTTTTTAATCTCCACGAATTACGGAGTTTTTTGGTCTTTACCGGCGTAAGCGATTTTGTCTTTCTATTGACTGCTTGTCCCTGTGCCATTAAAACTGCATCTGCCTTGTCCGGATAGTTTTTTTCAAAACGTTTGAACGATTTTTCCAATTCATCAAAACCGAATACATCTTTATTCTGTCTTGCCATATCTGTCCACCTCTGAACATACGATTTTTAATTCCCTGTGACTCTCATTTATATCCAATACGGATACTATGTCAAATACCTTTGCACCGTACAGAATTTTCATATTACTTTCAATGCCGTTAAAATAACGTGTTACCACGTTGTATGTTGTTTCTGCTCTAATTTTCTGCGATTCATCATATTCCCTGCCTGTTGCAGGCGAAACATATGCACGAACACCGTAATTGGCAAACACATTATTTAAACCGCTTAAAACTCCGCTTTTAAAACAGATTTCGCCGTCTTGCGTAGAATATACATCATCACTTGCAGTCTTTGTCACCGGGTGGAACGGAAACCACCCGATAACTTGCTCTGACTGTTCGTTTATTTCTGATGTTGACGGCTTTAAAAATACAACTTTGTGCCTTAGCTTTGCAAAATCCATTATTCTTTCACCTCATCATCAGTATCTTGTGGCGTTTCCAACTGTAACTGCATTAGCATAGTTGAAACATTCTGACTATACTTTGTCTGTCCGTATGGACTACGGTTTTCGTAATAGTCGCCCACCAACATCAGCATTACGGTATGTGCTTTGGGATTGTCCAGATCTACCTGCCTACCACATGCTGATTTGACGTATTCTTCCGCCGTTGATATGTATATTTCCAACAATGTATCATCATCGGATGTGTCTAATCGCAGAAAATTCTTTACTTCTTCCAATGTTAGGGACATTCTTCACCCCTCCCATTCATTACGCAGCTGCTTTTGTCGTTACAGCCTTGCTTCCTGCTGCCGTTATTGTTCCGTAGATGTATGTAGAACTATCTGCCTGAATGACGTCATAGCTTTCGATCACACGCATAGTTGTCATATTTGCACCGAATTGATATTCAGTTGATACTGCAAACTGATAACCTTTCCTATCAATGAAATAACAACCGGCTTTAAGATTTCCGTAGAAAATCGGTGCTTGTCCTGCTTTGGTGTTTGGCAGTTGTGCATCTGGGAACACAATTACAGGTAGTCCTTGGAACAACTTTTGTGTCGGTGTTACATAGTCTTCCTTTAAAATTGGTCTGCCGACTGCGTCCTTTTCACTGTCCATAATGTCAAATCCTGTTTGGTTTGTGACAATAACTGCACCGATTCGGGCGGATGGGTCCAAATCTTTGTTGATTGATGATTTCAATTCATCTAATCCCTTTATTGCCTTTGCCGTTTTACCGTTTTGCAATGCTGTGAAAATGTCTGTATTTTCACTGATGATTGAATTTTTAACAAACCAGTTATTTAGGTATGATGTCAAACCAGCCTTTTCCGATTCCAATAGTATATTTGAAATAGGGAAAACCTTACCTTTGTGTGTAACTTGGAATTTTTTCTGTTCAAATGATGGTTTAGTGCCTTCTGTGATTGTATCGCCATCTTCAAAATCTGCCAAACCTGTCGGAACGCCCTTTTCAAATACAAAACTACCTGTCAATGATGATGTCGGTACTACTGTTACCAAATCTTTTGCTGACATATATGTCTTCCTTAATTCTCTGATTGTTGTATCAACATCTTCAGGAATTAGATAATTCTCACCGTCTGTACCGTTTGTACCTGTAACCAATGCATTTTCCGCTTCGGTCAATTTTTTTCTTAGTGCAATCTTTGCCATAGCAGAAAAACCGTTTGCTGTTGTTTTATTCTTTGGTTCTTTCGGTACGTTGTCCCTTTCCATTTCAAATAATGCTTTTTCATTTTCGTATGATGTTTGCAAATCCTTGATTTCGTCAATTAGTTGCTTTGCCTCAGCAAACTTACCTTCATTTTGAAATTTTCTTGCTTGTAGATTTTTTTCTTTTATTTTTGCTAGTAATTCACGCATCTTCTTGTTCATTTTCTATTGCTCCTTCCATAAACACGAAATTGTCTAACATATCCAATTCGTTACTGTTTTTTTCTTTCTGTTCTTCCTCGTCCGTCTTTTTGGGTTTCGGATCTTCTTCCTCATCATCTTCATCCGTCTTTTTCGGTTTCGGATCTTCTTCCTCATCATCTTCGTCATCATTTTTGACAACAACATTTTTAGGAATATTATTGTAGGTTATAGACGAAATACACGCTGCCACATCTATGTTTTCATCTTCCTGTATTCGTGGGAATAATTCCGCCGCATCCTTTGCCGACAACCACGTCTCATCAGACATTTTCTGTTTGATGTCATCTTCAGTGATATTTTCAGCGACATTTTCCATGTATGTATCGACAATCGTTTGTTCGATGTTTTCCAATCTGTCCGCTGTTTCACGCAAATCGTTGGCATTTCCCATTGCATACGTCCACGCTTTGTGAATCATCAAATAGGAATTTGCCGGCATAATGATTTCATCACCTGCCATAACAATGACTGACGCAATAGACGCTGCCAAACCGTCAACATACACTGTTTTATGTGCCTTATGCCGTTTCAGCATATTATAAATAGCATTACCGGCAAATACATCACCGCCATTACTATTTACATAGATATTCAGCTGACTGACATTTTCACATTCTTTCAACAGTGTGGCTACGTCAGATGGGCATTTATCATCATTTCCCCACCATTTATCCCCGTCATTCCCGACAATATCGCCGTAAAAATAAATATCAGCTGAATCATCGGTCTGATTTCGGATATAACACTTGAAACTATTCTGTTTCTTGTTCCTGTGTCTTGGCATTTTGACTTCCTCCTTCCATAGCAACTTTTAACGGTATCATATTACCGTTGATTAGGTATGCGTTACCGCCATCTTCTTCAGGAATATGTGGCATATCTTCCTTACCTCGTATATCATTAGCGGATAGCCAACCGTTTTGTCTGGCTTTCGCATAACCTTCCATTCTCTCTGAAAATGTCGCTCTTAGCACGACATCAACATTGAATTTGAAAAAATATCCTTGCTGAAGTTCTTCCGAAGTCAGCAATTTACTTGCCAATTCTTCTTCCAAACCCTTTAGAATAACCAACATTGTGTCGGTCAAAAATGCTTGTTGCTGTGCTTCACTGTTTGCGTAGCTTGATTTCTCATAGTCATTTAATTGATTTGGTTTTATACCGAATGCTCCGGCAATCTGTAATGCCGTATATTTTTTCAATTCCAAGAACTGTGCGTCTGTCAATTTCAAATTTAACGGATTTAACTTCATTCCGGCAGGAATCGGAATAAACGTTAATGCACTGTTCGCCGATGTTGCCGTTTCAATAGTGCTGATTAATTTCTTTCGCAAATCATCATTCAAATCTGCCGTATATTCAACAGCAACTTTACCTGTCAAACCTGTTTCATATAAATTCTTGATAAATTTTTGACTGTCCATTGCTCCGTCAATCGTCAGTGCCAGCACGTCCTTAACCGCCAATCCCATAATGCCGTCAAACGTCATGTATGTTTTAAAATGCAATATTTCATCAGTGCTGAATTTATATACCTTTCCGGTTACCGGTTCGGAATATATATACCAAACTCCGCCGTTATCATCTATTAACTTCGCATTGTCATCATAGACAGTCATATATCGGTTATCCAATATTAACAACTCAGGCTCTTTGTTCCGTGCGATATATACATAACAATTTCCGTAATGATACATCACCGTTACAACTGTTGCCCAAAACGTTGTTGCAGTCATATTCTTATTCGGTCGTACTTTCAGCACATTGTATAATGCTGAATTTTTTGCCTTGCTGACACCTTTCGTTGTTTCCTGATACATCTTTAACGGCAGTTTTGCAACCGCCTCAGATAACGTTTTTAGACAGGTGAAATATGTCACTTCCGACAGTTTACTGTTCCGTATACTGCCGTACTGCGTCCAAAATCGTTCATCTAACAATGATATTGTCGTTGTATCATGTGTCAGTGCATAAAATGCCGATTTTATTCTGTTAAAAAATTTCATTATATCTGACCTCTCAACATTTCTTCATATTCTGCCAGTTGTGCCGCCGCTATTGCGTTGACATCAACATAATTCAATTCATGTGTATATGCTCTGGTGTGTGCTATTATCAGTGCCATTGCAGGATCAATTTTATTGATACTTTTCGCCTTATTCGGTCTAACATTACCGTTTTCATCAAACGTAACTACGGTATTTCCAACCGCCCACTTCAACATCGGATCATCAAAATGTATTAATTTACGGTCTTCAATCGTTATCCCCAATTCCTTGGTTGGCTCTGACAATGTTTTAAATCCTTGTCTGACTTCAACCACTTTCATACCCTCGTCAATCAGATGTGACATTAACTGCGTTGCGTTCCACGGATCTAAGCAGACTTCCAAAATGTCATACTTTTCACGCATCCGCAAAATATAATCTTCGATATAGTCAAAATCAACTGCATTGCCGGGCGTTGCCGTTATATATCCCATATCAATATACCGTTGATAATCAATGTGATGTTTCTGTGAATTATCAAAAATCTTATCTTCCGGTATAAAATCATGGTGCAACACTGCGAAATATCCGTCACTTAGTGGAAATTCAAAAACGACGCTTGCCAAGTCGTTACGCACAGACAAATCGCCTGCGGCATAACACTTTTTACCGATTAAATCTTCTTTGGTGATTTTCAAAGTCGGTGGTTTATTGTACTGCTCCATATTCGCCCATGAAGCGGTATCAGTAACCCACATATTCAGTTTTTTACACTTGAATTCGTTCAATTTTGACGGAATATTTTTAGATGCAGTATAAACACTTTCCATATCTTTTAGGTTGACACTGACATTCATATTCGGATTGGCTTTTATCCAATTCTGCGGATCTGTCCAATCGTCATTTTCGTCCAATTCTGCTATGTAAATGAAAATATCTTCATTCTCAACCGTTTCATTCAAAATATTTTTGTAATAGTCATATAATTCCTTACAAAAACAGTTTGGATTTCTGCCTGCGGTCGTTCCTGTTCCGATTAATGGCTGTGTTCTTGCACCTGTCGCACTGTCCAAAATATTGTACACATCACCTGTTTTGTGTGCGTGTAACTCATCAATCAATCCCAAATGCACATTTAAACCGTCCAAAGTTTCACTGTCTGACGATAGCGGTTCAAATTTTGATAATTGTGCGTCAAAAGTGATGTTGTTCCGATACGTTGTCAGTATAGTTCGTAGCTCCGGTGACTTCCCAATCATATTCTTAGCCTCATCGAATATAATTCGTGCTTGGTCTTTTTTGGTTGCTGCCGAATAAATTTCAGCACCGTTTTCACCGTCACAAACAATAACATATAGTCCGATGAACGCCATTAACGTAGATTTTCCGTTTTTTCGTGCCACCTGAATGTAAAAATATCTGAATCGGCGTGTATCATCATCTTTACGCTTCCACCCGAATATAGAACCTACAACAAATCTCTGCCAATCTTCTAATATCAGTGGCTTGCCTGCCCACTTTCCTTTGCTGTGGCGGCAGTAATTTTCAGCGAATGCAAAACAATATTCCGCTTGCTCTGCATCAAAGTAGTACGGATAATCTTTTCTTTTAGATTTTTTTAAATCTTTCAGATGTCGCTTGCACGCTTTTTTTACCGAATCACCTGCAATAATCTTGCCGGCTACGACTTTTTTTGCATATGATGTTACCGAATCCATAGTTTACGCACTCCTGTTCTTCTTGCTTATGAATTCCATGATACTTGCTTTTTTGTCCTCGGTTTCTACCGGATTTGTCATTCCGGTTCTTGATGACGGTGTCAATCCGAACTCTTTGGCGAACGTCAGCATTTGTTTTTTTGCAGTGTTTGAAATGCTGATTTCAGGTATTTGTTGTTCATACCCTTTGGCGGTGATAAACGTCAGCGGTGCAGGAGAATTTTTGTCCGGTTGTTTTGCCTGTATCGCCTTTTCAGCTAATACCCACTGTGCATATGAATCGCAGTATGCGGCAAATGTTCCTACATCTGCATCCGTCAGCATTCCGGCATTGAATACAATCGGTGCTAATCGTTTCCACTCTTTTTTTGCAATTTTATTTAGGAACACCGGCGGTGACGGAACTTTTTCCGGTTTTGAAAATTGCAATCTGTTTTCAGTTTTTCTATGTCCGGGATTGCCGTGTAGTTCCTCCAGCTCTGCCGGTTTTTTCGTTGGTCCTCTTGCTCCCATTTTTGGTTTAACCCCCTCTCGAAAACTTGCGTGTGCGTAAAAAAGACTTGGGCGACGGTCTACCGCATATTCGCAAAAACAATTTTGATACCCCCTCCCGTGAAAAAAAATCTTCACGAAAGAAAAAATTTTTTAATATTATCTACCAAAACCGCCGTCTTCTGTCGCTGTCTTACGGTCATGGCATTGCTTGCACAGTGGTTGCCAGTTGTTCCTGTCCCAGAACAGCTGTTGATTTCCCTTGTGCGGTGTGATGTGGTCTACAACTGTGGCTTTCTCGTATCTTCCCTGTTGCAGACAGCGAATGCAAAACGGATGTGACAATAGATATGTCTTGCTTGCTTTTCGCCAACGTCCGTTATATCCTCGCTTGCTCGCCGATTCCCTGTGGTCGTCATATTGTCGTTTCAAATGTTGATGTAATTCACAATATGTGTCGTGTGTCAGTCGGTGACATCCGCATTTGTTACATACGTGTAGTGCAGCCTGTGCCATTGTCATTCGTCCTTTCGGTCTATTATACATAACCTGTTATTGTGTATAATTGAATCAGTTCAGTTCCTACTAATAAATGCACACAAAAAACCGGGGTTTCATTATACGTTGAACATTTATGTATAACAAAATTAAATTTTAAAGTTTTTCATAGCAGTTAATACACTGTCTTTTGTAACGCCAATATACCGCAATGTATCACTGGCATTGCGGTGATTAAACCATATTTGCAGTGTAACTATATCGTGTGTTTGTCTGTAGTAGTGGTAGCCACACGTCTTCCGTAATGTGTGTGTGCCGACCTTGTATCTGATACCTACATGGTCCGCTGCTTCACGCAAAACCTTGTAAGCCATGTCACGTGTTATCGGTTTGTATTCATTGTTTGGATTTGGTATTAATGCCTCTTCCGGTGTACGGTGTTCGCAGTAGGTTTTATATTCTCTCAACAGCTCATCGTTATATGCAACCGTGATTTCCTTTCCGGTCTTGCTCTGCCGGAACGTTGCAGTATTACGCCCCTTAACGTCACCTACTGTCATTTTCAAAATTTCATTAATACGCAATCCTAATGAAATACCTGTAATGAACATAATGTAATATTTAATATCCTTTTGACGCAGATATTTTTTGATTGCGTATACATCACGTTTGTCACGAATTGGTTCAACCGTATTCATACAATCACCCTTCGTATTCTCTTAGCCACCTACGCAGATCTCTTTCAAACATTTTACGTTTGTGACGACATTCACGCCATTTTCTGTTTCGTCTGTTCCATTCAGTGCAGAATTTTCTGCGTTTATATTCAAACTTCTTTTTTCGCAAATATTTTTTTATTTTTTCAAGCATTATCATTTCCCCCTTAAAAATAAAAAACAGAATGTATATGCATTAACATATACATTCCGTATAATCAGCATAAACATGGTACGCTGAATACTTTAAGCGTGTCTATGCCTATCTTAATATCTCTATTCCCTCTTTTACTTTGAGATATTTTTTCCCACTGCCTCACGGCAGTTCACCCTTCGATTCATATACTACCACAGGATCAATGTTACATTCTATTACATAATGACGGTTTTATGGATTTTTATAAAATTCCGCACAAAAAAAAGAAGCCGGAATAAAATCCGGCTTAATCTTTTTCTAAAACCCTTTTGATTGCAGACAGTGCCTTGGGGTGAAGAATATGTACAACGTGTTTGTATGAATAGTTTAGCTGTTCTGCAATCTTTTCCCACGTTAAATTTTGAATATACCTCTTAATCAACAGTCTTCGGAGTGTAGCACTTTCGACCTGATTCACAGCTTCGAGGATTTCATTTTTTATTTTGTACAATTCACCGATCCTATTTTTGATATTTTGTTCATAAACCGCTACATTTATTTCGTCCAAAAATACAACCGGATTAACCGCCTGCAAGTCAGCAATTTCTTCTTCAATCTCAATTCCTCTCTGTAACCATTCTTTTGTCGTCATGCTTTCACTCCCCGTTCTGCTTATTGCTTATTCTTCGTCAAGGCGTTGTTGGTATTCAACGAAATACCATATCAATTCATCTCTGAATACTTCGATAGCTTCCTCTGCTTTTTCTTTGGTGGCGAAATGTATTGTATTAGGTAATCGCATAATATAATAATAGTCTGCGTACAATTTTTCAGCACCATAACTATACGCAACAAACCACTTCTTTTTACTTTCATCGTTCCAATCTTTTTCTGAAATAGACTTGTCGTTTAACGCCTGCCACTGTCGCATTTGTGCCAACAGTTGGTCTGCACGAGCATTACTCCATGCAAGCTCCTCGCTGTTATAGTAATTGCCTATATTATAAGTGTTATTGTCAAAATCTTCATTTTCATCAGCGACTGTTGGTACATATCCTATTGCATTAACATAAAAATAATAATCATCAATAACTCTTTCATATCCTGTTTTTTTACCCTTAACTGCACCGATTTTCTTTGCGTCATCATCTGAAATCTCGGCAGAAATTTCAGTGCCGTTAATACTAATTTTTATCTTCATGTCTTTTTCTCCTACGTTAAAAAATATAAAGTATATTATCTTTCGGAATAATTGTTAATACTACTTCGTTTTCCTGATTACATTCTTTTAATATAACTAAATCTGCTACATGTTCGACAGTATTACAACGATAGTTGAAAGACAGAAGTTCACCGTTTTTCAATTTTACCTCAAACCAACTATCTTTGCGTTTGGCTACTGTTTTTCTCGTTGCACCCGTAGGCTTTTTCGTTGGTGATGTAATAAAATTTTCTTTTTCATTTTTCATCTTCTTGTCCTCCTAATTTTATTTTGGCAGTTTTTGTTCGTTTAATTTAGAAATCAAAATATTCATATCATATCCACTGTCAATAAACTTTTCACATAGCGGTCGATTAACATCATTACCAAGAGTAGTATAGATAATGTCCATATCTTCAAAATCAAAGTTTGTTCCAATATATTTATTTATACCATCAATCATAAATTGATGGTATTCATTATTTTTCTTCTTTGAATTATAGTGCGCAGTTTTATGCGCACCTCTTGAAAACCACGCCAAAACTTTACATTTAATTTCACGTTCATCTTTGCAGTTTTCAAGTATAAAATACTCGTTTTCCTTTATCATTGCGATAAATTCGCCATTGTGATTTATAATACTTCCCGGAAAACAATCCATTAACTTTTTAACTTTTTTCCATTCAATCATTTTTATCACTCCAATCTGCGAACAGGCGAAACATCTTCCATACCGGACATTAAAATGCTCATTTTCCTTATCCTCATTTTTTCTTCCGGCGTAATATTAGGTTCATCATTTTCATCATCATTTTCATCTAGTTCTACGCCAAATAATCTATGCTTTTGTATGAATGCGTCCATTAACATAGAACGTTCTTTTTCAAATTGCTTTACATAAAAATCGAATAAAAATTCAATTTCTATTTTTTGCGATGATGTAACGTCAGCACCAAGACTTATCTTACTTTTTCGTCCAGACTTAGTAAAATAATAATCATAAAAATTTTTGCAGTTTGCTACCTTGTAAATAATTTGTATCAACAGGCGTTTCTGTTCTACTCCGTGATATATAAATTCCATTGTTTCAATTTTATCTTCAAGTAGCTCTGTTTCACTGATACCATACTTACTCATCAACTTATTCAGTTTCTTTTCAGCATTTACTTTTTCACCGCCAATCCCTTCGTCTGCAAGCTTCTTGAGTTTTCGTAGTAATTCAGTTTTGTCGCTCATTTTTCATCACTCCTCAAAATTGATAACAATTTTTATAATGCTTGCAAGTAACTTCAATGCAGCCTCATTATCACGCTTATCGCATCCATATTCATTTGAATATAATT
>UMLG01006618.1_pt1 | contig 110535 bp, 88 predicted proteins | sample 1966511 | NCBI WGS metagenome assembly UMLG01 (sample SAMEA4836195, study PRJEB28245) | human gut metagenome | biome: gut microbiome; material: fecal sample | place: Denmark | collected 2008
CATCCCACGGGTTGTTGTCGCTTGGCCCTGTATAGGTGAAGAACGAGGAAACAACACCGTCATTTTTGATTGCTTTCATGGAAGTTTCATAGTAGCCATAGGAATAGAAATCATTGGTTCTGTATTCTGCACCGATGTAATGATATTGCCCAGTAGGGTCTTTGTCAATGGTCAGATTCAAAGCGTTGTCTTTGAAGGTTGCGTTGGAAGCTTTCCAGAAGCAGTCAAATGGGTTGCCGTTTGTCCAGCCATCGGAAGCAATAAATTCTTTGGTAGAACCTTCTCGGAAGTTTGCGTACATCGTTGCATTTGCATCAGGTTCGTTGGTAGAAGGATTGTCTGGCTTTTCAGGCTGACTTGGTTTAGAATTGTTTTTCAACACGTTCTTTTTTAACAGACAGAGGTCTACAACATTAACGATATTATCTTTTGTCATATCGGCATTAACACCTTGTTCAGCGGTCAATGTTGCCTTGCGAATCAAGTATTTTTGCAGCAGAATCACGTCTGCAACATTGACAGCACCATCTTGATTGACATCGCCGACTGTTCCAGTGTTGCCCGTATTTGCGTTGTTCAGGGAAATCAAATAGGTGAGCGGAGAGTTCCAATAAATCGTGATTTCGTTTGTAGAATAGCTTTCGGAGTGGTCAACGTAGCATTTTGCAGGGGCAGTGGTTGCCAAATATGCCTTTGCAGCACTGTCCTCTAAGTTGGAGTTGACACCGCCGACTAACATGCCATGCATTGCCTGTTTTTTCGCCATAGATGGGCGGTGATGCGGATTCTGCGGGGAAACCGTACCAAATCCAGTGACAAAGCATTCTCCGATCGGATTGCTGCCGAGCAGATAATGCAAGTTTGATGCAGAAACATTTAAATAAGAAGTATCATCGGTCAGCTGATAAGCCAGCCCTAAAATTACACCAGCATTGGCAACGGTCATATTGCTGCCCCAGTTGAAATTAACAACGGAAACGCCATACGGACTGGATTTTGCAGTAGAAACAAACTGGTCAGCCTCTTTCAAAACGGCTTTCTTTGCCTTTGCATACATGGTTTGATTCGGATTTGCCATAGTCAGAATGGCAATGTTGCCATAGTCGCCGACTGTTGTCCAGTCCATGCCAGTTTTCGCAGCAGAACCGATAAAGTTTTGCAAATAGGATTCGTCCCTGGTTGCTCGATACATCTGCATCGCTGCCCAGTAACGCTCATCGGTATCGCTGGTATCGCCATAATCGCCCGTAGTAATATCTTCTGGGTTTTCAAAAATCAGCTTCGGGTTTTCCTCTAAGAATTCCCATGCTTTTTTTGCCGCAGCCAAGCAGGTGTTTGCAAAATCCTTGTCTACATTCTGATAAAATTCAGATGCCATTGCCATAGATGCACAGAAATCCGCAGTTGCAGTGGTAGAAATCGGTGTTACGATCAGCGGCTGGGTTTCGTTTTCCGGCATCACATAGCCTGGGAAATTTTCGCAGGTGACTTTGTGATAAACACCGCCGGATTTTGCATCCTGCATTTTCAGCATCCATTCCAGTTCGTACCGGGTTTCGTCCAGAATATCCGGAACACCGTTGCCACTCTCCGGAATGCCGGTTGCATCGCCGTAAGAGGACGGAGAAGCAGCATATGCATAGAGCAGATCGGCAACAGCCTTTGCTCCCGGAACAACATAACGACCGTAGTCGCCAGCATCGTGCCAGCCACCGCTCACATCAATGGTTTCAGATGTACCATAGATGGTTGCTTTTGTGTTGTGGCAGGCAACATGCCCGAAAGTGTTATCTTCAACTTTTGTTCCGCACCGCTGCAAATACAGCATTTTTACAGAGTCGGTCAAGAGCGTATCATAAACATCATCTGAAATGGTAAAGGTGTAAGATTGGTCTAAATCACCGCAGGTGATGTAATAAGACCCCGGCTCTGTAACAGCAGAAAAATCACCTGTCCATTCGGTTTCTCTTGCGGGGGAATTGTTAATGCTGTCGGATAATGTTCCGGTGTAAACAGTCTGTTTGGTGTCTGCATGGACAACGGAAAAGGTTGTTTCACTGGTTACATCTCGGAATACTGCCGTTTTTTTGCTGTTTGGCTGATAGCCGACCTGATCCGTTATAATAGACGGTTCGTATGGCTGAAATGAAGTATAGTCAACGTTGCTGTCATCAATCAGTTCCAAAGATACGTTGTCCAGATAAATAGTATGCGGTGCAACATCTTTTCCTTCATAGCCACAGTTGAACACCAATTTGGACATGATGTCAGTTTCCTGCTTCATGGTGAAGGTGTAGTCTACCGTCTGTGTTTCAGCGGTCAGATCTAAGCCTTTCCAGGTGTAAGACTGATACGTTCCGCCATTCTGCTGAATCATCTGTTCAACGGTGCAATCTTCGGTAGAAGAAATATCATATTTCAAGCGATAAACACCATTTTGATAGAGCGGTACAACATCATAGCCGACTTGTACAGAATAGTTCAGCGTGCCAACACTATTGACGGTCAATGCCAATTTTCCATTTTCTACGCCCATCGAGCAGCTTCCGCCGCTTGCCTTATAGGTTGACCAGCCGGAAGAACCATTGGAAAAATCCGAAGATAAAATGGTGGCTGCTGCTGAAGCAGAAAACGAGGGCAGTACAGCAAAACTTGTTGCTGCTATAGCACCCGCTGCAATGGCAGCAATGCTTTTTTGAAAAATGTGACGATGCATAAAAACTCCTCCTTTGAACGATAAAGACCGATTGAATTTATCAAATCTGAATAAAATTTGTGCATGAGAATGCTTTCATTACTACTAATATAGCACAATTTTTCTTGCTTTTATATCATATAATGGTGATTTTTATCATATTTTTGTTATGTTTTTGATTGCGTTTTCCGAAAAGATATGCTATAATGAAAAAAAAGGGGGCAGGAACGCCATGGATATTGAAAAAGAGTTGACACATGTTGTATTTTTAAATCGGGAATATCAGCGTTCTCATTTGGCATATGATCGAGAGATGGAATTTTTTAGAGCCATTCAGCAGGGCGATATCGAAATGGCTCACCGGTTATTCAAACCACTGGGCAGTGAAAAAATGGGGGCTTTGAGTGAGAATTCGCTTCGGAATTTGATTTATCATTTTGTGATTACAGTTGCATTTCTGACACGCTATTGCATTGAAGGCGGAATGGAGATGGAAGAGGCCTTTAATCTCAGTGATATTTATATCCGCAGTGCTGATCGTTGCCAAAAAGAGCAGGAAATAAGCGTGCTGCACCAACAGGTGATTGATGACTTTACGCAGCGAATGCAGATAATTCACAAGAAGCCACGATATCCAAAACCAGTTTTGGTGGCGTTGGATTACATCTATGACCACTTACATACTAAAATCACGCTGCAAGCATTGGCGGAGGCAGTGCACCTCAGCCCGTCCCATTTGTCCAAATTATTTCATAGAGAAATGGGGCTTACGATTAGCGATTACATCCGAAAGAAACGAGTAGAGGCAGCCGGAAATATACTGAAGTTTTCGGATTATTCCTGTGCAGAGATTGCAAATTATCTCTGTTTTAGTTCAGAGAGCCATTTTATTCAGATTTTTAAAAAGGAGATGGGAAAGACTCCAAAACAGTATCGGGAATTATTCTTCCGGAAAAATTGGAACACACAAACCAAGCCCTAAAAGGAGGAACTACAGATGGATTATAAACCATATAAGCCGTTTCATTATGACGGCAAAGATTTTGTAAAGTTAGCAGTTACCTGTCAAGTCTTGCAGGACATGGAAAAAGAGGAGCACAAACAGGGACAAACAACAATAAATTCCAAAGATGCAAAACAAAGGACAAAGGAACAGGAAAAAGCAGACAACATATATTGTATCTGTTGTGTTTCAATTGTGGGACTGTCTATTTTGGTTACGATTATAGCATTGATTGTTCAGCATTTCATATAAAAAATCCATCCGGTTGCCGTATTTCAACGGGCAACCGGATGGATTTTTTCTTATTGATGTCTGGAACAATATTCTGACCAGAGCGTTTTTGTTTTTTCGGTGGTTTGTTCTCGGATGGCAGTAATTTCTCCCGTCCAGCCGTTCAGGTAAACTTGATGCGTATATTGAAACAGTGTGCAAGCACTTCGTACACCGGATAATACTGGAAACGATATGAGCGGATCAGCTTGCTGGGAAACCTGTTCACAAGTCAGCTCATCTTCTAAAATCAGACCTTTTAACGGCATGGATAACAATGCTTTGGAAAGATGTGCAGTAATAACAATTTTTCCGACAGCCTGTTCTTCCAGCAAGGGTTGCTTGCCATCATAGATGAGAATATCTCCTTTGGAAAGCCCCGGCGCACAGGGACGACCTTGCGTTTTTCCGCTGCCGCTGGGGAAGAGTATGTGTGTCAGCGGCTCTTCCGTTTGTCCAATGCATTTTTCTTGTAATATCATTTTGGTATAATTGGGAAGTGTCCGATACCATTGGTACGTTTTTCGCCGCCATGCCAGATGGTTGACATCCCAGTGAATGGAGGGATCTTCCATCGATGCCAAAACTTCTTTCAGGGTGAGGTAATGCACATCATCAGCATCAGAAATTGCGCCTGCCTCCTGTAGGCGTTTTCCGGCGGCTAAAAACAAATTTGCAAATAATTTTAGCAACTGATCCTGTAATCTTAAAAATTGTTTTCGATAGCATTCAGATTTTTGTGCAGTCAGGATTTTCTTTTGCAATTTTTTCCCAGCCCAATCCGGCATGGGAAGCATGCCGGCAGCATATTGATATTGAATGCCGGAGGGCAAATCGGGATGTGCCTTTCGGAGACTTTTTTTGAGCCGCTGAATGGAAACACGGCTGTTGAGGACACTCAGCAGCGTATAATGCCAGCAGGCAATATTGGTATTTTGAAAGCGTTTATAATACTGATGGAGTTCGGACAAGGACATTTTGGAGAGATCATAGGATTGATAAAGTGCGACCCGATTTTCCAGTAGCTTTAATTTTTCATGTACCGTTTTAAAATTCGATCGTGTAAGTCGTTTTCCAATATAGGCGATATAAGCATGCACCATCCAGGAACGAATGCCATCTCGGTCATGGAGCAGGGCATAAATATTTTTAAAGCTCTGCTTCTTTTGAAAAGTTGGAAAATAATGGATCAATTCGTTCCAATGTTCCACGCAGAAATAAATTCTGCCATTGATATAGATGACAACATTGTCCAGGTCTTCCGAAACAGCATATGGGCGTTCAAACAGATGCAGCGTGGTTTTGAAAAAGCTGTGGATGACATGATTATACATATTCAGCATATAACTGCCCATTAGTGGGGTGCAGGTTGTGGGATAAAATGCACTCAAAATGCTGCAGCTATCGAATAAAATGCCCTCGCTGCTGGGAAGCGCCGTCTGTCGAACCGTCAAAGCAAATAGATGCTGACTTTCTGGGTCAACAAAAATGGAGATCTGCATTTGCGTTTTGAATTTAGCAAATAAGATCTGTGCGGCTTGTTCCAGCTTTCGCAGCAGGTCGATGTCCGGCGGTTCTGTGTCTGCCGGCAGTGCATAATAAAGGATCTGGTCGTCATTGTGATAACACATGGTAATAGTAGGTTTATCGTTCCAAATCAGTTCACTATCCCAGCCGCAGCCGATTTGAATTTGGGTTTCGTTCAAAATGCCGTCTTGCTGAATGGTATTCAGAACCGCAAATTCTGTAAATGTTCTTGCTTCTTGAATGATAATATGAAATTGCACCTGTTCCGGCGAAACAGATTCCGCTGCTGCAATTTTCTGCCGATAGGATTCCCGGCTTTCTAAAATCCGTTCAATGTTGCGGTATAGAGCATATTTTTTGACGTTCGTATAAACAGGTAAGTCCGCTTTACAATTGGGTATCCATTCGGTTCGGTCAGTTTTATTTTCAGAAACGACAATGGTTGCCGTCATCCAAACATGATATTGTAAGACATCCTGAAAGTGCATGGCAAAATAGGCATCCAGTTCTTCCGGTTCGTATTGTTCCGGAATACAAAAAAAACGAGGGACACGCAGTCCATATTCATGTAGATGAAATAAAATAGATGCTTCCGCACCGGGATGATAGAGCGTATAATTCACAAAGTCGATGATCAAGGCGTTTTTTCACTCCTAATTAAAGTCGAATTTAGTTTTGTTTCATCTGCATCATTTTATGCTTATCTTTATTCTATCACGATTTTATTGCTGCTTTTACTGTGGATTTCTAAACTTTTTATATCTTATTTTCAATAACTTCGGAAAAGAACCGCTTTTCCATGTAGAAATCTGTTGATTTTTGGGGAAAATTCAAATTTTTTGACGGGTTTGACTGCGTTGAGAACTTGCTTGACAAATGGTCAGAAAACGAGTATACTGTACATAGAATTGGTTTTATGAAATTTGACAGAATTTCATAGAAAAAGCGGATGAACAAAAGCAATCAGATCCAGAGGAGTGAAACTATGGCTACGAATGACGCAACCATTGTCAAAATTAAACATGAAATCTTAGAAGAAGTTGCAAAACTGGTTTTCGCCGGAAAATTTGAAGAGGAAAAAGACGAACTACCATTACAATTGATGCCAGGACCAACGGCAAAATATCGTTGCTGCGTTTATAAAGAACGGGAAATTGTGCGGCAGCGGGTTCGTTTGGCAGAGGGCAGAAATGTAGAGGGTGCACCAAATAATTTGGTGGTACAGGTTGTGCGGGCAGCCTGTGAAGAATGTCCGATTTCCCGTTATGTTGTCACGGACAACTGTCAGAAGTGCATGGGAAAGGCATGTCAGCAGTCCTGCCGATTCGGTGCGATTGATATTGGACGGACACGGGCACATATTAACCCCTCGCTCTGTAAAGAATGCGGAAAATGTGCGAAAGCCTGTCCATACAATGCGATTGCAGACTTGATCCGACCATGTAAGCGGAGTTGCCCAGTGAATGCAATGACGATGGATGAATATGGTGTCTGTCAGATTGACGAGAGCAAATGCATTCAGTGCGGGCACTGTATTCATAGCTGCCCATTCGGAGCAATTAGTTCCAAGGCATTTTTGGTAGATGTCGTAAAGGCATTGGTTGCTGGAAAGCGTGTTGTTGCAATGATTGCCCCGAGTGCAGAAGGGCAGTTTGGGGATGGTATTACCATTGCCAGCTGGAGAGAAGCCCTGCAGCAGGTCGGATTTGCCGATTTGGTAGAAGTAGCATTGGGTGCAGATATGACCGCCAATGCAGAAGCAGCAGAGTGGATGGAAGCGTATCAGGAGGGCAAGAAGAAGACAACTTCCTGCTGTCCAGCATTTGTAAATATGATTGAAAAGCATTATCCGATGCTGAAAGAGAATGTTTCCACCACGGTTTCCCCGATGTGTGCTGTATCTCGAAAGCTGAAAGCAGAACATCCGGGAACGATTACAGTCTTTATTGGGCCATGTGTTGCAAAGAAGAGTGAAGTTTTGGAACAGCGTCTGGAGGGAAATGCAGACTATGTATTGACATTCGGGGAAATCCGTGCCATTATCCGTGCGAAAGGTGTGACATTAAAGCCAGAGCCGAACGAACAGCAGGACGGTAGTGTATTCGGAAAGCGGTTTGGTGATAGCGGCGGTGTGACCGCAGCTGTTTTGGAGGGCATGAAGGAACAGGGCTTTACGGAAGAAGTCAATGTTCATAAGTGCAACGGTGCAGAAGAATGCAAGAAAGCCTTGCTTTTGATGAAGTTGGGCAGATTGCCGGCAGACTTTATAGAAGGTATGGCATGTGTCGGCGGATGTGTTGGTGGGCCAAGCCGACATATTGAACCAGAAGTGACGAAGCGAAACCGTGATAAATTGATTGGACAGGCAGATGACCGGAACATTTCGGAGAACCTGAATCGGTTTGCAGATATTGACAGCATTAATATGCATCGTTCTGCATCGGAAACCAAAGAAGCCGCAAAGTAAATAGAACAGCAGATAGGAAAAAGCAGCTGCCGGAAAATCCGACAGCTGCTTTTCTGTGAGATAAAATTGAGATAGGTAGAGGAAATCGAGTTTATTCTGCCTTTGCCTGACAGTTGGAACAAATCGGGCAATGTTCGCACAGCAGATTCCGCAAGGCAGTTGCACTGCTGCTGTGGATTCGTGCAACTGGCACAGAATTTTTCTTTGCGGCTTTCATTGCACCCTGAATCATTTTGTGGGAAACGGTGTTGGTGAACAGAATCATCAAGTCCGGAGAACCGATTTTCTTCTCCAACGGGCCAGTTTCCTTTGGAAATACCTTTGCCTTACAGCCGTGTTCCTGACAGATATCTGTATACTTCCGGCTCATACATTCGTTTCCACCGATAATTACAACGCTCATAAAATCCTCCTTGTTTGGATCGTGTCAATTACTCATTGTTGATTACTTCTATGTGATGGTTCATCACGAATTAGTTAGTCATGACTAACTAATGAAACTAGTCAGTTATTGGTGACTAACTATAGGATACCACACCGCACAGGATTTGTCAAGCAATTTTTTCAGGAATAGGGAAAAACCGTCTTTTCCAAAGGAAAACGGCAAAAAAATTGCAGAAAAAAAGGAAAGCAAGGCAAAAATTTGCTTGCTTTCCCGTTTGCTCAGAAATAAAATTACGAAATGCTTATTCCACAACAACCTTATGGAACACTTTTTTGCCCTTCTTGATGATGGTTTCGCCGTCCAGAGTGATGATTGCCTTCGGATCTGTTACCTTTTCATTGTTGACGGAAACGCCACCCTGTTGTACCAACCGGCGAGCTTCACCATTGGAGGCACACAGTCCAGCCTTTACCATCAAAGTCAGAATGCCCATTCCGCCATCCTGTAAATCTGCTGCTGGAATTGCAGTTGTCGGCATATTTTCGCTCGAACTGCCGCTGGTGAAGATTGCTTTTGCAGCATCCTGTGCCTGGTCAGCGGCTTCTTTTCCGTGTACCAGTTCGGTCAGGGAGTAAGCGAGCAGTTCCTTTGCCTGATTCAGCTGCTGACCTTCGAGTGTTCGTTCCATTTCTTCAATCTGTTCAATCGGAACGAATGTCAACAGTTTCAGGCACTTGATGACGTCTTGGTCAGAAACATTCCGCCAGTACTGGTAGAATTCGTACGGTGTTGTCTTTTCTGCATCCAGCCAGACAGCACCCTTTTCGGTCTTACCCATTTTCTTACCTTCCGAGTTCAGGAGCAGGGTAATGGTCATTGCATAAGCATCTTTTCCGAGCTTCCGGCGAATCAGTTCCGTACCGCCGAGCATATTTGCCCACTGGTCATCGCCGCCGAATTGCATGTTACAGCCGTAATCCTGGAACAGCTTGTAGAAGTCATAGCTCTGCATAATCATATAGTTGAATTCGAGGAATGTCAGACCCCGTTCCATCCGCTGTTTGTAGCATTCATGCGTCAGCATCCGGTTGACGCTAAAGCAAGCACCAACTTCCCGCAGAACATCAATATAGTTTAGGTTCAACAGCCAGTCACCATTGTTAACCACAATCGCCTTATCTTCGGAGAAGTCAATAAAGCGGCTCATCTGTTTTTTAAAGCAGTCAACATTGTGCTGAATGGTTTCCTTTGTCATCATTTTCCGCATATCGGTCTTGCCGGACGGGTCGCCAATCATTGCCGTACCGCCGCCAATCAGGATAATTGGCTTGTTTCCAGCCATTTGCAGCCGCTTCATCAGGCACAGTGCCATGAAGTGTCCAACGTGCAAGCTGTCAGCGGTCGGGTCGAAGCCAATGTAGAATGTTGCCTTTCCGTTGTTGATGAGTTCTGCAATTTCTGCCTCATCGGTCATCTGTGCAATCAAGCCACGCCGTTTCAGTTCTTCAAATACTGTCATGTTTTTCATACAACCTTTCTGAAAATTTGTTCAGGAGCATAAAAAAACGCCCCTGACAAGCGAATTTGTCAGAGGACGATGTTATCATTCACCGTGGTACCACCTCAGTTCATCAGCTGTAGAAAAACAGCTGACCTCAAGCATGCTGTAACGGGCACACCCGGACAACCCTACTGCAAATCTGGTTCAGGCAGTCGGCTCCGAGATGTATTCGCCGTGCAGCCTGCCTTTTTCCACCACCCAAAGGCTCTCTGAAAAGCTGTAGAACGGTTACTCTTTCTCATCCACGCCATTTTTTCTATTCTACCATAGGCAACCGGATGTTGTCAAGTGGATTTTTAAAAATTTTCACCGCTATCTGTTTCGGAGTCAATGGCGGTATATTCTCGGTCGAAGGTAATGATGGTATAGTACTGTATTGGCTGAGCAGCCAGAGCAGATTCAATCATTTCTTTCAGCTGGTCATTTTTATAGACACAGTCGAATGGGACAACCAAGTCAAAAATCAGGTTGGTGTGTGTTTCGCCGGCAACCATCCGAAAATCGTGCATATGTAAATGTGGATCGAGTTGATGCAGAATATGCAGGAGCATGGAACGACAGGCATTAATCTGTTCGTTGTCCAGTTCCATCGGATCCATGTGAATGGTCATGTTAATTTGCAGCTGATTTTGAATCTGGTGTTCGATGTTGTCCACCAAGTCGTGAATAGCAACAAAATCCGAATGACTGGACACTTCCACATGACAGCTTCCGATTCGTTTGCCCATGCCATAGTTGTGGATGACTAAATCATGAATCCCTAAAATTTCGGGATGAGAGCGAATCAGCTGGCAAATCTGCTTGACCAATGCAGCATCTGTCGGCTTTCCCAATAAATCATCGACCGTATCTTTAATAATGTCATAAGCCGTTTTCAGGATAAACAGGGAAACCAAAATCCCCATCCACCCATCTAATGGAAAATCCGTAAACCGAGAAACCACCAGTACAATCAGTGTCGAAGTTGTCGCCAGCACATCGCTGTAACTGTCTTTGGCAGTTGCAAGGATGGCAGAAGATTGACATTGTTTCCCCAACTTCTGGTTAAATAGAGCCATCCAGAGTTTGATGAGGATGGAGAGCAGAAGAATCCCCAGCACCAGCCAGCGGAATGTGACCGGAGCAGGATGCCGGAGCTTGTCAAAAGAATCTCGCAGCAGTTCCACGCCCATGATGGCGATGAGTACGGCAATCAGCAGGGAAGTGAGATATTCTATTCTGCCGTGTCCGAACGGATGCCCTTTGTCGGCAGGTTTTGCCGCCATGCGATAGCCGAAAAAAGTAATCAGGCAGTTTGCACAGTCCGACAGGTTATTGAATGCATCGGAGAGAATCGCAATCGAACCGGAAAGACTGCCTGCAAGATATTTGATACCGAATAACAGGATGTTGCAGATCATGCAAACAACACTGCTCAGTGTTCCATAAGCCTTCCGGACAGCGGGGTTTTCAATGTTTTGGTGGTCGGGAATGAATTGATTTACGAAAAAGTTTGTTAGCAACCTGTACACCTTCTCTTTCATTGCTTTTGTTCAAGTTCGTGCATTTTATTCTAACAGAGAAATGAAAATCTGTCAAGTTGTTTTTTAGTCACATTTGTTTAATAAAATTTCTCACAAAATTTACATAAATTTATTTGAGATTCTTTAGAAAAAATTGTATAATAAAAAAGGAAATGTGATAGGTGCTGGAGCATCTACTTTGGTGTCGCAACGCACAAAAATTACACGCCAGTACACTATCTAAGACCTATATGGAGGCAACTCCATAGATTCTATGTTTATGAACAGAAAGGAAAAGCTATGAAGAAGATAACCAAAATTGTTTCTTTTTGTGCTGCTGTTACAATGGCAGCAACTGCTGTTCCAGCCTCTTCGTTATTGATGGCAAAGGCAGCTGATGTGCCGAAAATTACAATCGGAAGCGGCAGCAAGGATGACCCGATTGCAGTTAAACCAGGACAAGCAAATGTAAAAATTCCGCTGTACATGCATGCAACGGGAGATACTGAAGGTATTTCGTTTGGATTTATAGCTACAGGGGAAGGAAAAGCAACAAAAGCACTGCTGACTGCATCTACTTATGTTGGTGCATTTCCATCTGATTCGTTTACCAATCTTGGTGCATGGGAAGAAAATCCGAACGGCTTGAGTTGGGGTGTTGCAAAAGCTCCTACATCTGATGCGGTTAAGGTGAGTGAAATTTCTGATGATGTTCCATTCATCTCCCTCTTCTACACCATGCCGGATGAAAAAACAGTAGAAGAATGTGCAACAGCAAACGGGTTGAAAAAAGTAAATGATGGCGATCAGGCATATTACGACTTCCCGTTAGAGATTGATACCGAAAGCATGAATAGCAAGGGCGGAAAGCTGTTCACTTGGGCGGGAACAAATGGTACTCGTTATGAAGAATCAGCAGATGTGACTGGCACGACTGCTATTCGTGTTTATGTTACACCGGATGATTCGGATGTAACTACTACAACCGCAACCACAACAACGACTGCACAGACAACCACAACAACGACTGCACAGACAACCACAACAACGATTGCACAGACAACCACAACAACGATTGCACAGACAACCACGACAGTTACAACTACAACAGATACTCCGCAAGGCGACTTACCGGAACTCAATGTCAATAATCAGGAAAAGATTTTTGTGGAACCAACTGAAAATGTAACGATTCCGCTGTATATGAAGAATGCAGTAGATACAGTTGGTTTGTCTTTCGGCTTTAAGTTGGATGGTGAAGCTGCAGCAACAAAAGCACTGTTGAATGCAACTGATGACACTTATCAGTCTTACTATGCAATCAATGGTTTCTTAGACCTTGGTACATGGGAAGAAAATCCGAAGGGTCTGAGCTGGGCTGTTGCGGCAAGCAGAAATAATGTCTTGAAGGGCAGCGATATTTCTCCGGATGAACCGGCAATCAGTCTGTATTACAAAATTCCGGATGAAGCAACTGTTCAAGACATTGCACAAAAGAATGGTTTGATACTGAAACATGGTGAAAACGATAAAGGCGAAACGGTCAGCTACTATGAATTCCCGTTGGAATTCGATCGGGATAGACTGAACAGCAAGTTGGGACATATCGTTGAATGGGCTGGTGCAGATAATACGCGTGTAAATGCAAGCTATAAGGGCAGCAGCATTTGCGTAGTAGTCAATACTCCGACCATCAAGGTTAACGAAAGTAAAATTGTTGAAGTTGATGCTGGTGATAAGTATGCAAAAATTCCGCTGAACATGTACAACGCAGAAGATACCGTTGGTATTACAATTGCATTCAAAACCGATGGAGAAGGTGCTGCAACACAGGCACTGTTGAATGCAAATGAGGATACTTACCAGTCTTACTATGCAACAGATGAATTTTTAAATCTCGGTAGCTGGGAAGAAAATAAGAAGGGCTTGAGCTGGGGCGTTCCTTCTAATGGTACAAGTGTTGCAAAGGCAAGCAATATTACAGATGGGGAAGCATTCTTCACACTGTATTACAACATTCCGAATAAGGAAAAAGTTGAGGAAATTGTAGAGGCAAACGGCTTGGAAGAAAAGAAGGATGCAGATGGAAGCACTTACTATGACTTCCCGCTGACATTTGAAACAGAAAAGAGGAACGACAAGGGCGGCAGACTGCTTGACTGGGTTGGACCAAACGATGTTAGCATTCGAGATCGTGCTTCCTATGAAGATAATATTCTTCGTGTATACACAGACAGAAAGAGAATTACTAAGGTTGATACCAGAGTTGAAGTTTCCGGCGAAGAAGTAACCGATGCAAGCGGAAATACTGTGGATTCTCACAAGATTTTCGTAGAACCGGGTCAGGAATATGTAAAAATCCCGCTGAAGGTATATGATGCAGTTGATGCAACCGCTGTTTCTTTCGCATTCCAGACTGATGGAGAAGGTGCAGCAACACAGAGATTGCTGAATAGCCAAGGTGCATACACAGAATTCTATGAATTTGCAAGTGTATTGAATGACTTGGGAGCTTCACTGGATAACAACAATGAACTCGTTTGGGGTGTTTCTTCTACTGATAAGATTGCAAAGGGCACAGATATGGCAGATGGTTCTACCATTTTCGCTGTTTACTACAACATTCCGAACGTAACAAAAAGTAATCTGGCTGAAATGGGCGGAAAGCTTGTAGAAGCAGATGATCCGGCTAACATCAAGGGCAAGGCTTATTATGAATTCCCGCTGAACTTTGATAAGGAAAAGCTGAACAGCAAGGGCGGTCATGCACTTGACTGGATTGATGGTAATGATGAACGAGTAGAACTGACATATGTAGATGGTTCAATCTGCGTACTGGCTCCGGAAGAAACCACAACCACGACGACTACAACTACAACAACTACAACAACCACGACAACCACCACAACTACGACGACTACCACCACAACAGCTGCTGCAACCACGACTACAACTACTCCGGCAGCAACTACTACTACAACCACAACTACAACAGCTGCTACCACTACTACTACAGCAAAACCGACAACCACCACAACAACTGCTACAACAACCACCACAGCAAAGGCTACCACTACTACAGAAAAGGCTACCACTACCACAGCAAAGGCTACCACCACCACAGCAAAGGCAACCACCACCACAGCAAAGCCAACCACTACAACTACAAAGGCTACTACTACAACTACAAAGGCTACTACCACTACAGCAAAGCCAACTACTACAACTACAAAGGCTACCACAACCACAACAACCACTACTAAGAAGCCGCTGGTTCCGCTGTACGGTGACGTAAACGTGAACGGTCAGGTTACTATCGTAGACGTTGTTCTCCTGAACAAGGCACTTGCTGGTAAGGTTGATCTGGATGAACAGGCATTCTTGAATGCAGACTGCGGTAATGTAGATCAGGTTCTGGATGAACACGACCTGAATGCATTGATGCAGTATCTGGTAGGTTATGTACAGCAGCTGCCAGGTGAAATGAAGTAAGATTCGTTTCGCTTCAACAGCAACAAAACAAAAAAACAGGGGGCTGCCGCTGAAAAGCGGTAGTCCCTTTTGTTTTTTCAATGCATCTAAGAATGGAGAAGTAATATGGAAGCAAAAAACATCTTAAATATAAAAACAAGAGCTGCTTTTAGAAAATGGTTAGAAGAGAACAATCACAAAGAATCAGAATGCTGGATGGTTGCTAAAAAAGGAAAAACACCCCCACTTGATTGTGTATGGTATTTGGATGCAGTAGAGGAAGCACTTTGTTTTGGCTGGATTGATACCACGCAATGGTGTAGATATGCAGCGGTTTACGCTTCGTACTGCGAAAAGCTGCTGGTCAGAGTTGAATAAAGAACGATGTCGCAGGTTAGAAAGACTAGGACTGATGACAGATGCTGGTCGTGCAGTTTTGCCCGATATATCTGAAAATGGATTTGTAATAGATGCAGAAATAATGCAGGCTTTTCAGGAACATCCAGTTGCATGGAAGAATTTCTGTACCTTTCCGCCGCTTTATCAGAGGGTGCGAATTGATACCATTCAGCGGGATAAACGAAAAAACCGAAGTATCTTTGAAATGCGGCGAGATAAACTGATTGCACAGTCACAAGCAGGAAAGATGTTTGGAGAATGGAATGATTATGGTAGATTATTAGAGGATGAAAAGGATACTTTAGAATCTGTTCGTGCAACGCATCATTTTCTTTCGGATGCAGAGGTGAAGCAGATTAAAAGCTATGTTCCACAGGCATTGCAGAGCGTGAGCCATCTTATCGTTGCGGTAGATGCATCGGATGAACCGATTGGCTTTATGGGAACGGAACAGAACCGCTTAGAAATGTTATTTTTCTCTCCAGCCGAAAGGGGAAAGGGAATTGGAAAGCAGCTGGTGCAATATAGAATACTATGAGCCGTGGCTTTCTATCATGGGATGTTTGCCGGAAAATTGGACGGAGCAAGAATGTTACAATTCATGGGTGCGTTGGATTCAGGACGAGAAATATATTGCTGTTTACACCAACATCGAGCAAATATCGGATATTCTGCAACAGTTTGCGGTCTTCACTTACCATGAAGATTTCTGGATTGCTATGATACCAAAAACAAAACATCTTGACAAGAGCGGAATTCGGCTTGCAACAATGGAAGATTTGCCCTATATCGAAAGCACCTATCACCGTTCTGGACACAAGCAATTATGGAATCGAATTGCCCAGAAACAGATGTGGGTATTGGAAGCGGAACAGGATAGAAAAGGATATTCTGGGATTCATAAGGATGGTTCTCTGGGCTTTGAATATGTTGCCCCGCAAGCAAGACGGCAGGGCGTTGCAAGCAGACTGCAAGCCTTTCTCGCAAATCACATGATAGAAAACGATCTGATTCCCTATGTAATGGTATCCGTTGGAAATGATGTTGCCAAGTATCTGTAAATCAAATTCGGGTCGCAGTTTGCAGAGAAGATTTTTTATTTCTATGCAAAGGGAGCTTATGAATACGAATAACGCATTTTGTCCGGAAAAGGATTGCAAGTTGCAAGGCGGCGTGTTATAATAAAAGAAAACAAGAGTTCAGGGAAGGACAATTTCTGATGAATCATTTGCTAAAAAAATGCCTGTGTTTGTGTTTGCCAGTCGTTCTGCTCAGTGGCTGTACATCGCCATTTCAGAAAGAAGAATCGGATGGTTCTGGCTACTTATTTACTTATACACTTTTAGGAAATCCAGAGAATTTAGACCCATTGCTGGCGACGGATGCCTCTTCAAAATTGATTTTGCGGAATATGATGCAAGGACTGCTGGAAGAAAATCCAGATGGAACGCTGTCGAATGGCGTTGCAGATAGCTATACCATGCAGGATAATGGATTGCTGTATACGTTTCATTTGCGGGATGATTGCTATTGGTATTTTGACGAGAATCAAAATGAACAGATTGATGATGGTGAAACGTGGAAAGTTACTGCACAGGACTTTGTCTATGCATTTCAGCGAATGTTTTTAGCAGAAACCCGTTCTCCCTATCGAGAAACATTCTCCTGCCTGCTGAACGCCGCTGAAATCATGCAGGGAACCGTAGATGCCACGCAGATTGGCGTAACTGCACAGGACGACCAGACATTGATTTTCCAACTTGCAGAGCCAAACAGCCGCTTTCCGGAACTGCTGGCAACGACTGCCGCCTTGCCCTGCAACGAAACCTTTTTTCAGCAGACAAAGGGACGGTATGGACTGGACGAAACTTCTGTGATTTCCAACGGTTCTTTTTATCTGCGAAAGTGGTTCTATGACCCCTATGGAAGTGATAATGTAATCTATATGCAGTGTAACTCTGCAAACGATTCCAAAGAAGCAGACCGGAAAATCTACCCCTCTGACTTAACATTTCTGATTCGGAAGAAGCAGGCACAAGCAGAGGAAGCGTTTGATTCCGAACAGTCTGACATTTTAACGACTTCGATTTATCCGAAACAAGAGCTTGCACAGCCGGATGTCTATACAGTGAACGCCTATTCCTCAGTGACATTGGGCTTGGTGTTCAATCCGACGAATACAACCTATGCCAATACAAATATCCGCAAGGCACTCTCAGAGAGTATTGACCGCTCCAACATCGGTGCAGATTCTGACGGGGACTTGACAGGGGCTTCCGGCATTGTTCCGCCTGATACCCGTGTAGACGCTGTACGGTATCGAGATAACGTCCCTGAGCCGTCTACAACCTATCAGAACGAAACTGCCAAGCAGGACTTTGAAAAGGGTTTACAGGAACTGAAAATGGATTCTCTGCCGTCTGACCAAATTCTTGTTTGTCCGGAACTGATGGATTGTTCTTACCTGCATGAAATTCTTCAGAACTGGCAAAAGACATTTGAATTTTACATTGGTATTGAAGAAGTAACCGCTTCGGAATATCAAGACCGACTGGAATCGGGAAATTATGGCATTGCACTTTATGGCGTTACCGGTTCAGAGAATAATCCGGCATCTGTGCTGTCTGCATTTTATTCCGACCAGAACCCATTCTATCAGAACGAATCTTTTGATGCGATGATACAGCAGACTACAACTTGTAACAATGCTGCACAGCTGACCGACCTTTGTATGCAGATGGAAAATCAACTGCTTTCCGAATACAGCTTCATTCCGGTGTATTATAAGAAAACATATCTGGTTTATCGAAATGAAAACCGAGATATTTTCTATGACCCTTACAGTGGTATCATTGATTTCCGGATTGTCAAGTATTTTGGGGAATAAGCTACGATTGATTAGCAGAATTTACCTTGTTACATTTCTGCCGTTTTTGCATACAATATAGCAATAGCGGTACGCACCGCAGAGATCGGGGAACTGTGATGGCAGAAATGCAATCGAAAAGCGGCAGTTCTCCGAGAAGGGAACTGCCGCTTTGCCATAGATTCTGTCTGTCATAGCTCTGAACCGGCAGACAGAGAAACGGTGCAGATGTGCACAGACCTGCTACCGTTTCCTTGTAGTTATGCCTGTATGTAGGAATCCCTGCGTACAGGCATTTCTGCTGCCGGATGGCAGAAGTGTGCGTGTTTTTGCTGTTCTCTCTGCTGTGCCAGCAGAGCATATTTTTTTCTGGTTGCAAGTCCGCCACGAATATGGCGTTCCTGCTTATTTTTTTCTAAAATCATCTTTACCCCTGCATAGAGGTGGGGGTCTAAATCGGAAAGACGTTCGCTGACATCTTTATGAACCGTGCTCTTAGAAATGCCGAACCATTCCGCAGCTGCACGAACGGTGGCTTGTTGTTCCAGAATATATTCGCCGAGAATAATGGCACGTTCCCTTGGCTGTTGTTTCATAGCTGCTCCCTCCAAAATTATCCGCACAGCGTGGGAAACGTGCAGGATTTCCCACGGGGATTGTAGAAATTGTTATATCTTATGTAAGGGAGCGGAAAAAAAGAACGAAACTTTCCGGAAAAACGCAAGTGCTCCACTGGTGGAAGAATAAAAAAACCAGAGGAGCACCTGCAATTTTGGTTGGAATTATTCACATCGCTATCGGAAATTTACAATGTGAACAATTTTATTATAATCGACTTTTGGCGTATCGTCAATTCTGCTTTTTGTCGAATTTTGTCGATTCTTGTCGAAGCGAAAAAGTATCAGGAAAAACAAAAAAAGCCCGTTTGAAACGGACTTTTTTGCACCATGATAACCATGGTAAATATGGGGTGGGAGATGGGATTCGAACCCACGATCTTCGGGACCACAATCCGACGCTTTAACCAGCTAAGCTACACCCACCATGTATGGCGCGCCTTACTGGATTCGAACCAGTGGCTTACTGCTTAGAAGGCAGTTACTCTATCCAGCTGAGTTAAAGGCGCATTTTGAAAAATTGGAGCGGGTGATGGGAATCGAACCCACGTAACCAGCTTGGAAGGCTGGAATTCTACCATTGAACTACACCCGCAAGGTATTTCGTTTTTGTTGTTTTTGTGTCTCACAACGTATATTATTATAGCACGTCTTTCCGGATTTGTCAACCGATTTTTTGAAAAAAATCACATTTTTTGTATTTTTAAGAGTTGATTCGATAAAATCACAAATTTGATGGAAACGACATAAAAAACTGTGTGATTAGAACTGTGATTCTTAAAAAAATAATGTAAGAAAAAACAGAACCGCAAAAAAGCAGTTCTGTTCCTTGCCATTATGGATTCAAAAGAAATGTGCCGATATTCAAATAAGCGGCGAAGAGCAGCCAGAGCAGATAGGGAATATTCCAGCCAGCCGCAGCAGGACGAATTTTTCTGAAAACCACAATCATTGCAATCACCAGCAGAATCAATAAACCGATGACACCAATGGCAGCACCGAACTTTTGAAACCGAAAAAAGACAATGCTCCACGAGAAGTTGACGGCAAGCTGTACAGCATAGAGAATTAATGCCGTTCTACGTTTTTTCCAAGGCGTGCTGTCAGCGTGTTGAATCAAATATGCGGAAATTGCCATCATGGCATATAGAATACCCCACATCACAGGGAACACCCATCCGGGCGGCGAGAATGGCGGCTGATGCAAATTCTGATAGACTGCCCGAATATCTCCGGCAAGACAGCCGGAGAGAATCCCGACCAGTTCTGTGGCTGCCAGCCACAGGGAAAAATCAATCCATGCACCTTTTTTCATGGTTATCGTTCCTCCTTTTTTCTGTTATTCTATGCAGAGTCGGAGGAAATTATTTGATAAAAAAGCGGGGCTGCTGCAAAATTTGCAACAGCCCCTTGACATTGACAAACAATGAAATTAGCTTAATAGAAAATTAGTAAACCAAAGTAACGCTCTTGAGCTTCATGTTACCCCAGTAACCAAAGACCGTCATGGTATCCTGCGGATTGGTGATCTTGAAGGTAATGGTCTTGTCGTCCTTCATGTCAGCAACGCCGTAATCCATTTGAACAGCCCAGCCGCCGAGAACCAGCTTTCCGCCGAATCCATATCCGACTTCACCATCCAGCTGTAAAACGATTTCCTTAATGTCAGATGGATGATAATCTGCCAGCGAGTAGGTTTTGCCATACTGAACATCGGTCAGAACCACTTTCTTTGCATGGGAAGCTGTTGTAGTAGTAACCTTTGCAGTCGTGGTAGTAGCCTTTGTAGTTGTCACCGGTTTCGCAGTTGTGGTAGTAGTCGTCGTTGTTGTGGTCGGCTTTGCAGTCGTGGTGGTAGTGGTAGTTGTGGTAGTCGGCTTTGCAGTCGTGGTGGTAGTGGTAGTTGTGGTAGTCGGCTTTGCGGTTGTAGTGGTAGTAGTGGTAGTTGTGGTCGGCTTTGCGGTTGTAGTGGTAGTGGTAGTTGTGGTAGTCGGCTTTGCGGTTGTGGTGGTAACTTTTGTAGTGGTTGCCGGAGCAGTGCCGCAATACAAGGTTACATCTTCAAGCTGTACGTCATCGTTATCGTTCCATCTAAAGAATGTGAAAGTCTTTTGCCAAAGACCGGTCATATCAATCGGGAATGTCAAAGTATTGCCGTTCAAGTCGCTTGCACTATATGTCTGACTCTTTTCCCAGTTACCTAAAACGAACGCACCGCCGAGGTACTGAAGATTTCCAGAGAGAGTGAACGAAATTGCAGTTGCATCCGGATAATTTGCCAGACTGTAGCTTTCGCCCTTCTTTACGTCAGTGAGGTGAATTGCAGTTGCACCAGCCGGAACAGTTGCAGCTGTTGTTGTGGTTGTTGCTTTGGTTGTGGTCGTAGTTTTAGCAGTAGAAGTGGTTGTGATGGGCTTTGTAGTAGCCTTTGTTGTGGTTGTTGTGGTCGTTGTAACTGCCGGCTGCGTTGTGGTAGTGGTTGTAACTGGCTTCGGATCAGTGCCCTTGCTCTGGAAGAAGTCATTCAACAGTCCAGCCCAGTAGTTGCCCATATTTTCATAACCGGCTTCATTCGGATGCACGCCATCATGCAAGTCTGTCTGGTAATCTACAACACTATTGATATCAGCAAACTGAACATTTTTGCCTTCGCTCTGCATCTTGAGAACAAGGTTATAAATAGAAGTATTGTAGGTATCAATGCAGCCAGTAACAGTTTCCATCAGCTGGTCTTTTTCTTCCTGCGTGCTGCCCCAAGCGTTGATGCCATAAGAACCAAGCCAGTCTGCACGGGTGTATGCATCAATGTCTGGAATAGTGGAAACGAAAACGGTGCTGTCGGCATCCAAATCCTGCAAAATAACATTGACCAGATTTTCCAGACGGTCAGTAATACCATCATTGTAGTTACTCAGAATATCATTTGTGCCGATTTGCAGCAGGACAATATCCGGCTGATAAGCAGCAATCATATTTTGACCGTTATACCAAGTCCCCTGAATGGTTTCCAGAATACCGGAACGGTGTTCTTTGGTTGTCATTTCCTGAATGGCATAACCGCTGTATCCGGCGTTGTTATCGTCATAGGAAACGGATTGTCCGTTGTAAGTAAATGTGTTGGAATTGCCTCCCTTCGGGCCCACCATATCGATGTTATAGCCCATCTGTTCCAAGTCGTGGTACATATACTTTCGATAAGCACCGGAAGTCCAATAACCGTCTGTGATGGAATCGCCCAACGACAGAATTTTGACTGCCTCGGTATCTCCAGCAGCCGCCGGTGCAGCAGAAACTGTGCCAACTGCCAGTGAGGAGAGTCCGGTTACAGCTGCGATGAGCGCAGCCAGCCCCTTTTTCTTAGTATACATATGATCCATCCCTTTCTATCATTTCCGTCGAAAATGCGGCGGTTTTTTACTTGTTTTTTGAGTTTTCCTCTATTTTTAGTATACGCCTGTTCGACAAAAAAGTCAATCCCTTCTGGGAAGTTTTACAATTCCGCTGTACTTTTTACGAAAGAATCGTACACTTTGTTTATAAAAAACTGTGGTTTTTATACAAAAATGGCGGAATCTGAAAAGATTCCGCCAAAGTGCTATTTTCTTGAAAAAAGGGAAATTATTTGCTTTTTACAGGTTCTGCGGTTTGCTGATTTTGTTCCATAAATTGTTGCAATTGCATCATATATCGTTCCAGATTTGCATGATACTGTTCTTGGAATGTTTCGTCTGACTTCTTCAGTTCATGTAGATATTCATGCATATCCCGATTTTCTTCAATTTCAATCAGACATCCTGCAATGTTGGAGCAGTGGTCGGAAATTCGTTCAAAGTTTGTCAGGAGATCTTGGAAAATATAACCCAGTTCCACAGTGCAAGCAGCTTTTTGCAGCCGTTCGATGTGTTTCTTTTTCATTCTCATATTGAATGTATCAATGACTTCTTCCATTGGTTCGACCTGATGAGCCAAATTCAAATCATCTTTGCAGAACGCATCAAATGCCAGATGAACCGTTTCCGTCAGAGCTGCTCGCATTGTCTGTAATTCTGACTTTGCTTCGGTAGAAAATGAAATTTGCTTGTCATGCATTTCCTGTGCAGATTGTGCCACATTCAAAGCATGGTCGCCGATTCGCTCAAAGTTTCCAATCCCATGCAGCATCTTGGAAAGCGTACGATTATCCGAAGAGGCAATACTATGTTTGGAAATACGGACAATATAGGCGTTCAGCTTGTCCTCATACTGGTCTAACAGTTTTTCCTGTTTGGAAACAGCATGTGCAACAGATTCTGAATAGTTGTCATGCAGGCTGAGAGCTTTCAGAATGGTATCTTCTGCAAGGCGTGCCATGTCATTGACAGAAGTGCGGCAAGCTTCAATGGCAACGGCTGGGGTATTTAGCAGGATTTCTCCCGGCAAGATCAGCTGTTCCTTCTGAGTTTCTTCTGGCAGTTGCTTGATAACCAGATATGCCAGCTTTTCCAGCAGCTTCGAGAACGGCAGCAGCAGGAAGGTAACAACCACATTGAAAATGGTGTGTACCAGAGCAATGCCAGCATAGCTGATCGTCCAGTCCATAAAGACGAAGTCTACAAACGCATTGACCAAATACAGAATTGGCAGCAAAATAATCGTGCCGATGCAGTTGAATGCAATGTGAATCACAGCAACTCTTCTCGCACTGCGGTTAACGCCAATGCTGGAAATCAAAGCAGTGACACAAGTGCCGATATTCTGTCCCATAATAATCGGGATTGCCATGCCATAGGTGATATGACCTGTAATCGAGAGAGACTGCAAAATTCCGATAGAGGCAGCAGAACTCTGAATGACAGCGGTAATAATTGCACCCGCCAACACGCCGACCAACGGGTTATTGAATGCAGTCAAAATATGGGAGAATGACGGAGAATCTTTCAGCGGTTCAACCGATTCACCCATCATCATCATGCCAGTGAACAGAACAGAGAATCCAACTAAGATACGACCAATATCTTTGGTTTTGTTGTGCTTGGCAGTCATGATCATAATGATACCAATGAGTGCCAACAGAGGGGAGAATGATTCCGGTTTAATGAGCTTCAGGAAAACGCTTTCCCCGCTGATGCCGGACAGTGCCAGCAGCCAGACGGTTAAGGTTGTACCAATGTTAGAGCCCATCAGAATGCCAATGGTTTGTCCAAGCTGCATAATGCCGGAGTTGACCAAACCAACCAACATGACCGTAACCGCTGAGGAAGACTGCACGGCGGCGGTGATGCCGACCCCGAACAGCAGACTTTTCCATTTGTTTGAAGTGATTTTTTGCAGGATCACTTCGAGTTTACCGCCCGCCAGCTTTTCCAAACCGGAGGACATGACGTTCATGCCATACAAGAAGAATGCCAGACCGCCAAACAGGGTGAGAAAAGAAAAAATATCCATCCGCAAGCACATCCTATTTTCAATATTTCGCTTATTTTTTCAAAAAAGCGATTTTATGCTATCTCTTTCATTATAGGAGAAAAAGCGGATTGCTTTGTAACATCCACGTAAAATAAGTGTTAAGTTTTCAAACATTCCACAAAGTTTTGGCTTTTTAAACAAAAACTGCACGAAGAAATTCGTGCAGTTTGTAATAAATAGCAAAACTTGTAAAAAATAAATAAAATGCAAGTGAATGGAAAATGAATCCAAAAGTAGCCCCTTATGCTTCAGCATAGCCATTCGGATGATTCTTGTGCCATCTCCAAGCGTCGCCAATGATTTCTTCCAGACTTGCGTGCTGCGGATCCCAACCCAGAACTTCTCTTGCCTTCTGGCTGGATGCGACCAGTCTTGCCGGGTCGCCGGCTCTTCTCGGGGATTCAATTGCCGGAATCGGATGACCGGTGACGGCTCTTGCAGTTTCGATAACTTCCCGAACAGAATAGCCGATGCCGTTGCCCAGATTGAAGATATTGCTTTCGCCGCCATCCTGGAGATAACGAACCGCCAGAATATGAGCCTGTGCCAAGTCGGTGACATGGATGTAGTCCCGAATGCAAGTGCCATCTGGTGTATCATAGTCTGTACCAAAGATGGAGATTGCTTCCCGTTTGCCGTTTGGAACTTGCAGAATCAGCGGAATCAGGTGGCTTTCCGGATTGTGTGCTTCACCGATTGTACCAGTCTTATCTGCACCGCAAGCGTTGAAATACCGGAGGGAAACATACCGCAGACCATGTGCCTTTGCAGTCCAATAGAACATCTTTTCCATTGCCAGCTTGGTTTCGCCATATGGGTTGGTCGGACAGGTGCGGTCGGTTTCCAGAATCGGAATATTTTCCGGTTCGCCGTAAGTAGCAGCGGTGGAGGAGAAAACGATTTTCTTGACATCGTGTGCCACCATTGCTTCCAGCAGTACCTTTGTACCACAGAGATTGTTGTCATAATACTTCAGCGGCAGGTTGACGCTTTCGCCAACCAGAGAGCAAGCAGCGAAGTGAATCACAGCGTCAATCTTTTCCTTGGTGAACAGGTCATCGAGGAATGCACGGTCACGGATGTCGCCCTGATAGAAGGTTGCACCTTCCGGAATGGCAGCCCGGAAACCGGTTTGCAGGTTGTCAGCAACAACAACTTCTTCGCCAGCACGAATCAGTTCGAGTGCGGTATGAGAGCCGATGTAACCAGCACCGCCGAATACTAAAATACGCATAAAAATTCATCCTTTCCAATGAGTTTTAATTTGTTTTGAAATTCTGTTTTCTATAAAAAGACGAAGAACCTCGTCCTTTTTTCGGTAATGACGCAGAGAACTGCTGCTTGATTTGCAGCAAAGAACGCAAATCGGATAAAATGGCGTATAAAATCGCACGATTTTCAAACTGTTCTCTTGTTTCCGGCAGCGGCTGTTCCTGATAGAACCGATGCAGAGCATCCAATTCTTCCAGCAGAGCCACAGCATCATTGGTTTCATGATACTGGTCGCTGATGGTCTGTAGATAATCAGAAAGCGGCTTTGCCTGCGTGGGAATCAGGGTCAGTTTGCAGATTTGTCGGTAAATCATCCGCAGAATCTCACATTGTTCTCGCCGCATCATCAGATACTGCATGAAATAGAGGTCCTGTTCGAGATAATGATTTCGCATAAATCGCACGGTTTCCCGTTCCATATCGGTCAACAGTTGATCCGTGCGATGGAAACAGCTGCCATCATAATCCGGATGTTCTGTCTTTAACACATGGATTGCCATGCGGTGTAAAATCTGCTGCAATTCGGCATCCAGTTCGGATTGTTTGGCTTGAATCCGCCGCAAGTTGTTCGGCATAAAGCTATTGAGCAGAATGCCCAGCCCCACGCCAACCAGCAGCAAACCGCATTCATTTTTCAGCATGGACAGCGATACGCCGCCAGCTGCCATGTAATGCGTTGCCAAGACGGTATTGACGGCAATGGAATCTTCCATGCGGCAGGTAAAACAAATCAATAGAAATAGGGGAAAGAATATGCCGAATGCCCACGGTTGATTCCCCAAAAGGGAGAAAATGGGCAAACAGAGCAGTGTCATGATACAAAAGGCAATGCCTCTTCGCAGAGCACTGCTGTTCGTTTCCTGTCGGGTGTCCTGAATGGTCAGAAACGCAATGACTCCGGCAGAAGCAGCATATTCTAAATGCAGCAGTCCGGCGAGCTCCATTGCCAGAACTGCACCGACTGTCATTTTTAAAATCTTTAACCAAGGAATTTTTTTCAAAAAAGTGAGATTCAATGAGCTTTCTTTCTCTTTTCCTGCATCCATTTCACGAATGTGGTATAGTCTGGATAGGATGCAATTGCACCGCTTTTTGTAATGCTGTAATTTGCATAATAAACGGCAAAGGTCAGCCATTCCTGCACCTGTTCTGGCAGGCAGTCCGCCAGCTGCGAAACGGTGATATGATTTTTTGCCAGACAGTACAGATATGCACCAATGATGGCATCGCCAGCCCCAGTGGTATCTTTTACCCGAACTTCCGGGTTCTCTACATGGCTGGAGAAATGCGGTGTTAAAATCATAGCACCTTCTTTTCCCATGGAATAGAGTACCATTTTGCAGCCCTGTTCAAATAGCCAGTTCGCTGCATCTAAAATAGAGTGCTTGCCTGTGACGAAGAAGCATTCTTCATCAGAGAGCTTGACTAAATCCGCATCGGGGAGAAATTCCCGAACGGTTTCCTGACAAGCTTCCGCAGAAGACCAGAGCGGCAGGCGGATATTCGGGTCAAAACTGATGATGGCATGGTTTTTCTTTGCCAGTTTTAAAACGGCTTTGTGGGTTTCTTTCATTGGGGATTCGACCAGAGAAACCGAGCAGAAGTGCAGGATACCGGTTTCTTCCAGCCAAATCGGCTGAATCTGTTCCGGCTGTAAGAGCAAGTCTGCACTGGGTTTCCGATAGAAGGAAAAATCCCGATTGCCATCTGCTTTTAAGGAAACAAAAGCGAGGGCAGTATTTGCGGCATCCGTCCGGCAAACGCCATCCGTTTTAACGCCGCAAGCTTGAATGGTATCGACAATATAGTCGCCGAACGCATCGTTGCCGACCTGCGTCAGCAGGCGAGCATTTCCCTGTAATTTTGCGACAACCGCAGCAACATTGGTTGGTGCTCCGCCGCAAACACGGGTGAAAGATTCTACTTCTTTTAAGGCACAGTCCCGCTGTGCTGGAATAAAGTCAATCAGGGCTTCCCCGATTGCAGTCACATCATACATCTGAATCAACGCTCCTTTTTATGAAGTCAGAATGGGTGAATTTTCGCACAAAAAGAGTGTGAAATCGTTTTCGTCATGATGTTATTATACCATATTTCTGCCGTAAAAGATAGATGGATTTTTCACAAAGGTGAAAAATGATTTTTATCTCGGTTCTACAAAAAATATGAAAAATCTTTCATCCGAGGGTGCTCTTGCGTTCATGGAGGCAGCAAATCATTTTTTCACTGCGGCGGGGAATCTCCTGTTCCTGAATCAGCTCCAACAGCATGGCTGCTGCCTCTGAACCGCCTGTGCGATGGGAGAGGGAAACCGTTGTCAGCGGCGGGTCATACAGGGTTGCAAGGCGATTGTTGCCGACCGCAGACACCTTGACCTGTTCCGGAACATGAACATTTTGCTGCCGCAGGTAACTCATCGCACCAAATGCCAGTTCTGCTGTTGCACAGAAAATACCGTCAAATGGCACATTTCGTTCCATTAGAATCCGAGCTGCTTCATAGCCGTCTTCCATGTCAAATTGTGTTTCGACCATTTTCCGTTCATCCGGCTGAATCTGATATTGAGCGAGAGCATCGGTAAAGCCAATGCGGCGATTTCGACCGACTGCACGGTCTTTTAAGGTAACACCGATGTAGGCAATTTCCCGGCAATCTCGTTTCAGCAAAATTTCCGTTGCCAGATAAGCAGATTGATAGTCGTCAAAATAAACGCTTGGAATAATTTCTTCCTGCTGTGCCAGCAGAACAATCGGCTTTTGATAGGAACGCATCACAGTGAGATGGCGTTTGGACATCAGCGTTCCCATAAAGATGACACCGTCCACATTGTTGGTGCGGAAAATCTTTAGAAATTCCAGTTCCTTTTCCACTTGGTTGCTGGTGTTGGCGAGCAGGATTTGATAGCCAGCCTGTGCCATGATGCGAGTAATGCCTTCCACCATTTCTGCAACAGGTTCTGAGTTGATACGGGGAACGATGACACCCACCAGATGATTTTTTCCGGTGCGGAGCATCTGTGCAGAAGGGCTCGGGGAATAACCGGTCTGTTCAATGACATTCCGAATGCGTTCTTTTTTTTCTTCGCTGACATACCCCTGATTTAAATAACGTGAAACAGTGGCAGGGGAAACGCCTGCCATTTTTGCGATGGTGTTGATGGTCACGTTCATCCTCCGTTCTTTTTGGTGTAGCACCAGTTTTTTTATGATGTCTTAAAATCGTAATTTGCACTCACCTTATTATAACATGAAACCCATAAATCTGTAAAGAATCGGAGCAAAAAAAATTCTGTATGGAATCGTTTTCATTGTTAATTTTTCTTTTATAAACTTCCTAAATTATGTAGAATATCTTCTATTTTTTCAATATTTTCAGCATCGTGCATGATTTCCTTTGCGTAGCGTTGCACAATTATCATGCAATCTGTCAGCGTGTACGTATGCGTTTCCCGCAGCTTCCAAGCGGAAACAATGGCAATTTCATGAAGAGCAGTGAGCAGCTTTTGATACTGTATCAAAACGTTTCCGGTGTTCAACGCTTGCAGCCAATATAGATAAAGGTAATAGGAACAAAAGTTTCGGAACGCTGGAATCCATGGTTCAGCGACTTTTGCAAATGCCTGTAAATCTGCATCAGTAACCGGATGTTGTTGGATTTGCTGCATCCAGTCTGCCCATTCCGGAGTCATCCATTCGAGGGTATCATATAAATGTTGAACAGATTCGTGATGAAGAAATACAGGCTTGCTGGGGATGGGCTGTAATTCTGGGAAATCGTCTGTCTTTTCTTCAATCCAATCTTGAAACTGCTGTACATAGTGCAACCCGTAACAGAGAGCCTCTGCAAGCGGAATGCTTGTTTCCTGAAACAATTGCAGCAGAACAGCACGTGTTTCAAGCAGGCAATTCATCCAATTCAAAGAATAGGGGAGTTCCGCTTCATTGACGGGTTCGGATGGTTCGTCTTGTGTGAGCGGAATTGCGTGGAACGGTTCTGTTTGCGTCAGAACTAGACGGGCAGCCTCTGGACAGGCAAGCGAGAGCACATGCTCTGTAAAAAGCGTATAATCCTGCGGAATGCGTGGAAACTGTCGGCAGGTATCACAGAGCAGGTGTTCTCCAGCTTGTATTTGTAAGTCACAAAGTTTTTCTGCGTTCCAGAACGGACAGTTTCCATCTTCCCGATTTTGAAACATCCACTCATCGTCTTCATTTTTTGTGAGCGTTGAGCGGATGGTTTCCCCGATGGGGGAGCAGGTCTGCTGATAGGTTTGGAGTGTTTTTGGGTCGATGACAATTTCCCAGCCTTTACAACAGCTGTCTGGACAATCGCCAGCCGTGCAGTGAAACACTTCTGTATAGGGGAAAGTATAGTGTTGCATAGCGTGAAAGCCCTCCTAAGAGAGAATGGTTATGGATTGGTTGGGGTTTCGGTCGAACTGGAATCCGCATCATCAGACGGCAAATTCATCAGAACAGAGGCGGAGTCCGAAACAACATTCGGGTACTTGCCGTCCCATTTCTGAATTTGCTGATACCGCAGTACCTTGTCATTCAAAGAGGCGTTGATTTTTTCGTTGGCAGCAGCTTCTGCTTCTGCCTTTTTCAAGGTTGCCTCTGCATCGGCATCCGCTGCAATGGTTTTCTGTTTTGCAGCAGCTTCTGCTTCAATAATCTGCTGTTCTTTTTCGGTTTCTGCCCGAAGTTTGTTTTGTTCGGCAACTTGTTTTTGTTCGATGGCAGCGTTGAACTCCTCGGAGAAATCAAAGTCAACAATATTGAACTTGTCGATTAAAATGCCATAGTCGGAAACTTTTTCCGAGAGTGTCTGCCCGATTTCGTCCCCAACAGCAGAACGCTTGGTAATCAATTCTTCTGCGGTGTATTGTGCAGTAACTGCCTTGACCGCTTCTTGAATGGCAGGCTGCAAGACGGTATCGGAATACTGTTCGCCGATGGTTTGATAGATGGTAGCAGAAGCATCTTTTGTGATGTGGAAGTTGATCGCAACCGAGCTGGAAATGGTCTGCAAATCCTTAGAAACGCTGTTGGAGGCGACTTCTGTCTTTTGAATCTTGTTGTTCATCATTACAACCTGTTGGACGAATGGCACTTTAAAATGTAAGCCTTCATCCAATACACGATTGCTGACACTGCCCATAGTTACGACAACGCCGGCATGACCAGCCGGAACAATGGTGGTTGCACTGGTAGCAGCGACAATGATTAAGAGTGCAGCGACACCGGCAATAATCCAACCGGTTGCTTTTTTCAGTGATTTCATAAAGAGTCCTTTCTATGAAAAGAGGGGGCGTATTTTGATTTTGAGAGAATGGTTTCAAATTGACAAGAGAAATCAATTCATGCTATAATCCAATCAGGATTCCAGCAGAGATAAGAACAGCTGGTGCAACTCTGGATTCTGACGGGGCAGCCGCAGTGGTTTGCGGTCGTTGTTGGTGAAGCAGTGCTGAGAAGTTCCGGTCACGCAGCAGCGAGATTCCCCAGGCTTATAGATTTCGTAGGATAACGCAAGCCGAACACCGTTGTACTCTGTAATCTTGCAGGTTGCCTGAAATGTTTCCCCGAACTGGAATGGAATATGATAAGAGCAGGTGACACCCAGCACAGGCATTAAAATGCCATTGTGTTCCATCTGGTCATAGGGAACGCCCTTTTGTGCCATGAATGCCACACGGATTTCTTCCATCCAACGGATATAGTTGGAGTGGTGGACAATCTGCATCCGGTCGGTTTCGTAGTACTGGACGGGACGCTGATAGACAATGGATTCTGGAGTAATGATATGATGCATAAAACAACAACCTTTCTATCATATAAATGGAGGAGAAGAACATGAACGAACAAATCACCATTCCGGCAGATGGCATTTGGATTTTAAATCGGTTACAGGCACATGGTTATGTGGGATATGCCGTCGGCGGATGTGTGCGGGATGCACTGCTGCACCGAACACCGCATGACTGGGATTTCTGTACCTCTGCAACGCCGGAGCAGATACAAGCTTGTTTTTCAGATGTACCCTGTCTGACCATTGGCAGCCAGCATGGAACGATTGGTGTTTTGCGGAATCATACGGTATATGAGATTACCACATTTCGCAAGGAAACCACCTACCATGACCATCGTCATCCAGATGCGGTACAATTTGCCGATTCGCTGCAAACAGATTTACAGCGGCGAGATTTTACCATCAATGCGATGGCATATCATCCGGAAACCGGAATCATAGACCCTTTTCATGGAGCAGCAGACTTGCAGAAACGGCAGCTGCGATGCGTAGGCGTTCCGACAGAACGATTTACAGAAGATGCCCTGCGGATTTTGCGAGCAGTTCGGTTTGCTGCGGTGTATGGGCTAACCATTCAGCCGGAAACAGCAGCAGCGATGGAACGAACAGCACCATTTCTAAAATGGGTGTCTGCGGAGCGGATTCTCTCTGAATGTGACCGCATTGTCACGGCTCCGTATGCTGCTGCAACATTGGCAGCATATCATTCGATTTGGTTTCGTCTGTTTCCAGAGATGCAGCCGTTACAGGGCTTTCAGCAGTATCATCCACGGCATGCATACGATGTGTGGGAACACAGTCTGCTGGCATTGTCCCACAGCGACCAGCAGGACACAGTGCTTTGCTGGGCGGCATTGCTGCATGACATTGGAAAACCAGCTTGTTTTCATCAGGATGCAGCCGGAATCGGGCATTTCTACGGACATCCGGCAGAAAGTGCAGCATTGGCAAAGCAAATTTGCAAGCGTCTGAAAATGGATCGAAAGCGAATTGATGCGATTGTTGCATTGATTACCGCACATGAAGTGCAATTATTACCGCAACGCTCTTATTTGCTGCGGATGCTGCGAAAATATGGAGCAGTACAGACAAAACGCTTGCTTGCTCTGCGAAAAGCGGATTTACAGGCACAAGTTCCAGCATATGCAGAGCAGGACTTGCAAAAACTGGAGCAGATGCAGCAGCTTTTACAGGAATTATTGCAAGAGCAGGCATGCTTTCAGCTGAGAGATTTGGCGATTCGTGGAAATGATTTGCTTGCGATGGGGATTCCAAAGGGTATGCTCATTGGGAAGTTGCTACAAGATGCATTGGAGCAGGTCATTCGTGGCAAGTTGCCGAACGAACGGGAAGCCTTGTTGCAATGGGTGCAGGAGCGATGGAATCGAAGAAAACAGCATCAGAATCCCACTGATTAGTATAAACCAGTTTGGGAAATCTGTCAAATGGAATAAACAAACCCGAAATGCTGAAAATTCAGATGAGAAAAAGCAGTTTTGAATTTCTTTTTGTGCAAAAAACACAAATCAAACACACGGTAATCACATGAAATGGCGAACATCAACTTTTGAAATCAAAGTTCATCATCCTGAAATAGAAGAAAATAAAGCAAACACGAAATAAAAGAAAGCAAAACCTCGCTTTTGCATTATTAAGCATATTTCACACTTAATTTATCAAAATCGTGGAGAAAACTATTGACAAATCACAAAAGCTGTGGTATTATATAATCAAGGAAAGGGAAAAAGAACAGAAACCAAAAAGAAGTTCCCCAGACGGAAACACAAGTTGGTGGATGTTCCAAATGAACTTTCGGAACGCATATTAAGGGTTAAGACAATCGGTCTTTTAATATGCAGATATTTTTCCAGTGAGGAGGGTGAGATCCCATGGCAAGTGAAGAACCACAGTACATATGCTGTCAGGATCGCATCCTGATCCAGTCGCTGTAAGAATTGGGTATTAGGATCAGAAAAACTGGTCGCATGCCAAGGAAATGATAAAGTTGGCAGACTGGAAAACGGAATGTGATTTGACGAGTGTGACTGTACCAACAGAAAATTCGGATTGGCAGCATAGGTGAGAACCTAATGCAAGATGATGACGATCTTGTATCGACGGCGAAAGCCTTAAGAATAGATGCCGGAACGAAATTTTGCAGGCAAAGGGATGATTCTTATGACAAGAAGAACCGATTTGTGCAGGCAGCTTACAAAATAATTGAAAAAGGTGAGTCCAATGGAAGGAAAAGCTTTTTAATTTGTATTTCGTAGAAAAGGAATGATTCCCATGGAAGGTTACCATATTACTTAAAACCAAAATTTTATGTAAGGGTGGTTCCCATGTACTAATCGTATAAAAATTTCTGGAAAACGATATTACTTGAAAAAGGTGAGTCCAGTGGCAAAGAAAAGAGATTATTTAGCTGAAAAATAAGATGTTGGGAGTGAGTCCAATCGAAGCTTCAGCGAAAGAATGAAAGTTCTTTCAATCCTTTATCTGAAAAAATAAAAAATGCACCCAAGCGGAGGTCTACCGCTGTGGGTGCTTTTTCGTTTATCTGGAAAACCGCATTCCCTGTACAAGGTCATGCGATTTCTGATAGGCAGCAATGGCATTTAAAACGCCACGCTTGTTTCTGCTCCAGAGCGGAGCAACCAGTGTTCGTGCATCACCATCACCAGTTAATCGTTCAATAACAGTTTCCGGTGGGAAATAGGTCAGCTGTTCTGCAATGAGAGCAACATAAGTTTCTTGGTCAAGCGTGGAAAGTCTGCCGTCTTGATACCACTTTTCCAGTGGTGTGCCTTGAATGACATGCAGCAGCTGCAATTTCACTGCATCCGGTTGCAACTGTCCCAACTGGCGAGCATTGTCCAACATTTGTTCGATGGTTTCTGTCGGCAGTCCGTTGATGAGATGCACACAGGTGCGAATCCCACGGGCTTTTAAGTTAGAAAATGCAGATAGAAAGACATCATTTTCATAACAGCGATGGATGAGAGTTGCAGTTTTCGGCTGAAAAGTCTGCAAGCCTAATTCTACGGTTAGAACGGTACGGTGAGAAAGTTCCTCTAAATAATCTAAAACATCCTCCGGCAGGCAGTCTGGACGTGTTCCGATAGAAAGTCCGATGACATCCGGTTGTTGCAGGGCAGTTTCATAGCGTTCTTTTAAGATAGAGAGCGGTGCATAGGTGTTTGTGTTTGCTTGAAAATAGGCAATCAGCTTTGCAGCTGGGAACTTTGCATGAATGCGTGCCCGTTCCGTTTGCAGCTGTTCTGCAATGCTGCCAGAATGGGTAAAATATCCGCTTCCGCCATCGCAGAAAATACAGCCGCCAGTTCCCTTTGTGCCGTCTAAGTTTGGGCAGGAAAAGCCTCCGTCTACAACTGCCTTCATAACACGGCAGTGAAATTGCTTTTGGTCGTATTCAAATCGGGCATAGTATCGTCTGCCACCGTCCCACATAAAAAGTTCCATCCTCTCTATAAATTGTCAGAAAAATAGCTGCTGTCACGAAAAAATGACGAGCAGCTATTGTTTTTTATTCTTCGTCAGCTGCTGCTTCTGTTGCAGCAGTTTCATCTTGTTGTGTTACAGCTTCGCTGTTGTCTTCGCCTGCACCTTTTTGTACCGTGATAATAAAACCATCTGTATTATTTCCGGAAATACTATAGCTATCCTTCTTCGGAATTTTCACTTCTGTTTCTCCGTTGGAGTTTGCAGCATAATAATAAATCTCATAGGAAGCATCATCAGTTGTATAGGTGAGTGGCTCATCAATCGTATAAGACTTGATATAATCCAAATACTCTTCCAAGCAGTAGTTATTTTCATACATAATCAGGGAATGCGGTAAGCCAACATACCGGAAATGATGCGGCATATAGTCTACACCCGTGATACTGGTTTTATCGTCCGGATACCGCAGAATAAAACCGTAATACCAGCAGTTTGCAACCATCCATTCATTTCGCTTTGTCAGGTAGGCAACGACTTCGCCCGTGGAGGTAATCAAGCCGATATCAAACGTGTAACCGCTGCTGCGTTCTGCAAGAACATTGGTATACAAGCTGTCAGAATCGGTATTGGTCATGCTGGTGCTGTGAATCTGCAAGTTGACCGTACCCTGAGAAGCCTGATATGCATCAAACAGATTGATAAGCGGATTCCGCATTTCTGTCTGGAACGTCAAAGATTCAGAACGAGGCTTTAAAGAGGTATCAGAAAGTGTAGAAAAGTCGGTGAAATCCGTCTTTCCAGAGTAAGGGCAAGTGTTGCTGACCATGACCAGAGAGCCATTGTGCAAATCCGAATCGGAAAGTGTAATGGTATCATAATTCGGGTCGTCGTTTTTTGTGGTAGCAACGGTTTCATTGTCCTTTTTGTTGTCTTTTGCCTCTGTTGGCTTTTCGGTTGCCTCTGGAATGCCGTTGTTGTTGTCAGTTGAGAACGTACCCTCACTGACAACATAAGTGACATTCGCCCGTGTAACCGTTCGGACAACAAAATCAATGACTAAAATCAAACAGATTAAACAGGCAAGAGCAATCGCAACACTGATGATTTGCGGCCGCTTTTTAGTTTTCTGTTTCACGTTTCCATCTCCTTTTATTCATAGAGTTCCGAGGAAGATTCTTCTGGGTCGGTGATTTCTGTATCGCCATTGCCATAAAGGTCATCTTCGCTGCTGGAATCTTCTGTTTCTGTATCTGATGCCGTTTCTGTGCTGTCTGAAGCATCAGATGAATCTGTGGTGGTTGCTTCTGTTGGCGGATAGGTTGTTTTTTCCAGATGGGTTGGCATTTCATAACCGCCATTGACCAGCCCATACATCGCAAAGCTATCAAAAACAGGGTTCATTTCTGTTGGAGCATATGCCGTTACAACGACATATTCATTCCCATCTACTGCGGTTGCATAGCTTGCAAGGCACTGCATTGCCTGATCCGTAAAGCCCGTTTTTCCGCCGATGATGGTCATGTTTTTTACTTCGTTGCCATACATCCGCTTATACATGTTGCTCAGGAGAATCATACCATTTGGATGCTGTTGGGTGGAAGTGGTGCGATATTCAACACTGCCGAGAATCTGCCGGCAAGTTGGATTTTCCATAGCCGCTTTCATCAAAATGGCAATGTCCAATGCAGTAGAGTAATGATTTTCATCGTGCAAACCAACAGCATTTGTGAAGTGTGTGTGATTCATACCAAGAGCTTTTGCTTTCTGGTTCATCAGAGCAACAAAGGTTTCTTCATTGCCAGAAACATAATCTACAATTGCCATGGTTGCATCTGCACCGGACGGCAGAACCATACCATATAAAAGGTCGGTAATGGAAACCGTTTCGCCGGATTCAAAGCCAGCCCGAGCAGCTTCCTGTTCAATTAATGGGGCAATCAATTCATAGGTTATGGTATAAGTATCATTGAAATCCTTGATATTTTCAACGGCAACCAAAAGGGACATCAACTTTGTCATAGATGCCGGATACATTTTCTGTTCGCAGTTGCGGTCAGCCAAGATTTGATTGTTTTTGACATCTAGCAGCACAGCATATTTGCTGTAAATGTTATTTTCTGTCAGTTTCTTTTCATCCTTCGCATATTCAGGATAATTGTCAATCACCATCGAACCATCACTGGCTTCACTATAGGAAATATCTGTGATGGGCTGTGCAATCATGCTGCCACTGCCGGAGGAGGTTGCCGTACTTTGTACGGGGTCGCCTCGAAAGACTTCGGAGAGAATGACGGTCAACAAAACGATGAGAAATAATCCGCCTGCAATCGTACCCAATAGGGGAATCCAATTGATTTTACCTGTATATTTGTTGCGAAAGACCATAATGACACCTCTGAATTTGATGAAATCGTTTTAAAATAGGGGATTGTGTTTCAATTTTGCAGAAAGTTGCGAAATTGCCTCAATACACCATGTTAATTATAATACAGAAAACCTCGTTTGTCAATAGCAAGGGGAACGCTGTTTTTAGAAATTCGACAGAAGAATAGAAAGAAGCGGCAGGGAAATTCTGCCGCTTCGTAAGATTTTGCAGTCAATTTGCTTTATTCGGTCATGCCGATTGCCTTTTCCAGACGATGGTAGAACTCTAAGATACCATTTCTGGAGGTAAAGGCGGTGCGTTTTGCAAGGAATCCGGAATATTCGCCATTTCGCAAAACATAATAGGATTCTTTATCCTTTGCCAAGAATGTAATGACTTCGGTTGTACCGTCTTTCAGGTTGTAAGTCAATGTGATTTCTGGTTCTTCTTCTGTTGGAACATTGTCTGTCAAGTCCAGCGTAGAAGTGGTAAGTCCAGTTAAGTTGTCATACAAGGTGGTCAATGCATCCACTGCATCTGTTCCAAGTGCATCGACATCAATCTCATTGACAGTATACTGTTTGTTTTCGGAATCCAGTTCCATATTCAAATCGGTTTCGCCGTCAATATGAACTTGAACAGAAGCAACATCTGCCATATCAGCATCATAAATGACATCGCTCAGGAAATCCGCTGGTTCTGCCAGTAGGAAACTGATATAATTTGCAGCACAATAGAAAATCTGTCCGGTTTCCTTTTGCAGACATTCTACAAACTGCGTGGATTCTGTGTCATAATCCTTTGCATAGATGGTGGTTTCCGTTCCATCCTCCTGCGAGAAATAGAAGGTATAAGCAGGGTCATCAAATCCATATTCTGCATATTGGTCTTCTGTAACATGTTCTTCGCCAAACTTGTCAATAATCAGCTGCATGATATTGGTTTGCAGGTTGTTGATGTTCAGAACATTGACAAAATCCGATTCAATCGGGCTGACCATTTTCCAAGAAGTTGCATCTTTTTTCTTCAAATCAAAAACAGTTTCGTCATTGTGAATCAATTTCATCTGGTCAATCTGGGAATCCTGATTGGTCTGCACATAAATGCTCTTGAGAGAATTTTTGTTTGGGCGGAGGTAATCGCCATATTTGGCTTCTACCAAGAAAACATCGTCAGATTTGTCAGACATTATATAATAGTACTCCTTCGTTGCGGTGAGTTTTCCCGTATATAGTGTACGAGAACCATCATCTGTGGAAAGGGTAATGGTATAGGGGTTGTCCAACTCATATTGTTTTTTGATGTCCTCGGTTGCAACGCCTAAATTTTCTGTAGCAGTCAGGTTGCAGAGCGAACCGGCAACAGAGTTCAAGAAGTAAACATTGATATGAAAATCGGTTTCTTCTGTCAACTCCCAGACATTGCTTTCTGCTCCGATCACAGCGGTGTAATCATCGCCATCTGGTGTTTGAATTTCAATTTTGTTGATATTGGAAGAATTAAAATCCACCAGCTGCAATGCAGCAGCGTCTTCCGATTCTTTTTTTTGTTTTTCTTGGTTGTTGTTCCGAACGAACAAATAAGCTCCCAACGTAATTGCAACCAGCAAAACCAGCGAAAGAATCACAATCACTTGTTTTTTCATAACCGCTTCCTCCGTTTCCGCTTAGCTGTTCCGCCGTTTTACCCAAACGCCAACACCAATGATAATGATAGCGACCGGCAGAGCAGCAAAGACAATCATCAGCGAACGGGCAGAATTTGCATCCGGCAGGGAAATTTCATCATAAACCGTGGATTTGCTGTCAATACCCATATCCACATCGGTATCATACATCCAGCTGATGGTGCTCAAATACAGATAAACGGCAACCAGATAGCGACTGTCCTGCAAGTGGGTATCATCCAGGAAATCAGCGTTTCCGAAGACTGCCAGCTTTGCGTTGTTTTTGGTGTTGCTCTGAGAATAACCAGCCAGCATCAATTCGCTGTTGGTGATTTTTTTCGTGTCATATGCACCGCCATTCGGTTCACCAACTGCGGTATCATTGGTGGTCAGCAGTTCTGCAGTGGTAAGTGTGCCGGTGGTGTCTGTATCAAAGTAAAAACTTCTGGAGTTCGTCATATATGGAACTAATCCCTGATTCATCAGAGAAGAAGTCAGGTCAGCTGCCTCGCTGTCATCACTCAGTTCAACCAGATTACACTGAATGGTGCTGTCATCGCCGGAAACGTGCATGGAAGCATCGGTTTCCTTTACGGTGTCATAGTCCATGATAATGCTGAATTCTTCCATAATCAAATCCAAGTTGGTATAGTTGAATGTTCCGGCATTCGGGGACATCAGCAGGGAAAGATTCCCGCCTTCGTTCAGGTAAGCGTCCAGTTTGTTCTTGTCGCTGTCTGAAATATCAGAAGTTGGAGCAGCGACCAGAACCATGGCTGCATCACTCGGAACAGCATCTACATCAGAGAGCAGCAGGGATTTTGCAGCATAGTTGTAGTTTTGCAGGTTCTTTTTAAATTGTGTGTAGTTGTCATCTGCGGACTTTTCACCATGTCCAGTCAGGAAGTAAACAGTCGGTGTGAAGCCATCTACAACGGATTTGATTGCACCCGTCAGGATGTTTTCGCCGTTGAATGTCTGAGAAACAGCGTTGCCGTTGTCATCGCTATTGGTCGTGTACATGGTGTTGCCTGGGATTCGCTTTTTGGTGTCGCCACAAACCAGCACCATATCACCGGTGCTCAGCGTCAGGGCATTGTCCGGATTGATTTTTTCCATGGTTTCTTCATCGTTGTTCGGGTCGATGTCAATCAGGTTGATGCAGGCATGGGCATCGTATTCTTTTAAAGTCCGATAGAGTGCCAAGGTATCCACACTATCCTTGATGTCATCCATCTTTGCCAGCAGATAAAAATCAATCTTTGTGCCGTTCTGGTCAAGCTCATCCAGATAAGCCGTCGTGGTTTTACCCAAGCTGTATTTCTTATTTGGAGAAACGTCCCAGCCCAAATCCAATTGCGAAACAATCATATTTAAAATGACTGCAATCACAATGACCAGAACCGCCATAATCCAAGCGATGCTGGAAAACTTTTTGTTTTTAAAATTGTGAAATTTCTTTTCTTCCATCGTGCATTACCTCCGGCTCCAACGTCTTTTTTCTACAGAAATCACAGTAAGAATCAGGAACACTGCAATTTCTGTGCAGTAAGCGAACAAATCCGATACCTGCATATAGCCATTTGAGAATGTGATAAACTTTTGCTGATTCGAGAGCCAGTGCAGCAGGTCGGATAAAACCGGAATGCTGGAGAAGAAAGAGTAAGTACCAATGTTGTCCATCAGCAGTAAGATGATGATAGCAGCTTCGCTCATAATAATGGAAAGAATAATGGATTCTGTGAAAGAAGAAATCAGAATGCCCAGTGCAATGCAGACCAGACCAAACAGATAGAATCCCACATAAGTACAAATTAAATTTGCCAGAATGACATGACCGTTTAAAGCGGTGACAATCGGGTAGAATAAAGAAACTGCCAGCATAATCAAAAAGATGGTAGCAGTTGCCAGGAACTTCGCCAGTACGATTTTGGTAACACTAATCGGACTGGAGAGCAGGAGCACTTCTGTTCCGTTCTTCCGTTCTTCCGAAAAGCTTCGCATCGTCAGAACGGGGAACAGGATGGCAAGGTAAAACAAGTTCGTGTAGAACAAAGATGTGAATGAAAATTCATAAAGAGAAGATGCAGCAGAAATATCCATAATCATCGTCAGCGAGAATGTCAGCGTGAAGAATGCCAACACCGCATACGCTGCCGGTGAAAGGAAATAGCTCTGTAATTCCTTTTTATAAAGTGAAAACATGATGGGGTGAACCTCCTTATTGATTCGTATGCGGATGATGGTCGGAATCATCTTGCTTGTCCGAGGATTCCGATGGGGCTTCTTGTTCGGTATCATCTGCTTCCAGTTCCTTTAAAAGTGCCTGCATGGAAGAACGCTGTTCCGAACTGGACGACCGGTTGACCAACTTGACGAATACCTGTTCGAGGTTCTTCTTCTGTTCCTGTACTTCCAGCACATCGAACTTTTTGACCAGCAGAGCTGCCAGCAGGGAATTCCGAATGTCGCTGCTCTGCAATTCTACATCATAAGTATAGATACCAGTTTTGAAACGGGAAATATTGGAAACATTGCGAACACCGTCCACCTGCCGCATGGTAGCAGCCACTTCCTGCGAACCGCCCTTGACCTTGAGGTGTAAAATCGGGTTGGTGTCTGCCCGTTCTTCGAGGTGGTCAATGGTGTCCACTGCCCGAATCTCTCCTTTGCTAATGATGACGACTCGGTCACAGACAGCACTGATTTCACTCAGAACGTGAGAGCTTAAAATAATCGTATGATCCTGTTTCAATTCTAGAATCAGATTCCGGACTTCAATGACCTGTTCCGGGTCAAGACCAACAGTCGGTTCGTCTAAAATCAAAACATCCGGTTCGCCAAGCAGTGCCTGTGCAAAGCCAACACGCTGCCGATAACCTTTCGAGAGGTTGCGAATCAGACGACCTGCAACATCGGTAATCCGCAGACGATCCATTGCCTTTGCAACTTGTGCCTTGCGTTTCACGCCCGGAACGCCTTTCAGCCCAGCAACAAATGTCAAATATTCCTTAACTTTCATATCTGGATAAACTGGGGGAATTTCCGGCAGGAATCCGATGTGGCGTTTTGCCTTGATCGGATCTTTTGCAATGTCAAAGCCATTGATGGTGACCGTGCCGGAGCTGGACGGGATGACACCGCAGATGATATTCATTGTGGTGGATTTTCCCGCACCGTTTGGTCCTAGAAAGCCGAGGATTTCGTGATCTTCTACGGTAAAGCTGATGTTTTTCACAGCGGATTTTTGCCCGTAGTATTTGGTTAGGTTTTTGATTTCAACCATAAAAATCTCCTTTCCGCATATTCGGAATGATACCGAAAAGCACTCCTATTTATTATTGCAAAAAAACTTGTATGTGTCATGGACGAATTGTAATCATTATATTAAAATCGGGGAAAACTGATAAATTCCCTGAAAAAGTGCCCGTGAAAATCGTGCGGATTTTGGAAATTCTGTGCCAATGGTATCATAACAACCTTATGTGGGCGTTTTGTGAAAGGTCAGCGGAAATCAGAAAAAATTCCGCAAATTCCAAGAAATCTGAAAAAACAGGAACAAAGTATGGTCAATTTATACAAACGGGTTTCCTTAATTATGGGCAAAACGCTGAAAAAACCGTTTCTTTTGTCATAAGGGTTGACAATCAAAAGGGCTTGGGGTATAATTTGAATATAAAAGTGGACGCATTGTGTGTGGATTTTGTGAAAAAATATGAATGCACAACTGTAACGGTTGTGTGCAGTTCTTTTTCTGCTTGTCAGAGCGGACACACCGGTACCGTACCGATGAAAGGATGCGTGTTCTGGGAAACGCACATGCCGGCTACAAAACCATTTTTACTTTATATTCTATTTCTTGAAAGGGGAAATTTTTCCATGCAGTTTAAGAAGAACAAAACTGTTCTGGCAGCAATTCTTGCTGCTGCAATGGCATGCAGTGCAATTGTTCCGACTGCTGCTTCCGCAGCAGGCACCAGAACAAAGGCAGAAGCATACGGTGATACTACCTATGCAGCACGGTTCATGTCTTTGTATGATGACGTAATCACAAACGGTGTTCAGAATGGCTATATGTCCAGCACTTCTACCGTTAGCGGCGGTTTGGGTGTACCGTATCACTCGGTTGAAACCCTCTGTATCGAAGCTCCGGACTACGGTCATGAAACCACTTCTGAAGCTTTGTCCTACTTGGTATGGACCGCAGCAATGCGTGATAACATCGTAAATAAGGCAAACAAGGGCGAAATCACCGTTAAGGGTGAAAAGGATGCCGCTTCCGAAACCGTTGGCGATACCGCAAAGGCTTGGAAGACCATGGAATCTACTTTGATTCCGGATACACAGGCTGGCATCATGCAGAAGCAGGAGCTGAGTGCAACCTACAGCGATGAATGGGAACAGATTGAACTGTATCCGACCGACATGCTGGATGGCAACAAAGCTGTAAATCCGATTCACCAGTACTTCACAAGTGCATACGGCAGCGATAAGGGCTTGTACCTGATGCACTGGCTGGCTGACGTGGATGACTGGTATGGCTTCGGTTCTGGTACTTCTTCTCAGTACAAGCAGCAGAACGTAAGCGGTTCTTTCACCATGATCAATACTTTCCAGCGTGGCGAACAGGAATCCTGCTGGGAAACCATTCCGCATGCTTGCGTAGAAGAACTGAAGTTTGGTATTCAGAGCGGTCAGGAAGGCAGCACTCGTAACGGTGGTATGAAGGGCTTCTTCAACACCGAACAGAACGTTGCTAAGCAGTATTCTTACACCAACGCACCGGACGCAGAAGACCGTGCAATTCAGGCTGTATACGCTGCAAACAGATGGGGCGTTGCGGATCAGAGCGTTGACTCCAAGTGGGGCGGCTCTCAGAAGCTGGATGTTCTGGCTGCTAAGATGGGTGACGAAACCAGAAACAACATGTTCGATAAGTACTACAAGACCATTGGTACAACCAACAAGTGGGATACTTCCAACAGCAACGGTCAGTATTACCTGATGAACTGGTATACCTCTTGGGGCGGTGCTCTGGATGGTGGTTGGGCATGGCAGATCGGTTGCTCACACGCACACGAATTCTACCAGAACCCGCTGGCTGCTTACGCACTGGCATATGACACCAACCTGAGCTCCAACATGAAGGCACAGGGTGCTGTAGAAGACTTCAAGAGGTCCTTCCAGACACAGATGGAATACTACCTGTGGCTGCTGTCTAATGACGGCGTAATCGCTGGTGGTAGCACCAACTCTGTAAATGGTCGTTATGAAGACCACAGTAAGAATGTATCTGGTACTTCTGAATTCAACAAGATGGTTTATGTAGAACACCCGGTTTATGCTGACCCAGGTTCGAACCACTGGATCGGTAACCAGGTATGGGCTGTTCAGCGTCTGGCTGAATTGTACTATGTTATTAAGACACAGGGCGATGCAAGCGGCGTCACTGTTGGCGGCATGGATCTGACCACTGCTCTGGAAACCATTCTGGACAAGTGGACAGGCTGGTTCCTCGACAACTCCATTTTGGGTAAGGCAAGCGGAACCATCACATTTGAAGATTATTATGAAAAGTACCATGAAAAAGATGGTACTGGCAAGACCAAGTTTGAAATTCCGGATCTGAGCACGGTTACCGATGATGGTGAAAGCTTCTCGATTCCGTCCAGCTTGATCTGGTCTGGCGAACCGAATTCTTGGACAGGCACATATCAGGAAAATACCAACCTGAAGGCAACTATCGTTGGCTATGGCGACGGCGACCTCGGATGCGTATCTTCTCTGGCAAACACTTTGATTTACTATGCAGCAGGTCGTGGTATTTCTGCAAGTGATCTGGCAACTGGTGAAGCTTCTTATAAGTCCAGCAGAGGTACAAAGAGCACAGATATGAAGGATCGTGCAGCACAGTCCCTGTATCTGGCTAAGGAACTCCTCGACAGAGAATGGAACAAGTATCGTGACGATATTGGTCTGGGCGTTTCTGACCACAACACCAACTTGACACGTTTGTGGGAAACCAAGCTGGTTCTGCCGAACGGTCAGCGTGCAAATGGTCAGGGCAAGACTCTGGCTAAGGGCGATTACACCGGTAAGATGCCGAACGGCGACCTGATTCAGGACGGCGTAGCATTCGTTGATATTCGTTCGAACTACAAGAGCGATCCGATGTATCAGGAAGCTGAAAAGTACTATCAGCAGGATGGTAATACCGATAATTATTACTTCACACTGCACAGATTCTGGCATGCTGGCGACATCATGATGGCTCTGGGTACTATGTCTGAAGTATATCCGGATCTGACTCCAGATCCAGATTCTGAAAATCCGGATACAGATGCTCCGGTTGTAACACCGTCTGATGTAACCGTTGCAGTTGGCGAAACCAAGGATCTGACCGTTGATCAGACTGGTTGCGACTTTAAGTCTGACGATGATAGCATCGCTTCCGTTTCTAAGGATGGCACCATCACTGGTGTAAAGGAAGGTACGACTACCATCACTGTAACCAACAAGGATGGCAAGTCCACCACTGTAACTGTTACTGTAACAGCTGCTGATACAACTACAACAGAAGCTACCACTACTACCACGGAATCTGAAACAACTACTACAGGTGCAGAAACTACAACAACTGCTGGCGAAACTACTACAGTTGACCCGAATGCAGATAACATCGGTGACGTAAATCTGGATGGCGTTGTAGATATCTTGGACGCTGTAATGCTGAACAAGTATCTGGCTGGCGTTGTACAGTTGAGCGATCAGGCTCTGCGGAACGCAAACTGCGACCAGAGTGCAGATGACATTGACAACGTTGGTGAAAGAGATACCACAGCTCTGGTAAGATTCGTTCTGAACATGGAAGGCTACCAGGATCTGCCGTTCATTGCTGAATAAGATATCCGTTTGTATTTGATAAATTGCATATTTCTATATTGATGTAACGATCGCAATTTTAGTTGCGTTAAAAGAGAACCGTATGGCGAAAGCTGTACGGTTCTCTTATTTTTTGAATGATTTTAGAAAAAATAGCAAATCTATCTAAAAATTGCTTGACAACGGGCGAGAGAAGTTGTATAATTGATATATACTTTATGAGCGTTTCATAGTTGGAACATCATGAAATTTACGAAAGACAGGGGTCGATGGCAATGGCAAATATTTTTGAACAAATGAGCCGCAGCGTTTCTGGAATGTCGAAGAACGCTTCTGAAGTCAGCAATCTGCGGAAAAAGATTGCATACGAACGGGAACGGATTCAGGAAGTGATGCAGGAAATTGGCGAACTCTATTATGAGAGCCAGGAAAAGGAACTTGCAAAACTGAAGGAACTCTGTGCGGATATTGATGACAGAAAGCGGAGAATCCAGAGCATGCGTTTGGAATTGCAGCAGATGAAGGGCAAGCGGGTTTGCCCAGGCTGTGGCATGCAGTTCGATGAAAAGTATCAGTTTGCATTCTGCGGAAAATGCGGTGCAAAGCTGGACGATCCGATTACAGACGAAGACTAAAAAGTAAAAAAAAGGACTGCTGCAACCATCTCGCAGCAGTCCTTTTTCCTTTTTAAGGGGATAATCATCAAAGTTTTGCAATTTTTGTCTTTTGAATTCGATGTAAAAATCCAAATCCGATTCCCATTGAAACCAGTTCTGCAATCGGAAAGGTCAACCAAATCAGCCAACTTTGGTCAGAGTTTGCCTTTGCTGCCAACGAAAACAGCCAGGCAACTGGCAAAACAAAAAGAATTTGGCGACATACAGAAATGATGAGGGATTCCAGCCCACTATCCAACGCTTGAAAAATGCCTTGCAAGGCGATATTTGTTCCAGCAAACAAAAAACTAATGGAAATGATTCGCATGGCTTCTATGCAGAGCCGTTCTGTTTCGCCAGATAAACCAAATAATTTGGCAAATGGAACGGCAAGGGCTTCAATCAGCAATGTGCCCACAAGCATGATGACCCAAGTGTACAGCATCCCGTAACGAATCCCATAGCGAATTCTGACACGGCTTCGCATACCATGATAAAAGGACAAAACAGGCGTAATGGCATCTCGCAGCCCAAAAGCTGCAAATAAAATAAACTGCTGAATTTTATAGTATAATCCGTACGCTGTCACCAAAGCGGTATTCACAGAACCTAAAATCAAATTCATTCCATAAGTCATAACCGACATCAATGCCTGTGCCAGAATTGCTGGCAATCCGATTGCATAGATTTCCCGAATGATGGTGCTGTTTGGTTTCCAGTATTGCAGCTTGTTGGAAATTTGTTTGTCCACTTTGCAATGAAAAATCCATGCCAGCAAGAACGACAGAATTTGACCAAGAACAGTTGCATAAGCAGCCCCTCGCACGCCCAATTCCGGCAACCCACACCACCCATAAATCAAAATAGGGTCTAATAGGATATTGCAGACCGCTCCGGAAATTTGTGCAATGGTAGAAAAAATCGGATTTCCAGAGGCTTGCAGCAGTTTTTCATAGATGGAAAAGAAAATGATTCCCATCGAGAGCATACAGCAGATTCGCAAGTAAGAAATCCCCATATCTGCAATGAGGAAATCTTTTGTTTGCAGGTGGATATAAGGTGCAACGCCAAAAATACCGAAGAACACGCAGAGAAGAAAAATCAAAACGGCAAGAAATCCGCCATTTCCAGCAGTTCGACTGGATTTTTCTGTATCTCCCTGTCCAAGACTTTTGGATACCAGTGCATTAACACCAACTCCCGTGCCAATACTAACCGCAATCATCAGCATTTGCATAGGAAATGCCAGCGTCAGAGCATTCAGGGCAGCTTCTCCATTTTCTGGCATGTTAGAAACAAAGGCACTGTCTACGATATTGTACATGGCTTGCAATACCATCGAACAGATCATTGGAATGCCCATTTTCAAGAGGAGTTGATGCGGTGGTGTTGACCGCATTTTGTCCGCTTTTCGTGGTTTGGCGTTTGTGTTTGTTGTCATAAAAAATACCGCTTCCTTTCTGGTAAAAAACGTGCCGGATAGACACATTTCTCTATAAAAAAAGATGTGCAGCACCCCTGGATTGGACTTACGCAGGGTTGCTACACATCTATTTTTCATTTTATCATATTTTCAAGCCACTGTCAAAGGCAATTTTGCACAAAAAACAAGCGAAGAAAACCGGTTTTTTGATGGCAAAACGGTCACCAGAAATCAGAAAACAGCGTTGACAAAAACAAATTTTACTTGTATAATAAAAACAACACCCATATGGGATACTGGAAAAAGGAGCGTGCATCCATGAAACGTGCATTGATTGTGGTGGATTATCAACGGGATTTTGTAACAGGTTCGTTGGGTTTTCCGGGTGCAGTGGCACTGGCGGAGCGAATTGCAAAGAAAATTGCTGCTTATCACAAGAGTGGCGATGTGGTGCTGTTTACAATGGATACCCATACGGATGATTACCGGAACACACAGGAAGGAAAGCATCTGCCCGTTCCGCATTGTATCAAGGGAACGGCTGGGCATACATTAGTTCCAGAAGTGGCGGAGCAAGTAGAACCGCAGGATTTGTTCTTTGAAAAGGATACATTCGGGTCAACCGATTTATTTGTATATTTGCGGACACAGCAGTATGCAAGTATTGAATTGGTCGGCGTGGTTTCCAGTATTTGTGTGCTTTCCAATGCAGTGCTTTGTAAGACCGCATTGCCAGAAGTTCCGATTTTAGTGGATTCGAGCTGTATTGCTGCACCAGACCCTGCATTACAGGAAGCAGCGATTTTGATGATGAAAAATCTGCAAATGCAAATTTTGCCGGAGGAGGAAACACCATGAAACAAGAAAATTATGCCATGCTCTGTGATTTCTACGAATTTACGATGAGCAATGGATACTTCCGCAATGGCTTTTATCAGAAAACCGTTTATTTTGATGTCTTTTTCCGAGATATTCCGGATGGCGGTGGCTTTGCGATTGCTGCCGGATTGGAACAGGTCATTGATTACGTGAAAGAGTTGCATTTCACCGAAGAGGACATTGCTTTTTTAAGAAGTAAGCAGTGTTTTGATGAAGGCTTTCTGACTTACTTGAAAGAATTCCACTTCAGCGGTGATATTTGGGCAGTTCCAGAGGGAACACCGGTATTCCCGAATGAACCGATTATGACCATTCGAGCACCTGCCATCGAAGCACAGTTGCTGGAAACATTCATCTTGCTCTCACTGAATCACCAGTCTTTGATTGCAACGAAAGCCAACCGCATTGTACGGGCAGCAAACGGCAGAACCGTTCTGGAATTTGGTTCTCGCCGAGCACAGGGGGCATCCGGTGCAATTCTAGGAGCAAGAGCTGCTTATATTGGCGGCTGTGCCGGAACAGCATGCACTTTAACAGATGAATTGTATGGTGTTCCAGCAGGCGGAACAATGGCACATTCCTGGGTGCAGATGTTTGATACAGAATATGAAGCATTTAAAGCCTATTGTGAAAATTATCCGCATCAGGCAACCTTGCTGGTAGATACCTATAACACGCTAAAAAGTGGTATCCCGAATGCGATTCGAGCATTTAAAGAGATTCTGTTGCCGCAGGGCATCACAGACTTTGGAATCCGCTTGGATTCCGGTGATATTGCGTACCTGACGAAAAAGGCAAGAAAAATGCTGGATGCTGCTGGCTTGCAGAGCTGTAAAATTGTTGTTTCCAACTCTTTGGATGAATACTTGATTCAGGATTTGATGACCCAGCAGGCACAAATTGATGTGTTCGGGGTTGGAGAACGAATGATTACCGCTAAAAGTACACCTGTATTTGGCGGGGTTTATAAGCTGGTTGCAATCGAACAACCAGATGGTACGATTGAACCAAAGATTAAAATTAGTGAAAACATCACGAAAATCACCAATCCGCATTTCAAGAAAGTCTATCGGTTCTACGACAAGGAAACAGGTAAGGCGATTGCCGATGAACTTTGTCTGCACACGGAAACGATTGATGCCAGTCAGCCGCATACCATTTTCGACCCAATTGCGACTTGGAAAACCAAAGAAATTACAAATTACACGGTACGAGAATTATTAGTGCCGATTTTCAAAAATGGTGAATGTGTCTATGACCAGCCCTCTTTGTCGGAGATTTGCCAGTACTGCAAAGAACAGATTGCATTGCTTTGGGATGAAGTCAAACGGTTTGAGAATCCGCATAATTACTATGTTGATTTGTCCCATGCACTCTGGGAAGTGAAACAGGATTTGTTAAAGAAGAATCGGTAAGCGGTTCTGAATAGAAAATTATTGAAAAAGAAAGAAGAATCATTATGTCAGCTGCTTTTATGAACTACGTCCGCAAGGTAGACCCTTATGTTCCGGGCGACCAGCCAAATTTTCCGGACATGGTAAAACTGAACACCAATGAAAATCCGTATCCGCCTGCTCCAGCAGTAGAAGCTGCCCTGCATGATTTATCTGTCGATTCGTTGCGGCTCTATCCAGACCCAGTTGTTTCCAAGTTAAATACCGCCATTGCAGACTTTTACGGCGTGAAACCGGAGCAGGTTTTCAGTGGCGTTGGGTCAGATGATGTGCTTGCGATGTGCTTTTTGACGTTTTTCAACTCGAAAAAGCCGATTTTCTTTCCGGATGTCACATATGGATTCTATCCGGTATGGTCGGAACTGTTCCAGATTCCGTATGAAAAAAAGCCGCTGAATGACCGCTTTGAATTGGTGAAAGAAGATTATTATGCAGAAAATGGCGGGATTGTGTTCCCGAATCCGAACGCACCAACGGGCATTGCTCTGTCTGTTGCAGATATTGAGGACATCATTCAGCACAATCCGGATAGCATTGTGATTGTTGATGAAGCCTATATTGACTTTGGCGGAACATCGGTATTGCCGTTGATTGACAAATACGATAATTTGATTGTGGTACAGACTTTCTCGAAGTCCCGTTCGATGGCAGGGATGCGGATTGGATTTGCCGTTTCCAACCCGACTTTGATTCGGGTACTGAATGACTGCAAATTCTCCTTTAATTCTTATACCATGAACCAAACAACCATTGCAGCTGGTGTTGCTGCGGTTTCTGACCGTGCTTATTTGGAAGAAACAGTTGCAAAGATTGTTGCAACCAGAGAACATGCCAAGAAAGTTCTGGCAGAAATGGGCTTCCAGTTCCCAGATTCTCAGAGCAATTTCCTGTTTGTGACCCATCCGGATTATTCTGCAAAGGAATTATACGAGATGCTGAAAGAGCAGCACATTTTTGTCCGTTATTTTGGAACAGGCAGAACGAAAGACTATCTGCGGATTACGATTGGAACAGAGGAACAGATGGAAACGCTGTATGCAGCCCTGCGGGCATATTTTCAGCGGTAACGCTGCTTGTTTTGAGAAACAGAAATGCCCCCTTGCCAATTTTGCAAGGGGGCAAATTGATAAAATAGAGATTTGATGTTTTAGAATTAGAAAATGGTTTCTCCGTTTGTTTCAATTACAGTCTGATAGAAATAACCGGAATCCTTGATGGTGCGTTCCTGTGTCCGATAGTCCACATAGACCAGACCAAACCGCTTGTCGTAGCCGTCTGCCCATTCAAAGTTATCCATAATCGACCAGTACATATAACCCATGACTTCTGTTCCGTCCTGCATTGCACGGTGCAGTTCTCGCAGATACCGCTTCATATAGTCAATTCTGCCCGGGTCGTGAACCTTGCCGTCCAGCTGTACCCAGTCATGGCTTGCCATACCGTTTTCGCTGATGAGAATCGGCTTACCGTAGCGTTCAAACAGGAACTTTGGCCCCCAGTATAATGCTTCCGGTGTAACCGGCCAGCCCATTTGGGTTCTCGGACAACCCATATAATCATTTTCTACATAGGCATTTGGATTTTCTTCTGCCTGACTGTAATAGATGTTGACACCGTAGAAGTCAACAGGCTGAGAAATCAATTCCATATCGCCTTCTTTGATGTTTGGCATATCAGACTTTAAAATGCTGTAAGCATCCTGCGGATAATCGCCCAGGAAAATCGGGTCTGCCCACCAAGCTGTTTCAAATGTAAACCGTTCCCGTGTAAAGGCAAAACTTTTCTGCCGTGCGATTTCAATGGCAAGCGGAGAGTTGTCCGTTGGTGTGGTGCAAGGAGTTGAGAATGCAAAACCAATCTTCGGAGTTTTCTTTGCACATTCCCGAATCATCTTTACGGTCTTGCCGTGTGCCAGCAGAACATTGTGGCACATCTGAGCCAAATCTCTAACCGGCAGCTTCTGGAACGGAGCAAATTTGCCGATTGCATAGCCGCAGCCGATGAATACTTGCGGTTCATTGATGGTCATCCAGTAGGTAACCCGATCAGACAGTGCATCCACTACAACTTTTGCGTAGTCAACGAACCAATCAGAAGATTCCGGATTCAGCCAGCCGCCTTTCTGGTGCAGGGCATACGGATAATCCCAGTGGAACAGGGTAACCATTGGAGTAATACCAGCTTCTAGCAGAGCATCGACCAAATCCGAATAGAACTGAATGCCCTTCTGGTTGACAGCACCCGTCCCATCCGGCAGAATACGAGTCCAGCTGATGGAAAACCGATAGTTTTTGATGCCCATTTTCTGCATCATCTTGACATCTTCCCGGAATCGGTGGTAATGGTCGCAGGCAACGTTTCCGTTTTCACCATGTGCAACGTGACCGCTTTCCTGACAATAAGCGTCCCAGATATTTTCGCCTTTTCCGTCTTCGAGATAAGCTCCCTCTATTTGATAGGATGCAGACGCTGCACCCCACAGAAAATCGTTTGAAAATTGCATTTGCAATCCCTCCTATCTTGATGTTATCTTTATTATATCGTTAAAATACAACAAAATCTCGTACGTTATCCGCAAAAAATTGCACTTTTTCTACTTCTTTTTTCGAGGTGTTTTTCATGAAAAAACAACAGCTTTTAGAAAATAAACAGCATGGAACACCAGCGTTTCCGTTTGAATGTTTCCGCACACAGACAGATACAACCGACTTTTTTATTCCATTGCATTGGCATAAAAAAACGGAGTTGATGCATGTCCATCATGGCACTTGTTTGTTGACCATTGGAAATGAAACCTATCCGGCAAAAGGCGGCGATTTATTTTGCATCAATGCGGAAGAACTGCACCGGATTACTTCGGAAGATGCAACATTAGAATATAGTACCTTTATTTTTCAGACGGATTTATTTTCCTTTGCAATTTCCGACCAAGCACAGTTGCTGTTGCAGCCGCTCATAGATGGACGTATGCAGTTTCCAACTTGTATCACGGATGCAGCGATAAAGGCGACCTTGCAACCCTTGTTGCACCGGATTTTACAGGCAGCTGAGGAAAAAGCAGTGGGGTATGAATTATTGGTCAAAGCAGGATTACTGCAATTGACCGCAGAACTGCTCTATCAAGGGTTGCTGTTGCCCACAGACCCCATTACGCTAGAGGCGAGCCGTAACCAACGGGAACGGATGAAAAAAATTCTGACGTATCTCAAACAGCACATGACAGAGCCGCTGACGCTTTCCAGCTTGGCAGATACGTTTCATATGTCAGAAAAATATTTTTCCCGTTACTTTCGGAATGCAACAGGGCAGACGTTTACCGCTTATCTGAATACGATTCGGATGAATCATGCTTGTCAACTGTTGTTGGAAACGGATGATACCGTGTTAGAAATTGCATTGGAATGCGGCTATGAAAATGTCAGCTATTTTATTCGTCTATTCGGGAATTTAATGCATTGTACGCCGTTGCAGTATCGGCTTTCCAAACAGCACCGATTGAAGCAGCAATTTTAAAGTTCAGCGGATATTTTTTGAAAAAGCGGATATGATACTACTGTTTTCTACTGTAGGCAACCACTGGCGAACAGCGAACACAGGCAGACAGCGAATCGATTCTGTCGAATCATTTTGAATTGGTTTCCCAAGTCGTTTATCTATGGAAGAGCATAGCAGATGTTTATTTCAACATTCACAGACCAAAAATAGAATGGCGATGATTCCTACAAAAATGAATCGCTGCACGGGAATTTGAATAGAAAAGAAAAAATCTCCGGAAAAGTGGTCTTTTCCTGTTGACAAAATCAGAAAATTGGTGTATACTTTTACTAACCTACAAAACAGATAGGAAAAAGGATAAAGGAGCCTTTGCATATGAAACAGTATCATTTTGAAACCTTACAAGTACATGCTGGTCAGGAACATCCAGATCCGACCACAGACGCAAGAGCCGTTCCGATTTATGCCACGACATCCTATGTCTTCAAGGATTCCGCACAGGCAGCCGGTCGGTTTGCCCTGACAGAACCAGGAAACATCTACACCCGTCTGATGAATCCGACCAATTCTGTATTTGAAGAACGGATGGCAAAGCTGGAAGGCGGCGTTGGTGCGTTGGCAACTGCCAGCGGTTCTGCTGCGATTACCTACGCTGTCCAGAACATTGCAACAGTTGGTGACCATATTGTATCTGCCAGCAACCTCTACGGCGGTACACACAATCTGTTTTCCAACACCTTGAAAGAACAGGGTCTGGAAACTACATTTGTAACCTCGAAAGATCCGGCAGATTTTGAAGCAGCCATTCAGGAAAATACCAAACTGATTTATGCAGAAACACTCGGCAACCCGAATTCAGATATTATTGATTTGGATGAACTGGCTGCTGTTGCTCACAAGCACGGCATTCCACTGATTGTGGACAGCACTTTTGCAACGCCATATCTGCTGCGTCCGCTGGAACATGGTGCAGACGTTGTTGTGCACTCTGCAACAAAGTTCATCGGCGGTCATGGTACGGTTATGGGTGGTATCATCATTGACGGCGGAAAGTTTGACTGGACACAGAACGACAAGTTCCCGGGTCTGAGCAAGCCGAATCCATCTTATCACGGCGTTGTATTTACAGAAGCATGCGGAAACGCTGCTTATATCATGAAGATTCGTACCACACTGATGCGAGATCAAGGTGCAGTACTCTCTCCGTTCAATTCCTTCTTGCTGCTGCAAGGTCTGGAAACCCTGTCTTTGCGGGTAGAACGGCACGTAGAAAATGCACTGAAAGTCGTCGACTTCCTAAAGAATCATCCGCAGGTAGAAAAGGTTTACCATCCGTCCCTGTCCACCGGCAAGGAAAAGGAACTGTATGACAAGTACTTCCCAAACGGTGCAGGTTCGATTTTCACATTTACCATTAAGGGCGATGCAGAAAAGGCAAAGAAGTTCACCGAAAGTCTGGAACTCTTTTCCCTGCTGGCAAATGTTGCCGATGTTAAGAGCTTGGTGATCCATCCGGCATCCACAACCCATTCTCAGCTGGACGAAGAAGAACTGCTGGCATGCGGCATTCATCCGAACACCATTCGGCTTTCTATCGGTACAGAACACATTGATGATATTCTGGCTGACCTGCAGCATGGTTTTGATGCTGTAAAGTAAATTGGATACAACCGCAATCCGAATATTGCAGTGTATGGAGGGTTTGTTCTGGCTGCGTTTGCAGGAGCGAACAAGCCCTCCTATTTTTTATCGGATGCAAACCCTGCATCCAAACAATCCAATCCAAGAGAGGAAGAACAACCATGATTTATGCAGACCACGCTGCAACCACAAAAATGAGTGCAGAAGCGATGGCAGCCATGGTAAAGGGCTGGGAAGTATACGGCAATCCGTCCAGCCTGCACACCATCGGACAAGAAGCTGCTGTTGTTTTGCAGAAAGCAAGAGAACAGATTGCAGTCTGTCTGGACGCTGACCCGAAAGAAATTTATTTTACTTCCGGCGGCAGCGAAGCAGACAATCAGGCACTTCGTTCCGCTGCAGCCATCGGCAAGCGGAAAGGCCACATGCACATTATCTCCACAGCGTTTGAACATCATGCAATTCTGCACACGCTGGAACAGCTGAAAGCAGAGGGCTTTTCTATCACGCTGCTGGATGTGCACGAAAATGGAATGATAACACCGGAGCAGGTGGAAGCTGCCATTCAGCCGGATACCTGTCTGGTTACTGTGATGTATGCCAACAATGAAATCGGTTCGATTCTGCCAATTGCAGAAATTGGAGCGGTTTGCAGAAAGCACCATGTTCTGTTCCATACCGATGCCGTGCAGGCAGTGGGACACATTCCGATTTCCGTTAAGAATGACAACATTGATATGCTATCCCTCTCCGCCCACAAATTCCATGGACCAAAGGGAATTGGCGTTTTGTATGCAAAGAAAGGTGTTCGCTTAACTTCTTTGATTGCTGGCGGAGCACAGGAACGGGGCAAGCGTGCCGGAACGGAAAATATTCCAGCAATTTTGGGCATGGCAGCTGCTTTGCAGGATGCTTGCGACCATATGGAAGAAAATACGCGTCATTGTCTGGAACTGCGGGAACGCTTGATTGCAGGGCTTTCCAAGATTCCACATTCCGTTCTGAACGGCGACCGGGAACATCGTCTGCCGAGCAACGTGCATTTTTGCTTTGAGGGAATCGAAGGGGAATCGTTGCTGCTGCTGCTAGACCAGAAGGGGATTTGTGCATCCTCTGGTTCTGCCTGCACCTCTGGTTCATTAGACCCTTCTCACGTTCTGCTGGCAATCGGCAGACCGCATGAAATTGCACATGGTTCGCTGCGGTTGTCGCTGGGCGAAGAAAATACCATGGCGGAAGTGGATTATATGTTGCAGGCAATTCCGGAAGTGGTTGCCTATCTGCGGCATATGTCTCCGGTTTGGAGAGATTTAGAGAGCGGAAAGAAGTCTTTCTTGCTGTAAGAAAAAGGAGAAACAACGATGGCTTTATATAGTGAAAAGGTAATGGATCATTTTCTGCACCCACGGAATGTTGGTGTTCTGGAAGATGCGGATGGCGTTGGAGAAGTTGGAAATGCAAAGTGCGGCGACATCATGAAAATCTATCTCAAGATTGACAATGATGTGATTTCGGACGTAAAGTTTGAAACATTTGGCTGTGGCAGTGCGATTGCTTCCAGTTCCATGGCAACGGAAATGATTAAGGGCAAGCCGGTTTCAGAAGCATTGCAGCTGACCAATAAGGCAGTTGCAGAGGCATTGGACGGATTGCCAGCACACAAATTGCACTGTTCTGTACTGGCAGAAGAAGCAATTAAGTCTGCACTGAAAGATTACTACGACAAGAACGGCATTGCTTACGATGCGGCTCAGTTCCCGAACTGTGAAGACTGTGCACATTGTGCAGAATAATTGCAGTTTGCTGTATTTCTAAAAAAGAGAAAACTCATCCAGCGACCTGTCGAATATGCAACAGGTTGCCGGATGAGTTTGTTTTGTCAACATGAGCAGCAACTAACATCTGGTAATTCTTTTCGATTTGATGAAATTTGTCGATGAGTTTCACCAAAATTTCACAGGATATTCTTGAAAATTCGCTCATGAAAAGCTTATACTAAAAGCAGTAAGAGTGAACAAAAGCGAATAAACAGGAAGGTAGATGAAGAGATGAAATCCATCGAAATAGAAGTTGTTGCCTTAGTGGAGCGAAACGGACGGCTGATTTTACAGTCTGCCGGCATGGAGCAGGAAAAGGGATACATTCAGCACGGAGCAGTCAGCTGTTACCTGCACTCTTTTTTCGTGGCATATATGAGTGTCTGGCTGGCAAAGCGGTTTCGGATTCGGGTACATTTGCGGAGTTTGGTGCGAGGAGCATTGCTGCACGATTATTTTCTATATGATTGGCACATCAAAGACCCCAACCGAAAAGCACATGGGTTCTCCCACGCAGCAGCAGCGTTACAAAATGCAGAGCGAGATTTTGCTTTAAATGCAGTGGAACGGGACATCATTGCTCGTCATATGTTTCCCTTGAACCTGACACCGCCACGGTATCGGGAAAGCATTTTGGTTTGTATCGCTGATAAAATCTGTGCCGTTTATGAAACTTTTTCGATTCCGATTCCAAAACACGTCTTGTTAGCGGAATAAAAACATAGAAACATAGAAACCGGCTTACAATAGGGGATTTTCTCCTATTGCAAGCCGGTTTTTTCTTATTTTGTGGTGTTCTTTTTCGAGTCTTTTTTGTAGTGCATTGCTTCGGAAATGGTAATAACGGGGATTTTAGTGCGTTTATGAACCTTTTCCAGAATATTTTTTTCGAAGCGAACATCGCCGATAAGAATACATTGTGTATCCGGATATTTATGAATATCTCGGCTGTGGATTGTTTTTGCATATTCACTGGATTTTTTCCCATTTTCCAGCAGGTAATCAACAGAAACGCCAGCATCTTTCAGCAGAACAGCGATGGTTTTCAATACCATGCTTTCGCCGTAGATGGCAAGGTGAGTGATGTGTTTGTCCTGAAAATATGCCTTGAATTGGTCAACTGTTTCCGGATGCAACACCATTTCATTTAGGATGTCAATATAAGCTTTCGAGTAAATCTCATATTGAATATCAGAAGCCAGTCTTTTTGCAGATGTTGGTTTTCCAGCTGGTTTTTTCGCTGCTGGCTTTTTTGCAGGAGCAGGCAGCATTAAACTTGGCTTTGCAGCGGGATTGATTGCCCGTTCTTTCATGTAGTTGCTGTAGCAAGTCAGAATTTTTTCGGATTCTTGTTTGTTTTTTGCAAAGGCAATTTGTTTGCCCATGTCCAACCAAAGCACCTTGTTGCACAGCCGTTTCATCTGAGCGACAGAGTGGCTGACAAATAAAGTGGTTGCACCGCTTTGAATGACTTCCATCATTTTCTGTTCGCTTTTTCTTCGGAAACCGCCATCTCCAACGGATAACACTTCATCCAGAATTAAGATTTCCGGATCAACCATACAGGCAATGGCAAATGCCAAACGGGAACGCATACCGCTGGAAAGCTGCTTGTACTTGTAAAACTGAAATTCTTTCAGCTCTGCAAATTCAATGATTTCATCAATGCGTTCCGTGATGAAATCCTTTTCATATCCCAGCAAAGCACCACGCATATAAATATTTTCGATGAGGTTCAAGTCGCCATCAAAACCCGTTCCCAACTCCAGCAGGGCACTGATATTTCCGTTGACTTGAATGCTTCCCTTGGCAGGTGGCAGAATGCCGCAGATTGCTTTTAAGATGGTAGATTTCCCAGCACCATTTGCACCAATGATACCTAGAAAATCACCTTTTTCCAGTGTGAAAGAAACATCTTCCACCGACCAGCGGCTTTCCACACGCCGTTCTCGCTTGACTTTTTGAATCGTCCATTCTTTTAGTCCGATATCTCGGAAATCGCCCAGCAGGTAGCGAATATAGACGTGAGATGCATCAATAATCGGTTCCATATTCGTTCCTCCTTATAGGTAATAGACAAATTTGTCTTTGTTGCAGCGGTAGATGAGAATGCCCAGTCCTAAGAACAGGATTGTATAGCCCAATAGAACCAGATGGTCAAACAGCGTTGGAATTTGCTGGTGAATGATGACCATACGGGAATAATAGATGAAGTCATAGATGGGATTGATGTGCAGGATTTTTTGTGCCGTTTCTGACATAGAAGTATCGTACCAAAATACAGCACAGCAAAAATAGAGCAGGCGGCAGAAGATGTTGTAGAAATACTGAATATCTTTAAAAAAGACATAAAGCGAAGCGAGAATCATGCTAACGCCGAGGTTAAAGAAAAACATTAGGATAATGGGATAGATGAGAAAGACGAGCTTCCAAGTGAACCCCATGTGGTCATAAATCATAAACGGAATCAATAGAATCAGCGTAATGAAAAAGTTAAACAGAGCAGATACATTTTTAGAGAGCGGAAAAATCCAAGTCGGAACTTTGATTTTTTGAATGATGCCAGCATTGCCTAAAAAAGATTGCATACCGGTTTGAGAGGCGTTGCTGTAATAGCTGTAAGTTAGAATACCCACCAGCATATAAATGGTATAATGGGGAGTATTTCTGCTGAACAAGTTCTTAAAAATCAGCATCAACACCAGAAATTCTGCCAGTGGATTGAGAATGCTCCAGATAAACCCCAGAGTTGTCTTTTTATATTTTTGCCGGAAATCTCGCTTGACCAGTTCCCGAAACAAAAACTGATGTTGTTTCAGTGTCTTTATCATAAATAAACTCCTTTTTTGTCAGGAAGATTGTTTGCAATTGGAATGGAAATCAGAAAATCATGGCGATTTCATAGGGGAATTGTGACAATCTGATTCCAATATGGAACAATACCGTCTTTTCCCATGCAATTCACAGGAAAAGACGGCGTTGTATCGTTTAGTTTTCTTTTGTCATATGGTAAACAGAGGAAGTGCCTTCCATCAGAAGTGCATCCATGTGATCGACCTCTGCCTTTGCAGTCGCATAATCTTTGTATTCGCCCAGAACAACAGAATCCGATGTGCTAACACCCAGCAGAATGCCAATGACGGAATACGTGCGTTCTGAAATCATTTTCACTGCCCGTACCGCAGCGACATGATAGAGGGCATCTTCATTTTGTGTACGAACCCACATATTTTAGCCCCTCTCTTATGCACCAAATTCATTCTGAACAGTTTCCAGTGCTGCTGCAATGACCTTGTCCATGTCATAATACTTATACTGACCCAGACGGCCACCGAAGATGACATTCGGAACGGTTTCTGCCAGCTTCTGATATTCCTGATACATCTGGTTGTTTCGTTCGTTGTTGACCGGATAATACGGTTCATCGCCCTTCTTCCATTCGGAAGAATATTCTCTGGAGATGACGGTTTTCGGCTGCTTGCCGAATTCAAAGTGCTTGTGTTCAATGATTCTGGTATACGGAACTTCCCGTTCGGTGTAGTTCACAACCGCATTGCCCTGATAGTTTTCGCAATCCAGTACTTCTGTCTCAAAGCGAACGCTGCGGTATTCCAGAACGCCCAGCTTGTAATCAAAGAAAGCATCAATCTGTCCGGTAAAGACGGTCTTATCTGCAACGTCCGGATGTTCCTTGATAAATTCGAAGTAGTCCGTATTGGTCAGGATGTCAGCACCTGCGAGCATCTTTTCCACAATCGGCGTATAACCGCCAATCGGAATGCCCTGATACCGGTCATTGAAATAGTTGTTGTCGTAAGTAAACCGCAGCGGCAGCCGCTTGATGATGAAAGACGGCAGGTCGGTGCAGCTTCTGCCCCACTGCTTTTCGGTATAGCCCTTAATCAGCTTTTCATAAACATCGGTGCCAACCAGAGAGAGAGCCTGTTCTTCCAGGTTCTTTGGTTCTGTGATGTTCAGAGCTGCAATCTGCTGTGCAATGTGTTCCTTTGCTTCCTGCGGTGTCCGAATGTTCCACATCTTGCTAAAGGTGTTCATATTGAACGGCAGGTTGTACAGTTCGTCCTTATAGATGGCAATCGGAGAGTTGATGTAGTTGTTGAACTCTGCGAACTGGTTGATGTAGTTCCAAACTTCCTGATTGGAGGTATGGAAGATATGTGCACCATACTTGTGTACATGGATGTCCTCGATGGTTTCGCAGTAGATATTTCCAGCGATGTGGTCTCTCCGTTCAATCACCAAGCAGGTCTTTCCCCGCTTCATGGCTTCATGAGCGAACACTGCACCGAACAAGCCAGCACCAACAATCAAATAATCGTATTTTTTCATGAAAAAATCCTCCTGTTACGTTGTTTTTATCGATGACAATCAATGCTCTTGACGTGTGTATCAAAGCAAACACTGTCACAGACGCATTTCTTTGTCTTATCGTATACTGTAATATTAATACCACGACGGCTGACAGACCTGCCAATACCATTGAAAGAAATCGCAGTTGCATTGCCGACTTTAAGCGGTTTACTGGTGGCAACAACGGCAACACCATCTTTGGTTGTAGCCTTTACTGTGATGACTTTCTGATAAGCAGAATCTTCCGCCAGCAGATTTCCGCCGTCAATGATGGCAGCGTAGCCGTACCAATGCTTTTTTGTCAAGTTGACAGTAACACCAATCCGCTGCATATCGGCATATAATGCATCTGTAAAGCAGAGTCCCGGCGTATCCTTGACCGCAATGGCAATGACATAATTTTCAATGTTGGCTTGTAATGCCTTGAAGTACTTCGAAAAATCGGAAATCGCTGTCAGAGAGAATCCGGCAAATTCCACCAAATGTGCAATTTTGCGGTTTGCAGTGGCATTTGCATTCATCAGCTTTGTAACTCGTTCAGATAATATGTCAATCCGTCTTGTCAGCAAGTCATAAGTAGACAGCGGCTTTTTGGTTGGATCTGCCAGAGCATCCCGCAGCCAAGTCAGACAGCGGCTGCGTTCCCGATTCAGAATTTCATAAACAGCATCGTAGTCAACTGGTGTGGTCAGCAGTGCTTCTTTCTTTTTCAGTTCACCCAAGTTGGAAATCAAGCGGTCTTTCAAGCCGAGCAGTCCCAGAATGGATTCAAATCGGCTTTTACCTCGCTTTTCGTTGACGATAGCAACAAAGTTTTTCTTCATCAGAATCGCAAAGCAAATGCCGTGGAACGAGTCTGCAATAAAGAAATCAGAATGAATGATGTTGGCAAGTCGGTCTTCGATGAGTCCGCCGAACTGTACCGGCAAATCAAAGTCATTCAAATCTTTTTGTTGATATGCCATTTCGGTATAAACCGTGGTGCTCAGCTTCTTTTTCTTCGCAGCATAGCGGAGAATGTCTGCTTTTTCCTTTGTTGGGTCGAGAATGTATGCACCAAGGTAATTTTCTTCGATGGGCTGTTTCGACTGCTTTGCCAGTTCTCGATAATACTCAGGCTTGCAGAGGAAAACAGGGTCTAATACCCACTGAGCTTCTACGCCAAATTCTTTTTCGCAAATATCGACACCGCTCTGTTCCCGAACAGAAAAGGCATCGAACCGCTTCATAAAATGTGCCATTTCTGCACGGGTTTCTTCCGGACTCCAGATATAATCATGACCGAACGAAGCTGCATAGGCGATTTTCTTTTTGTTATCCTGAACCCAGTCCAATGTGCACCATCTACCGAAGTTGTTATACAAACCATCGTTGAACAGCTGGTCAGAGCCAACCACAAACATCTTGCAGAACTGATTCAGTTCTTTCATTGCTTGCTTATTCGGATAAATTTTTGCGGTATCAAAGGCAGGGTAGGGAGAAGTTCCATAAATTTTTGTCAGTGCCGGCTTATGGGCACAGTTTCCGGGGCGTTCGATCATCAGAACGGAATAACCCAGATCGCATAATACTTTATATAGAGCAAAATAGGTCAGAGCACCCCCGAAGTTGCCAACGGTATGAATGCCAACCAACCCAATATCATGTTGATTATCCATTACCATTTTTACAATTTCCTCCATAGATTTGGTACGCAGTAATGGGAAGAAAACCGATCTTCCCGGATGTGGTGGATAAGTTGCCTTTAGTCGGTTTGGAACGGTTGCAAAATCGATATGCATTTGTTTAGAATCGGTTTGTGGCTGAAACCAAGTAAACAGCTGTCTGCCCTTTTCGTTGTTGAGAAAGACCATCGAAGTGCCCTTGCCATCGGTCTGGCTGGGGTCGATTTTTTGAATGCCCCAGAAATCGCCCATCGTCAAATCGCCCGTACGAGGGAACGTGCAGAATTTACAGTTATGGCAGCAGGGACGCAGTGCAATGTTGTGTTGGAAAATGCGTTCATAGGGATCATTTCGGCGGTTTGCACCGTGGTAAGAAGTCCCATCGGAAAAATCCACATCAATATAAGTGGCAATCCAGCCGTGCGATTTATCCCGAAACCGAACATCGACCGCTTGTTTTCCAGGGAACATTTCTTCTAAATACCGCTGTAAAATTGCTTGTGATGGAACGCCATGACAGAGCAGGTCGATCGTATAGAGCGAATCGCTGTATTTCTTGCCGGCGATGTTTTTCATGGCAGCTACCTGACAGGGACATCCGGTGAATAAAACGAGTTTTCCTTTTTTTAAGTAGTTCAGTGCATCCTGATAAACCAGTTCCGGATCACTCTGCACATATTTTGAACCCCGCATGGGAGCAAGCTGCTTTTCATTTTTGGCGATGGAGAGCGAAAGATGCAGGTTTTTGTCAAACGCTGCTCCAACGACAACGCCTTTCCGTGCAAAGACTTCCTCGGAAGCCAGAGAGAAAACACCACCAGAGGAGCTATTTGCTCGAATGTCGTCTGCACCTCGAACCGCATACAAATCCGGTTTAGCGATGTTGCTGCTCTCCCAGTGCAGAACTGGACAGATTTGCTCACATTTCTTGCAGCCAATACATTGAGCTGCCTGCACAACCGGATGCTGAAAGCCCTCGGCATCCGGTGCAAAAAAGATGGCATCTTTTGGGCAGGCATTGGTACAGCCACCGCAGCCGGTACAGGTTTTTCCCGGCAGTTGCGGCAGAGATGTTGTTGCAATCATGGTTTAAGCCTCCACGGTTGCCGGTTCTTTTTCCGGCAGTTCCAAATACTGTTCCCAGAAGGAAAGCTGCATCAGTTTCTTTCCGTTTTCTGCATAGTCCCGAACAGCCGCATCATACAGCTTATCCAACTGATGATACAATGCCTTTAAGCGGCGGAAACACTGCTTTGCAGCTTCCGGATCTCGCTCGGTCACAAAGCCTTTTCGGCTGGTATAGTCATAGTTGAGAATGGTCTGTGTCCGATAGACAGCACTTTGCTGGACACCATCTGTCGGAACGATGTTAAATTGCCGCTTGACTGGCAGCCGCAGTCCGTTCATGGTCAACTTGTTGATGATTCGCTGATAGAATTTTGTTGCCGGAACGGCTTTGCAGGCAGCTTCATAAATCGGGAAAGAGAACTGAACATTTTCTTTCAGGTCTTCGGTGTACTGCAATTTATAGCCCAGCTGCATAATTTCCTTGTGCAGGGCTTCGCCATCCTGTTCCATCAGCCAGTTGACCCCACGCAGGAAGTCTTCCACGCCCTGCATGAGCAGATTTGCATTTTTATAGCGATAGAGCCGCATTTCGTTATAGACTTGTTGTTGCAAGAGGTGGCGGAATGCTTTTTTCGACAGGCTCATGTCGTGCAGAGCATTGTCAATCAAGCGGTTTCTGAGAATATAATAGTACAGGAACGAAGAATACTTGTTTTCAAATGGCTCGTGCCATACACAAATTCCGTTCATCAGAACCAGATTTTTCATATTCCGCAAGCCATATTCCACATCATCGCCACGGATGAAAATCGGCATCGGCAAATTCTGATCGGTTACAACCTCGGATGGGAAAACGCAGTACCACCAAGCATTGAACTGTGTTTTTTCTTCCAGTTCGTTGTACAGGCAAGCATCCAGTTCCCGCAGATCCAAACCATGCTTCAGGGAAATCAGCTCACCGCCGTTCCAGACTGCACCGGCTTCCGTCTGAATGCACTGGGTATCCAGTCGCAGCATCGCACCGCCGATGAACAAATCCTGATACTGAGCCTTGCGGCAGGAGAGGAATGTACAGGTGCGGAATAGCGATTCCGGTTCAATTGTGATATCGTCATCCATGACCAGAATATGTGTGATGTGACGCTGCTGCTTCACCCGGTTGATTTCAATCATGCCACGGGTAAATCCGCCAGCACCGCCGACATTTTTATTTTGTACAATGTGGATATTTTCACTGCTCAATGCTGGAATATCCAAGGTGTGGGCATTGTCGGAAACGAACACTTCCAGTTTATTCTGCAAGAATGAATCGGGGTTTTCCAGAAACCGTTCATTCAGCAGCTTTAGATTTTTTTCAATAAACCGTTCCCGTTTATATGTGCAAATGTCAATGGCAATTTTCACCGGCTGAATGTCTTTTTCTGCAATGTCGCCGGAATAAAAACCGCCGTAGAAACCGGACTGTTCAGAAATGCCAGTGATGCTGAAGCAATAGATACCGTTGGTAGAAACGCTGTGGAATGGAAATGTAAATTCCTTGATTTCGCCGTAATTGGCTTTGCAGATATATTCACCAAGGAAATCGGTTAAGATTTTTTCGCCTTTCTTTTCTTTCCGCATCAATGTCAAACGAACATGTCCTTCAATTCGGATGGTCAGAAATACGGTTTTTACATTCGTATATTTTGCCCATTTTTCAATGGTAAAGCCGTTAAAATACGTATCAAAAAAGAGAATACCATCTTTCTGAATTTCAACGCCATCGCTTGACCAGTTGTAAAAGACTTTGTCTCCTCTCCGAAAATACATCAGTTCTTCGGTACAGGTATCGGTAGAAGGGAATAAGATGTTTTGTAACTTCATAAAAATCCTCCGCTAGTATTCCAACTCGTTTTTTGCAGGAATACAGAAAAAAATCCGAAGCATTGTTTTATCATCATTTGCGAACAAATACACATTTTTTTAAAAACAATGTCGACTCGGTCGTGCATATTGGGTGCAAAACAATTTCATTTTCTTGTGACCCCATCCTATTATAGCGAAAAATAGGCATTCTGTCAATCGAATTTCTAAAATATCTTTTTTCATTCCGGAAGAGAGCAGGCATGCTTTTTTAAAAAAATGAGAAAAAAGCAGGAGAAAGGCAAGAAATCCATCAATGGTTCACTTATATTCCGCTTTTTTCCATTCTTTTTCTTTCTTTTTTAAAACATGTAAAAATTCTCATGAAAAAAGGCTTGCAATTTGGCGGTTCGTATGATATAATAAATTTGTTTACATTTGTACTTGTTTTTTGGCGGAAAAGCAGGCGGTGCGAATGAGAATTTCGTGCGGCTGAATTTTTTTGCAAAAAACAAAATTTATTTTAGGAACGTACATATTTTTGTACGACAAGGAGAAAAGGATCATTATGAAAAAGAACAGCATGGCGTATGATACGGCAGTTTATAGTCTATGGTTCGGTTTGAATTATGGCAGCATTCTGACCGCCTGTGCATTGTACAAAACGCTGGAACAGTACGGAAAACATCCGGCATTGCTGCAAAAGCAGCCAGCTCTCTGGGGAGAACATTATGCGGAAAAGGATAACATTGCCGGACGCTTCGCTTACCAGAACTGCGATGTTCTGGAGGTTTTTGACAGCGAAGAAGACGCACGAATTTTAAGAGAGGATGTACAGAATCACGTTGTTGGATCGGATGTTGTTTGGAACTATGAGGTAGTAGGCAAGCAGTCCGGTCTGTATTATTTTTTGGAAAATGTCCCGGCAGAAAAGCGGAAAATTGCTTATGCATCCTGCTTTGGCGGCGCATTTAACGAAGAAGGTGAAATCAGAAATGATTGCGGCAGATTGCTGCATCAGTTCCAGGGAATTGCCGTCAAGGAATACGAGGAAGCAGAAGTTTTGCAGAACTTGTTTCATATTCGACCGGAAATGGTACTGGATCCGGTATTTTTGTGTGACAAGCAATTTTATATGGATTGTGCGGAACATTCTGCTGCAAAGGCTGTGGAAACAGAAAACAGCTTCATTTTTTCCTATATTGAATGCTGCGATGACCGGAAGCGGCAGTTCCTGTTGAAAGGCAATGATATTCTGCTGGTCAATCATTACAGTCCGCTGCGGAATTTCATTGACATCAATCGGTTTCCAGAGTCCAAAGCTCTGCTGAAACTTGATCCAGCTTACCACATTCGGGTGGAAGACTGGCTGTATTATTTGATTCACAGTGAATTTGTCATCACCGATAATTATTATGGTATGTGCTTTGCATTGATTTTTGAAAAGCCGTTTGTAGTGTTGGCAAACATGGATCTGCCGGATTTGTACCGGTATCGTGCGATTTTGCAGCCGCTGGGCTTGGAAGAACGATTGGTCATCTTACAGGAAGACTTGAAGAAAAAAGAATATCTGTTCCGGAAGCCGATTCGGTATGACCGGGTGAACCGTGTATTACAGAAAATGAAGCAGGATTCGGAAGTATGGCTGAAGCAGCAGCTCGGCATTGTATTGCCGGATGCTCCTGCAACGACATCGAATTCGCAGGAACAAGCAGTTGGAAAGTAAGGGGAACAAGAATCTATGAGAAACGTAAAGTTTAAAATTCAAAATCTGATTTTTCGGTATAATTTGCAGCTGGAAGAACACTGGTGGATGATGTATCGTGGTGCAAGAATGCAATATGACCCGCTGACCTCTTCTCAGTATTTGAATCCGGGCGATTTTGTAGAATTTTTCACCTATTTCAATTCCTTCTCCCTCGGAAAGTGGAAGAAGTATACCAATGTGGGTGACATTTATCTGCATTTGCGTTGCAAGGGACATTTCAAGCTGCAAATGTTCGGACACTATCGGGAAGGCAGAGATATCAAGAAAGAAATGTACGAGCCAGTGATTTATGATTTGAAAGAACTGACCGACATTGAAATGATGGTGCCGAAGGACAGTAAGGGACAGGTCATCGGGTTTCAGATTGAAGTATTGCCGATGACACCGAAAGAACGAAAAAAGACGGAAATTGCGGAGAAAAAGGGCGTAAAAGCACCAGATTTCCGCTTCCAAGTAGAATGCGGCAGCTGGGAAACCGTCATTCCGGAAGAAAAAATCAATGACGTTCGGATTTCCATTGCAACCACAACCTTTAAGAAAGAAGATTATATTACTCGGAACATTGGCATTCTGGAACGGGAACTGTTCTACAGTGATGAACCGGCAAAGAATCATATTCGTCTGCGGATTATCGACAACGGCAGAACATTAGATCCAGATGAATTCAACAGCGAATACATTCACGTTTACCCGAATGAAAATGTTGGCGGAGCAGGCGGCTTTACAAGAGGCATTCTGGAATCCATCAGTGCAGAAGATTTCAAGGCAACCCATGTTCTGCTGATGGACGATGATGTTATGGTTCTGCCGGAAAGCTTCATTCGTACCTATTCGTTGTTGGCACTGGTAAAGCCGCAATATAGTGAACGCTATGTCAGCGGTGCAATGCTCTACTTTGAACAGATGAACTTGCAGCACGAAGATGTCGGCTATGTACACGATGACGGTTCTTATGGCCCGAATAAGCGGATTATGGAAATGCACCGCTGGGATTGCGTCTTTGAAAATGATGAAGACGTCGATTTCCATGAAGATTCCTATGCTGGATGGTGGTACTGCTGCATTCCAGTGAAGAAGATTGACCGCAGCCATTTGCCTGTGCCGCTGTTCATTCGTGGCGATGATGTAGAATTTTCCGTTGCCAACCATGCGGAATTTTTGACCTTGAACGGTATCTGTATCTGGCACAAGGGCTTTGCAAACAAGTTCAATGCCAATCTGGAACTGTACATGGTACACCGGAACAGCTTGATTATTCAGGCAATGAGTGGCATTTGCAAGGACATTGACTTTATCAAGCGAATTCAGGGCTTCTTTGAAACAGAAATTCGCCGTCTGGCTTATAACAACTGTGATTTGCTGTTGGATGCAGTAGAGGAATTCTGTGCAGGGCCGGACTTCATGAAAACCCCGCAGGGCGAACAGATCATGAAATCTCATGCCGCAAAGAATGAAAAAATGCGTCCGGCTGCGATGGTATATTCTAAGCCGATTGACTTTGATCGTGTTTATCGAAAGGAAGAAAAGCAGCTGACACCGACACAGAAATGGTGGTATCAGGTAACTGATAATGGGCAGAAATTGCCGGATTGGTTCTTGAAGAAGGATAAAACTGCAATCATTGCTTATGACTGGTTTGATGACCCGGCCAAAGAATATTTTGCAGAACAGGTTCTGGCAGTCAGCCCGTTTGACCATACTGCCTACCTGAGAAAGCGGGATAAGCAACGGTATCAGCAGCTGAAACATCGATATCAGAGAGTGATGCGGTATTATAAGCAGAACCGGAAACAAATTGAACAGATGTATCAGCAGGCAGCTGGCACATTACAGTCCGAATCGTTCTGGAGAGAATATCTGCATATGCCGGAGGCAAAAAAATAAATAGATTGGAGGATACAGCATTGTCGAAGAAATACGATGTCGGAATTTTAGGCGTATGGAGCGGCTGCAACTATGGAAGTATTGCGACTTACTATGCGTTGCACCAAGTCATTGCCTCTATGGGAAAGTCGATTCTGATGATTGACAAGCCAATTTTATCAGAAAATGATGTAGAACGAAAAGAAACACATGCAAGAAGATTCGGAAGAGAACATTATCATATCAGCAAGCAGTATCGCTTGGAAGATTTGAAGGAACTGAATGAACTCTGTGACGGGTTTGTCATTGGCTCTGATCAGGTTTGGAACTATGGAATCAGTCGGAACTTTGGAAAGATGTTCTATCTGGATTTTGCGGAAGAACAGAAGAAAAAAATTGCCTATGCCGTTTCCTTTGGTCACGGCGTAGACTTTGCACCAGCAGAAGAACGGGTGAAAATTGCCGATTACATGAGCCGATTCGATGGCATTTCTGTTCGGGAAGCAGATGGTGTGCGACTTTGCCGGGATGATTATGGTATCTTGGCAAAGCAGGTTTTAGACCCAGTATTTGTAGCTGACCCTTCTATTTATCAGGGACTGATTGAAAAATCTTCTCATCGGGAAGAAGAACCATTTCTGGCATCCTATATCTTAGACCCAACGCCAGAGAAACGGGAAGCGTTGCTGCATCTTTCAAAGGAACTTGGCGGCATTAAAATCATCAATATGCTGGATGGATTGCCGTGGCTCTTTGAAAAGAATCGCAAGCTGATGAATTTGCCGAATTGCGTTGAAAATTTGCAGGTGGAAGATTGGCTGTATTATCTGAGCCATGCAAAATTTGTTGTAACAGATTCCTGTCATGGTGCAAGTTTCGCATTGATTTTCAAGAGAAATTTCATTGCTATCACCAACAAGAAACGTGGATATTCTCGGTTCAAGTCGCTGGCAGAACTGATGCATTTTGAATCGCATTTGGTGACAGATGTCAATCAGATTTTAACAGACAAAAAGTTGTTAGAGCCGATTGATTATGCAGCAGTAGAAGCAACCATGCTTTCTGAGCGAAGCCGCTGTTATACATGGTTACAGGGAATCTTGAATCAGCCGAAAAAATCGTTGGAAACCTTGAAGGCAGAAAATATCATCGGGAATCCCAATTCGGATTCTCCGCATGCAATTCCGGCGCTGAATCGAAAACCCATTCAGAAAAAGAGCATCTCGGCAGAAGCAATTACATCAAATTTACCAGTCATAGAGTGTGCAGGCTGTGGGGCATGTGTCAGCACGTGTCCAGTAAAGGCTTTGGAACTGAAACCGGATGAACATGGTCTTTATCGTGCAGTATTGAATGAAAAAACCTGCATCAACTGCGGAAAATGTTTGAAGGTTTGTCCATCTTATCGGCTGCCGTCCAATGCGAACACGACCACACCGAATTGTTATGCGGTGATTGCATCAGATGCCGAGTTGCTGAAAAAAAGCTCCAGCGGTGGGGTATTCTCCCTGTTGGCGAAGAAAGCATTTGAACAGCAGGGTGCTGTTGGCGGTGCTGCTTGGAAAGAGGATCTCTCTGTAGAGCATATTTTGATTGATCAGGAATCCGATATGCCGAAGCTGCGGAAATCCAAGTACCTGCAAAGTTATCTGGGCAATATCGATGCACAGGTGAAAAAGCGGTTGCAGCAGGGACAGTTTGTATTATTCTCTGGCTGTCCATGTCAGATTGCCGGATTACGGGCATATCTCGGAAAAGATTATGAAAACCTGATTACCATTGATTTGCTCTGCGGAAACTCCCCATCTGCTGGATTTTTCCAGAAGTATCTACAGGATGCTTTTGGAGATCAGGTAGCAAGTTATGAATTTCGGAACAAGGCACAAGGTTGGAATTCCGATTGTGTAAGCATTCAGTTAAAATCCGGCGAGCAGATTATTCGTCGTGGAAAAGCAGAAGATGCTTATCAAAGTGTTTATCATAATCATACAATGTGTCCGCCGCATTGTCAGAACTGTAAGTATCAGCAGTTGCCACGGTTTGGCGATATTACCATCGGGGACTTCTGGGGCATTTCTAAGAGAATGCCGGAATTTGATTATACAAAGGGTGTTTCTGTTGTCATTTGTAACAATGAAAAGGGACAGGCATTCTTTGACCAGATTTCCGAACAGGAATTTTCGCTGAAAAAACAAGTTCCGCTGAAGTGGATTGGCGGAAATGGATATGCATTGGAAGGAAAGCATAATTATGCTTCTCCGTATCGGGATGCATTCTTTGATAAAGTTCGTACAGAGCCATTCGCCAAAGCAGTGAAACTGGCGTTTGACCAGCAGAATCTTGGGGCTGTTCCGTCTGAATTTTTGAATCCGCTGCAATTCCATTCGCAGCAGATAGGATTCCAGTATGACCTTTATACATGGGAACAGCATTTGATTCAGGGAAGATTGGTTTTGATTCCGAAAGAACAGCAGCCAAAGCCAGGAAATTACGCAAGTATGCCGCTTGCAATGCATCTGCAAGGCGGAAAGCAATATCATTTGTTTATGCGGTTCAAGATTCAGACAGAATCGCAGTGGCTGAATCTGCACATCAAGGAGGCAGGTTCTAAGCGTCTGCAAGTGATTTATCGTCATAGAGTTCAGCCGACTGATGCAAAGGAATGGGTGACCATTTCCAAGGATTTTGTACCAAATAGTGATATTTATTCAGAATTCATGGTTGGTGCAATGCAGATTGCAGGCGAGGGCAGATTCCTTGCAATTGACTATCTCTATATTACAGAGGCTAAGCCGTAACCATCACAACAGAATCCAAAAACAGCCAGCCCCTTGCGGAAAATGCAGGGGCTGGCTGTTTTGTTTTTATTAGTAATTAGTGATAATTAATTTGAACTGATTTAATATATCTTCTTTTTCTTCCGGGTCAGAAATAAATTCAACTTGATTCATATAATCGTATAATTCTTGTTCGGTTACTTCTTTTCCATTGATATTGATTTTAAATGCATTTGAATGAGAGCCGGATGGTGAATCTGATGACACACATATGTTCCAATTTGATTGATTATAGGATGGGTATATGTCTTCTAAAACAGCATACGCATACATAGCAGCTGGTCGAGTCCAATAATTTATAAGGTATGCTTTATCAATATTATGATCATAAACAAGCATAGTTTTCCAAAAATTCATATTATCAATTGTAGCTCCATAAGAATCATGAAATACACTATTATCATAAACTTGAAACATACGATCCATAGCCACTTGATTATGACCAACCGTGTTAATATGATTATATTGACCAATGGTTTCTTTTTTCCCGTCATTATCAATATCTAAATAAAAAGTAGCTTCTAATGTTCCTTCTTTTAATGGAAAAGGATTGGAATCTGTTGCAACGTTCGTATTACCAAAGCTGGAATCTCTTCTGATATTAGCCGGAAGCAAAACGGTATCAATGATACCAGCAGCGTGTTCTGCATAGAGAGAAAGCGTTTTGACAGCATCCTCAACGGAAATCATGCCATCTTGATTGAAATCGGCAGCCTGCTTTTGCAATTCTGTGAAACTTGGCGATTGTCCAGCAGCGGTTGCAGCATAATAAGAAAGAATGCTGACAGCATCAGATACTGTGACATCTGCATCTCCATCGACATCGCCATGCCCATAAGCCGCTTCATCCAGAAAATGCACGTTGTTCATGTAGGTTTTATATGCTTGCAATTTATCTAAACCGTCCGTATTAACATCATAGTTAATTATCAGTTCGCTTTGATTGTCGGAATAAAGTCGATATAACATTTCATTTCCCAATATTGTATAAACATATCCGAGAAAGGTTTCATTTGTATTATTATCTTGAATGATATGAAATTTATAATTCATATGCTCATTTGAAATTCTTTTATATAGAGTATATGATTCTGAATCAGTGTCAAATACAGAATAAACATCCGATATTGTATATGAACTTTTTGGACCAACATAGTAGTAACCAATTGCTTCTTTTTCGCCATCGCCGTCAATGTCGATGTGAAATTCTTTTTGAAATGTTCCCGTATATTCTTCCACTTGAATGGTTTCTGGAAACAGAACCTCTTGAGCAGATGCGGAACAGGGCTGAACAGCTGCCAGCAAAGCAACCGCCGCAACCCCCAGTCCCAGTTGCAAGATTCTTTTTTTCGCTGTCATGGTTAAATCCTCTGAGCCAGCTTTTCGGAATATTCGCTCCGGAATGCTCCGAACCGGTCTTCATCCAATGCTTCCCGAATTTTTTCCAGCAGGGTGTTATAGAAATACAGGTTGTGTGTAACGGCGAGCCGTCCGGCAAGCTGTTCCTTTGCCTTGAACAGATGGCGAATATACGCTCTGGAGAAGTTCTTGCAGACAGGGCAGTCACACTTCGGGTCTAACGGCTGCGGGTCGGTTTCATAGCAGGCGTTTGTGATGTGCAGAATGCCGTCCCAAGTGAACACCGTGCCATGCCGTGCATTTCGGCTCGGCATAACGCAGTCAAACATATCGACCCCTCTTGCAACCGCTTCAATAATGTTGGACGGTGTTCCAACGCCCATCAGATAACGTGGCTTGTCCTTCGGCATGAACGGTTCAACTTCTTCGATGATATGATACATCACATCCGTTGGTTCGCCAACTGCCAGACCGCCGATGGCATAGCCATCTAAGCCCATCGTAGCAATTTCTTTCATGTGTGCCGTTCGTAAGCCGTCAAATGTGCCGCCCTGATTGATGCCAAACAGAAGCTGATGCTGGTTGATGGTGTTCGGGTCAGCGTTCAGCTGTGCCATTTTTTTCTGGCAGCGTTCCAGCCAGCGAACCGTACGGGCACAGGATGCCTTGACATAGTCGAACGGAGATGGATTTTCTACGCATTCATCGAATGCCATGGCAATGGTAGAAGCCAGATTGGATTGAATCTGCATACTTTCTTCCGGCCCCATGAAAATCCGTTTCCCGTCAATATGGGATTGGAAATAAACGCCCTCTTCCTTGATTTTCCGCAGCTTTGCGAGCGAGAACACCTGAAATCCGCCGCTGTCTGTGAGAATCGGCTTGTTCCAGTGCATAAACTTGTGCAGACCGCCCATCTGCCGGATGACAGTATCACCCGGGCGAAGATGCAAGTGGTAGGTGTTGCAGAGTTCGACCTGACATTTTAAATTTGCCAAGTCAATGGAAGAAATACCGCCTTTAATGGCAGCAGCTGTTCCAACATTCATGAAAAATGGGGTTTGAATCGTGCCGTGTACGGTTTCAAAAACGCCCCGTCTGGCAGCTCCTTCTGTTTTGATACAGGTATACATAATAACTCCTTTTCGATTGAAATTTAAGATTCAGAACCGGATACACCGGTTGTATTTGTGGTATAAGCTGTGGAAAAAGTCTGTTTCAGTTTGCGGATGTCCTGCATGATGTGATCCAAGGCACATAGAATTTGTTCCAGTTGCAAGGCTTCCTGTGCATCAATTTTTCCATCCTGCATAATGGTGACCAATTGCTGAGAGATGTCGTGCATGGACTGCGAAGAACCTAAGAATTGCAATACCAGCCGATCCATGGTTTCGGTAATTGGGGTATCGTGCAGCGGTGCTTTCAGCAAGGCATCCAAGGAAACATGAAAATAGTCGCTGATGGAAATGAGTTTTTCGATTTCTGGAAAAGAAATCCCCGATTCCCATTTGGAAACGGACTGACGGCTGACGTGCAATTCATCTGCAAGATCCTCTTGTGAGAGATTGGCTTGCGTTCGCAGCAGCCGCAGTTTGTCCGAGAAAAACATGGTAATAAACCCTCCTGTAAAATTGGAACGAAAATATACAATCATTTTATTATAGCACAAAAACGGTGAAATTGTCAATTTTTTTGCAAAGAAAAAACCGCTGCACCGCAAAAGCAGTACAACGGTTTTGGAATCAGCTCTCAGATAACACCGACAGCTGCAAAAATCAAGACTAAAATACCAAGAACAATTCGATACCAGCCGAAAACGGTGAAGTCATGCTTGCGGATGTAATCCATCAGGAATCGAATGATAAAGATGGAAACCACGAACGCACTGACCATGCCGACCAGCAGAACGGCAAATTCCATGCCGGTGAAGTGGAAGCCAAACTTGACCAGCTTTAACAGGCTTGCACCAGCCATGACCGGAACGGCTAAGTAGAACGTAAATTCTGCCGCAGCGGTACGGGAAACGCCCAGCAGCAACGCTCCGACAATGGTTGCACCGGAACGGGAAGTCCCTGGGAATACGGCTGCAATCAGCTGAAATACACCAATCAGCAACACGGTTTTGTAATCCAGTCCGCCGATGGAATGAATACGGGGTTGTTTGGTCTTCTGCCAGCGTTCAATCACAATAAACGCAACACCAAACAAAATCAGCATAATGGCAACTGTAATCGGATTATAGAAGAGTGCATGAAAGACATCATCAAACAGCAACCCAACTACCGCAGCCGGTACGCAGGCAACCAATACCTTGCACCACATCTGCAAAATATTTTTCTGCACACACGCCCCGAATCCAGTTTTCGTCAGGGGGTTGGGGTTGGTTTCTTTCTTGTGAAACGGCCAGAGATTTTTCCAGTAGATCACAACGACCGCAAGAATTGCACCCAGCTGAATGACCACATCGAACATTTCTTTAAATGCATCGCTGGCATCCAGTTTCAGGAAGGCATCCACCAAAATCAGGTGTCCGGTGCTGCTGATGGGCAGCCATTCGGTCACACCCTCGACAATGCCTAAGAAGAGTGCTTTTAAAAGTTCCCAAAACATCAGTAAAAAACTTCCTTTCCTTATTGTTTTTTTATTATAGCACAGATATGCAGCAACGTCAATTTGTTTGCCTGATTTTTTATAGAAATTTATAGATTATGAGCAGAAATTTGGAGGTAACAGGAAAATTAGGATACTTTTTTCCGAATTGCTTTACAAATATCGTGAAAAATGCTATACTAAGACCAATACAGACATGAAAGGAGCAGGCTTCTATGCAATCGACTACACAAGCATCTGCATTTGAACAACTTCAGCTGAAATATTTACAGCGGCTTGCGGAACAATATCCAACCATCGACAAAGCAGCGGTGGAAATCATCAATTTGCAAGCCATTTTAAACCTACCGAAAGGAACAGAACATTTTATCACCGATATTCACGGCGAATATGAGGCATTTTCTCACGTGCTGAAAAATGGTTCTGGTTCAGTCAAGAAAAAAATTGACGAAGTATTCGGACATACCTTGACACACGCTGACAAAAAATCACTGGCAACGCTGATTTATTATCCGCAAGAAAAAATGGATATTGTCAAAAAGACAGAACGGCATATGCGGGATTGGTACAAAATCGTTCTTTATCGACTGATTACGCTCTGTAAAACGCTGTCCTCAAAATATACCCGTGCAAAAGTACGGGCAGCCATGCCGCAGGACTATGCCTTTGTAATGGAAGAGCTGATTACCGAAAAGCCGGAAATCCTGGACAAAGAGGCATATTATGAAACGATTATTGATACCATTATCCAGACTGACCGGGCAGAATCGTTCATTGTTGCCATGTCCGAACTGATTCAGCGGTTGGCAGTGGAGCACCTGCATATTTTAGGGGATATCTATGACCGTGGCCCTGCTCCGCATAAGATTATGGATAAGCTGCTGCAATATCACTCTTTGGATATTCAGTGGGGCAATCATGATATTGTATGGATGGGAGCAGCAGCCGGACAGCTTGCCTGTATCGCAACGGTTATCCGCAACTCTGCTCGATATTGCAACTTGGACATTTTAGAAGATGGATATGGCATCAACTTGTTGCCGCTGGCAACATTTGCGATGGCAGTCTATCAGGATGACCCCTGTTCTCAGTTCAAGCTTTCCGGAAACCCGAAAACTTCCAGCACCGCAGAAACTGCCCTGCATATGAAAATGCATAAGGCGATTGCCATCATGCAATTCAAATTAGAAGGACAGCTGATGAAAAAGCATCCATCCTTTGAAATGGAAGACCGCCGGTTACTGCATTTGATTGACTACAAAGCCGGAACAATCGAATATGAAGGAAAGACGCTTTCCCTGCTGGATACACATTTTCCCACCATTGACCCAGAAGACCCCTATACACTGACCCCAGAAGAACAACTGGTGATGGAGCGGTTGCAATCGGCATTCCTGCACTGTGAAAAGTTGCAGCGGCATGTGAAGTTGTTGCTGCACCATGGAAGCCTTTATAAAGTCTGTAATGGAAACCTGCTGTATCATGGTTGTGTCCCGATAGAAGAGGATGGAACATTCCGAAAAGTCAACATCTATGGGAACGAATACAGCGGAAAAGCCTTGTATGATTGCTTAGAAAGTTATGTTCGGAAAGCCTTTTTGGAGGTTGACCCCGTTGAACAGGAAAAAGGGCGAGATATTCTATGGTATATCTGGACGGCGAAAAATTCACCGCTCTATGGAAAAGATAAGATGACCACCTTTGAACGCTACTTTTTAGCAGAGCCTGAAACCCATCAGGAGCGAAAAAATGCCTATTATCGGTTCTTGAATGATGAAACGGTTATGAATCGCATTCTAGCAGAATTTGGGCTGGGCACAGATTCCCACATTGTCAACGGGCATGTGCCAGTCTTACAGATTGCCGGAGAAAGTCCGGTGAAATGTGGCGGAAAAGTAATGATTATTGACGGCGGATTTTCAAAAGTCTATCAGGAGAAAACCGGCATTGCTGGTTATACGCTGATTTATCATTCCTATGGGATGATGCTGGTTGCACATGAGCCATTCACTTCTACAGAAGAGGCGATTCAAAAGGAAACTGACATTCACACCGACCGAATTTCTGTTATGGCAGCCTCCAGACGGCTGCAAGTGCGAGATACTGACCGAGGACGAGAGATTCAGGAACGCATTGACGAGTTGATGCAGCTGCTGCAAGCATACCGGAGCGGAACGTTGCAGCAGGAACAATCTTTTTTCGACAACAAATAAAATTTGCCGATTCCCGATGTTCGACCAGGAAAAAACAAATTTTTTATAAAAGTTGCATAAAAATCTTGCATTTCTCGCCGAAATATGGTATACTATATTTAAATTTGCGGAAGATGCAGAAGCGTTTGTGCATTTTTCCAGAGAATCTGCTCTTTTTCAGCATCCGTCAGCGGAAGATTCTGTACTGCTGTCAAGTCCGCAGCAGGGTCGCTCCACGGGAAATCCGTTGCAAACAGAATGCGGTCTGCCCCGTGTTTGCGGATGATTTGCAGGAGCAGTTCCGGTTGGATATAGCTCAAAATAAAGCTGATGTCAAAATAGACGGGCTTTCCGCAGAGCTTTTCCAACACTTCTTCGTGCATGCGGTTTGCACCGCCATGTGCAAGAACGATGTTGGGTTGCTCCGGCATGGTATCCCCATAGACCTGCTCTAACATGTGCAGGGTGCGGTCTGGCGTACAGTGTACCGTTTCTGGGAAACCATCATCCACGCCGGCATGAATGACGACAGGCAAGTGTAAATCGGCACACTTTCGCAGAATGCGGATGTATTTCGGGTCGTCGATGTAAGTCTGCTGGTAGTCTGGATGCAGCTTGATGCCGTAAAGTCCAGCCTGTTTGATTTGCAGCAGGTGTTCTTCCGGTGTTGGGTCGTCTGGATGAATGCCGCCAAAGGCAAAAATCTGCGGATGTTCGTTGCAGGCAACAGCATATTTGAGAATGCTGTCAAACTGTTTCGGACGGGTTACAACGGGCAGCGTGACGCTGTGGGTAACGCCGCTATTCTGCATATTGGACAGCAGAGAGGAAAATGTGCCGTTGCCAAACGGCTGGCTGTTGCTCTTCTGGGCAAGCATAGAGATGGTTTTTTCTGCGATTGCCTCTGGAAACACGTGGGTGTGAAAATCAATGACTGGCATATCAATCGACCTTTCTGTGATAAAAATCTGAGAACTGTAACGCATACAGTTTCTTTTTGATTGTATCACATGGATGGGAAAAATGCAAGCAAGCAATTTCTGCAAATTACGACAGAAACCAAAGAAATAGGAGTATTCGGAAAAATGGAACAGCGTTATTATCAGAAAGAAATAGAAACCATGCCGCTGGAGGACATGAAAGCCCTTCAGTCAGAACGGCTGGTTGCACAGGTCAAGCATGTTTATGAAAATGTACCGTATTATCGGGAAAAAATGGATGCCGCTCATGTAAAGCCGGAAGATATTCACGGCGTTGAAGATTTACATAAGCTGCCGTTTCTGTCCAAGGCAGACTTGCGGGATCAGTACCCATACGGACTGCTCGCAAAGCCGCTGAAGGACTGCGTAAGAATTCAGTCGACCTCTGGCACAACTGGCAGAAGAGTGGTTGCATTCTATACCCAGCATGACATTGACCTTTGGGAGGATTGCTGTGCAAGAGCAGTCACTGCGGTAGGTGGAACAGATGAAGATGTCTGCCAGGTTTGCTATGGATATGGCTTGTTTACAGGCGGAGCAGGTCTGAATGGCGGTTCTCATAAGGTTGGATGTTTGACGCTGCCGATGTCCTCTGGTAATACAGAGCGGCAGATTCAGTTCATGATGGATTTACAGTCCACCATTCTCTGCTGTACCCCGTCCTATGCGGCATACATCGGCGAAACACTGAAAGAAAAGGGATACAAGCCGGAAGATAACCACTTGAAGGCTGGTATTTTCGGTGCAGAACCATGGACAGAAGAAATGCGGCAGAACATTCAGGATTTGCTGGGCATTCGAGCATATGATATTTATGGCTTGACAGAAACATCTGGTCCAGGTGTTGCATTTGAATGCTGCGAACAGACTGGTATGCACATCAACGAAGACCACTTCATTCCGGAAATTATTGACCCGGAAACGGGCGAAGTACTGCCGGATGGTGAAAAAGGGGAACTGGTCTTCACTTCCATCACAAAGGAAGCATTCCCGCTGCTGCGGTATCGCACCAGAGATATTTGCGTTTTGAGCCGGGAGAAATGCTCTTGCGGCAGAACACTGATCAAGATGACAAAGCCGATGGGACGCAGCGATGATATGATGATCATTCGTGGTGTCAATGTATTCCCATCTCAGATCGAAACTGTTCTGCTGAACGAAGGCTATTCTCCGAACTATCAGATTGAAGTTGACCGTGTCAACAACACCGATACGCTGGATGTTTATGTAGAACTTTCTCCGGAACAGTTTACAGACTCTCTGGAAGAAATCACCAAGCAGGAAAAGCATCTGGTTTCAGCAATTCGTACCATGCTGGGCATTTCTCCGAAGGTACATCTGGTTGATCCGAAGACCATTGCAAGAAGCGAAGGCAAGGCAGTCCGTGTCATCGACAAGCGGAAGCTGCATGACTAATTCATAAAACCAAACCGAAAAAATGTAACAGAAAAAAGGAGTGTATCATTATGGCAATTCAACAGGTATCCGTTTTTGTACAAAATAAACCCGGTGCATTATCTGCAATCTGTAAGCTGCTGGCAGAGTCAGGCGTAGATATGCGGGCAATGTTCATCTCCGACACGAAAGAATTCAGTATTCTGCGTCTGATTGCAGATGATACTGAAAAAGCAGCAGAAGTTCTGCGGGATCAGAACTGTATTGTTTCCATCAATCCTGTCATTGGGGTCGCTGTACCGGATGCACCGGGCGGAATCGCTGGAATGTTGCGGGTATTGTCTGAAACAGGCATGAACGTGGAATATACCTATGCGTTTGTCGCACATCCGGGCGAACGGGCATATGTTGTTCTGCGAGTAACCGACATTGCAGCAGCAGAAGACATCCTGAAAAAAGCAGGCTTTTTACTGATTACCGAGCAGGATATTCAGAACCTATAAGCTTGAAAAAAGAACAAGCCCTCGGCAGGCTGTCCCAATGGTACAGCCTGTCGGGGGCTTTTGTGTTGGATGGTTTAAGTCGTTTCAGAGTGCAGAACGACGGTATCTCCCGCTAAGATTTCCGTGTCACCCTGCGGAATAATTGTTTCTGAACCACGCTGAATCATGAGAATCAGCGTCTTTTTTCCGAGGTTCAGATTGCGGATTTGCTTGCCGTTCCACTTGTGATGGTCATCAATCACGAGTTCGGAAAGCTGCATGTTTGCTGTTTGCTGGCAGTTTCCGGCACTCAGTACAACAACATCACCCTGTTCAATTTTGGTATTTCCCTTTGGAATCACGGTTTTTCCGTTCCGAATCAGCATTGCAAGCAGGGTATCCGGCGGAAGTGCAATGCTGCTGACAGGCTGGTCAATCCAAGCATGATTGGCATGAATCGGCAATTGCAGCGTCTGAATGATTTCTTCGTCCGTGTAGTCAGTAAAGGTTTTCAAGACGTTCTGAGAATCGTCAATCATATGTAGCTTTTTGGACACCCAAGGAAGAAATGTTCCCTGTAGGGCAATGGAAAAGAGCACGATGCAGAAAACCAAGTGAAAGAGGTCATATTTCAGCGTTACAGAACCGGCAGCTTCCATGCTTGCAACAGCAGTGATGGCGAAAATTGCAGAGGTTGCACCACGCAGCCCAGCCCAGGAGATGAGGAGCTGCTGCGAGAATTTCGCCCGAAAGGGTGTCAATAGAACACCAACGACCAGCGGACGTGCGATAAATGTCAAGAAGATGGAAATGCCCAAAGCTGGCAGCAGCACGCCAATCAATTTTGTTGGTGTGCAGAGCATTCCCAAGATGAAGAAGACCAGCAATTGCATCAGACCGGTTACACCATCAAAGAAATGCACGAGGTTTTTCTTGTTGGAGAGTTCTGCATTTCCTAGGATAATGCCGGCAATATAGGCACTCAGATAGCCATTTCCGCCAATCATGGTTGGAACGACGTAGGAGAGAATTGCCACTGCCAGCATGAAAACCAAGTCAAATCCGCTGGTATCGAACTGGAATCGCCGGAGAAAGAACAATACGACGAGTGCCAACACTGCCCCGATTCCCACACCAAATACAATCTGTGCAAAGACTTGATACAGAACAGAGCCAGCAGAAACAGAAGTTTCCATCATTGCCACAACAATGGTGACCATTAAGTATGCAATCGGGTCATTACTACCGCTCTCAACTTCGAGCAGAGATGCCGTGCCGTATTTCAAGTTCAGCTTTTTTGCACGCAAAATGGAAAAGACAGAGGCGGCATCTGTAGAGCTGATGACAGAGCCAATCAGCAAACTTTCCAGTAATCCAACGTGCAGCACAATGTGACAAAAACTGCCAACTGCCGCCGCTGTGAGAAAGACTCCAACGGTAGAAAGCAGGATGGATCGTCCGGCAACGGGCTTTGCAGCACTCCATTTTGTTCCGAAACCGCCGTAGAAAATAATCAGAATCAGAGCGGCGGTGCAGACGTTTTCCGTTAGTTGATAATCATTGAATGAAATGCCCAGAATCCCATCTTCTCCGCAGAGCATTCCCACGCAGAGAAATGCCAGCAACATCGGTATTCCGATTTTTGCAGTAATTTTGTTGCATAAAATACAAGCAATCGTGGATACGGATAATAATAACAGTAATTGAATCATGGGAAATCATTCCTCCTTTTCGGTTGCGGACGAATCGGCGGATGTTGTGTCAAAAGAAAGAAGTGCTGAAATTGCTGGTTAATCGGATACCTCGACGGCATTTCCCAGCAGTTTGAAGTCCTGACAATTCTTGCAAAGCTCATTTAAGAAGGCTGCAATGGAACGATCCATCAAGTTGCCCTTGAAATCCACATAGAATGCAACGTCAAAGCTGCCGTCCTGAATCGGTCGGCTTTCCAGCTTCACCAAGTCCAACCCCTGTAAATAGAATTGGTTCAAAATTTTACTCAAGCTACCGGGTACGTTTGGCAAAGTCATCATAATCGAAATGATGGAGGCATCCGGTGCAACCATCATCTGTTTGGAAATGCAGATGAAACGGGTGTAGTTTAAGGCAACATTTGCGATACCAGAAAACAGAATGTCCATGTGATTTTGCTTGGCACATTCTTCTGAGCAAATCGCTGCAAATGGCTCTGGACTGGATGCAACAAAGGCAGCTGCTGTTGCGGTGTTGCTGTATTCAATTTGTTTGAGATTGTGATATTTCAGAAAGTCCGAACATTGCATCAATGCCTGTGGATGCGAGTAAACTGCCTGAATCTGTTCCAGAGAAACGCCCGGTCGAACTGCCAGACAGTGCTTGATTTTGACTTGATTCATAGCGGTAATATAGCAGTTATACTTTCCGAGCAGGTCATACGTTGGCGTGACCGAACCGCTGGTACTATTGTAGACAGGCAGCACCCCAAATTCGACTTCGCCCCGTTCTACTGCCTGAAAGACATGTTCAAAAGTGGGGTAGAAAGTGACAGCTCTGTCGGGAAAGAACTGCTGAGAAGCCGTTTCGGAGTTTGCACCATTCGTTCCCTGACAGCCGATTTTCTGGGCAGCAGAAAAATTCGGAACGGGGAAAATGGGGTCGATTTCCATTTTGGCTAAGATACGGGATTGCAGCTGCTTGCTGATGTCTAAGATGACAGAGAACAGCGTGCGTGCAGCATGCTTGCGGTTTGGAGATGCCAGCTGTTCGATTTTGTCCAACAGCTTCTGTTCCCGTTCCGGCTGGAAAACCGGAAGGTTGTGTTCCTTTTTATAAAGAGCAACGTCTCGGCAAAGATCCATACGGCGTTCAAACAGAGCAAGCAGTTCCTTGTCCAAGGCATCAATTTCTGTGCGAATTTCTTCTAAGTTCATAATGGCAGTCCTTTCAAGTTTTTTCTCTTTTCCTATTATACAAAAATTTTTTTGGAAAATCAACATAAAAATTTGAATCGCTATTGAAAGCACCCCTTGAAATATGGTATAATAAGAATTGTCTGTAAAACGGACGGGGCAAAAAAGAGAACAGGAGAACGGCAGTTATGCGAATTTTAGGGGTAGACCCAGGGTATGCCATTGTGGGATTCGGTGTGCTGGAATATACCGGAACGGTTTTCACACCGATCACATACGGTGCGATTACCACCGCAGCAGAAACGCCGTTTTTGTTGCGGTTAGAGAGCATTTATCGGGACTTTCGGACGATCATTCAGCAATACCGTCCGGATTGTGTGGCAATGGAACGGCTTTATTTCACATCCAATCAAAAAACGGTAATTGATGTGGCACAGGCAAGAGGCGTTTTAATGCTGACGGCACAGCTGGAACAAATTCCCGTTTCGGAGTATACGCCCTTGCAAGTAAAGCAGGCGGTTGTCGGATATGGCAGAGCTGAAAAAAAGCAAGTCATGGAATTGACACGTCGGATTTTAAAGCTGCAAAAAATCCCGAAGCCGGATGATGCCGCCGATGCACTGGCAATTGCCATTTGTCACGGACATTGTGCAACGGGCTTGCAGGGAAGAATGGAATCATAGAAACAATAGGAGCAGAAATATGATTGACAGTTTACATGGAACTTTAATCGCCAAGGAAATGAACATGGCGGTGGTGGAATGCGGTGGCGTTGGCTATGCCTGCCGGATTTCGTATCAGACTTATAGCAAGCTGTGTGCCGTTGGCGAAGAGGTATTTTTGTATACGATTCTCTCCGTTTCCATGCGGGAAGGGAATCTAGAATTATATGGATTTCTCAGTGCACAGGAACGCCGCTGTTTCTCCATGCTGACAGGGGTTGGCAGTGTCGGCGGCAAGGCAGCCCTTGCGATTTTGTCCGAATTGACACCGGAACGCCTGGCATTGGTGGTTGCCTCTGGCGACAGCAAGACCTTGACCAAAGTCAAGGGTGTTGGAACAAAAATGGCACAGCGGATTGTATTGGAACTGAAAGACCAGATTGCGAAGGAGCAGGGCGGTGTTCTGTCCGCAGCAAATCTCTCCGCTGAAGTTGCTCCGCCGGCAGAAAGCGAAGTGGCAGAAGCATTGTCGGCACTGACCGTTCTGGGATATACACAGCTGGAAGTAATGCCGATTCTGGCAAAGCTGCCTGCGGAGTTGTCCGTAACAGAACTGATTAAAGAAACGCTGAAGGCCATTGGAAAACGGCGTTAAACAGAAAAAGGAGGACGCATTGTGATTGAAACAAGCGATATGCAGTTTGATTCCCGAATGGTCACGGCAGAAGAAAAACCGGAAGATCATGATGTAGAAGTCACACTGCGACCGCAAACATTGGCGGAATATATCGGTCAGGATAAAGTCAAGGAAAACATGGCGATTTATATTCAGGCAGCCAAGCGGCGAGGTGACCCTTTGGATCACGTCTTGCTGTATGGGCCGCCGGGGCTTGGAAAGACGACACTTTCTGCCATCATTGCCCATGAAATGGGTGTCAATTTGCGGGTAACAACTGGCCCAGCTATTGAAAAGCCGGGCGATTTGGCAGCGTTGCTGACCAACTTACAGCCGAATGATGTGCTATTCATTGATGAAATCCATCGGCTTTCCCGTGCAGTAGAAGAAATTCTCTATCCGGCATTGGAAGACCACGCCATTGATATTATCATGGGAAAAGGACCTTCCGCTCGTTCTCTGCGGATTGATTTGAACCCGTTCACATTGATTGGTGCAACAACACGAGCAGGGCAGCTTTCCAGTCCGCTGCGAGACCGATTCGGTGTGATTCAGCGGTTGGAGCTTTACACCACGGAACAGCTGACGGATATTGTCCGGCGAAGCAGCATGATTCTGGAAATTCCCTGCACCTTTGAAGGGGCAGCAGAAATTGCCAGCCGAGCAAGAGGAACCCCTCGAATTGCAAACCGTCTGCTGAAGCGAGTACGAGATTTTGCCGATGTTATGGGCAACGGAGAAATCACGCTGGACATTGCCAAAATTGCACTGGGACGGCTGGAGATTGACGAATTGGGCTTAGACAGCAATGACCGCCGGATGCTCACGATGATGATTAAGGGCTATGGCGGTGGACCCGTTGGGTTGGAAACGCTGGCATCTGCATTGGGCGAAGAAGCGGTTACGTTGGAAGATGTCTGCGAGCCGTATCTCATGCAGCTGGGCTTTTTGTCGAGGACACCACGGGGACGCTGTGCAACAGCACTGGCATATGAACATATGGGCTTTCCGCTGCCGGAGCAGAGAAAAGCACCCTTGCAGGGACAAATGACCCTATCCGAAGCGGAAGCAGATGCCACAGAACAGAAATAAATGTTTCTGAAATGATTTTATAGTTTTACATTACAACGGACAGCCGCTGACCCTTGGCGGCTGTTTCATCAGATAAAGGAGTCGAATAAAAATGGGTAGATTATTTGGAACAGATGGAGCAAGAGGCGTTGCCATTACAGAATTAACTTGCGAACTTGCCATGCAAATTGGTCGGGCAGCCGCATTGGTTTTGACGAAAGAAGCCAAGCACAAGGCGAAAATTGTCATCGGGAAGGACACCCGAATTTCTTCTGATATTCTGGAAGCCGCTCTGTGTGCAGGAATTTGTTCTGTTGGGGCAGATGCTGTGCAGCTGGGTGTGATTCCAACACCGGGCGTTGCCTATCTGGTGCGTTCGATGGGAGCAGATGCTGGTGTGATGATTTCTGCATCTCATAACAGCGTCGAATTTAATGGCATCAAGCTGTTTGCCTCCACAGGCTATAAGCTGCCGGATGCCGTCGAAGAAGAAATTGAAGCATTGATTCTGGATACACCGGAAAAAATCACGCTGCAATCGCATACCAATGTGGGCAGAATGGAACGCTATGAACATGCCAAGGAAGATTACATTCAGCATATTTTAAACAGCGTGCCGACTCGATTTGATGGAATGAAGATTGCACTGGACTGTGCAAACGGCAGTGCCTCTGCAACCGCAGAAACGCTTTTCACTGCATTGGGTGCAGAAGTTTGCATGCTGAGTGCAGAGCCAGACGGCACAAATATCAATGACCACTGTGGTTCTACCCACATGGAACAGCTGATGGCATACGTGCCAGCACATGGCTGTCAATTGGGTCTGGCATTTGATGGAGATGCAGACCGTTGTCTGGCAGTGGATGAAACCGGAAAGGTTGTAGACGGCGACCAGATGATTGCAATTTGTGCCAAGGCACTGAAAGCAAGCGGCAAGCTGGAAAAAGATACGGCTGTTGTAACTGTTATGACGAATTTAGGCTTTTTCCACTTTACCAAGCGGGAAGGCATTCATGCCGTTGCAACAAAAGTTGGTGACCGGTATGTGCTGGAAGAGATGAAAAAGGGCGGCTATTGTATCGGTGGCGAACAGAGCGGTCATATTATCTTTTTGGAACACGCTACCACAGGGGACGGCGAACTTTCCGGTGCAAAGCTGGTGGAAATCGTCAAGCAGTCCGGAAAAAAACTGAGCGAACTGGCAGGAGAAATGGAAACATTTCCGCAGCAGATGCAGAATGTGCGGATTACAGCTGACCAGAGAAACCGTTGGAAAGAAGACGAGGCAGTTTGCAGCGTGATGAAACAGTATGAAGAACGGCTGGGTGAAGATGGCAGAATTTTGGTACGGGAAAGCGGAACAGAACCGCTGATTCGGGTCATGGTAGAAGCAAAGGATGCCGATTTGATGCAGGAAGCTGTTTCTGCGATTGCAGAAGAACTGGAACGCTACACCAAACGATAAAGGAGCCGTACAACTGTGAGAATTGCAAATCAATGGAACGATTACCGGATTTTAGATACTTCCGGACAAGAAAAGCTGGAGCAGTGGGGCAATGTGACATTGATTCGTCCAGACCCCCAGATTATCTGGAAAACCCCGAAAGAACACGGGATGTGGAATCATGCAGACGGGCATTATCACCGCTCGAATGCTGGTGGCGGCAGCTGGGATTTTTTCCGGAAGCTGCCGGAATCGTGGAACATTCAATATACACCGCTGGATTTGAAATTTCGGATTCAGCCGACCAGCTTTAAACATACCGGATTATTTCCGGAGCAGGCTGTCAACTGGGATTTTGTTTCCAATCTGATTCAGAATGCGGGCAGACCGATTTCTGTCTTGAATCTGTTTGCTTATACAGGCGGTGCAACGCTGGCTTGTGCGAGAGCTGGAGCGAGCGTTTGCCATGTAGATGCATCCAAGGGAATGACACAGTGGGCAAGAGAAAATGCAGCCCTTTCAGGACTGTCTGACCGCCCGATTCGCTGGATTGTTGATGACTGCGAAAAGTTTGTTGCCCGAGAAATTCGCCGGAATCGGCGGTATGATGCCATTATCATGGATCCGCCCAGCTATGGCAGAGGGCCGGGTGGTGAAATCTGGAAGCTGGAAGACTGTATTTATGATTTGGTACAGCTTTGTGCCGGCGTTTTGACGGAACAGCCGCTGTTCTTCTTGATTAACAGCTATACAACAGGTTTGTCGCCGTCCGTAATGGGCTATATTTTGGGCAGTGTTGTACGCAAGCGGTTTGGCGGAACAGTGACTTTCGATGAAATCGGCTTGCCAGTCGCACAAAGTGGGCTGGCGTTGCCGTGTGGGTCAACCGCCATCTGGCAGGCTGAATAATCTAATCCGCAAATAAGAAATTCGGAAAAGAAAGGAACGGGAATGGAAACACAAGCACAGGCGAAACAACTTTGGTTTCACTATACCGATGAAAACGGAGAGCGTACCTCTCCAGACATTTTAAAAGACATTTCTCTTTCGATTGACAAAGGTGATTTTGTTGCCTTGCTGGGGCATAACGGCTCTGGCAAGTCAACATTTGCAAAACACATGAACGCCATCCTGCTGCCGTCAGCAGGTACGATGACCGTGGACGGCATCGATACAAAAGACGAGTCGCAGCGTTTCACCCTGCGGAGTCATGTAGGCATGGTGTTCCAAAATCCAGATAATCAGATTGTAGCGACTATTGTCGAAGAAGATGTGGCATTTGGACCTGAAAATCTGGGCATTCCGCCACAGGAGATTCGGGAACGGGTCGATGATGCCCTGAAAGCCGTGGAGATGTATGACTATCGGGAACACGCTCCCAGTCAGCTTTCCGGTGGACAGAAGCAACGAGTTGCCATTGCTGGCATTATCGCCATGCGACCGGATTGCATTGTCTTGGATGAACCCACTGCCATGCTTGACCCCAGCGGCAGACGAGAAGTCATGAATACGATTCACATGCTGAATCGGGAATACGGAATTACCATTGTGCTGATTACCCATTATATGGAAGAGGCAGCACAGGCAAATCGGGTTGTTGTCATGGATGATGGAAAAGTTGTGCTGGATAACACGCCGAAAGAAGTCTTTTCTCATGTAGAAACGCTGAAAAAGCTGGGATTAGATGTTCCGCAGGTAACAGAACTTGCATACCGCTTGCAGCAGGCAGGCTGTCCGGTGGATGTACACATGATTTCAGAGGAAGAATGCGTTGCATCATTGACAAAACTGCTGAGCGGAAAAACGGGAGGTGCAGCATGGCAATCTTAAAAACCGAAGATTTGACCTATCAATACAGCATTGGCACACCGTTTGAAAAAACTGCTGTAGACCATGTCAATCTGGAGATTGAAGAGGGAGCATTTGTCGGCATTATCGGGCATACTGGCTCTGGAAAGTCAACCTTGATTCAGCATTTTAATGGGCTGATTCGTCCGACTTCCGGGAAAATTTATCTGGATGGAACAGATATTTGGGCAGACAAGACAAATATCCGGCAGGTTCGCTTTCAAGTGGGTTTGGTGTTCCAATATCCGGAATATCAGATTTTTGAAGATACCGTTTATAAAGATATTGCGTTTGGCCCTCGCAACATGGGACTTTCTGAAGCGGAGATCAGGGAACGAGTAGAAGAAACCGCTGCTCTGGTTGGTCTGACACAAGTACAGCTGAACCAATCGCCGTTTGACTTGTCCGGCGGACAGAAGCGGCGAGTTGCGATTGCAGGGGTCATGGCGTTGCGACCGAAAGTTTTGATTTTGGACGAGCCAACGGCTGGACTAGACCCGAAAGGCAGAGAAGATATTCTCCGAGAGATTCGCCGTTATCACAAAGAAACCGGAAGAACGGTTCTGCTGGTTTCTCACAGCATGGAAGATATGGCAAACTGTGCAGAAAAAATTCTGGTGATGAATGCCGGAAAGGTGTTCTGTTATGACACGGTTGAGAACGTGTTCCGGCAGGCAAAAGCCTTGCAGGAAATCGGGCTGGCAGTGCCGCAGATTACCCGAGTTTGTATGCAGCTGCGAGAGCAGGGTATTCCGTTGAGCGATGATATTTATACGGTAGAAGCTGCCTATCAGCAGATTTTACAGCTTTACCGGCAGCAGAAGGAGGGGACAGAATGCTAAAAGATATTACCATTGGACAGTATTATCCGGGGAACAGTTTTGTTCATCGGTTAGACCCTCGCTTTAAAATCATTATCACTTTGCTGTATATCACAATGCTGTTTATGGGCAGTCATCTCTATTCGATGGTGTTTGGAATTGTCTTTTTCTTTCTGACATTCTTTTGTTCGGGCATTTCTGCAAAGGTGCTGCTCAAGAGCATGAAACCCATTCTGCCGATTTTGCTGATTACAGCGATTCTGGACTTGCTGTTCATTCGAGATGGAACGGTCTATTGGTCACTGGGCTTCCTGCAAATCACACAAGAGGGCGTGAAAACAGGTGTTCAAATGATCATCCGGATCAGCTTTTTGATTGTGGGAACGTCTATGCTGACCTATACCACTTCGCCAATTGCCTTGACGGATGCGATTGAACGGCTGCTTTCACCGCTGAAAAAGCTGAAATTCCCAGTACATGCATTTTCCATGATGATGACGATTGCTCTGCGGTTTATTCCAACTTTGATTGAAGAAACCGATAAAATCATAGCTGCCCAGAAAGCAAGAGGGGCAGATATGGAGAGCGGCAACTTGATTCAGCGGGCAAAGGCATTGATTCCGATTTTAGTACCGCTGTTTGTTTCGGCATTTCGCCGTGCGGAAGAACTGGCGACTGCGATGGAATGCCGTTGTTATCGGGGCGATATTGGTAGAACAAAGATGAAACAATTGCATTTTTCTGGAAAAGACTGGCTGGCAATGAGCATTGCACTGGTATTCTTTGCCGGTTCGATTGCAATGAAAATCATTCTGGGATAAAGATAAAAAGGAGTTCCTGATTTATGCGGTCTGGTTTGTTGGCTTCCAACCGGAACAATCCGAAACGCTATTTGCTGCTGTCCGTGCTGCTGCCAATGTTGTTGGTGGCAGTCGGATGGATTGTGTTAGAGGTGCATCCATTCGGAACACGGCAGATTTTAGTAACGGATTTCTGGCATCAGTATTATCCGTTTCTCTGCATCTTACAGGAGAAATTGAAACACGGGGAATCCCTGCTGTATACCTGGCAGTCGGGAATGGGGTCGAATTTTGCAGCGATGATGGCATATTATACCGCAAGTCCGCTGAATCTGCTGACGCTGCTTGTGCCAGCATCCATGCTGCGAGATGCCGTAACGGGGCTGGTATTGCTGAAAATCGGGGCAGCAGGCGGCTTTTTTGCAGCGTTTTTAAAGGGAACATATGGCAGAAATGACAGTTCGCTTTGTCTGTTTGGCACGATGTATGCCCTCTGTGATTTCATGATGGGGTATTCTTGGAACATCATTTGGCTAGATACCGTGGCACTGCTGCCGCTGGTGATGTTAGGTGTTGTGCGACTGGTGCGGACGGGTTTTTATCGTCTGTATACAGTTTCACTAGCATTGGCGATGTTGGCGAATTTCTATATTGGCTTTTTCATCTGTATTTTTACTGTGATTGCCTATTTCTGCATTTGTATCTTTACGGGAATGGGATTTAAGCGGTTTTTGACTCGCAGCGGAAAAATGCTAGCAGCAACTATTCTCGGCTTGGCAATCAGCAGCATTTTGCTGCTGCCAACCTATTACGCCTTGCAGAATACGTATAGCATTCACAATACATTTCCGCAGCATTCCACATTCTATGAAACATGGAGGAATTTGCTTTCGCAGCTGCTTGCCTATCAGATTCCAACGGTCAAAGAGGGCAAGCCAAACCTGTATTGTGGGGTGCTCTGTGTGGTATTGGTGGGGATGTTTCTCCGGGCAAGGTCAATTCGGATTCGGGAGAAAGTCGGGGCAATTCTGGTTCTGGCGTTCCTGCTGGTAAGTTGCAACTGGAACATCTTGAATTATCTCTGGCACGGCTGTCATTTTCCGAATATGTTGCCCTATCGGTTTTCCTTCTTGTTTTCGTTTGCCCTGTTGACATTGGCATATCGTGCTTATTTGCTGCTGTTGGAGCGGCGAATGAAGTGGCTGGATTTGATTGCAATGGTGCTTTGCAGCGGAGTATTCTTGTTCCTTGTCTATACGACCGACCGGAAACAAGTCGTTCTGTATACAGGGATGACAATGCTGACATATCTGTTGTGGATGTTGCTGCACAAGTTGGGGCTGCTGCACCGGCGGGTTTTTGCCGCTGGCATGCTGGTTGTGATGCTGGTAGAAATGGGCTGTCATGTTCGGATTGCAACAGAGGCAGTTTCCACTTCAGATTATACCTCGTATCCGGAAAAATACGAATCGGTAGAAGCATTGCTTTCGCAGATTGAAGAGCAAGAACCAGAGAATGCATTTTATCGCATTGAGTTGACCAACTGGTATACCTTAAATGATCCGGCACTGTATCAATATCGAGGCGTTTCGCAGTTTTCCTCTCTGGCAAACTGCAAGGTAAGTACCTTTTTGAAAAAGCTGGGAATACCAGCTTCCGAGGCAGGAAATCGGTATTATTACGCTCATAGCACCCCTTATCTGGATATGCTGTTAGGGGTTCGCTACCTGATTCAGAAAACCGGATTTATGCCAGAAGCAGAAACGGTTGAAAAAGTTGCTGTCAGTGATACCGTTACAAGCTACCGCAATCGCTATGCGTTGCCGGTTGGATTTATGGTGAACGAAGAAACAGCAGATTTTTCCATAGACACTAGTGAAAACGCATTTGAAGTACAGAATGACTTATTTGCAAAGATGACAGGCATCACAGAACCATTGTATACAGCAGTCGATGTCAAAGATGTTGGGCACAGCGGTGTGGAAGTCAATCGAAATGATTATGGCTATTATACGTATTTTCCGATGAGCACGGCAGCAGAACCGTATCTGAAATATAATTTTATGCCGGAGCAGGATACGTTGTTATATGCGTATTTATCTGTAGATAAGGTGGAGGAAGTAGACATTTATCAGAATGAACGCTATACATTTTCCCAGAAACTTGCAAAACAGCCGTATATTTTCCCGTTGGGAAGCTATAAAGCCGGAGAAAAGGCAACTTTAAAATGGAATGTTGACCGCAAGAGCATCCAGAACGGAGCGATTACAGTATTTGTCTACGCTTTGAATCAGGATGTTTTAGAACAGGGCTATCAGCAGCTTGCCGCTGGTGGGTTACAGGTGACAGACTGGAGTGATACTCGTTTGACGGGAACGCTAAATGCTGACCACGATGGAATCTGTTATCTTTCGATTCCGGCGGAAGATGGCTGGCATGTCACCATAGACGGGAAACAAACAGAAACCATTTCAATTGGTGGAGCAATGCTCGGTGTTCCGGTTTCCAGCGGAACACACACAATTGCACTGCGATATTGCCCGAAAGGAACGGTTGTCGGAACGATTTGCTGTGGCAGTGTCATTTTATTGTTGACATTCTGTTTTGTCATCGAACAAAAGCAAAAACGTGCTTGCAGAAGCAATTCTGTGGGCAGAAGGAGAAAAATATGCGAACCTTAAAAGTAATGATGGCATATTGTGGAACACGCTATCATGGCTATCAGCGACAGAACAATGCAAACACTGTGCAGGCAGTGGTAGAAGCAGCGGTTTCCAAGCTGCTGAACACACCGACTGTGATTGCCGGATGTTCCCGAACAGATACCGGCGTACATGCGGAGCAGTTCTGTTTCTCGCTCACCACAGAAAATCCCATTCCCTGCCGGAATTTTGTGCGGGGATTGAATGGATATTTGCCGGAGGATATTTCGATTTTATCTTGTGAAGAAGTAAAGGATACGTTTCATGCACGGTTTTGCTGTCAGGCGAAAACATATCGTTACTGGATTCACAATAGCGAATCGAAAAATCCGTTTGCCGCTGACAGAGCGTTGCATTATCGGCGTGCTTTGCGGATTGACCAGATGCAGGCAGCGGCAGACTTGCTGAAAGGAACGCATGACTTTGCCAGCTTTTGTTCAGGATGCACAGAAAATAAAGATACTGTACGAACAATCTATCAATTTGATATAAAAATGCAGGGAACAGACTGTTTCATCCTTGTAAAAGGGAATGGTTTTTTGTATAATATGATTAGGATTCTGGTTGGAACGCTGCTCAGCGTCAGCGAAGGGGAGCTTTCCGTGTCAGAAATTCCAGAAATTTTAGCAGCACGCAACCGCATTTATGCTGGAAGAACGGTGCAGCCATATGGCTTGTATCTGCATGAGATTTTTTATGAGGATGCAGCATATCGGCTGCCGCAGGGGGATGCGTTTTTTGGCAGTGCTGTCAGCGGAGGTGAACGAAATGGGAAGTAAAGCAAATTTTGATGCGGTTCAGAAACGAAAAAAGCAGCGGACAAAGAACAATTTGAAGAAATTGCTGTTGTTTTTGCTGATTGCTGCCTTTTGTGGATATTTGTATTTGCAGCGGGATGCTTGGATTCCAAAACTGGAGGGCATCGGCACACGCTACGAATCGGTAATTACACAGAATGACGGAACACTGGCAGACGGAAACTTTCCGCTTTCCATTACCAAAAATGCCGATTATCGGGCAGCGGTTGTTGAAAACGATTTGTTTATTCTGAATGATTCCTATCTGTATCTGTATTCTTTACATGGGGACTTGAAGGAAACCCGACAGCTGGCATATAGTAAGCCAATTTTAAAGAGCAATGACTATTTTGCATTGCTGTATGAAAATGGCGGAACACGATTCCGTGTGGATCGGCAGAGCGGAAATGTCTATACCAAGACGATGGATCAGGCAATTATTACCGGAGCAATCAGTTCGACAGGGGTCGTGGCATTGGTAACAGAATCCGATTTGTACAGCTGCGTTTTGCAGATATTTGACAAAAACGGAAAAAAGCTGTATACTCGTAATTGTATCGAACGATTGAGCGATATTGCCTTTAATGCAGACAGTACCGGCTGCGTCTTTACGGAGCTGAGTGCCGTAGATGGGGATGTGACGGCAACGCTGAAATGCATTCAGTTTGATACAACGGACTATACATGGGAATCCAAGCCGCTGACGACTTTGAGTTTGGCACTGTCTTTGACAGAAAACAATCATGCCTGCGTCATCGGTGATACGACCTGTGCATATTATGATGACAAGGGAAATTTGGAATCACAGTATGATTACGGCGGAACGCTGGAAAATTATGCAGTGGATGCCGGAAATACAGCGGTTTTGATTCGGGATGAAGAAAAGCGAGAAACCAAACTGGTCATTTTCCCCGGCTCTGCATCCGAACCAATTGAAATCGTTGTGAATGGTGATGCCAAGGCGGTACAGGTTTATGGTGACCGGGTCTATATGATGAATGCTGAAACCGTCATCGCCTATAATTTTTCCGGAAAGGCTGTGGCAACGGTGCGGTTAGACAGCACCTATGATTCTTTCCTGAAGAAAGACAATTATCTGTTCTTGCTGCGGTATGATAAAATTGACCGGGTGGACTTTAAAGAATAAGGGAATGGCGTATGGCATGGTATTATGATTTGGTGGTTCTGGCGATTCTCGCTCTTTGTGTCTGGAATGGCATGCGAAAAGGGGTTAGCCGTTCGCTGCTTCAGACGGCTGCAACCATTTTGAGTGCAGTTGTGGCTTTGTGGGTGAGTCAACCGCTGGCAGAACTTTGTTATACGGAATTTTTGGAAAAGCCGGTGGTTTCTGCCGTGGAAGGGCAGCTGAATACGGTAGATGTTGCGGGACTGGTACAAACGGCACTTTCTGACAATGGCATTCCGGTTTCGAGAGAACAAGTACAAAGCATGTTGGCAGACCCAGAGGGAACGGCTGCCCAGTATGGATTCGATTCCGGGTGGGTGAATCAGCAGATAGATGCTGCGGCGGATTCCGTAGAAGAATTGACAAATGGCGTTTTGCCCAGCTGGCTGATGAAAGAGATTGCCGGAGATGGTGCGGTACAGAAAGAAACTGCAAAATCCGTGATTTCGGGCGATACTCATACAGCTGCACAGCAACTGGTGTCGACCTATGGGAAACCCATTCTCTGTTCTGTCTTGCAGGCAATTTTGTTTGGTTTATGTTTTGGGGTTTTGATGCTGCTGTTTCAGGCAGTTTTATTCCTGATACCCGTACAGCAGATGGGACTTTCCGTAGATTTGGTTGTTGGGGCATTGGCAGGTTTGGCAAAAGCGGGGATTTTGCTCTGGATGATGGTCGTATTGACAAAAGTTGTGGTTTCTGCAACAGAGGGAACAACGCCCTTTTTCACAGAGGCAACGATTCAAAAAACGTATCTATTCCAGTTGCTTTACGAATTGAAAAAATAACTGATCGGTATTTCATCCACCGACAGAAACTTGCAGAAAGGTGATGGAGTTATGATTTTATGCAGCAGATGCAAAAAGCGTCCGGCAGTGGTATTTATTACCTCGCAGCAGGGCAATCAAAAGAAGAATGAAGGACTTTGCATGGTCTGTGCAAAGGAATTAAATATTCCGCAAATCTCTGAATATATGAAGCATATGGGCATTACAGATGAAGAACTGGAACAGCTGTCTGACCAGATGATGGATATGATGGATGGTGACAGTTTTGAAATGGGTGGTTCTGGAACGCTGCCGCCATTTCTTCAGAACATGATGAAGAATATGCCAAATATGCCACTGTTTTCGGGCGACAATCAGAACGAGGGAGAGGAAACGCTCCCGAGCGAAGATCTTACCGCAGAACCGCCGAAGCCAAGCAAAAAGGAAAAGCGGAAGAAAAAGAAAGACTTGAAATTCCTGAACAACTACTGCACGAACCTCAGCCAGAAGGCAGAGGAAGGCAAGATGGATGCCATCATTGGACGGGATAAAGAAATTGAACGGGTTGTGCAAATTCTGTGCCGCCGTACTAAAAACAATCCTTGCTTGATTGGTGAGCCGGGTGTCGGAAAAACTGCCATTGCAGAGGGCATTGCCCAGCGGATTGCTGCCGGACAAGTTCCGTTTTATCTGAAAGGCAAGCAAGTTTATCTGTTGGATTTGACTTCTCTGGTGGCTGGAACACAGTTCCGTGGACAGTTTGAAAGCCGGATTAAGGGCTTAGTGAATGAAGTTAAGCAGGAAGGCAACATCATTCTTTTTATTGATGAATTGCACAACTTGGTTGGAGCAGGGAACTCCGAGGGTTCTATGAATGCTGCAAATATCCTGAAGCCAGCGTTGTCCCGTGGCGAAGTGCAGGTAATTGGTGCAACCACATTTGAAGAATATCGAAAGTATATTGAAAAAGATGCTGCACTGGAACGGCGTTTCCAGCCAGTTACGGTTAAAGAACCGACAGTAGAAGATACCATTGAGGTTTTGAACGGCATTAAAAAATATTATGAACAGCACCACCGTGTGCATATTTCAGATGCAATGGTACGGCTGTGTGCAAGACTGGCAGAACGGTATATTACAGACCGTTTCTTGCCGGATAAAGCGATTGACCTGATGGATGAAAGCTGTGCCTGCACTTGTCTGCGGTCGCCGGAAATTTCGGAATACGACACCGAAAAGGCAAATCTGGAACAGCTGGAAGCTAAGGAAAAGCAGATGGAAGAACAGACGGAAGAAGTGGATTATGAAGCACTTGCAAAGCTCAAGGGCGATATGATTCGTGCAAAAGACCGTCTTGCAGAACTGCAAAAGAAAGTTGACCAAGTACAGGTAACAGAAGCAGATCTTGCAAAAGTCATTGCTCTCTGGACGGGAATCCCAGCCAGCAAGATTCAGGAAACTGAATATACTAAGTTGATTGCACTGGAAGACCACTTGAAAGCCCGTGTCATTGGACAGGACGAAGCAGTTTCTGCTCTGGCAAAGGCAATCAAGCGGACACGGGTACAGTTGACGAATAAACGCCGTCCGGCATCGTTCATCTTTGTAGGGCCAACTGGTGTCGGAAAAACCGAACTGGTAAAAGTCCTGTCAGAAGAATTATTTGATGACAACGACCCATTGATTCGATTGGATATGACAGAATTTATGGAAAAGCATGCGGTTGCAAGAATGATTGGTTCGCCTCCGGGATATGTTGGCTATGATGAAGCTGGACAGTTGACCGAAAAGGTACGGAGAAAGCCGTATTCTGTCATTTTGTTCGATGAAATCGAAAAGGCACATCCGGATGTCATGAATATCCTGATGCAGATTTTGGATGAAGGAAAGATTGACGATGCACAGGGAAGAACCGTCAGCTTTGCAAATACGATTATCTGCATGACTTCCAACGCTGGTTCTACAGATAAGAGCATTGGGGTTGGATTCAACCGGACAGAAGAGGAAGTTACCAAGGAACGGGCAATGAAAGCCCTGCGGGAGTTCCTGCGACCGGAATTTATTGGACGAATTGATGAAATCATTGTATTCAACAAGCTGACGAAGGATGATTATGCAAAGATTGCCGGCTTGATGCTGAATGAAATGAAAGAACCGCTGTTGGAGAAGCAGATTACCTTGAACGTAACAGAAGACGCTTGCAAGCTGATTGCAGAAAAAGCATACGGCAAAACTTATGGAGCAAGAGAAATTCGTCGTGTGATTCGGCAGGAAGTCGAAGACCAGATTGCAGAATGCATTATTCACAATGCCAACACGCTGCGTGCATTGACAATTGCTGCAAAAGATGGAAAATTAGTGATACAGGATGAAGAAGTAACTGCCTGACCGCAAAAACAAAACAAAAGAAAAACCGCTGAACAGAAACTAATCTGTTCAGCGGTTTTTTCTCATTTGAAGTAGAGTTTATTTAGAAATATATTCTTCTGTATTTGGAAATTTTTCTGCATCCAGCATCTTTATGACTTTTGCGGGATTTCCAACGACAACCGCATAATCTGGGACATCTTTTGTGACAACTGCCCCCGCTCCGACAATTGCGTGCTTTCCAACGGAAACACCGGCAAGAATCACAGCATTTGCACCAATCCAGGCACCTTTTTGAATCCGAATCGGTTTGCAGGTCAGCACCATGCGGTCATAAGGGTCATGATTGTTGGAGAGCAGGGACACATTTCCAGCAATTTGAACATCATCTTCAATCGTGATGCCACCTCTTGCCATGGCAAGAAGATTGCTATTGATAAAGACATGATTGCCGATTTTCATTTGGTCGATGGCTGCACCGCTCAAAGGAGGAGCAATATACGAATCCGTTCCAATTTGTTCCCCGAAAATCTCCTTGAGAACAGCTGTATATTCCGAGCTCATTGGCATGGTATGGTTCAGCTGAAACAATCGTTCTGTAAGCCGTTTTCCATTTTCGTGTTCTTCTGCGGAAGTGTTCCGCATATCATACCGCATTTCGTTGCATTCCATGATGTATCACTCCCGATTCTCATTTTGTAATGGGGTTTCTGCTTGAAATTCCTCCATTTTTTTGAAAAACCTCTTGACTGAAAGTGCACTTTAAGTTGTATAATAGATACAAGCTTTAAGAACATTATACAACAGCTTGCATTTCTTGTCAAGCAATCTTCAAAAAATGAGGAGGAATCTACATGAAAAAGCCGTATATCATTTTGGACGAAGTCAGCATTTTAATTGGAGCAGGCATTGACGGAAGGGGCGGTATGGCAGCGGTATTTGATGGCTTGCCAATGGAACGCCCTGTGACACCGTTAAAGTTGACCGATGTACAGCAGTTTTCAAGCGGTGCAGTTTGGCTGCGGTATGCTGCAAAGTAAAAGGAGGAATGAAAAATGATTTTACAGGAACATAATACATTTGCAAATGGAATGACCATCCCAAAGCTGGGGCTTGGAACATGGTTCATTGAGGATGAAAAGGCAGCGGAAGCGGTTCGTTCTGCGGTTGCAATGGGCTATCGGTTGATTGATACTGCACAGGCATACGGAAATGAACATGGCGTGGGCGAAGGCGTTCGCACCTGTGGCGTGCCGAGAGAATCTCTGTTTGTTGCCAGCAAGGTGGCAGCAGAGTTGAAAACCTATGAAGCAGCAGCGAAATCAATTGATGAAACCTTGAAGAAAATGGGGTTGGATTATCTGGATCAAATGATTATTCATTCTCCGTAGCCGTGGAAGGAATTTCGTGGAGAAAAGCGGTATTTTGCAGAGAATAGGGAAGTTTGGCGTGCCTTGGAAGATGCACAGGCAGCAGGCAAAGTGCGGGTGATTGGCGTTTCCAATTTCCTGATAGATGATTTGGAAAGTCTGATGCAGGATTGTCGGGTAAAGCCGATGGTAAACCAGATTCTGTTGCATATCGGAAAAACAGATTCTGCACTGCTGGATTTCTGTAAGCATGAACAAATTCAGGTAGAAGCTTATTCCCCGCTTGCACATGGGGAAGCTCTGAAAAATCCAATCATTACAGAACTAGCAGCGAAATACGGCGTTTCTGCTGCACAGCTGTGCATTCGATACGTTTTGCAGCTGGGAACGATTGCCTTGTCAAAGACGGCAAATCCAGAGCATATGAAAAATAATGCAGATGTAGATTTTGTGATTACAGATACCGATTTCCAGACGCTATTGCAGATGGAAGAACTGCGGGATTATGGTGCATATAATATCTTCCCTGTATTCAGCGGAAAACCATTGGCGTAAATGAATTAAGAAAGAATTAAGAAAAAAGAATCAGAGAAAAGGCAGGCAGTGCGTTCCAAATAAGGAAACACTGCCTGTTTTTTATGTAATAACTTGTCAAGAGAAAACAGTTCCGAAAAATCAAAAAATTTTCGGAACTGTTTGACGTTTACTTATCAGAGCATCTATGATATTCTATTTTCAGGAGGTGAGAATGATGTTCATGAATGGTGAGTATGTAAAGACAATCGAAGATTTAAAGCGTTGTTTGAGTTTGGAAGAACTGGTCTACAATTACTACAGTGGGGAACTGGAAATCTGGCTTCGGAAAATTGGGGAAGCCGAAAAGGCAGAGCAATTGTGTCATATTCCAAAAAATAATGCCTATCTTCTCGTTCAGCTTTACACGATATTTGGATGGAATCCAGAACTTTCCGATGAAGAACTTCGAGAATGCAATAAAAATTGAAATCTGGAACGTTTTTCTGCAACCATGGTAAGAATTGCGTCTAAAAAGGTTGACAAATATCAACTAACAGTGTTATAATGTGGTTGTATTCTTATGAAATGGGGAAATAGAATGTTTTGTAAAGTGTGTGGCAGTAAGATTTCAGATGATGCAAAATTTTGTCCAGAATGCGGTGCGGTTGTAGAGCAAATCAAACCAACGCAAGAAACCGTTTTTTCGTCAAATTCAGACACAACACAGGCAACTGGTGTGCCAAATGGAGAAACTCGTTATGCGAGCACATCATTAAAAGCAGCTGTGTTTGGATTGGCGTTTTGGTGTTGTTGTGGATTTCAGTTGTTAGCTGGGATTCCAGCTATTTGGTTTGGAACATTGGCAATTCAGAAAAAAGAACCAGAGGTCGAAAAAGCATATTTAGGAATTGGGCTTGGTGCTTTAGATGTCATAGGATTCATTATATACATTATCCTGCTTGTGCAAAGCCAATGACAGAAAAGAGAGGATGTTTTTAATGTTTTGTAAAAGTTGTGGTTGTACGTTAGATGAAAATGCAAAATTTTGCGTGAAGTGCGGAACAGCTGTTGATGTAGCAGCATTAGCAGAAGCAAAAAAGGTGTTCTGCAAAGCTTGCGGAAGTGAATTGGAAGATGGAATGACGTTCTGTTGCAATTGCGGAGCACCCGTGCAAGATGCGTCAAAAGAAAAAATCATCGGAAAAAAATATGTCTTTAAGAACAACGGATTTTCAAGATATGTATTGGATTATTTCTTGGGAAGTGAAGCGGTATTTACCTTTCAGGAAACAGAACTTTCGATAGTAGAAAATCGAACGGAAACTGCTTTAAGCAAAGAAGGAGCGTTGTTCTATCGGGATATTACGGGATTTCAATTTATCAATAAACTGAATATCGGACAGTTTTTGATGGGAATTGTGTTTGCATCGGTGGGGGCTTTAATGTTGTGGGCAGGAGTTGAAAGTACTAGTGGCGGTGGTAGTTCAATGATACTTGGATTTCTTTTCCTTGTTCTTGGTTTGGTTGGTGGAATAAAAAATATGTTTGAATCTGTTTTAGTTCTCAATCGAAGAGAGCAAAAACCGGTAAAAATTAGACTCAAGAAAATTCGCAAGAAAAAGATTCCGGAACGAGATGCCTTTTGTGCAGATTTACAGCAGATGATTTGCTCATAAAATTTGAAAAATAAGAAGGAGAATAAAAATATGTTTTGCAAAAAATGTGGAAGTGAAATCAAAGATGGCGTGAAATTCTGTGGGAAATGTGGAGAACCAACTCCAAACTTTTATCCTACTGACGCACAGCCAGTGCCACAAGAACCACCAGTATCACCAGAACCAAATGTAACGCAGGAGGTTCATGCTACTGCACCACAAGAACCGCCTGTGCAGAATCCGTTCAATTCGCAAAACTTTATGCCGAATGTGAATGGTGCAGCAGCTGTTGCTCCGAAAAAGCAAAGCAAAGCACCATTCATCATTTTTGGAATTGTTGGCGGCGTTGTGGTTATTTTGCTGATTCTTTTTGTGATTGGGATGTTTTCATCCGATGATTTCTCGATTGATACTGTAAAAGATAGCACAATGTCTTATTACGATGAAGATACGAGTTTTGGAGATGCTTTTGATTCTACGTTCTATAATGGCACATGGACGGAAGGGAATATTGAAGACCAAAAGTATGTAGCTTATGATGGATATATAGATGATGAGAATGGAGATCAGGTAGAAGCATTTATTTTATTTTTACAGAATGAAGAGAGTGGAGAAGTTTACTCCATTGATTTGGAAGATGAATATGGAAATACAGCAGAATTGACGAGTCCAAAAGATGTAAAGGGCTTTTTTGATTACGTTTTTCATGGCAAAGATTTTGAATGGTATTGGGATTAAAATACAGGGGGAATTGGGATGTTTTGCAAAAATTGTGGTCGAGAGTTAAACAATGACATGAAATTTTGTGATCAGTGCGGAACACCAACCATGTATGAAGCACAATCAGCGTCATCAAAAGATACTGCAATCATTGAAAAAGAAGAGAATCCAGCTGTAGATTCAGACACAGATTGTGAAGCGGGAGTGGTGGAGCAGAAAAAAACATGGGGACAAAAAACAATCTGTGAAAAAGTGGAAACGGTTGTAGATATAATAGATGGAATTGTTACTCTTATTATCATTGCAGTTTTAATCTATATATTCCATGATGACTTTGATTTGCATTGGATTTTAAAAAATCCACAGGTGATTGCACATGTATTGGATTTCTTCTTTATGATTGCTATTGTAGAAATTCCATTTGAAGCAGTAAAACTGGTTTGCTTTTTGGCTTCAGGAGAAAAGAAAAAAACATTTAAGAAAGTTATAGATATTATATTGGAGATAATTATAATTATTGTGGCATATCATTGTTGGCTAGATACTACAAAAGAAATACTCTTTTTTATTGTGTTAGTATCAGTTAGAATGATAAAAGATGCGTTAAAATCAAATCAATCAGAATAATAACATATGGGGAGAAAATAAACGATGTTTTGCAAAAAATGCGGACGAGAATTGAAAGATGGAACAAAATTTTGTGATCAGTGTGGAACACCACAGAATGTAGAAGCTCCTAAAAGCCAAGAGCCTGACCAGATGCAAGTACCATCTGAAAGTGGAGCACCTTCCAGTAACTCGCAGAATGTCAGTCATACAACAACCGTCGTTCAAAACACCAAAACGAAAAAACATTCCTATTTGATTTTTGTGATAATCGTTGTTGTTTTGATTTTTTTGCTGGTGAGGTGTTCTTGCGGCAACCATGCCAAGAACAAACATGTAGACCCAGCCATTCACATAGAAAGCATCTCTTTTAATGCTACCACAGGCTTAATTGAATATGAAATCAAAAATATTTCTGATAAGGATATTGCCTATGTGAAATTTCAGACCTATTTTTATGATAGAATGGGTGGAGCATTAGAAACATCTATTGCAGGCGATGACTATGAAACCCTGAAATATACAGGGCCTTTGCGTCCAGGAGAAATTGATACGGCATATTATGATTGGGTTTTATCAATGCCGAGTTCCACTGCGGTTGTATATCCGAAAACTATCACGGTTACATTTGCTGATGATGAAGAACTTACATTTGAAAATGATTTTTATGCTACTGCGGATGATTTCTATGGTGGGAAACTGAAAGATTGATGCGATAAAAATTGTTTTTATCAAAAAGCACTGCTTAGATACCGAAAAATGAATGATAAAAAATTTAATTGTTTGAGTTTGGAGGAACTGTTTTATTACTACGGCAGAAAGAAACGATTGCATCAACAGAATTATAAAAGTTCAATATCAATCATATCTGCAGCATCATAGCGATTTGATACGGGTAAAAAAACTACCCAAGCATAAAGCATTCGGTTTTGTTCTTGTGAAAATGATTCTGGATTTCTTACGATAGTGCAACAGATGCCAGATTCTGTACAGGGAGAATCGTAAGAATAAACATCTCCGCCATAAAATGCATCGGTACGAAAATCATAATCGGTATCGTATCCAATGAGGGCAATGCAAAACTTGTCATCATGGTATTCGGTCATGACAGTGCTTTCATCAGAATCAAATAATTCAAATGTGCGAATCATTTCAACTTGAATATTAAGAATATCATCTATTTGATAATTTAAGGTATCGATTCGGATTCGATGAATTTGTGTAGAGATGCCATTTTTAAAGATGTGCTGTTTGGTTGTGTAGTGGAATGAAATTGGCTGTCCAGAAATAGATATTGTGGCGTCTCCAAAGGGTGTTGGAATGCGGTTTGTTTCTATTTCTTGTTTGGAATATCCGCTATATAATGTACTTGAAATACCCATTTTTAGCTCCTTTTTCAAATAAAGTATACCTTCTATTTTACAACATATTAGATATTTCTGTCAATCTGATTTTTTTGACAAACAGAAGCGAATATGATATACTAAAAACACAGAAACAATTTTTCACAGAAGGAGTATCGTTTCATGATAAAAAACTTAAAAGCAGATGAAAACAATTGGTTTTTAGAGGGAACATTTGATTCTAATTCGTTGTTTCAAGGGAAAATGTCGGTTTCCATTTTTACAGATGACGGTGCAACCGTTGAAGATGCGGAGGCCTGTATTGCACAGTATCAGCAATTAAAGAAAAATGCTGCCTTTTGTGCGAATCTACAGGAGATGCTGGCAGCATTTTTTCTTTACATGTATGATGCATGGAAAGAGATGGAGATTTATGATGAGATTGTTGCAGAAATAGAACCCGTAAAGCAGGGATATGAAGCTGGTGAAAATTTATTGTCTTATCTTTCTAATCCCACATTGCTTGCCTATCCGCAGGAGATGGATGAAATCGGCTATGGAATTGAGTGCGATTGTCCGTGGGAGCCAGAACATTCGTGTTTGATTTTGGTTCGGAATGAGAAACTGCTATATGTAGGGGAATCAGATGGTTTAGATCCATGGGGAGAAGCGGAGGATTATCCTTGTATCTGGGAATCATAAAAAATCATTACACCAACTTCAAGATGTTCAGAAGCAAAATCCAGCTCATACCATAATAGGTGACAACTGCAACAAGGTCGTTTACAGTTGTAATCAGTGGACCGGAAGCAACTGCCGGATCTACCTTGATTTTTTTGAAGAACAGCGGAATCAACCTGCCAACAGCACTGGAGATTAGCATAGCAAGTATCAAGGACACACCTAAAATGATACAATTTGTAGTCATCTTGCTGCCGATTTCGTCTTCATCAAAAGAAGCGATTAACTGGATTTCTTTTCTGATGTCTTCATCCAGTGCATCAATTATCAGTGCTCGTTTTTCTTTTCCGACCGTGTGAAGAATTCCTACTGCGGCATCTGTTTCTAATTCAGCGAGAATTTCGGTAACTTTTTTCAGTGGAATTTCGTTCAGGTATGCACCAGCTTGCGTTTCTTCCAGATGGGAAAAAGCTTCTGCGAGCATCTCAGCCGGACAGATGCGAAAGATTTTTTTCCGTTCCTGCTCATTCAATTGTTCCATCACATCTGCAATATCACTGCCGTGATAGTTTTCCAACTGATTCAGAATTACCTTAGGAGAGCCATTTTCTCTGACAATCTTGATGATTTCGCTTTCATAATAAAGTGATACGAGTCTACCATGATTTTGTAAACAACAAGTTAGAAAAACGTAAAGCCCTGCGATTGGATGCAGGAACAAATAACGGCTTTAATAGCCTAATAAAAACAGATTGGATGTGATTACGATGATGTGTGCGTATTATTTAAACGGAAACAAAAACAAACGCTGTGCGTTTTGTAAGTATTGGTATGACCCCACAAACCAGTATATTCAGCCGCAGAATCCGAAAAATGGAATCTGGAAGTTTGAACAGACTGCCAAATGTGTCTGTCTGAAAACAAATCTAAAAATGGGTGCGGGAATGCAGTGCAGCAAATTTGAAAATAAGATTCTGTAAAAGTAAATTCTTGTCATAATGCCAATTAATCTGTTATAGAAAAGAGCTGACTTTGTTTTCCGACAAAGTTGGCTCTTTTTATTATAGATTGACAAATTTCAGCACTTAGTATATAATAAAAAAGAACTTTAAGCGTGATAATTTCAAATCGTTTTTCCAATTATAGTGAAAAGATTAGAATTTAAATGAAATAGGAGAAAATCACCATGAACAAACCAGAAAAATCCTATCAAACTACCACCATCCGGCAGCTAAAAAGTTATCCAACCTATCAATTTCATGCCTTTTCCAATGCAAAATGCAGTCCAGAAGATACGTTTCTGATTTGCGTTCTTGAAACGCTGAAATGGCTGCATGCCCGCATGAAAAATTGTGAACGATTGCCGGAAGAATTAAATGTTCCGTTGCCGGAGAATTATCAAACATTTGACCGGAGCAGGCTGCATTCTTTCAGCATTGATTTGGGCTTTCAAATAGAAGTTGTATATATCCAGAAAAAAGGAATCTGGTCGTTTCGGATTATTGAAATTGATGCCGGTGCAAACTTAGGAACACCAACTGAACGAAAGCCAGTACAGGGCAGAACCTTCAGCACAGAAATTGCTTATTATCTCCATAAAGACTGTGTGGAAGTCGGGGTTCGGACAATCTGTTCCGAACCGTCTGACACAACAGAAAACTGCGAAGTGTTCCGTCCGGCACTGGTCAAAGCCCTTGCATCGAATCCCAATGTGAAATTGAAGTATAAATATCCGCTAGATGGTTCTGTGATAACGCTTTCATCCAATGATAATGTTTCTTATCTGTTGGATATTATAAAAGACCCAAAGTTTGATTTGCCGATTATTCTTGTTGCAGAATCTGGCAATCAGGCAGAAGAAAAACCAACTCTGCCGGAGAAAAAAGACCTTGCCGACTTACAGACCATGCTTGGCGGATTGCCGCAGTTTAGTTTTAATTTAGGATTTCAGCAGCCATCTGCTGTGAATCTTCAAGTGGATTTATCAAAAGCAGCGGGCATTGAACCGCTAAAACCAGGTGTTCAATGCCGTGTTCAGAAAATCAAACAAAAGAAAAAGCCGGAAGTGGTTGCAAAAGCAGTTGAGCAACAGCAGCTGCCTGCCATTGCAATGGAAACACTGGCTGCAAAAGAAATTGGATTTGGTGTTGTTGTTTCTGTGAAGCAAAAATACTTTGAAAAAATCCGAAAAGAGATTTGTCCGGAATTTGATTTTGGAATGATTTTGATTTTGCATCATCGCAATATCATTGCACAGTATTCATACCGTTCCTATCAAAAAGAGATCGAAACCTTTCATCAGACGTTGCGAAAAGAAATTCATGTGTTGCCGAAACGCAGCACCTATTCTTTTGGCAGCATCAAATTTATCTCCGAAGCGAGATTGGCAGAATTACAGGACAAGAACGAGAGCAACTTGAGCAATCAAGAGAAAATCGAACTGCTTTCAATGGAAAATGCAGAACTGAAACGGCAGCTTCATGAGGAACAAAACCGAACTATGGATGCCAGTATTTCCGAAGAAACAAATCGCTTGAATCAGAAGAAAATCCGACAACTGGAAGAAAAAACAGAGGAACTTTCCAAAAAGTTGCAAGATATGACAGAACACTGTCAGCAGATTCAAACATCTTATGGAAAAGCGTCCGAAGTCATTGCATTCTATCAGTTAAAATCAGTGGTAGCGGCAAAATTCCCAACAGAAATGGCAGATGTTTGTGACTGGCTGGAGGAGCAGCTTTCCGAATATTTGCTGGTTTCTTCCAAGGCGAGAAATCTCATGAAGAAATATTCTGGAGAACTGGATGTGGCATTGCTCTGTGATGGATTGCTATATCTTTCCGGCTATGCTCGATATAAGCGAAAGGAAATTGATGCAGAAGTATTGGAACGATATGCAGAAATGAACCACTGGTTTGTAGAACCTTGTGGGGCAGAATGTCTGAAATTTTTTGCAGAATCGTATTCCTGTATGATTGGAACAAAAAAATATCAGCTAGACTATCACATTAAATATGGAATCAAGTCCGAACAGTTGATACGAATCTATTTTTGCTGGGACGACAAGCTGAAAAAAATCATCATTGGCAGCATGCCAGAACATCTGCCCGTGATGAAACAAAAAACATAATGATATGTAGAAAAGCAATAGTAACTACCTATTGCTTTTCTTTTTGTAGGGGGAATGGATAGGGCTGTATTTTGATAGATTCGACCTTCATTTTCTAGAGAAAGAAAAAGCAGTTGACAAAAAAATCCAAAGCGTGTATAATAGGAGAAAAGTAAATGAAATCTCTGTGAGACCAATCGTTGTAATTTGTAAAATTGGGAGTTGAGGAAATCATGAATTGGAAAGTTTGTAAAAATATTCTGATTGGAGCAACTGTATCTGTTGCGTGTTCTTCTTTTTTCTGTGTGCAGGCACATGCAGAAGAAGAGCTGGTAGATACAGAAGCAGTAACCGTGGTAGAAGCAACCAATCCAACCACAGAAGGATGGGTTCAGAAAGAGGATGGGGACTATTATCAATATGCAGATGGTTCTTTTGCCTCTGGAATCGTCAACATTGACGGACTGCAATATTATTTTAATGAAAAAGGCTGTTTGCAGAAAGAAACATGGATTACTGTCAACGAAGCATTTTATTATGCAACAACAGACGGCACGCTGGCAACCGGTGAAACCGTGATTGATGGCATCCCGTATTTGTTTGGTTTGAACGGACGGGAACAGTTGGGATGGCAGACAGTTGACCAGAAGCGTTATTATTATGACGAGTACACTGGAGCATTCACGGAAGGTTGGATTTCCTATCGGGGAAGCAGATACTATACTTCTTTGGAAACAGGTAAAATATCAGGGGAACAATCCATTGATAATACCATTTATGATTTTAAAGAAGAGTATGGTTACCAGAATACCGGTTGGGTTACGCATGCTGACAAGACGCAGAGTTACTATGCAGAAGATGGAACGATTGCAACGGGCTTGCAGCCGATCGACCAAACGCAGTATTACTTCGATGAAGCAGGCATCATGCAAACAGGTTGGCAGGAACTGGATGGACAGAAGTATTATTTCGGCGAAACTGGAGCAATGCAAACTGGCATGCAGTCCATTGACGATACCAAGTATTATTTCGATGAAACAG
>UMLG01041139.1_pt1 | contig 107053 bp, 90 predicted proteins | sample 1966511 | NCBI WGS metagenome assembly UMLG01 (sample SAMEA4836195, study PRJEB28245) | human gut metagenome | biome: gut microbiome; material: fecal sample | place: Denmark | collected 2008
AGGCCAAAAATAGAAAAGTAAGGTTTTCGCATTTGTCGGAAGCCTTATTTTTCTATTTTGAATCTCATGATGGTAATCGAAGAAGGCGGGAACTTGTACGTCTTGGGAATACCCATGGTAAAAGTTGTCTTCTTCTTCTCCGGTTTGATCCGGTCGGGTTTCTCAAAGGTGTTGCTTGTTTCCGGTTCGCCAGCCAGTTCAATGATATCTACGGCATCTTCCACCGATAATCCTTGGATGTTCAACTCGGCTTTTTCTTCATGTCGGGTTGTATTGACGACTTTAAGATATAAACAGTTATTCTTCTTGTCGAGCGTAGCTACCGAAGCTAATGATGGATAAGGACGCATACCGGCTTTCTGTACCAATACTTCGTTTACATAACAGAAGATCGAATCCTTTTGACAACGGATACGGACATCATAGTCGGTATTATTGACCAAAGGTTGCTTGACCGTTGTAGCCAATGTATCGGTTACGTTCCCACTTTGATGGTATAGCCGGGCATAGCCATCGCCCAAGGTGAAACTGATATAATCCTGCTGTTCGCGAAGGCAACCGTTATTGCGGACACGGAACTGGATCAGTTCGCTGCCCTTTGTACGGCGGATATGAGATGTAAACTCGTAGTCGCTTGCTGCTGAATCGCCCAGCAAGACATAATTCCATCGGTTGGGAACCGGTGTTAATATACCGGAAGATATTCCCCAGTTACCACCCAAAATCCGTCCTTGTTCTACCGGTTTCCCATCAATCATTACCTGATTCATCTCATAGCAGTTATCGAACATATACACTGAAGCGAATCCGCTGGTAATCGTCGGGCGCAGATAGGTTTCAACCTGGGAAGGAATCACCTCGTCTCCACGGTATTTGTTGAACAGCATCCACATATAATAAGAAGGAGAGAGCACGATCTGATGGTTATTGAAAAGGATCATAGGCCAGCGTTCCTTGGTATAATCGGCGTTTCCCAATACTGGAGAATAGGCAATACGCGCCATCATGTCCGGATAGTTCTCAATTCCAATCAGGAAACAGGCTTCGGCGATGGCTGATGACATGGTCCGAGCTTCCGACGATTGCATGTTTCCGAATTCACCCACGAAGGTATTCTCCCATTCGTACCGGCTTTTGACTGTTTCGTAGCGGCTCTGGTTGGAAAGGAAGAACGAATTTTTCCCGTTGAAGTGTATGTCATGCCATTCACTTCGTGGTTGGCGGCCAACCAGGCGGTTACTGATGACTGTGATCTCCGGCCATTTCTCTTTGATGGCTTTTCGGAACAGTTCGAAGCGTTTGGTATATTCATGTCCATAGTTCTCACTTCCGATCTCTACATATTTTAAGTGGAAAGGTTTCGGATGTCCATTCTTGGCACGCAATGCTCCCAACACAGAGTCCGTTGGATAATTGGCATATCCGATAGCATCCAGTGCTTCTTGTACCAGCTTGTCCATTTCTGTAATAGATTCATAACGCGGACGCCGGCTCATATTCGTGATACCACTGTTGATCACATAGATAGGTTCTGCTCCTAAGTCTTCACATAACTGCAGGTATTCGTGATAACCGGTGCCGTTGGTTGTTCCGTATCCCCAGACATTCCAGAAATGTTTGCGCTCGGCAATGTTACCCAACGTCTCTTTCCAGACCGGAAAAGTCCCTGCTGTGTATCCTTCAACGAAAGCACCTCCGGGGAAACGAACGAAGCGAGGTTGCAGTTTGGCAATGGCTTCCATAATGTCCTGTCGCTGTCCGTTAGGGCGGCCTTTCCAAGTTTCCGGGAACAACGATACGACATCCAGCCAGAACGTCTGACTACTGTCTGACGAGAAAGTCAGGATTGCCTTGTTGCTCGTGGCATTGGCCGTAAAGGTATGCCGGTATTTCTTCCATTCGTAATGAGGCGTTACCGTAAAGACATCACTCAATACCCGATTCCCGATGGAATCTTCCAAAGCGATATGCAAATTCTTCGGATAAACCGAACCGCCTTTCAGGTAAAAGGAAAGCTGATAGGTTTGCCCTTGCTGGATGGCCAGACCATTATAGCCTTCAGCCACGACACCGCCCCGACCATTCTGAGCCGTAGTGGCAATCGAAACAACCAGCGAACGCTTGTTCTTCTCATTCAACAATTCTTTGGTATCCGGATAAATCCATGTATTGGTGGATAAAGGTCTCCAGCCGGGAAGCGAATCCAAACGCATAAACGGCATGTCATAGCCATTCGGAGTCGTAATTACCCGGCGGCGGGCATCATACGGGCAGTTCAAAGGCGGAATTCCATCTTCAAAGCTCCGGTTTTGTATCATCTCGGCATACAGACCTCCATCAATGGCATGATTGATTTCCTCCAATGTAATGCCGTATAAATCCGGATTAACGGTTTGGATGGTACCTTCCGCATCAATATGTATAACTGAAGTCACCGGCGTTTCTTGCTGGCAGGAGATCAACCCGCCGACCAACAACGAAATCATCCATAACTTCAAGAAAATAATCGCTTGCTTCATTCTTGTAAAGAACTTCTCTGAATTTGGGTGCAAACTTACGTAAATTCGGTGGAATAAGCGAATAAAAGGGGAAATGTTGATTCTATATTTCCATAGATTTATTTTGAAAGTTTGCTCAAAAGGAAACTTTAGGCTATTTTTGTGCAAGCTTGATATATAGGAATGGATATAAAGGTAAAATTTACAGAAGAAGCGGATTCATTTTTGGAATCCTTACCCATAAAAGCTTATCAAAAAATCGTTTACAATGTTCTAAAATTGGAACGTGGTATTATCGATAATGAACTGTTCAAGAAGCTTGAAGGTTCGGATATTTGGGAACTGAGGACGCTTTTTAATGGAATTCATTATAGGTTATTTGCCTTTTGGGACACTGAAGAAGAAACTTTGGTTATTGCTACACATGGCATAATAAAGAAAACTCAGAAGACTCCTGTGAAAGAAATAGCAAAGGCCGAGATGATCAGGAAAGAATATTTCGAAAATAAAAGGAAAGGATAAAAATATGGCAAAAATGAAACTAACACCTCTTAGCGAACATGTAAATAAGGCATGGGGAGAAATTGGAACTCCTGAAAGAGATGCTATGGAAGCTAAACTGGAAGAAGAAGTGAATGCTTATTTTGTAGGAGAAGCCATTAAAAAAGCTCGGCTTCAGCAACATCTTACACAAGAAGAATTAGGAGAAAGAGTAGGTGTAAAGAAATCTCAAATATCTAAACTTGAGAGTGGAAAATGTGTTATAACACTTCCTACGATGAGCCGTATCTTTAGAGCGTTAGGTATTACAACCGCTTCTTTGGATTTAGGTACGGTTGGTAAGGTTACTTTGTGGTAATTGATTAAGAATTAGAGATCGATTCTCTTATGATTATTTGATAGGATACACAAGGGAAAAGCTGAAAATATTCCCTATAAAACTGAATCAAGAATCCGCAAATCCGTGTATCTTTGCAGCCAAAATAGAACCTATGTACACCGTAATTAAAAGACTGGAAATATCTGCGGCACATCGTTTGTGCCTTTCTTATCCGAGTAAGTGCACCAATCTGCATGGGCATAATTGGATTGTAACAATTTACTGCCGGGCGAAGGAGTTGAACGAAGACGGCATGGTAACGGATTTCAGCCATATCAAACAGCTGGTAAAAGACCGGTTGGATCATAAGAACCTGAATGAAGTACTGCCCTTTAATCCGACGGCCGAAAATATCGCTCGTTGGGTTTGCGAGCAGGTGCCTCATTGCTTCAAAGTGGAAGTGCAGGAGTCTGAAGGTAATACGGCGATCTATGAGAAAGATTAATGAAATATTCTACAGCCTGCAGGGCGAAGGCTTTCATACCGGTACGCCGGCTTTGTTTATCCGTTTCTCGGGTTGTAACCTGAAATGTCCGTTTTGTGATACGCAGCACGAAGAAGGCCGTTGGATGGACGATGAGGAGATTTGGGCAGAAGCAGCAGCTTGCCCGGCCCGGACAGTTATTCTGACGGGTGGCGAACCTTCGTTGTGGATAGACGATGCCCTGATTGACGGACTGCATCGGCTGGGGAAATATGTTTGCATAGAAACCAACGGAACACGGAAAGTCCCGGCAGGAATTGATTGGGTGACGTGTTCTCCGAAAGGCGCACCGGTGGTATTGGACCGGATTGATGAAGTAAAGGTGGTCTTTACCGGTGAAGAAGATGTGGAAGTGTATCGCCAGTTGCCGGCTAAACAATACTATTTGCAACCTTGTTCGTGCCGGAACACGGAAGAGGTGGTGGATTATATCCTGAAGCATCCGGCGTGGAGACTGAGCTTGCAGACGCATAAGTGGATTCAGATCCGGTAATGCTCGGATGGATTTTGGAGTGGATTTATCATTGAATACAGACTTTAGAAGATTTAGATATATGAAGAAAATTGGAAATAGGCGGTGGGCGTGTTTGGCCGTATTTATCTGTTCTTTGTTTGTGGGTATGGGGCAAATAGAAGCCCAGGAAACGTATCATACGCAAATATACAAGCCTAAACGAATCAAATCATTGCAGGTTGTTCAGCCGGATCAGACCTTTACAGTACCGGTTATTTCATTGGGCAGTGGAGAACAAATTCTGATTAACTTTGATGACTTGACGCCTAATTACGAGCGTTATGCCTATTCCGTTATCCATTGTGATGCCGACTGGAAGAAATCGTCGTTGAACGAACTCGAATACATGCAGGGTTTCCAGGGACTGACAATCGACGACTTTGCCAATTCATTTAATACGACTACGCAATATACCAATTATCAGTTGTTATTGCCGAATGATGATGTTCAGTTGAAAGTATCGGGCAACTATGCCGTTCGTATCTATCATGAAGATCATCCGGAGGAAACGGTGCTGGTGGCTTGTTTTTCGGTGGCAGAGTCGGAGGTTGGTATTGCAGCTGAAGTAACTGGTAATACATTAGTTGATACCTATCAGCGGCATCAGCAGGTAAATTTCTCGGTGCTGAAGAAGAATTTGAATATTACACATCCGCAGACTGATCTGAAAATCAGGGTAGTACAGAACAACCGGCCGGACAATGCCGTCCGGAAAGTGATGCCGAGCGGCATCTTGAGTGACCGGATCGTCTATGAAAACCTGCGGGAACTGATCTTCCCGGCAGGCAATGAATACCGCCGTATGGAGTTCTTGTCGAGCAAGTACAATGGGATGCGTGTAGAAGGTATTTCCTATCATAATCCGTATTACCATGTCGATCTGATGAAAGACTACCCAAGTAGTATGGCAACGTATGAATATGATCAAGATCAGAACGGGCGTTTCTATGTGGCATGCAGCCGATGTGATGATGCCAATACGGAAGCCGATTATTACATTGTTCATTTCGCCTTGGCGATGCCTGAAGCGAAAGGAGGTAAGGTCTATTTGAACGGAGACTTCATGCAGAATACATTTGACGCGAATAGCGAGATGATCTTCAATCCGGATTCACGTCAATATGAAAAGGCCATTCTGCTGAAACAGGGGAATTATAACTATCAGTATCTATATGTTCCGGAAGGAGAGACTACCGGACAAACCGGAAGTATTGAAGGAGATTTCCATCAGACGGAAAACGAATATACGATTTACGTCTATTTCCGTCCGATGGGAACCCGTTATGACCGTCTGATTGGTGTACAGACGGTGCATATCAATGGTCATAACTGATCGGATTCCGATTATCTTTCATGTACACACTGGCCGGCGATGTAGGTAGCCCGAACGGCGCGGTCGTCGGCATGTGTCATCAAACCAAACAACAGATTCTCGATATTCCAGGCTTGTGTCCGCTTCAAGTATTCATAGCGATACAGCTGGGCAAACGTAGAACTGTAATCCACCACGATGAAATCGGCCATCCTTCCCGGCAGAAAACTACCGATTTCCTGATCCAGATGCAAGGCTTTCGCACTGCCCAAAGTAGCTTTATAAAAGGCTTCGAAGGCCGACATCGGATAATTGTTCAGTTGTTGTACCTGATAGGAAGCACCTAATGTATGGAAGATGGAAAAAGAGGTACCACCACCAATATCTGTTCCTATCACTGTTTGCATACCGGCCTCGTTGGCTTTCTTCATTTCATACAGACCACTTCCCAGAAAACCGTTGGATGTCGGACAATGTACGGCGATTGCCTGTGCCTTGGCCATACGTTTCCGCTCCGAATCACTCAAGTGGATGGCATGGGCCAGCAAGGTTCGGTCGGTAAGCAAGCCATATTTCTCGTACACCGACAGATAATCTGGACAGTCCGGATATAATGTCCTGACGAAATCGACTTCACCTTTGTTTTCCGATAAATGTGTCTGGATGTACGTATCCGGATAATCGGCATGAATCCGCTGGCAGGCTTCCAGTTCTGCCGGAGAACAACTGACAGCAAAGCGAGGTGTAATGACATATTTGTTTCGTCCTTTCCCGTGCCATTTCTGTATCAGCGCACGCACGTCGGCTTCTCCTTGCTCCGGCGTGTCACAAAGATATTCAGGCGCTTCCCGGTCCATTTGTACTTTCCCGGTCAGCATACACATATTATATCGGGAAGCTTCTTCAAACAGAATATCTGCCGATTGCGGATGGACCGACGAAAAGGCAACTGCCGTAGTCGTTCCGTTACGGAAAAGCTCTTTCAGGAATGCGCGGGAGATTTCACGGCAATGGTCCGTATCGGCAAAGGTTCTTTCGGCCGGAAACGTATATTGATTCAACCAATCGAGCAACTGCCTTCCGTACATTCCCGTGATTTCGGTCTGCACATAATGAAGATGTGCGTCGATAAATCCCGGCATCAAGACCGAACCCTGGTAATCGATGACTTCCGCCTTCGGATATTTCTGCAACAGGATAGCCGATGTTCCGGCTTCTACAACCAATCCATCACAGACGCATAAAGCACCGTCGGGTTCATATACGGCATTCTCTGCCGAAAGCAGGGGCGAGTCAGTAAAATAAAACAGCTCACCCAAATATAATTTCATTTCATTCATCCTATTCATCTCTTTTGTATTCCGTTTCAATAAACACCCTAAAGTACAAATTTGTTTGGAGTTAGAAGGATATGAAGAGGAAAAATCTTTTATTCAGACTTGTCAGAATAATAAAATCTTCATGTCGCAGCTAACTATTTTGTGTTATTATTTTGAAAGTTAAAACATTGGAAAGATAGTTCGTCATCGGTCATTTCTGGATTATCTGTATTATTCGTGGAAAGATAAAGTCCGTTTTCATTAATGAAGAATAGAGCAGGTACATATTTCCCAGCAGGGAAAAGTGTCTCGCCCAGAATTTTGAAGTTTTTATCGAGAACCATGATTGAAAATTCTTTCCGACAAAAGATATATTCCGGATTCATTGTTTCTATGGAACATTTGGGATAGACAAAGCGATAATAAACTTTTCGATATTTATCATATAGAATGTTTCCATAACTTGCTTGTTCTGATGCTAATTTCTGGAACGTATCAAATTCCAGATCTCTAGAAAAACCTTCTGTCTGTAATTCTTCAATGTATTTGCTTTTTGTAGGAATTATTTCAGAATGAATGTGATCTTTAGTAACGAGTAAATCATGACTCATCCGAAAAGCATAAATGAATCTTTCACCATCAAAGATCCGACTACAATGCGGATTTACTCCCATACCGTCACCTTTAGACCATAATTCAGGGTAGCAAAGCTGTGAGGTCTCTACTTTTTGGGTTAACGTATCTATGATGACTGTCAAAGGAGTTTGTTTTAATTGTTCTCCAGTGCAATTGGGAGGCATTGGATATTGCATACAAAACAGTTTGTTATCTTGTATGATTAGAGGTTTATATATTAAACTATTAAAATCTGTAGGAGTAGTCATTTTCCCATTTTGCGCCGTAGGATAAGAGAATCTATTCAGAATGATTCCATTCTGATCTATTTCATATACTTCAGGTGTAGAAAAAGCATGGATGAATATATGATTCAAATCTAAAATGCCATGTCCCATCATATTAGGGATTCCATTAGGACCTTCTTTTGCTATCTTCACTTTATGAGACAATTTACAAGAATCTAGGCGATAGAAATTGATGTAATAATAATCGTCTGCTGTTTCTGTATTTTCGATTGTCAGATATTCTGTTCCGTTCACATCCGTGAAGTGATGCATCGCGCGAGTGAATAATTTAGTATCATCGTCAATCGGAATATGAATCTGTTCGGCAGTTGGCTTCAATTCATATTCTGTAGCTGGTTCTGTTACATTATTTGTTTGTAACATTCGATAAATCATAAATCCTATAATTAGGATACCTATTGGTATAATATACTTTTTCATAAATGCTTTTTATAGAATGAATTTAACTAATTCCGGATCCGGATTATTGGCAATGGCCCATAATATCTGGCTGTCTGAACTGATACAAATGTTGGTACATGGAATATCTAATGTAAATGTTTGGACTTTTTCTCCTTCCCAATTAAATACGTGTATTGTACTCGCATCAAATTCTTTTTGGGCTTTGGCATAATCTTCCAACTTAGTGCCTGAATAGAGCAAGTATATATATTGGTTATTAGCGGTAGAAGAAATATAGCCGACAATGTTTGATCCGTACATAGGAGCTGAATATCCATCTTGACTATCTTCTATGGTATATTTAGGATAGACTTTTTCTGATTTATTCAATAAAACGAGACTGTCTTTCTCTACCTTGTATATATGAAAGATCTCTCCCCATATAGAAGTGAATGCTACTCTGTCTCTGTCTGTGTTGAGAACCAGGCGACCTTGATAAGCCATAGCGCGCAAATGATTCTTGAGTGCTTTTTCGCTTGAATCTTTATACGGGAACTCGAAGAATGAACTTTTCGTGTTGTTTAATGAATCCATAAAGACAAACATTTCCTTTGGATACGGACCCATTCCCAAATAAGAATTGTCTGAGATTTGCTTGACATCAAAAGACATGCTAATTTTATCATTGGCAACAGCTATGGGTGTCTCCATGTGGATTTGATGATTCTTTATCTGAATTTGGGTGTATTTTCGGGCTTGAAGGTCAAATATGCCGAAACGGTTCTTATCCAGATGTTGTATTGTGTGCGGATAAATAAATTCATCGGGTCCAACACCTCTCGGACCAAACCGGTACAGACTGTCTGTTTCCATATCTATGTAAAAGAGGCAGGAATCGAGTGCATAGTCAATGCCTACAATCTTTTTGTCTAACTCAATAATAGGACCTGGTTTTCCTAAATAATCATTCTTCAACTGGATGGATTCATGTGTAACCATAAGACTCTTTCCTTCTTCTGTTTTGTGGTTACAACTCACCAGACAACATAAGATTAAAACTAAATATACATTTCTCATATCTATTTTTATTTTAAATTATGAACGACAACAACTATATTCGCTTTCCCAAATGAAACCAGCGAGAATCGTTTTTGAAAGTAACGAGAATTAAAATTGATTCTCGTTACTTTCTGGATCAAAAGGAGAAGAATAACAATACTTCGCCTGCTTCTTGTTCGGAATCCAAATGCAGGAATTCGCTGGGGCATGTTCCAATTAATTTGTTTCCTATCTGCCATCGTGGGAAGAACGGATAGGATGATTGTTTGGAGATGCTACCTGCTTTGTCTGCCGTTGATGTTTTCTGGTAATAATATGATTGGTCCTGATACAGAAAACTGTAAAGGCAGGATTCTTGTATGTGGAAGAAATACATCGGGAAAGCATACGGCAATTCTCCCAAACGAGTTACATTCAATTCGGAGTCGTGAGGAAAATTCTTGGAGCCGAAATCGAAGGTGATGTATTCTTCAGCAGTTTCCGAATCCGGATTCCACCGATAGATGGTCTGGGTGATAGGAGGATTAATGAATATATTCCCTTGATCATCCTGACAGAATATTTTAGCTCCTAAAGACATCTGACTATGGAAAATGTTTATGGAATAGCTGTCAATGATTTTTCCCTCCCGACTGATGTGTACCAAGGACTTGAGAGAATCTGTGGGTGCCATATTATAACACAAGAAACCTTTCTCTGTCCGGATGAATTCTGAGCAAGGGAAAGAAAGCGTTATTTCTTCTTCCGCTTTTAAGTCTTGGTTGTATGAGATGATAGACATACCGGGCAAATCCAACAAATACACGTGGCTTTTGTCTGCACACAATGACATGGGTTGTATATATTCCATGGGACCGTTCCCTTGGGTCGAGATCTGGCGAAGCAGAAGTCCGTCTTGATTGAATTTGGAAACCGAAAGCGTCGCTCCATCCAATATGTAGAGGAACGAATCCACACGACAAATGTCTTTGATGTCTCCGATGTATCCAGCCGTGTCAGTATGCAACCGGATCGTCTGTACGTTACATCCCAAGTCTTTTAACTCCAGTGTTTTTCCTACGAAGTCCTGGATAGATACGATTTGTGCTTTACTTGGGTTTTCTTCCGTCTTGTTCTGGCAGGAACAAAGCGTAAAGAAAGCGGCTAAAAACAGAATGTACTTTTTCATCGTGAACTTATAGTTTAATCTTCATATTTATCAATATCGGATTTTCATCTCCTTTCGCATTCTCTAATATCGGAATAAGTTGCTTATACTTTATCCGAAATGCGTTGTATTTATCCGGATGACTTTTTAATCTTTCATAAAATTCCTTGAATTCATCCATCTCAATACTCCATGTCAGTATGCCGTCATGAATGCTCTTAGCGGATTTTAATTTATAGACATTCCCTTTACATAAGAGATCGTCAACCAGGCGACATCCTTTTATGACTGTCTTGTTGTTCCGGTTATAAAGCAGGAGGTAGTTGTTTTCTTCCGTATCTTCAAATCCTACATACACATAATCTGCATGGATTTCGTAATTATCGCCTAGGAAAACTCCTTCGTTTTCGCGGATTCGTTTCATGATATCCATAATATTTTCTACATTTTGAAACGCTTGTTCAGGTATTCTTTTTTCTCCATAATTCAAGAAGAAAACAGGTGTTGACTGCTTGTCTTGAATGGAGTAAATCGTATCACACCAAGGATAGGAGAAGTATAGATCTTCCTTATCAGCATAGAATGATTGGGAAGGGTTGATATAATTGATCTTATTTTGTATGATTTCATCCGCAGGAAATAAGGATCCGACGAATTCTCCCTTCAGGTTGTATTTTTGTATCATGTCGGGATTGGTTGCCTTTTCCTTTGTTTCGGGTGCGTTATGCAGCTTCAGACTTTTACATAGCAGATATAGACTGTTTTTGTCGGATATAATATTGGTTGGATAGGCTGTGATTCTTTTGTTTAAGATACATTGTTTGTTATAGATATTGTACATTAATATCCGAGGGTCTGCATGGGTTGTAAGGGCTATTATACTGTCATTAAGGATTATAAAGTCTTTTATTTCGGTATATTCGTCAGGACCAACCCCCACTTTGTCCAATTGGGTGATGTATTTCCCGTTTGCATTAAAAACTAAGATTTTGTTTATTTGCGGCATACCCGTCCCGATGTAATATTTCCGGTTATAGGTTTTGATTTTACTGGCCATACCGATAAAAGACTCTTCCTTTGTTTCCAAGGGAACAATCTCTATTGAATCTGTTATCTCCGACATTTTTATAGTCATACTCTCATCGAAAGAACAGTCTATTTCCTGTACGTTTGAAATCTCTTTATTACTCTTTTGGCAAGATAGTAATAAGAGAAATAAAGGGATAAATAGATAAATGAATGTAAGTTTCATATGTTTGTTTTTTATGTTAGTACATTAATGTATTTACTCATTTGAAGTAGTATTTAATAAGTACTGGATTCTGTTCCATGTCAGCTTGCAATAATTCTTCCAAGATGGCTTGTTGTTTCTCATTCAGCATGTCTTTGGAGACACGTTTTTCCAGATCTACCCATTGGATCGGCATCAAGACATATTCGTCTGTAACAATAACTTCTTCTCCACAATAAGAATTAAACCAGACGTTCTCGTCAAAATTGAGAATAAATTTGGATTTTCCGGTTTCTTTGTCATAAATGATATTCCCTTTATGATCATCGTCTTTCCAGAGAAGTGATGCCATAATATATTTTTGATTATGCCGGACCGACTGGATCATATAAGAAAACTGGCTGTACATTTCTTCTGTTCTTTTCTTAAAACTCCTTTCAGCTTCTTTTGAATAGGACGTTGTCCTTCCATCTGTGGCATATTTACCAAAGTCAAATTGGAAAAACGATTCCAATTTATCTTTGCCAAACTTATAAACGACCGGATGGAATGGACGGAAAAAGAACCATTCATCGTTATATAAATAAGGTGCATGGGAATAGCTTCCAATAGACTCATCTTCTTCAAACTCTTCATGTAATAGTTTTTGCTCGGTCAAGTTATAGTAGATAATCTTTTTAGGTTCGAAACAAGTGTGGAAAACATAAACGGATGAATCTAATGCTGCCAATGTATGTACAACACGAAAACCGGGGTAAGTAACCCGTTTTGATTCTACATAGTTCCCAGATAAATCAAACCGATGTATTTCTCCGTAAGGTTCCAATAGTTCAAGATAACCGTTATAAGGATTAATGATAAAATCTTCAATAAATGAATACTCTCCGACACCTTGCCCTTTTTTATCGATCTTAAAAAGACATTTACCAGTCGAATCGAAGGCAAAAATAATACTTTGCGGTTTGTCGAGGGCGTAATAATTGCCTTGGTGAACAACCATTTTCGTAAATCCTTTCACAAGGACATCTGGCGAGGTCTCCAAAGGAATTAATTCGATGGAACGGAAATAATCGAAAAGGGATGCTTTCTTTGGGTTATCCAAATCAACTTGGATGACATTGTCTTCTTCTTTTATGCGAGTTTCTTGTTTACACATGGTAAAACTCAGCATGAATATTACAAGGATGATGAAAGGTATGTTTTTCATATTGTTTCTATTCTATGGTTTCAAAATTTAATGCTTCAAATGTAAAATCTGAATGACTGGATTGGCATCTTCTTCTGTGGACTTCCGGTAATTGGTAAATGTATTACCGGATGAGGCAGATAAGAAATAAGGAGATTCGGTTCCATCAATGTCATTCCATAGTTTCTTGCCTAGGAAATATTGATTTGTTTCTTTGTTATAGACCAAGAAACGAGTACTCTTTGTTTCCGACCAGTAACACAGCAGAATCCACTTTTCACTTTCTTGATAAATGGTCCGCAGATAATCTTCCTTTAATCCCCAATCATTTGGTTTCTGAGTATAATGATCCTTGGATATTTCCGGCTGTATATCAAAATCATAAGCCAATCGTAACGAATCTTGATCCCATTTATAGATTTTATTCTCAATCTGAGGAGTAATAAAATGGATTTCGTTTCCTACTTTCAGCAATTCTTGTTCTAAACTTGAACGGATCTTATAATTGGGATTTCGTGTATAAAGAGTCTGTATCTTTTTCCCGGTTGAGTCCACTTGGATTACGCATTCTGACAAGTCGGTACGGCCTAATCGGGAGAGTATGTAATTCCCATTCTTCTCTTGATAAACGCTGTTCATGGCATAATATCCTAAATCGAACTCGTTTTTGAGGTTTCCATAAAGATCAAATTCCATCACTTTCGGTCCGACAAGAGATAAGCTCTTCCGGTCTTTGTTATAATGCATTTGAGCAATAAAAGAATATTCTCCCGGTCCATTTCCCCGTCGAGCTATTTTACGTAAATACTTTCCTTGCCGGTTAAAGAAATAAACGGCATCCCGATCATCGGAAAGTACAATCAGGAGTGTATCTTCGATGATCACATCTCTGATACCATCCAACAGGCAATCATCTGTTGTTTCCAATGGGATAGATGTCATAGAATCCACAAATAAGGAAAAGGCCAAACTGTCTTGTACCTGTTCACTTTCCAAATCGATTTGGATGGATTGACTTAGACTTTCCTTTTTTGTATGTTGGCAAGCATTCAGACTTCCCCATACACCTAGAATCAATAGTACTTGAATGAATTTCATAAGTTATTCTTTGTTTATAATTTATCACTTGTTTATTTTCTCTGGATAGATAAGTTATTTGTTACTTTTCCACTCATATTTTATCAATATCGGATTATCATCGACTTTATGTTGTTTTAGCTTTTCTTTCTCTGCATCGGATAGGATAGAGGCTTGTAATACCTCCGAAACATCTTCTCCTGTAAGACCTATGACGTAATTGTCTGTCATGATTACCGGGTGAATAGCTACACCTTCTGTAAATTGAGGAAAGAGAAGGCTCTTATTCCATTCTTTATCATAAAACAGATGCATAAACTTTCCTTCACGAATGATTTTGGCATAGTAGTATTGACTGTTTGACAACTGAACAGCTAATACATAATTGGCTATTTCCGACCGGATGATTTTTAAATTACGTTCGAAGTTCTTTTTAGGATCATTCGTTGTGACCAGTTTTGTTATGTCATTGTTGTCTTCTCCGAAATCCCATTCATAAGCAGCCTCTAATCCATTAGTTCCTAAGTGATAGACTGTGTTGGTCAATGATCTGCAAAAGTAATCGTTTCCAGGAAATTTAAATGTACAAAAGTTGTCGTCCCAATATTCTGGATAAGTTTCCAAGACAATCGATTGTTGACTTCGTGAATAGTATTTTATTTCATTCTCATCATCATACGACCATAAAACGGTTGTGTCTTGATTAAGGAGATAGAAATCAGAATAAGCTCCATTTTTCCATGGGGGCAAATTGATTTTCTCGATAAACTTTCCTTCACTATCATATCTGTAAATGGAATTATTGATCGGAGCTAGTAATTCAATTTCATTTGTATATTTATTGATATTGAAATCACTTACGTTTAGATATTCACGAGGCCCTTGGCCTTTCTCTGCTATTTTAAACAGAAATTCTCCTTTGTCGTTAAAGACAAACAGACTTTGTACTTCATAATCAAATATAAAGAATTTCTGTTGCTCAAACTTTACACTATGAATGGCTTGTATCAGACAATCTGTGTCTGTTTCTAAAGGAATTATTTCTATATGGCGGAACAGATCGTGTATAGAAACTTCATCCCTTTGCTGTAAATTGACACTTAGGAGTTTCTGTTTTTCTTTCCCTATTTGGTCAGTACACATGGCGAATATAAACAGACTTGTAATAAGGCAAAAGTATTTCATGATAAAATCATTTTAGGGCCAATATATTCTTCTATCTTTGTATCAATATTTATTTATTCCTAACTCAAATTTCAGGATATGAAATTCGGGCTGGTCGCTTATTCCATATAAAATCTGATTCTGTTCGTCTATGGTAAAGCAAAATATAGGTTGATCCAATTCGTACCGGCAAATAGGCTTTCCTGCCTTGTCAAAAACAAAGAGATGCTTTTTCAGGTAATTCATTTTTTCCGGATTAAAATATTCACCGGAATATAAGACATAGATCTTGTCGCCTGTGGCTAGAGGGGAAAAATATGCGTCTCTGGACTTTCCTGCAACTGAGCTGACATGTACATTGGTCCCGTGTGACTTTTGTTTCACGGCAGGGAAAAACTTTTCAGGTCCATGTATCCTTTTTAATAGCTTGCCTTGCAGGTCATATTGTTCAATCAAATCTGTTTGCATATAAAATAAGAAGACCGACTTTTTGTCGGGGCTTAGCACTAGATTGGCCTGAAAGCCTTCTAACAATTCGAATGGAGATAATTCTTCTTGCCAAGTCGGGAACTCTCCAGCCGTTTCCAGAAAGATTCCGTTTTTGTCATAATGTGAAATTCTTTTCTTACGGATGTCTCCGGCCAATGTCAGAAAACTACTATCTGGCAAAGATACCAATGAACTGTATGGATCTTGAAGCCTGACAACTTTCTCGGCCAATAGATCTGATGGGGCAGTTCTTTTGATGAAATCCGAACGCTTGTACCGATGTACTGTACTCTTGCGCAGATCAGAAACCCACAAAGAAGAATCGTCCGTCCATACATTGTTTATCCATAAATATTCATCCGGTCCGTTACCAAACGTGAAATAACTTCCTGCTTTCTGGAAATGATCCACCTCATAGAAATGTAACAGATAGTCTTCCGAATCGTCTTTTAAGATCAGCTTCTGATCGGTAAAATAACAACGGCTGGGACGTAATAATTCTTCATCCAGTTTCACTTCCGTCCCATGAACAGGATAAACGGCAGGGAAGTCGTTCCATTCCAAAGATGTTGAATCCGAATATTTCAAATTGGGTTGGCATGACGTAAACCCTACGAATAAACATATTGCTGCTAAATAGTTTTTCATTTTATTTGGTATTTGTCTGATTGGCATGATAAAAAATAAGGAAGTATCGTTCTAATCGGGAAAAAGGAAAATCTTTCAAGGATTTGTTTTTCTCAATGAATGCTTTAATCCACTTCTCTTGTTTCGGATGGCTGGAGTCTTCTTCGTAAATTAGGCAAAGCGGAATATCTTGGTCGTATATAAGTGTTGGTTCGTATGGGATATATACATAATTCAGATGCTTCCCGCTTCGGGGCATGCACTGACGGTGGGAGAATCCGCCATTGGGCTTGAGGGCAAAAACACGGGTTAATGAAGAAGAGGTGGTATCAACAACCAGTTCCCAACGTATTTTGGCTCCTTTACCTGAGAAAGCTAACTCCATCGGACCAAAAGAATCGTCTATCCTTTTCCCTTGCAGGTATTCAACCAGCATGATTATGTATTTGGTTTCTTCTTTATCGACCACATGTCTGATTTTATGTCCGATGGCTTCGCTGGAAGGACCTTCCAAAGGCAGTTTTTCTCCGGGAGCGGTGGTATGTAATCGATACAAGGACCGTTGTTTCACTTGTGACCATGTACAAATGGGCACTAAAAGAAGTAATAAGAATAAGTAGTATTTTTTCATGATGTTGTAATTTGATGTAATTGTTAATAATATGCTAAATGCTGATTAAAGATTTATCTCTCCTAATATTTGTTCTCCCTCAGGATTGTAAGCAATAACATAAATCTTGTTCTTTTCTTCGTCAACAGTGAAGCTTTCTATGGGTGTGTTATCACATTGATATTCTGTTATAGGGTTTCCTTCCCAATCAAATTTCCAAATAGCAGTTGGCATAGATGTTGGATTCTTTTTCCCATGTACAGTGGCGTATAGGTAATTGTCTGTTGCATGCAGATGACAAAAACCATAAATAGTTTCCTCTGTTGGATTATAGACAGAACCTTTCTTTTGGAGAATCGGCTTATAGAAATAACGATATAAGGGCATTTGTATGTTTTTCCCTTTTATATTGTAAATTTCTAAGATTCCACCAAAAAGGGTTGCAGATACATATTTTTCACCAGAGGGAGCAATAGCATCGCATGAATATGAGTTTGTAAAAGCGTACCAATCATCTTGTGTTTTGAAAATATCCGGATCTGGTGTTTGGGTTTTTATTTCCTGTATTGTTTCATTAGGAGTTCCTAATATGAATCTGTTAAATAAATCTTTGGCAATGAATAAAGAATCTTTTACATAGAGTATATGACTTCGATCGCCAATTGAACTATTTAATTTGATTTCAAGATAGGAGGGAACTGTTGTTTTATCCCAACTCTTTAAATCATATTTAAGAATAGATTTTTTCCCATAGTCATTAACATATAAGTTCCCTTTGTCCTTATCCACTGAAAATTCCATAGGAGTTATTAATTCTCTAGGCCCGTTTCCTGTATTACCAAAAGCTTTGATTAGTTTACCTGTGTATCGATTAAATATACATATATTCGCTTTCTCATTCATATCTCCAACAATTAATAATGAGTCCAATATAAACGGATGATGTGCATACCGGAATAGATATTGGTCATTTAATACTTGAATGGATACATGCCGTTTGTCTGTGAAACAAGGAGCTTTATAGGCAATAATGATTTCTTTGTTCGTCTGTGTCAATTCAGATACATTATCACGTTGTTTGCTTGGTTGACATCTCCAACAAGCTACAACTATAGTAAAAATGCTTATGAAAACAAATATTTTTCTCATGGTAACACAATTTATATACTTTGAATGGAAAATAATACTAGAACCGGATTTGAATCATCTTCTAAAGATTTTAGTAATGGCTCTTTACTTAAAATCTCTTCAGAAGCATTGGCAGGTGTTAGTATTGTGATGAATTTATCTTCTGCAACACCTTCTATTTGGGATGTACCTATGAATTCTTTCTTATCTGTTAGATTGATTATTTTTGTCTGTTGAGGAGATTCTTTAGGTATTAAAACATATTTAGAGGACGGTACGATAAATGGGGCACATATAAAATAGGTCTCATTTTCGTATAAACAGGTAATATCTTTAATATGAGTTGTTTCTTGGATGAACTTTAAAGGTTTGTTTTCCATTCCTTTTAATTCATCTTCTTGTATGTATGAATCAGAATGTATTGAATAGGCTGATATCAACTTCCCTTCAGTTGATAGAGAATAGATCTCAGGAGTAAATCTTTCATTATAATAAATTTGATTTCCCGAACGATATAAGTAATGTTTTGAACATTTCATTATACTCATCTCATTGATAGCAGAGGTTTGACTCTTTAGAATAGGTTCAAGCTTCTTGCTTGTTGCATCATAATAAGCTAGTTTAGCCTTTGCCTCTTTGGGATCGAAGACATCTCGTAACAAAAAGGAGTGGGAATCTAAACAGGCAAACTCAAAGAAATGTAATCCTGTGTGAATGATTTCTTGAAGTTCCGAATTGCTTGGATTGTATTTCAACAGATCCATTCGGGCATTGTCTGCGACATAAACGTTCCCTTCATTGTCTACATCCATATCCATGAGTTCGATATATTCATCCGGAGCTTCTCCTTGTTTATTTATAGCAGATAGGAATCGCCCTTTTCTATCAAAGATGTAGACTCCGTTGTTCTCGCTTGTGTCTAAAATATAGAACTTGTTGTTTTTGAAAAGAACTTTCTTGATGCTTCCTAATAAAGATTGATCGGTCGTTTCCAAAGGGATATATTCAATCTCTTTAATTATAAAATCCCCGTTTGATAGATTGTCATAATCAATACATTGTACTTGTTCTTGGTAAGTCGTGTTTTGACAACTCAGTAACAATAAATAAGGAATTAAATAGATGTATATTATTTTTCTCATATCTGTATGATGTTAGTCAATAAAAGTAGTATTTGTCTTTAAATATATTCGGATATATCAATACGCAAGATGGCGGGTTCAGGTTCATAACAAGAAATATAGATAGTTTTCTCATCTTCTGAAATCTCAATCCTTCCTAATGAATCGTTATTGGTAACACGGAAATTACGCAGTAATTTTCCATTGTGATCAAACATGAGTATATGGTTGAATATGCGTTTTTCGTCTGTTGGCAAACAACCTTTATACACAGCAAAGATATAGTTCTTCGTCATTTTGATGCTACAGAATCCCTCTTTCATCGATTCATCCAATCTGTTTTCCTTGAATTTAAGGGGTTGCAAATAATGCTCCCATTTCAAGGTGACATCTTTTTCTCCGGTTTGTTCGTAGCAAGCCAGGTAACCGAAATTTTTCATCGCTTGGACAAAAGTATTGCCATAAGAAGCCAATTCAGATCTGAAAATACCAAAATTGTATTTATTTTGATCAGGCACGATACCTCCGAAATTGTTTAAAGAGTCCAGCTGTAAATTCATAAGCATAAGGGGATGAGGCGTATTATTGGCAGAACTAACTACCATATTCCCATTTTCCAAAATAATACCATTGGTAAATGTGTATTTTAATCGGCTGAAAGTATAATCCTTTACATACGATAGATTGGAAAAGCTGTCTTTCTTTTCAATATTATATTGGTGGATGACAAATCTGTTTTGATCATGGATAAATAGTTTTTCTTTATATTTCCCCCAGGGAATCGGATAATCACCAAATTCACCGGGTCCATTTCCTCGTGCGCCCCATTCTTCAATAAGATGCCCGTCTTCCGGATCTAAAATCAATGCCGGATATTCTCCTTGGCTTTGAAAAACATACAAATTGTTATTTATTAAAGATATATCTCTTGGATTTCCCATAATCACTTCATGGGGATAACTAACGGCTTCAATAGGAGTTTCTTCTCCTAAATCCAATAGATGATTTGGATCTTCCGTTGTACAAGCTGTACAAGCCAAGAACGTGATAAAAGCAAAAAGTCTCTTCATGTTGTTTAGTTTTATTGGTATAGATCGTTCCCGTCTCATAATGGAATAATCTTTATGTTTGAATTATATACTTTCTCGAATGGTTCTCCATATTGCCTGATTCACAAAACTAGGTTTTGTTTCACCAAGAAGCAAATAATAACCCCTTATATTTTTCTTATAAAATTCTTATATGGGGATATAAGAATTTTTTCTCGTTATGTTTTAATTTTTTGACAGTAGTCGTAAAGCTTTTTCATATATGTGGTAAAGCTTTTTGACAAATATGGTAAAGCTTTTCGACAGCTGTCAAAAATATAAAAGGTAACGAGTTTTATTCCCATTTGCTATCATACATCAAAATATACCAGGTAAAAACCTTTTTCGGGAGATGCCGCTACGGCATATACCCGGTTGGGCTCTTCCGGTGATTGCGCAATCTTTAATAAGATGTTGTCTGTATGATACTGGGCAATTTCTTTACCATTCCAATCGAAACAAACGATCGAACTGTTGTGATTAGGATCTTTATCTCCAATCCAGATTCCCCATATTCGGTCATTAAGAGCTTGTACAGAGGTAAATCCATACATGGTTTGATCGGTAGGTTGTATGGTCCCTTTGATGAATTGAATATTGATGGGTAAGAAATAGCGTGTAGAAATGTTTTCTATCCGTTTGTCAATCCGGAATGTTTCCAAGATTCCGCCCCACAAAGTACCGACAACCAGCTTACTTTTATCCGGAGAAAGAGATTGGGAAGCAGAGATAAAAGCAATGTCGTTATTTCTCTCGGCAGTAGGAGTGGAATTATATTTCGCCACTAACGTTTCCTGATTGTATAGTTGAAATCGCTGTAATTGTCCGATATTTCCCTTTTCTTGTCCGTTCACTAAATAGTGTTCATCTGTCAACGGCCAAGCGATACGGGCGACACCGCCGTATTCTACAAATGATTTATGGCTGACACAAGAGAGAGATTTCTTCTCTTTATCAAAAGAAAACCCTAATAGTTTGGATTGGCTTGAGTCGTATATGTATAAGGATTCTGTTTCTCTTTCCAAAAACAAAACGGTGCCGGTTGCGATCTCATCAGGCCCTTGTCCGTGTCTGATACCAGAACAAATCCATTCTCCTGTATGCTTATTGTATATATGTAGCCAGTTTCCGTCCACTAAAGATAATAGGTACAGATAAGAATCGTCTACATTCAAATCATATGGGTAGGCAATTAAAGCTGTATCTGTAAGGATTTGAGCAGGAATATGTTTCTCTATAGGAAAAACCGGCTCTTGATAAGACAGTTCCTTTTGTCTATTCGAACACGATATGCTTAGTAGCATGATGAGATAGAAAACCATGTGTTTCATACGAGTAAGTTTTTATTTCTTTAGTTGATATTTTACAATGATCGGATTATCGTCTTCCTGAACTGCCTGCAATTTCTTTTTATTCTCATCATCCAAGAGATTGGTATCGATGTATTTCTCTATTTCCTCTGGTTGGATGATTGATGTTAAAGTATTTCCTTCCAGATGTGTACAATAGCTTAACCGCTTTTTATGTTTATCGGTTTGTAATAGGGTAACTCCGTTCGTCCGATCATAAAGGACAGTCATCCTTTTTCCTTTTTTCATCATATATAAATACAAATAAGAATCATTACAAAGCTTGATAAGTGGAATCGGATATTCAGAGCCAAGTAAATATGTAGTTACATCGTTCAATGTCTGAATTGTTTTTTCAAGTGTATTGCGATCCGTTTGGGTGGCAGACATATTTCCAAAACGATTTATGAGTTCTTCTTTGTTTATCATTCCATCCTTTATTGAGAAATTAATGGCTGGAGTCAGTTTGTTTTCTTTTGTGTCTACTTTATAAATGTGATAATTGAGGTTATTGGGCGAGAAGTATAAGTCACCGTTTTTCTTGAAGAATGGAGGATATCCTAAACTCAATGAACATATAAAATCTTTCTCATAACTGTTTATTGCGATAATCTCATTCTTTTCGTAGTCACAAAAATGTAATGTAGCATCATTTGCTTTCAAGATAGTAGGTTGCAGTATATACTTATTCTTACCTATTGGATAACCTTTTGAATAAGTTTGATGGTTATCAGAGTTAAGTACGCGCTTCTGTATAAACTTGAAATCCGTGTTATAACTATATATCGTTCCATAAGGACTTAATATATCAATACTTTTGGTGAATGGATTATAATTGGCATCAGCTAATATCTGATATTCTTTAGGACCTTTTCCCCGGCAGTTCTTGGAATCAGCTATGAATTCTCCGTTTTTGGAAAACAGAGACACGGTTTGTTGTTTGTCAACAATTAAATAAGCATTGAGCTCTTCACAATATACAACCTTATTGCATTGATCCAAAAGGCAATTATCATTAGTTTCCAAAGGTATAATTTCTATTTTGTCAATAAACGATTGGGTTTCCAAGTCCTGACAATTATCTATATCAATGGAAATAGACGATGAATCAATGGATTCTACATGATTCGTATTGCATGAAGCGCAGATCAGGCTTATTGAAAGAGCGAAATAATTTACCGATTTCATCATATTAAATTAAGATTATTATGTTGTTATTATAGCTTAAACTTATATATATAATCGGGCCATTCTCGGTTAACCCCATAAAGCATTTGATTGGATTCGTCAACTACAAACAAGTCGATGACTGGATTTAGCGAATACGAATTGATCAAAGTTCCATCCCATCCGAATATCTCTAATGTACAATCTTTGGCATTCGCATTTAATCGGTCTGCTAATTTAATAGCATATAAATATTGATCTCCTGCATACGAGGCGATGTAATAGATCGTACTGTTTTGCCAATCCTGTGTGTCGATTTGTTGTTTTACTTTTTGCGGAGCATGTGTTTGAACAGGCTGGAAATCCAAATCAAAGAAATCAATCCGATCTTTATAATAATAAAGGTAAGCCAATCCTTTGGATGATACGCACAGATCTCCTTTATTCTGGGTAAAGAATGAATTTCCCTTACTTTGATCCATCTCGAAAGTATGTTCTTTTAGTTCTTTGCCTTGTTTCAGGTCCAGTTTCTTCAGTGTCAGATTGGGTGGAAAATCGTTATAGAAAGCCACGGAATCACCCAAGGTGAATAATTGATTATAGGCTTTATTCTCAGGAAGCATAAATTCGGCTACCGTTGTAAAAACGCCAGAAGTATCAACTTGACATAACTTGACTTTTCTTAAATCAGTATATCCCCACATGGAAACCATATTGTCGAAAGCTTGTGTAAAGACAGGAAACATAAAATCCTCCGGTCCGCTTCCTTTGACCCCATGACTGTTTAATAGGTTTAAATCAGGTAGAGAATAGGTGTACACCATGGTATCACAGGAAAAACAGAATATATATAATTGATTATTACCGATAGCCATTCTTGCAGGACGTATCACCTCATCAATAAAGATACTTTCTCTTTTCAGGTATTCTTTCTTTGCCGTTTCGATAGATGGTTGCTTCTCTTTAGGTTCTACATGGCAGGCATAACAGACGGAGCCTGCCATAATACAAGTTAGTATTTGCCTTATCGTCTTCATGAGTATGCTTATTTTAATGTATAATAGGAAATAGCTTGTGCTTTATTGGGTAACGAACGAACCACATAACAGGTCTTGTTGTCGTTGGTTACACTCATTGTCCGTATATACGAATCTAATTGCCACGTTTTATAAGGTTTTCCATTCCAATGGAAAGCAATTTTTATAAACTAGCATCTAAATTGTATTGAATAATCCTTTGTCCTTTATTCGGATCACGAATAATAGCAATTAAACGTTGATCATTCGGATCTACACAAAATTTTCGGATAGGAGAGTCTAATTGTAATGTTTTAATATATTTCCCTTTCCAATTAAATACATGAATTTTTGTGTTTGTAGAGAAATCCAGACTACCGCTATAAGCACAATATAAATATTTAGCCGTTCCGTACATATCGATAAAACATTTGGTAGAAACAGGTGTATTTATTTCATTCTGTTTAACGGTTGCTTTTATATTTTGATTCCCTATTCGAATCGTTTTAAGCAGATCTCCGTCCAATTCATAAAAAGAAAGGTAATTGGTATATCGATAAGATACGGCAACCCGGTTTCCTGCCTCATAGACACATAGGTTGTTTGTTCCGGCATAGTCGGCACGAGGAAGGATTGTATCCAAACGTGTATCTTGATAAACATTATAAAAGCCGGAATCCAATTGATAATAGAAAAATGCTTTGTTCCCTGTATAACGGGATGAAGCATATAAGAACGTGTCTGTCAAATTGAAATTATACGAGGAACCCATTTCCTTATTCACCTGAATCTGTTTACAGGCTATACTATTCTTTGTGTGAAAGATTTCTTTGAACCAACGGGATTGATCTACTAGAATGATAGGCTTTTCTTGATTAGGCAGTTGAACTTCTTTAGTAAAAGCCGGAGCCCATAGCCCTTCTCTTTCCCGAGAACGGATTATGTATCCTTGGAGTCCCGAATCAAAAGAGGCATTATACATCCGTAATACAGTATCATTCTGATCGTCCAATAGGAAAATATGTCCGTTGATCAATTGGATGTCATAGAAATAACTACTATCAGCTTTATACGTCAGGATTGTTTGAGCTGATAATGGAGCAATCTTTTCTTTTTGTATCGTTTCAAAGTCTGTCCCATTTTTACCACATGAAATAAGCAGTCCCACTAACAGGGTAACAATTATGAATTTCTTTTCCATTTTCCTAATGCAATTATATAGTTATCATCTTCCTTTCTATTTTCTACCACTTTCCTAAGTTCCGGATTTTTGATTTCGTTAGGAGATTCAACGTCGTCCAGATTGATCTTAAATATAATGTATTCATCTGATGCTCCTAAAGGAAACAGGAGAGCATTTAACTGGAGTGACTTGTAATATGCTTTCAAGTCGAATGTATAGCTCTCTTGTGTCTGTTTGTCGTAAAAAGCTATGACAGGCATACGTTTGTGCATCAAATAAGCCATATAGACTTCTTTCGTTTCAAAAAGGGCATAAGCACTGATGTAGTCCGACTGTTCTAAATCTATCGTATAATCTCGTTTGTTTTCAGAAGCCCTTTGTAAAAAATCAACGGGAGGAAATTCCATGGACTCGAAAGCCAAACGATAAGCAGGCACGATTTTATCTGATTTTATTTGATAAACATCCGGGACCAAATGATAATAAACAAAATATTGATTGTCGAAACAATAACATTCGGTTCCAGAGAGGGATGTGCTGTATGGTGTGAAAAAAGGCAATGGAAAACCATAATTGATCACTTTCTCTGTCGAATCGGTTATCAGAACATATTGTTTTTTATTTTTACCAAGTTGCTCAAATCCTTTAATAGACGTGTAGACAAATCGATTCTCATCGGTTTGGATAAAATCATAGGTACAGAAACTGGAATGTAATGTTCTTTTTAAATGACATGAATCCATGTCATAAAAAAGGAATTTGTTTTTATAATCGGCCAAGACAATTTCCTTGCTTTCTGGATTTACATACATTCCACTTAAAGAAACATATTCTTTAGGGCCGTTCCCTTTCGCTGCGATTTTGGTTATATATCGTCCTGTTGTGTCAAAGACCAACACCTCTTGTTTTTTATATACATCTAACAAGTATAGTTTGTCATCTATTAATTGAGCAGAACTTATCATACTAATAAGGGATTCGTCATTCGTTTCTAACTGGATGAATTGAAAATCCATTTTCTCTGTAAGATCTGCGTATTTATCTTCGAAGAGAATCGTTTTTACATCACCATTCTTTGCTTTATCCTGCATACAGGATGCTAACAATAGAATAAAGCCGAGTCCTATGGATAAATGTGTTGCTTTCATTGTGTTACTTATTGTGTGTGTTTGTGATCTTTTTGACACTCTCAGTATTGCTTTCTCACAAAACTATTACTTGTTTATGCAGGAAACAAATAAAACGTCTTTATTTTTCTTAATTCCAATGCTATGTGTACACGTCCCATAGTATTGTGTGACCGGTTCACATAGTGTTATGGGATCGTTTCCCACAGTATTATGTGGGCACCCCACACCGTGTTATGGGACGAGGCCACATAACGTTGTGGGGATGCTTCACACAGGAAAAAGGAATTATGCTGTTTACAATTCAATTTCAACAATGCTGTTTTCTGGATTTTGGACAATCGCATAGAATGTATTGTCTTCACCAGATGCCGCTAAATTATAACGAGGCATTCCCAGATTAACTATTTTAACCAGATTAAAATCATAATCAAAAACGCCTACAGTATACCGCTTCGGAGATGATTGGCTATTGTCATTACCTGTATAATCAGGGTCATTCATGATACTAATGATGAAGTCTTCAGTCAGACAACACCCAACCAAACAATCTTTCCCGCCTTCTTTGACTTGCATTTGGTCTCCATTTATTGTGTATTCGGGATTTCCAAAAGTTCTTTCATTTATAGTAATGATATATTAGAAGAGGTTACTTTAAATGTAGCTGCATAAGGAAGTACTTCTAAATAGAGTAATAGTGTTTGATTTTCCGGGTTATATACAATTTTCCCTGAATAGAAATGTTCCCGGTCTGCTATATTTGAAGGGAAAGGCAATTTACCTGCAGACGCTATTTCTTTTCCATCAGGCGAATATAATGTAATAACTTGATCTTTTGTAGGATCATATGCTATGAAATTCCCATTTTCACACAATTGTATCGATTGATTTTTCCCGTTAAAAACATGAAAGTTCTTAAATTCTGGCCTGAACTGATTATCTGGAGAACTAACGGCTGTTTGAAATGTTCCGTATCTATTCCATGTCAAGAACTTATTTTTACCAAAAGGAATACATTCTGGTAAGATAAACTCCTCTGGTCCATTTCCAATCTGGCCAACTTCCGATACCAGATGTCCTTTTGTATCGTAGATTTTTATAAAATTAGATCCTTGCCTAGTGTCTTGTAATACCAAGTAATCGCCAATACAGATAAAACTGGCTGCGTTTTTGATAAATAAGCTGTCAGTTAGTACTTTTGGAGATACTTGAACTCGTTCTGTTTTCATTGATTTTTGACTACAAGAAGTACAGAAAGCAAAAGCGATAATTACGTTTAATACTACTGCTAATAAATTCCCTTTTCTCATTTGTTTGAAATTTAAATTGTTAATAATAAGGTAATCTCATTTCTCTATGATTTCTTTACTGTTTTTGTTCATTCATACCTTAAAAACTTCCCCTGTTTTAGGGAAAGTGCTCCTTAGTGCTTTATTTTATATTGAATAAGTACAGGATTATCTTCTTCATTAATCTGTTGCAATATATCTTTATTTTCAATTAGATCTGGATTTATAAATCCAGATAGTTCAGAAGGGAAAAGTATCGCATAAAGGATATCATCCTCTATCTGGAAAAATGTTGGTAAATTTTCTTTTAATGCAGGTGATTTTTGGAATGTCATATTTTTGCCTGATTCCAGATAACAAATATTTATGAATTGATTTTGTTCCTTCATGTAGGTTGAAATAAGGTATTTGTCATTAAACAATCTTTTTAAAGGAACGTATTTGGTACATTTTGTATTTAAGTATAAAGAGACATCTTTAGCATTATCGCCATATGGTTGAATATCGTTTTGAGATAGGCAATTCTTGCCATTGTCAATGGTGTACAATATACTTAATTGTAAATTGGATTTTGAAAAGTTAAATAGATTGTTGTTCATTCCTAAAGGTGAAAAGTATAATTGAGAATTTTCTTGATGAAATGGACAAAAGTTAGATGACATAAAAGTAATAAATCCTGGATATATGATTTTATGGGTGGAGTTATCTGTTACATTATAGATTGTAAAAAAATCTTTTTCTGTTCTGTCAAATAAGACATAAGATTCTTTGTCTAGGGCATATAAATACCTATATATTTGTTTCGATTTATGTTTGATCTTGTATTTATTTACATATTTGAAGTTTATGTCATATTGATAAATCACGTTTTTTGCATCTAATACATCAATTGTGTTTGTATAGGGGTTGTAGGTGACATCTTGTAAAATTTGATATGTCTTTGGTCCATCTCCTATACATTGCTTGGAGTTTGATATAAATTTCCCTTGCATATCAAATAAATAGATAGTGTAGTATTTGTCGAATACGATATAATATTTATTGGGAACAACGATTGTGTTTTTCCCTTTAAACAATCTTCCGATGACTGAATTATCAGAAATTTCTAAAGGTGTTATTGTTATAGATGAAAAGAGGTCTTTTAAATCTACTTCTTTCGGATTTTCTAATGAAAGATGAATCGTTTTACCTTCAGTAGAAGTATTTTGATGTTCCTTATTGGTACAACCAACAAGAAAGATAAACATGAGTATAAAAAACGGAGTGAAAGATTTCATGACTTATTTGTTTATTCGTTGTTGAAAAATAGTAAATAAGAGGAATGAAGAAATACTTTCTTGGCTTCCACAGTTGACTTCAAAATCAGGAAGTTCATACCGCGCCAACGCTTCCACATTAGCCAGTGCCAATTCAGACATTCCTTCGTATTGTTTACTTTGCTGGTAATTCCAGCTGGCTGTTACCATTGTTATGGTTGCAATTACTAATAAAATTCTCTTTTTCATTGTAGAAATGATTAAGTTGTTAATAATAAGATAAATCCTTCTCTCCTTGATGTTTTACCATTAATTATATCTCTTACTATTGTCCTGTCAGAAGCATCCCCTTTTTTAGCAAAATCGCCCATCGGTTGTCGCCGAAGACACCCTTCGCCTATAACCGAAGGCATCGTTCGCGCCTCGCCGAAGACAGGCTTCGCTTACCGCCGAAGACACTCTTCGCTTATCGGCAAAGCTAGCCTTCGCTACTTGGGGCATTATTTGATTATACCCCGCAATTCCACGGATCAAACAAACATCTGCGTTTTTATTCTCATTAGCCATTATATTATGATTTTAAAGGTTCATATAATGGTGGAGCCTGTTTGTGCTCCTTCCGGTTATCTGTTTTAATTTCTTAGATGCAAGATTTGGATTACCGGATTGTCTTCAGGATTTTCTGCTTTTACATAATTTGTAAATGTGTTATCTGTTGATGCCGATAGAAAGAAAATTTGTGTACGTTCATCCATATCATTTGAAAAAGTTTCACCTACTTGATATTGCCCGGTCTTTTTATCGTAAAGGATAGTACGTACATGATCCTTATTACTATAAATAAGATTCACCCAACGGTCGCTTTCTCGGTAAACAGTTCGCTTATAATCCTTATTTGAATGAGTCCTTTCCGGTTGTTTTTCCTCGAAATTATGAACAGGCTTCGGTTCGATGGTGAAAACGGAGGTTGCAACCAATGAATCCCGGAAGGCATAAATTGTATTTTGAGGTTGGGGAGAAATAAAGTGTATTCCGTCTTTTAATGGAATCAATTCCCAATAAGCTGTGGCTGGGGATTCATTTAATGTCGCTTTATCGAATATATTTTCTTTTATATTACCAAGACTGTCAACCAATGCTACACCTGTATAAGGTTTCCCACTTCTTCCGAATCGTGAAATCAAGAAGTCTCCGTTGTCATACGAATATAAATCTGAAGCATAAAAAGGTAACTTATATTCATGCTTGACGTCCCCGAATAAATCATATTCAATGATGTTTGAAGCCAAAATGAATATACTCTTTCGTTTTTCGTTATAATCCATTTGGTTGATGATCGAATATTCTCCAGGTCCGTTTCCTTTTTTAGCTATTTTTCTCATATAGTGTCCTTGTCTATCGAATAAGAGAATTTCATCTTGCTCTTGTTTTAGTACGAAAATAATGGAGTCTGTCAAGATGACATCTCGTATTTTGCCAATTAAACAATCATCGTTGGTTTCCAATGGAATGTACGATATGGAATCGACAAACGATGAATAAAGAATGTCTTTGAGGTTACTCTTCTCAATATCTATAGTAACACCTTCCTCTGTTTTTGGAGAAGGGGAACATGCCCCTAAGCCTATTCCCAAAACTATACTGATCAACTTTTTCATTTTTATCGGCTCTTTAGTTTCATTTATCTTGTTATTTTCAGACCTTATAAAATATCAAATGAATATAACATACATTCCGGATCATCCACTAAACAGAATCCCTTATGCTGGGCTTCATGGATGATGAGTGTTGTTATTCTCTTATCAGCTTTCAATAGCTCGATCGGTTTCCCTTCCCAGTCGATGATGTAGATTTCCATCTGGTTTTCATGGTCTTTTGCTTTTTTATTATATAATACTGATTTAATTTATTTTACATTTTATAATAACAGGATTATCATCTTCTTTCATACCCTTCATCTGTGATGAGATTTTCTCCGATAATGGATTTTCCTGGCTATATGTAATAATTTGTTCTGGAGTCAGGGCATATAAAAGATAATTACCTTCAATTCCTATAATTCCATCCGGATTGGGAAGTCCTTCGAGCAATTGGTTGCAAATACGGATCTTCTTTGTATCTCTATCGTAAAGGCAGTAATACAATTGATCGGTTTCAACCGTGAAAAATAACAGGTTGTTTGTGACATATAAACTTTTAATGCCGAAAATATATTCTTTGGCATCATAAAGCTTTTGGTAATCTCTTGCTTGCAACGGGCTTTCCAACGAAAGGTCGGCAATACTTTTCTCATGCGGGAAAGTCAGCTGATATACTGGTGTTGCGATTGTATCTTTGGGAGTCCATGAATAAACAACGTTCTCAAACTGATGATAGAAAAAGACGGTATTATCATCAACTGTGCTGAAGGTAGAATAGGGAATATATACGATGTCGTTGAAATACTTTTTCTTATTGATAAGTTTCAGGTTGTTCTGTCCATCAGTAAACTCAAAGTAATAATCATTCTTCTTACCGAGATTGGCATCAAACAGCAATACTTCATTCTTCAATTTTCCTACTCTCATGTAAGGATCTTCCACTTTTATCTCGCTGGTTCGTGTGCCATCTAAAGAAAACTCTTTGATGAACTGGTAAGAATCCAATATTTGCAGGGTATTGTTTTCAGGATCGAGTGCGATATCTACCGGATAGATCAGTTCATCCGGTCCGTTTCCGATAGGGAAACGTCTGATGAAAGATCCATCACTCTTAAATGACAGAAGAGTATTCTGGATGATTGAATGTATAACAAGAGTATCATGGCAAGACACGATCTTATGCAACATAGCAGGAAGCAGACAATTCTCAGACGTTTCCAGTGGAATATATTCATATTTGGAGAACAGTGCTTCGTCTTGAGTCTTCGTAACATCTACTTCAATGTTTTCGGGCGCGTCGTTATGAATAGTTTCCTGACAAGAAAGCAGGCAAACGCTGGATAAAACAGCGAAGATGGTTTTTAGTTTGTGATCTTGCTTTTTCGCATGCTGTTTAATTTTTTGCCAGCAATTCAACCTTATTGTGGCAACTGTGGTAATTGTCGTTATTGGTATTAAATTCTTTTTCATCGTATCCTTGTTTTAGGTGTATATAAGTTGTTATTTTTTGATCATTCTTTTCTTTCTACAATTTACTTTTATCAAGTAAAATGTACATGGCTTTTGATTTATGTTTACTTTTACATGCCTTTTGAGTGATTCTCTTTTTTGCATGATTTACAAATCTAAGAGTTGTGTCAGAAAGAAACAAATAAAAGGCCTTATATTATTCTTATAAAATTCTTATATTCTTATATAAGAATTTATTTATTTGATTAATAGCGTGTTATGTTAAGATTATGAGAATACAGATCAGATTAAAAGATATTATTCTTTTATTGATAATTACGATAGTGGGAGTTTGGGGAGGATTTTTAATGTATTCATTCCATAGTGAGCAACAGAAAATTTGCTTGAATCAGTGTAGAGAAGTCTTTGATGAAGCACAGTCTAAAGATATCCAGCAGAATATTACATCTAGATATGTAAAGTTCGATAGCGATAAGTCTTCAAATGATTTCTTGAATGTTCTGGCATGGGGTGATCAGTATTTTCTGATTAAGGAAGACAGCTGTCGTCATCACTTGGATAGTATATTTCAGGCGGAGTTACATCAGGCAGGCTTGCCTTTTCAGACAGCCATTCGTTATACGATGACAGGTAAAACGACAGTCAGTAAGCCGGAACTAAATTTGTCTCAGATGCATCTTATCGAAGAAAAAGTTTATTATAAGAAAGATCAATCAGATGAAGATGCCATTTGGTTACAGTCCTATGTCAGTATACCTAATTCTACATTGACGATAGACGGAAAGACGTTTAAAGTTGGTTTGGGAATGGTGATTTGTAGCATGCTGGCCTGGCTCGTCTTTTTGTTGGCAGGCCGGAAAAATTGGTACGTATCAGCAGATCCTGTTTCAGCAGAAAAACCAATGCCTAAACAACCAGATAGCTCATTGTCTCAAAAGATACATATTACAGGTAATTATTATTGGAATGTGCAAAACCGAACCTTATACTATAAAGATAAAAAAGTTGTTCTCAACGGATTAATGTTATCTTATTTCGAATTGTTTATCCAATCTGAAACACATACAATTACGTATGCCGATATTTTGTCTCTCTACGGTGAACAATCCCAATTGTCTGTGACAACAAAGAATAAGATTTATCAAAGCATTGGAAACTTGAAGAAAGTATTACATGAGATGCCTCTTAAAATTGAGGCAATAACCAATGTCGGTTATCGTATTCATTTTAACGAAGAAGTTTAAATTGTATAACCATTCACTTAATGTTTCTCCCTTTTTCTGTTGATATATATATCCGTACGCCTTGAATCACCATATTCTACGGATAATCAGTTAGATAATGGAAATCTGAAAGATGATTATTTGTATTTACGTTTAGGTTTATGCGTTCAAAACGTATGTTGGAAAGGAGATATTATTTATAATAACATTCTGGTTATTTCTATTTTGAGGATACGTTATAATCGGGAACACATACGCCAGCTTTTCATCCATACATGTCAGGTTTTTATCCAAATACCCCGGCTTTTAAAAAAGAAACCAACGAGAATTACTTATAGATGCAACGAGAATTAAAATTGATTCTCGTTGGTTTTGCTAGTTACTCTTGGGTATTTTGTAATTCGATAAGACATTGAAAATAGAATTTATTAAAAATGATGAAATGATTTGTTGTTTATTGGGATTTAGAAAATGTATATGTATTTTTGAACCGATTAAATAAAGGATTTATGAAAGTGTCTTTAAAAAATATAGCAGAAGCCTTAAATCTTTCAAAGGCTACAGTCTCTTGGATTCTTTCAGGACAAGGAGAAGCAAAAGGGTTTAGCGAAGCAACGATTAAACGAGTAAAAGATTATGCGGAATCCGTCAATTACCGTCCGAATTTATTGGCCCGAAGTTTGTCTTTGGGGACTTCCAATACGATTGGACTGATTATTCCCTTTTTGGGAGATACTTTTTATGCTCAGTTGGCAAGTGCGATAGAATTGGAGGCTGCCCGAAATAAATATGCCTTGATTGTTTGCAGTTCAGAAGGCGATGGAGATAAAGAGTTTGAATTGATACGTACTTTGAAAGCCAAACAGGTAGATGGTATTATTATCGCTCCGACAAAGGTTTCGAAGAAGGGAATAGACTTGCTGTCGGAAGAAACTTTCCCGTATGTTCTGGTGGATCGTTATTATCCGAACTTGCCTTCCAATTATGTCATTGTGAATAATACGCAGAGTTGTTATGATGTGGTGCATTATCTGGGTAAGAAAGGAGCCAGGAAAATCGCTTTGCTGACAACAGATATTCATTTGTATGTCATGAAGCAGCGGGTGGAAGGATACCGGAAAGCATTGCAGGATTTAGGCCTGGACAGCGACTTGTCTTTGGAACTTTTCATCGAGCGGCAGAATTATCAGACGGATATTATGGATAAGCTGGATTGTCTGTTTCAGGAAGTGCCGGATGTTGATGGCTTTTTCTTTTCGACCCATTATCTGGCTTTAGAGGCAATTCGTTATTTTATCAATCATCAGATAGACTATCAGCATCGTTTTCATCTGGGATGCTTTCATGAGACAATAGCGTTGGATGTTTTGGCACCGGAGATGTGTGTCTCCAGAATGCCGATTGATAAAATGGGAGTAGAGGCGGTAAAAATCCTGTTGGATAATATACAGCAGGGAGGAGACTTTTCTTTCCGAAATGTGGTATTGGAGAATGAGTTTTCGCCTTCCTTTTCTCTTTTGGGGAAATAAGGCGGTTACTGCCTGTATTTAGAATTAGACCGGTTAAAGTATTGTTGGACTTTTAGTTATTTTCAGACATGATGAAACACAAAATTGGGTGGGTATGTTTGTTATTCACCTCTTTTCATTTAGGAGCACAAGTACCAGAGATGACACAAGTAGCGCCTGTGTCACCCATTACATATAAACAGGAAGATGGAAAATTTAGAGTTCTTTCTTTTGTCAAGGTAAAGGATGTTCAGACAAAAAGGTTAAAAGGAAGTATCGATGGGGTGGCGGCAAAGATCATCCCTACGGAGAAAGCAGACAGTGTATTGGTCTGGTTACCCATGATAGGAGAACCTGCCGTTTTAAGGTTGAACGATGGGAAAAAGACGATATGCGAACAGACCTTTTCTCCATTGATACCTGCCGACTGGGGCTACTTTAAAGAGGGAACGATTCATATCATTCAGTCGTCACATCAGGATATTGCCTGGATGGATACACCCGAGTATTGTCGTGAAGACCGTATCAATCAGATCATCTTGCCGGCATTGGAGCTTATGAAAAAGAATCCGGCGTTTACGTTTGAGATGGAACAGACATTAAACCTGATGGAGTTCTTGGAAGCTCATCCGGAGAGAAAAGAAGAATTGATCCGGCTGTACCAGGAGAAGAGATTCGGCTGGGGTGCAACTTATAATCAGCCTTACGAAGGTCTTTCCAGTGGAGAACAGTTGGTCCGTCAGGCTTATTATGGAAGAAAATGGATTCAGGAAAATCTTCCTGGATGCGATGATCGGGTTGCCAATAATATAGATGTGCCGGGAAGAACCTGGCAAATGCCACAGATATTGGCTAAAAGCGGAATCCCTAATTTGTTTGTCAGCCGAATGGCAGAAGGTTTATACGACTGGTATAGTCCGGATGGATCGAAAGTGCTGACTTTTACTCCTGGAAACTATGGTTGGGCGTCTATGATCTGGAAGTTCTTCGATCAGGATGCCGTTACGGCTTTTCATAAGCTGCATCATCGGACACAGTTATGGAGCGATTATTTTAAGAAGCATCAAATACCGCCTCATTATGCCATTTTAATGAGTTGTGATGCTACCAAGCCGGTAGATTATCAGCCAGTGATTGATGAATGGAATAAAATAGCAGATGCTTCGGATATTCCGTTACCACATTTGAAAGCCTCTACTGCTGAAGCCTATTTTGAGGCAGTGAGAGGCGAAAACACCCAGTTTGAAAAGATTGCAGGAGAAAGACCGGACTTGTGGCTGTATATTCATGGACCTGCCCATTATGAAGCCACGAAATACAAACGGGAAGCGGCCGTTTTGTTACCAGCTGCCGAATCGTTTACCACATTCGCTACTTGTCTGCGGAATGAACTGTCGTCATATCCTCGTCGTGCATTCGATCGGGCATGGATGGCTTCTATCTATCCTGATCATGGATTAGGTGGAAAGAATGGAGAAATAACAGATGCTATCTTTGAAGATAGCTTGAAAGTGGGACGTGATGAAGGACAAAAGTTATTGTCGGATGCTTTACAGCAAATCACGGAAGAAGTAAATACACATCCGGACAATTATATTGTATTTAATGATCTGACCTGGGAACGTAGTGAATGGGTAGAAGTTGAGATCCAGAAATCACAGGCATCGGTGAAAGATGAGCGAGGACGCGTGGTACCCTCGCAAGTAAGAATCGCTGAAGATGGTAAGCGCTATGTTGTTTTCCTGGCAGAACGGATTCCGGCCATGGGATATCGTAGTTTTACTATTGGGGAAGGAAAGAAGCCGAAAGCGAATTTCACGGGTGCTGTTCAATACTTGGCCAACAGTATTGAGAATAGTTATTATAAAGCACAACTAGGAAATGGAGGTATTGTTTCTCTTTATGATAAAGAATTAGGAAAAGAACTGATTCATTCTTCCAAATTTGCGTGTGGAGATGTTGTTGAATTGGGATATACAGGAAATGGAGCCGGAGAGTTTACTCGTATTACCGATGTGACACCGGGAGACATCATTCCTTTAAGTTCTTTTACCTCGACTTGGAAAGTAACGGAAGACGGTCCGTTGTTTACCCGTTTTGAGCAGGAACAACCTACCCAACATGCGGTAATCAGACAGACTATCACATTTTATCATACATATAAGAAGATCGATTTTGACATAACCCTGAAAGAGTTTGACGGAGAACATAACCGCCAGTATCGGATTGCTTTCCCGTTGAATATGATGGAAGAACGGACAATTCATTATGAAGTCCCCATGGGTGTTGCACAAGTGGGAAAAGATGAGCTGGACAAACAACCTGGAGGTTGGGCATGGGGTGGAACCTATGTACATCATCCGAAAGATTCTCATCCACGGGAAATTCAGAATTTCATTTCAGCGAGCGGCAATGGATTTGGTTTTACCATGTCATCTTGTGTAGCTGTTGCGGATTGGTTGGATCCTTCGCGTGAAGTGGCTGTTTATCCGGTATTACAAGGCATATTGCTCTCTTCCCACAAAAGTTGCCATGGCGAAGGAAACTGGTATCATCAGAAAGGAACCCATTCGTATAAGTTTTCCATCACCTCTCATCCGGAAGGTTGGAAAAACGGATATCCGTTTGGTATAGCCAGTAATCATCCTTTTTATGTACAGAAAAAGGTAAACAAAGGTGGTTCTTTGGCAGCAATACATAGTTTCTTACAGATTTCAGATCCTTTCACTGCATTATCATTAATCAAGAAAGCGGATCAGGACGGTAATCTGATTATTCGTCTGACTGAAATGGAAGGGAAAGATAAAGAAATAACTGTTACGCTTCCTTTTGAAGTGAAGCAGGTAATCCGAACCAATCTGATAGAAGAAGAGCAAGAAGCCTTAAATGTTTCAGGCAAGCAATTACGCCTGAAGTTAGGCCATCATGCCATTGAAACCTATAAGCTGGTTCTTTGATACAAAGGAATATTGGAAATAGTATGTACTTTAAATAAAGAAGACCATGAAAGAAATGACATCGTTGGAACGTTGCATGGCGGTATTGAGCGGGAATATACCCGATAAATTGCCTGTTGTACCGCAATGCTTTATGTTAGCTGTCGAAACCGCCGGCATGAAGATAAGTGATGTAAATAAAAACGGCCGTAAGATGGCGGAAGCTCATTTTATTTCTCAGGAGAAATATGGGTATGATGGTTGCGTCATTGACTTTGATGATGCGACCATTGCCGAGGCAGTAGGAGCGAAGGTGATTTTTAGAGACGATGAGCCTGCAATTGTTGATGAGAGCGAACCTGTACTGAAGGATTTACGGGATGTATATGATTTACCTATTCCTGATCCTTTTACGTCGGGACGATTAAATGAATGGCTGGAAGCAACACGTGTCTTAAAGGAGAAGATAGGAGATCACGTATTTATCATGGGACGGGCAGATCAAGGTCCTTTCAGTATTGCCTGTCTTTTACGTGGTACGACTCAATTTATGATGGACCTGATGACGGAAGACAGACAATTGATCCAAGATGTACTGGATTATTGCCGGAAAGTAAGTGCAGTGTTTGCCAAAGCCCAGAAGGATGCGGGTGCTCATGCTACTTCTATTGGAGATGCTTTGGCTGGACCGAATCTGATTTCGCCGGAAATGTATCGTGACTTTGCTTGGGAACCGGAGAAATGCCTGGCTGAAGAAGTTCAGGCTTACGGGATCCCGTTCTCCATTCATATATGTGGAAATACCAATGGTATTATCAAAGATATGGGAATGACCGGAGCAAAAATCCTGGAAGTGGATTGGATGCTTGACATGAAAGAGGCTCGTCAGCTTGTTCCTGCAGATACGGTTTTGATGGGTAATATAGATCCGAGTTTTCCATTAGTATTAGGTTCGCCTGCTGATGTAGAACAAGCCGTAAAGAACTTGATTGAAGCGACACAAGGTCGCAGACATATCATCAGTTCTGGTTGTGCCATGGGACGGAATACTCCGGTTGATAATTTTAAGGCTTTTATTGCAGCAACACGTCGCTATGGTTCGTATGAAGAAATTCAACGTCTTCAGGCAATGAAGTAGGATGATTAAATCAGATGCGTATGAAGAAAATAATAATTCCGATATTGTCTTTGTTGCCATTCTTCTCAGCACAGGCTCAGTTTGAGAAGAATTTATATACTTGCGATGAAGAGACTTATGATTTATTGAAAAACCTTTCCGATTCACAATTAGGAAAAGGTAGTATTTATCTGTTTACAACTACACATCAGGATTTGGCATGGCTGAACCATATTGATGCTTGTATTGCCGATCGTGATACGTTATGGCTGACTCCATTCCTAAAGCGATTGGAAGAAGATCCGACTTTTAAGATGGATATCGAACAGACATCTATCGTAATGGAGTACTTACATCGACATCCAGACACGAAGCCTTTGTTTGATAAGTATATCAAAGAAGGTCGTATTTGTATCGGAGGTACGTACATCCAGCCGTATGAAGAAATGTATTCAGGAGAATCATTGGCTCGTCAGTTTTATTGGGGTGCTCGTTGGTTGAAGAAGAATTTTGACGGCTACCAGACATTATCTTATTTTAATGTTGATGTTCCGGGCCGGACATTACAAATGCCTCAGATCATGAAAAAAGCCGGTGTGAATAACCTGATCATCAGTCGCCATGAACGAGGTTTGTTTTATTGGAAAGCTCCTGACGGATCAAAGGTCCGGACTTATACACCGGGACATTATATCTATTTCTATAATGTAATGGCAAAAGAAGATACGGCAGCCGTAAAGGAATTAGGAAAGGAATCTATCTTATGGTACACAAAGTATAATGATATCAAGCAGGCAAAAACAGTTATGCCGGCCATGCTGAATTACGAGTTATCCTGGGATCAGAAACCGGTGGCAAATACATTGCAGTTTAAGGATAAATGGAACCACGTTCAATATATCCGTAAGGAAGGAGAGATGAAATGGGAAAAAGTCAATCTACCCAAATTTGAATACGCTACGGCAGACAACTTTTTCAATACGTTGGATCATTCTACGAAAAACTTGCCCGAAATAGAAGGAGAACGTCCGAATGTATGGTTATATATTCATGGTCCTTCGCACGAGAAAGCCATTACAGCAAGTCGAAAAGGTGATTTACTGTTGCCGGCAGCAGAAGCAATGGCTTCCTATCGGATCATGACTTCCGGTTCTTTTCTTTCGTATCCTTCTGAAATGTTGGATGAGGCGTGGAAGGCAAAGATATATCCGGATCATGGTTGGGGCGGTAATGGAGGAATCATGACGGATAATGAATTCCGGCGGAAATATGATTTTGCCTTGACGGAAGCAGAAAAACAGCTTATAGAAGATGCCGGTTATCTGGCATCATCGGTTAATACGAAGGCTGAAAAAGGAAGACCTGTCGTGTTGTTTAATAACTTGTCATTTGCCCGTACTGCTCCGGTTCAGTTTGAGATTTGTTTGGAGGAAGGTTTTGCCAAGCAGTTGTCTGTACAAGATGCGGAAGGAAAACAAATACCGGTTCAGTTATCGGATGTCAAATATTATGCAGATCAGAGTATTCAACAGGCAAAGGTTCATTTTGTAGCTTCTGCTGTTCCTGCCATGGGGTTGAAGACCTATTATGTAAATGCCTCTTCTTCTGCGGCTGCTTTGCGTCCGGCTTCCGATCAGGTCATAGAAAATTCATATTATCGGATTGAATTGACGAAAGGTGGTATCAAGCAGATCTATGACAAAGAACAGCAGACTCCGTTACTGAATACTGCAAAGTTTTTGGGTGGAGAAGTAATCACCATGCGTTCATTTGGTAATGGCGCCGGCGAATTTGATGCCGTACAACAACCGGATATGGAAGGATTTGATAAAACATCCAGTCATGCGGCAGATTGGACGCTTCTGGAAGATGGTCCGGTTTATACGGCTTATAAGTTGAGAACGCCAATCCGTCATGCCATAGTGGAACAGACTTTGCGTGTATATCACCAGACAAAACGGATTGATATGGATGTGGATCTGTTGAATTGGGAAGGCGTTATGTTCCGGGAGTTCCGTCTGATGTGGCCTTTGGCTTTAGGAAAGGCTGAAGTTTCTTATGAAGTTCCCTTTGGTGCGTTGACAGTCGGTAAAGACGAGATGCCTGGTGCTGCCGGTGAACGTTATTATGTGGAGAATAAGGAACAGCATCCGCGTGGAATTGGGAATTGGATCAGTGCGAAAGGAGACAAAGCGGCTGTTACGATGACTTCATCGGTTGCGGTAGCCGATTATTTGGATCCGACAGACCAACCAGTCGATTATACGATATTGCAACCGATTCTGATGGCTTCCAGAAGAAGTTGTCATGGACAGGGAAATGATTATTTCCAACCAGGAGATCATTCGTTCCATTTCTCGATTACTTCGCATCAGCCGGGAAGCATTCAGCGTGAAGAAGCTGGTGTTTCTGCCAATGCTCCGCTAATATCTGTGTATAATCCTATTCGATATGCAGAGACTCGTTTACCGGAAGAATATTCTTTCCTGACATTGGATAATCCTCAGGTCAAGGTGACTGCCCTGAAAAAGTGTGAAGATGATAATAGTTTGATCGTCCGTCTGTATAATTGTTCCGGTCAGGAGGAAGTGGTACATTTGCAAATGCCTTTTCAGCCGAAAGCGATTGTACATACGAATCTGATTGAGGAAGAATTGGAAAGTGTGCAAGAGATACGATTGGGTAAATATGCGATTGAAACATATAAAATCAAGTTAGAATAAGACATGAAGAAATGTAAGACGAAGAGAAACATCCTGGCTGTGCTGGGATGTTTCCTTCTGGTAGCTTGTACAACGACAAGTAACCAGAATCAGACGACAACAGAAGAGTCGTTGACTCAGTATGTGGAGCCTCGTATTGGTACAGCTCATTGCAGGTGGTTCCATTTTGCTCCGGGAGCCTTGCCATTTGGTTTGGCAAAACCTGCTGCTGCTACAAATGCGAGTGTAGGAAACAAGTCGGGTTGGGAAGCAACGGGCTATGATTATCGGGATACTTCTATCGAAGGTTTCCCTTGTTTGCATGAGTTTCAGGTAGGAGGTATTGTCTTGATGCCGACTGTCGGTGAACTGAAAACGATTCCTGGGGCTGTGAATTCGGAAGGCGAAGGTTATCGTTCTGCTTTTAGCCATGAAGATGAAGTCGCTACGGCCGGATATTATTCGGTCTTGTTAAAAGACTATGGCATAAAGGCTGAACTAACGGCAACGAAGCGAGTTGCGTTCCAACGATTCACATTTCCGGAAAGTGGCGAAAGCCATATCTTGTTTGATATCGGAAACCGCCAGGGAGAAAGTGGTCCGGCTGTAGATGCTGAAGTAACGGTTTGTGGTAATGATCTGGTTGAAGGTTGGGTAAAGACCTTGCCGGAATATAGTAAGAAATATCAGGATGGTGCGACCATTACAATGTATTTCTCTGCCAAACTGGATAAAGAAGCCCATTCTTTCGGTACGTTTATCAAAGAAGATGTCAAAGAGAATCAAGCATCCGTTAAAGGTGTTGGGGCAGGAGCTTATCTGACTTATCAGACTAAGGCTGGTGAAACCGTGACTGCCAAAGTGGGGCTTTCGTATACTTCTGTTGAAAATGCCCGGTTAAATCGAGAAGAGGAAACGAATCAGGATCAATTGACATTTGATGAAGCTCGTTCGGCCTCACATCAAACTTGGGAAGAATACTTGGGTCGGATTCGGGTAGAAACACCGGTGAAGGAAGATAAAGTAAAGTTCTATACAGGTTTGTATCATGCTATTTTAGGTCGTGGTCTGGCTAGCGATGTCAATGGTGCTTATCCGAAGAATGACGGTTCGATAGGTCAGTTGCCGATGGAAAATGGAAAACCGAAGTTCTCTTTCTATAATACTGATGGTATTTGGGGCGGACAATGGAACTTGATTCAGGTTTGGGCCTTGGCTTATCCGGAGTATTTGTCGGATTATGTCAGTACGCATTTACAGGTCTATAAAGATACGGGCTGGTTAGGTGATGGTATTGCCTGCAGTCGTTTTGTATCGGGCGTTGGAACCAACCAGTTGGGAAATGTTATTGCGGCTGCTTATTTGTGTGGTATTCGTGACTTTGATGTAGAAACAGCTTATGTAGCTGCCCGCAAGAATGAATTGGACGGAAAGGATCGTCCGATGGGTGCCGGCAAGTTGGATACAGACAAGTTTGTCAAATATGGTTATGTCCCTCACAAAGATCAAGGAGAATATCCGGATGAGTCGTGGATGTTTTCTGCATCTCATACGTTGGAATATTCGTTTGGTGCGTATGCGGTTGCTCAGATGGCGAAAGAATTAGGCAAGATGGACGATTATCAGCAATTGATGGATTTATCGAAAGGTTGGGAACGTATTTATAATGAAGAGACCAATCTGATTCATCCGAAATGGGAGAATGGAAAATTCATTGAGAACTTCGATCCGATGCAAGTATGGCGTGGCTTCCAGGAAGGAAATGCTTATCAATATACATTCTATGTACCGCATGATGCCCAGACGCTGATCGCGAAGATGGGTAAAGAAGAATTTGTCCAGCGTTTGGACAGTATTTTCATTATCTCGCAAGATAAGATTTTCAGTGGAGGCAAAACGATTAATGCTTTTGCCGGCTTGCAGACATATTACAATCAGGGAAACCAACCTTGTCTGCATATTTCTTGGCTGTTCAATCAGGCTGGCCGTTACGATTTAACGCAGAAATGGGTAAGAGCTATTTTGGATGAGTTCTATGGAACAGATGGAATCCATGGTTATGGATACGGACAGGATGAAGATCAGGGACAGTTGGGTGCCTGGTATGTGATTTCTTCCTTAGGTATGTTTGATGTAAAAGGATTGGCCGATGTGGATCCGGTCTTTTCATTGGGTAGCACGTTGTTTGATAAAGTAACGATTCGTTTGAACAAAGATTATTATCCGGGCGATACATTTGTGATTGAAGCACATAATAATGACAAACAGCATGTTTATGTAAAAGACTATGTTTGGAACGGAAAAGAGTTGACATCTCCAGAAATCCGTTTCAAAGATGTTGTATCGGGTGGTCAGTTGTCTGTTGAAATGAGCGATCAGCCAGTCGTTAAATGATGACAGATCATAAATCTTTTCCGTAGGTTTGTAAGAAGCAGTAAGCATTTGAACATACGGAATTGGCTTAAAACAGAAAGAGGTTGCGTCATGATATCGTGAACGCAACCTCTTTTTATAAGATAGATTTGTCTTTTTACCGTAAGCGATCCAATGAACGAACCAAAACTTCATCAGCTCCGATATTACGGATGGCCAGATAATTCAGGATTAAACTGATAAATGGGAATGTTAAAGCGATTTTTCCGGTGATGTCAACATCTCCCAAATCTTTTGATACTGTCCATACATAGAAAGCATATAAGCCATAAAAACCTAACATCAGGATGGCATTGAAAATACACAAACGAATCTGTAGAATGCGTTTGCGATAAAGGAAAATAGTAATCAGTGAAATGAGGGCTATAATTGCTGTCAGCGCAAACAAACCCCATGTCGGATAAAGTAATTCCGGTTGATCTGTCAGCATCGTTGAGATACCAGAGGCATCAAACGAACATAAAGACTCGCCTGCCTGTAAAACCGTTAATGGCAGGAATAATGTTGCAATCATCAGTGCGACGATGATTAACAGATATACAGTTTGTATTCTTTGTATCATAAGTATTCTTCTTTTTAAGTTATTGTCGTTTGAATCAGAAAATGAAAAGAGCAATTAATAAAGGATATTTCCTGTCGGTTGACTGAAAAGACTTTATTAATTGCTCTTTTATGGATTCAAACTGTCGTTAGCAAATAAATATATTCCGACAATTATTAGAAATTATTCTTTTCTTTAGCAGGATTTCTGTAATAAACCTTACCATCCTCATACTCTTTCGCTGCGATCAATGTTGGTTTAGGCAGCTTTTCATAGTAACGAGAGATTTCAATCTGCTCTCTGTTTTCGAACACTTCTTCCAGATTGTCGTTATAAGAGGCGAACTCTTGGAGTTTCTTTTCCAGATCTTGTTTCATTTCAACACCAATCTGATTAGCCCGCTTTGCAATAATCGCTACCGTTTCATACACATTACCTGTATCGGCACAAAGTTTCATCATGTCGCGTGTAATGGTATTCGTCGGCGCGTTCGTTTTTCTGTAATCCATACTTCGTTTATATTGATAATTCGTTTAATACGTATTAGTAATCCGCTTGCTAGCATAATTGAAATACTTGGTCGCATCTTTCAGATATTTACCTTCCGGATACTCATTGATGTAATTGTAATATTCGTCAACTACATCACGGTATCTTCCTTGTAACTTCTCGTCGACACTAACCAATGCCAATTCATATTTTGCGCGCAGCATAATATACATAAATTCTTCACGATACTTTGAATACGGATAATTCTTCAACGCATTCTCTGCCGTGATAACTGCAGACAAATAGTTGTTACCCATATAAGTACCCAAGTTGAAATAAAGCCGGGTAGCCAGCAATTCTTTCAACGCCAGTTTTTCCTGCAGTTCGAACAAGATTCGCTGTGCTTCTTCTGCCCGTTCGCTTTGTGGATAATAATCCATGTACAACTGTAATTGTTCGATTGCCTTATACGTCTGTGTCTGGTCTAATTTAGGATCCGGAGAATCTAAATATAAACCATAACCGGAATAATAACGTGACAGTTCGGCATATTCGCCTTTCGGGTACGTCTTGTAATAAGTTTCAAAATATTGCGAAGCTGTCTGGTAATCTTTTTGCCCATAATAGCTTTGAGCGAGCAGATACAGAGATTCTTCTGCATAAGCTGTTCCTTTAAAGATTGTAACCAATTCATCCAACAGCGTTGCTGATTTGGAGTATTGTTTCGCGTTGAAATACTTCTTGGCGTACGAATACTTCAATTCATAATCTGTGCTTTTCAAGATCTTGTTATACTCTCCGCAAGAGGTAAACAAGACAGCACTCATCATCCATAATAATACAATCTTCTTCATTCAACCATACGTTTAGCGCGCAAAGATAACAATTCTTTGTGAAATACAAGGTCGTTAGCGTATTAAAAATTACAATTTGTATAAATCACTGGCTGCAATCAGTTCGAGTTTGTTCTCTTTCAGTACCTCGGCGCAACGTTCAACATTGTCCGGACGGATAATGACGTTCGCTGCATCGCCCTGCGAAAAGGCATACATATATTCTACGAAGATACCGGCTGTCGTAATGATTTGCATGGCTTTTGCCAATGCTCCGGGCTGATTCGGGCAGTGAAGGCATACCACATCGGCTACACTTACCGCATATAAATGATCGCGCAATACTTGAATGGCCTTGTCGGTATCGGAAACGATAAGGCGGAGTATGCCGAAATCCGAATTTTCGGATACCGTGAATGCCGACATGTTGATGCCTGCTTCTCCTAATATATTGGCTACTTCCGTAAAACGGCCTTTCTTGTTCTCCAAAAAGATTGATAATTGTTTGATCAGCATAATAATCCTTTCTTTTAGTTATTATTCGAATTTACGGTTGTCGATGACGTGCTTTGCCTTGCCCATACTACGCTCGATGCTGCGTGGTTCGACAATCTTGATATCCGGCTGCAATCCGATTACGCTTTGGATGCGGTTGGTTATCTTTTTCTTCAAAGCAATCATCTTGTTCATTTCGTCTGAGTAATATTCCGGACGGACTTCTACCTGGATCTGGAATGTATCGGTATTGTTCACGCGATCCACAATAATCAGGTAGTGGGCCTCGAATTCCGGCAATTCCAAAATTACAGATTCTACTTGAGATGGGAAAACATTTACGCCACGAATAATCAACATATCGTCACTTCGACCTAAAATTCTTCCCATTCGGACTGCTGTACGCCCGCATTCACACTTTTCGTAGATCAAATGTGTCAAATCGCGGGTACGATAACGAATCATCGGCATACCTTCTTTTGTTAATGTAGTGAAGACGAGCTCACCCATCTGGCCTGGTTCAACCGGCTGCAGGGTTTTCGGATCGACAATCTCTGGGAAGAAATGGTCTTCCCACAGGTGTGTTCCGTTCTGGCATTCACATTCACCGCCGACGCCCGGCCCGCAGATTTCTGTCAGTCCGTAGATATCGTATGCCTTGATGTTCATTTTTTCTTCCAGCTCTTTGCGCATGTTTTCAGTCCAGGGCTCTGCTCCGAAGATACCTACCCGCAGTTTGAATTCGTCAAGAGGAATACCCGAATTGCGGATAGTTTCTGCCAGATACAAAGCATACGAAGGCGTACAAGCCAAAGCCTTGGCTCCGAAGTCGTGCATCAGCTGAATCTGTTTCTGAGTATTGCCACTACTCATCGGAATAACGGTACCTCCGATATTCTGTACGCCACCATGCAATCCCAATCCTCCGGTAAACATACCATATCCGTATGATACTTGGACGGAATCATTCTTACTTAATCCGTAGGCTGTCAGGCAGCGGGCAACGACTTCTTCCCATATTCCCAAGTCTTTGCGGGTATATCCAACGACAATCGGCTTGCCGGTTGTACCCGAAGAGGCATGAAGCCGCACAATTTCGGACATAGGAACGGCCATTAATCCAAACGGATAATTGTCGCGTAAGTCTTGTTTGACAGTGAAAGGAAGTTTGGTGATATCATCGATCGATTGAATATCCTGCGGAACTACACCCAGCTCCTGCATCTTCTTCCGGTAGAAAGGGGAATTATGATAAACGTGTTCAACAACTCTTCTCAGTCTGATACTTTGCAGTTTCCGCATTTCTTCGCGGTCCATGCATTCTATTGTTTCGTTCCAAATCATAGTTTTTCTTGATATTGACGTTAAGTTTATTTCTAAAATCGGGCGAAAAGTAATAACTTTTTCAGAGAAAGCCAAGGAAAAGCAGAAAATGTTTATCCGTAACGGTGTTTTTATGTGGAAAAAGATACTTTGAGGGAAGATGCTGTTCACACCATGCAATCTTTTTCGGAACCCTAATTAAAGTTGCAGATCCTACCAGGGAAAACTGTAATTCTGCCTGGTAATTCTTTAGTTCACGTCGGGAACTAAGTAATCCACGGCGTGAACTACTTAATCCACGGCGTGAACTAAGTAATTCGCGACGTGAACTAAAGAATAAGGTGCGACATGTGTAGGTTTCTGTCGGAGGGTATTTGTTTATATATCCAGGCAGAGAAAAGAGAGGGCAAGCCAAATTAATTCGTAATTTTGTATCTCGTTATATGAAATCAAGTTGAAAGAAGTATGAATCGAAATATTTTGGCATTGTATCTGGTGAAACTTTCCAAATGGTTCTCGCTGGTGATGCCCATCATCGTATTGTTTTATGAAAAACATGGTTTGGGTTTGCATGATGTCTTTATCCTGAAGAGTGTTTATTCGGTAGCAGCCGTGACGTTGGAAATACCTTCGGGTTATCTGGCCGATGTATGGGGACGGAAGAAATGCCTGGTTTCGGGTTGTATCTTGTTCTTTATCGGCTATCTGGTTTATTCGTTTACTTCATCCTTTACAGCTTTTTTGGGTGCCGAATTGCTTTTGGGTATCGGACAGACACTTGTCAATGGAGCCGATTCTGCTTTATTATATGATACGACGGTGCATTACAAACGTGAAAATGAGTATTTGAAATATGAAGGGCGGATTACGATGATCGGGAATTTTGCCGAGGCTTTTGCCGGTATTTTCGGTGGTTTGCTGGCTGTTTATTCGTTGCGTTTTCCCTTTTATGCCCAGGCTTGTGTGGCGTTTATCGGGATACCAGCCGCCTTTGCCCTGCAGGAATTTAATACAAAAGGGAAGGTGCAGAGTCCGGTAGCAGAAATCATCCGGATCATTAAATACTCATTGTTTACGAATCGGCAGTTATGTTGTAATATTATGTATTCGGGCATTATCGGAGCTGCTACGCTGACGATGGCCTGGTTTGTACAGCCGGTTTTAATGTATCTCGAGACACCGACTTCCTGGTTTGGTGTGATCTGGACGGTATTGAACCTGATTGTAGGTGTAGCGGCCTTGTATTCGGATAAAATAGAGCATCGGTTGGGCATGAACAAAATGAATCTGCTGATTTTGGTCTGCATAGCCGGAGGTTATCTGGCCTTGGCCTACAATCTGACTTATTGGGGATTGGCTATTCTGGCGTTATTCTATATTGTACGCGGCTTTGCAACGCCGGTTTTGAAAGGATACATCAATCAGCTGACTTTTTCGGACATGCGTGCCACGGTCTTGTCGATCCGGAATTTCGTTATCCGTTTGATGTTTGCCGGAGCTGCGCCATTTGTCGGTTGGCTGAATGATATGTATTCGTTGAAGACAGCATTGCTGGCATCGGCAGGAATTATCTTTATCCCCGGACTTATATTCCTTCTTTTGAGCTTCGAAGTCAATCATAAAAAGGAAGAGTAGGGAAAAGGAGAGGCAGATTTAGAGTTCGATCTCGTCTCCCGAGATCAATCCGTTCATGATGGCATAGAAAGTAAGCCCCGAAACCGTTTTAATCCCCAGTTTTGCTGTAATATTTTTCCGGTGGGTGAGGACTGTATTCAGACTGATATTCAAATGTTCGGCAATTTCTTTATTGGTATGCCCGCGAACAATTTGCTGAAGAACGTTTATCTCCCGGCCGGATAAGTCTTTGTTATTGGTCTCAACTACGTTGTTCGTATTCTCGGCAAGCAAGACTTGTTCGATTTGTTCGATCATCGTTTCTACGGAGCTTCGCGTAGAAATCAGATTATTGGGCGTACCGCAGGTTTCCACCTTATCCACCAGCACAATAGTTTTATTCCGGCGGGGAAGAAAATAATCTCCATGAATCAGGAATGTTTCAGCATCCGTGAAATAGAAATCGAACCAGTCCGGCTGCTTCTCTGCCAATGCCTGCATATTGGGAAAATAAGAAATCTGTAAGGGAGAGAAATACTCTTTCAACAGGCAATCGAGCCCATAAAACTGAAGCATGTCTGCTAATATGATGGCTATTTGCTTATTCCTGGCCATTGGATTACGAAGCTTTAGCGGGTCTTGATGAGAAGTTCCATTTTATGTACAATCGGAGAGAGGATACGATAACGGATCCGATTATGTTGTTTGATGTCTTTTTCCAGACTGTTGACTGCAAAAATAACGGCATAACAAAGATTCTCGTTAAAATCGCCCGAAAGATGTTTGATCATGATGCTTTTCAAGTCGGCAAGTACCGCTTCCAGACTATCATCGTTCGTTTCCTGATCCGAGAACGACCGGATTTCTTCCTGGTTGAAAGAAATACTTTTCTGCAATTGTCCGCTTAACTGCAAACAATAAGGAAACCATTCCGATTCATCTTTCTTGATCTGTTCCGTTAAGTGCTCTTTAAAGGATTGGAAGAATTTGCCAATCAAATTCAAGGTCGCATTATTGGATTCGCTATGGGTAATGAACAAATCCAAATGCTTGGCAATATTCGGAATCTGGAACCTGAGGTAATATTGATTGGTCTTGTTTAAGTAATCAATGATTTGGGAAACGTGAAATGCCTGAAGCCGTTTCTCCGGGAAGTATTCTTCATTCAGGAACGTATTGATGATGATCAGGAGAAAATCTGTATCGATTTGGTGATCTTCACAAACTTCCCGAACCGTTTTATCCTGCAATCCCAGTCGAATACCTAAGCGGTTGATTACAGGAATGAGCGAGGTGTTTTCTTCTACCACCTCACTCAATGACATATTTGGTTGAATCAAAGCCATATTATGCTTCTTCCCATTGTTTACGCAATAAATTCAAGGCATTGATAACGGTAGCTGCCCGGTTTTCGCTCTGGCAACCACACTCAAAGCTAACGTACTTGTTATAGCCAATAGCTTTCAATCCTTTGAATCCGTTTACATAATTATCAGCATCACCGTCTTCTCCCGGCATACTTCTACGCTTGCGACTTGCCACATGTACGTGTTGCAAGTATTCACCGGCAGAAATAAAGGCTCCCATATCCGATGTTTCTTCCCAAGTCATGTGCCAGAAGTCACCCATACAGCGAACACCCGGATTATTGATATCCCGGCATAAAGAAGCCGCGTCGGCTACTTGACGTAAGTAGAAACATTCTTTCCGGTTTAACGGTTCGAAGATAACTGTTGTTCTATGTTCTTTGGCGAAGTTTCCCATTTCATTGAATTGTTCGCACAAGAAATCACGGGTTTCCATTGTATGCGGCATAACCGGAACTTGACCGTTGAATGCAGGTACAATGATAACTCCCGTAGAACCTAATTCTCCGGCAGCAGCAATGATTTCTTTCATCGTATCCATGCATTGCTTCCGAATAGCCGGATCAGTAGAAAGAATGAAACCTTTGAATCCGGCGCAGATCGCACTGATCTTGATGTTTCGTCCGTTTAATGCCTGTTTGAATTCATCCACGCGAGCCGCTAAATTACCACCGCCCGGTTCCAAGCCTACTACACCATTCTTTTCCATGAAGTCCAGTTTCTCATTCAAGCTTTCGCCCGGAGCAACACCTTCCTGCAAAGAGATATTCAGCTGTGCGGCCTTATTGAATTCGATACCACAAGCTTTTGGACAAGCAGCCGGTTCGGATGTTTCTGCCGGTTTGCCTGTACAAGAAGCAATGGCTGTACTTCCTACAGCCATTGCAGCACCTGAAAGAGTTGCTTTCAGGAAATTTCTTCTATTTACTGTCATATGCAATTATTTCTTGTCAACTGGTTTGCCAGGAACAGGAACAACGAATCCACTCATATCCATCTTACCCAAGTTCAAATCTTTTGGAGTGTAATCCAAAGCAGAAGCAGTCATAGCATCCCATGTTGTTTCTGCACCTGAATAAGCTGATTCACGTCCCATGATAGCAGCCATGTTAGCAACAGCTGTCTCAGAAGCCTGTTCGATCGGTTTGTTACCACGAATGCAATTAATCCAGTTTACATGTTCCAATACGTATGGATTAGTTTGCTTGTAGGTATTCTTTTCAGCTTCGCTATCATATTTCCAAACGACATTACCTGCCAAATCTTTGATCTCCATGGTTGAACTATCCCAAGAACCTTTAGTTCCCTGGATGAATTCACTTACATTGTTGGCGCAACCATCTATCTGGCGGCACATACTGTGCAAGTGGATACCATTTTCCATTGTGAAGTCTACACTGAAGTTATCATACTGATCACCGGTCAGACGGCGTTGACGAGAACCGAAACCAACAGCTTTTACTGGCTTCAATCCGCTGAACCAAGTAAATACATCAATATTATGAACGTGCTGTTCTACGATATGGTCACCAGATAACCATTTCCAGTTAACCCAGTCCTTAATCATCCATTCGCAATCGCTCCAGCCTTGCTGACGTTCACGATACCAAAGCATACTTTGATTCCAATATACGATACCACCAGTAATTTCACCGATAGCACCTTCCATAATCTTCTTGTATGATTCAACGTATGAACGCTGGTGATGACGCTGAGTTCCTGTAACTACGCGCAAATTCTTTGCTTGAGCTTGTTTGGCAGCAGCCATGATAGTTCTGTAACCAGCCGGATCAACACAAATTGGTTTTTCCAAGAAACAGTGTTTGCTCTTTTCAACTGCATACTGGAAATGTACCGGACGGAATACAGGAGGAGTGGCAACGATAACAACATCAACGCCGCTATCGATTAATTGTTTGTAGGCATCCAAACCAACAAATCGTTTGTCGGCAGGTATATCAATATTCTTTTCGCTCTTTAATTTGTCGGCCAAAGCGTCAACTCTTTCTTTGAATGTATCAGCAAGAGCAACAATAGTAACGCCATTTGCTGCGTTCAAGAAGTCAAAAGCTGCTCCAGAACCACGACCACCGCAACCAATAACACCGGCTTTGATTTCTTTGCCGTCAGTTGCTAAATCAGGTAATTCAGGAATATAATAAGTTCCCGGTTCTTTTAATGCCTTAGGTGCATCAGCCTGGGCATTTCCACCACCACAAGAGGTTAATAATGTAGCAGCACTACCGCCACCAATTGCACTTAATGCGCCAGCCATAGCTGAACTTTTCAGAAATGATCTTCTGCTAATTCCATTTTCCTTCTTCATAATATTGTTTGTTAAGTCAGCAATTATATTTTATGTGTTTTATTTCTTATTTGTCATATTCGCATACTACTCGGAAACCGATACCTTTAATGTCTGAATACCACCAGATACTCTTCGGTTGCTGCGGATCAGTCTTTAACCAAGCATCATGCTGTGTGCAAGAACGGGCTGCACAACGAACGTCGGCAGCATCGGATGTATAATTTCCTCCTCTCACTACCCATTCTTCGCCTTCCGTACAGATCGGATTAGAAACCTTTTCGCCTCCTTGTTTGTATGCTTCCGGACTGTATTTGTCGGCGCAGTATTCCATTACGTTACCCAACATATTCTTCAAGCCGAATGGATTAGCCTTGACACTTGATGGTTCTTGTGTCTTGTTTTCACTATTCTTGGCATAGATAACGTATGAACTGATACTGTCAGTTTCTGCATCGAAGAACTTTCTCCAAAATCCCTGATCAGAGAAATCTTTTGGATTTCCTTCAAAGAAGTAAGGAGTTTCTTTTCCTCCTCTGGCTGCATATTCCCATTCAGCTTCTGTCGGCAGACGATATTTCTTTCCTGTTTTCTTAGACAACCATTGACAGAAGGTTTCTGCAGCATAATGAGTCATCGTAATAGCAGGTCTGTCACCGCTTCCCCAGCCTTGGTCAGGAAATCCGAATGGAGGAGTAGGACCTGAGATTGCGTCTACGTCAGGATTGCTGTTGTTGGCATATACTTCTTCGGGCGGAGTTCGTCCCTCGCTCATTGTATTGGCAAAGAATGCCCAATACTGATCCCAAGTTACTTCGAATTCTGCCATGAAGAATTTATCCAATGTTACTTCACGTATCGGCGATTCATCCTCTTTATGGAAAGCTTCATTTGCTGGACTACCCATCTTGAATGTACCACCTGGTATGGCTATCATATTGAATGAAACTGTTGTTCCTGGAATTTTCTCTGTGAAATTCTCGAAAGCAGTAATTGTAGTTGCTTCTTTATAGAACAGACTGGTATCAACTGCACTGGTAGAACTTTGAGCTCCCGGAATACCTGTCATCTTTCCGTGCGTATAATTCGGATTATAGTGACCGGCATCCAAGTGACAACTGATACACTGCAGATCTAGTTTCTTCTCATTCTCTTCATAATATAGGTGAGCAGTAATACCATCGTTGGTTATACCTTCCGGGAATAAGTTCTGGTGACAATCTTTACAAGACTCGTTGGGAATGTATTTTACGGCATGTTCCAATTCGGATTTCAATTCCCAATTGAAGTCGGCGCTGTCTTTAGTCAGGTATGACCATACATCTTTTAATCCGAGTTTTGCTTTCGCTGAATAATGATCCCACGTATTTGATTGGGGAGGAAGGTGACACGCAACGCAATGAGTCGTTACGCCACTTCCATTGTTTACGTGCTTGGATAGTTTCCAGCTGTCATATACATGTGGATGTACATGACACATCATACATGAGTCATCTGAAGAAAAGTAAACAGATGCCTTGTATGTTCCGATCATTAATCCAGCACCAACACCAATGCCAACTAATAATATGAATGGTTTCCTTGTAAAAAAGTTTTTCTTCTTTTCATAATTTGAACTGTTTCTCTGGCTCATTTTTCCGTTCGTGTTAAAATATGGTATTTTTAAGTCTAATATTTACTTCTACTTATACTTTCAGAATTAATACTTTTCTTCATCGAAAGTAAGCAGAATGTTTCCTTTTTGATTTGTCTGCTAAAACAAATCGGGAATAAAAGTAATACTTTCCTTATAAAAGAAAAACTTTTATTCCCGATTTAACGTAAAATAATAAAATGATTATGCTTTTTTAATCGCTATAACGCATTTTGAATGGGTTTAATTACAAACGTAAATTCGTAATCCTGATATGGAACCATGTATTTATCAAGTGGTAAAGCTCCCCAGCTATTAACACAGCCTAAGCCCATCTGTACTTTGTCAATGCAGAAGTTAACACAATCGGTCTGCGGAACCAATTCAGAGTGACGCTGGTCTTTTTCCAAACCATCATCAAGTGATTCCATTGTGTAGTGTAAAGCACTTGCAGAGAACGGAGTTTTACCAACCAACTGGATACCGTTACCGCCTTTATTGGTTTGATTCCACCAGCGGATATCGGTCTTTGTTCCTGTTTCCTGCGGACGGATGTATGAATAGAATTGTTCATCTACCGTCTGCGCATATTTACCAATGTTCGTTGAGTTGTTTCTATCAGCATAGTTCTCGATAGGTCCGCGTCCGTAATATTGGATGTTCGACAGATTCTTGTTTAATGCTGCACGCATACCGAAGCGGAACATGTTGGAAACCTTCGCATTCTTGTCGGTTGTCATGCTTTGAGTAACTTCGATGGCTCCTTCCTTGTTGATCCGATAAGTAAGTGTCAGTTTTGCTGAAACAGTAGGCATGTCATATTTGGCAGTAACGACAACCAAACCATTTTCTGTTGCATGCTCCAGACTTGTCAGTTTGATTTCCGGATTCTTCCATGCCAAGTACTTCTTCTGCAAGCCGGCTCCCATATCATTGTCGGTCGGAGCACGCCAGAAATTAGGTGTCAGCTGAGCACCTTCGTCTAAGATTGAAAGACCGTTTACATCATACAGGCTCAAATAACCGCTACGACGTTCAAAGTCGATGTGGAAGTTTTCTCCTTTGACGATCAGATAGTAGCTGTCATTATCTTCTACGACCGGAGTTGGAGTGTAATCATGTGCAATCTTCTTTTCTGTCAGCAGATTTTCTGGAGCTTTGTATTCCCGAACGGATAATTGCTGCTGAGCCACAGCAAAACCTGCCGGCAATAATGTCTCTGTATTCTTCAATTTGAATGCTACATTTAATAATACTTCCTTGCAAGGGCATATATTATCTAATGTATAATTCAACTTTTGATTGACAGTTTGCTGCGGACCCACTTTCAAGTCGTTGATGATGCCTGATTGCAATACTTCTCCGTTGGCTAATAACTGCCATTCTGCGTAGAAGTCGCTCAAGTCTCTGAAGAAGTTTTCGTTATAGATGCTGATTTCACCTTTCTGCAGATCAACAGGTTTTACCCAGATGTTCTGATAGATGTAACCCACTTCGTGTGCATGTGGATTCGGAACACGGTCCGGACTGATCAATCCATTGTTCTGGAAGTTATTGTCAGAAGCATCATACCGGTTAAAGTCTCCACCGTAACCATAGAATTCTTTACCGTCTTTGGTATACCATCTGGCCGACTGGTCAACGAAGTCCCAAATAAAACCTCCCTGGTATTTCGGATATTTACGAACTAAATCCCAATATTCCTTGAATCCTCCTTGAGAGTTACCCATCGCATGTGCATATTCGCATTGGATAAGCGGTTTGTCGATGTTACCTTTGCTGTAGTTCTCGCAGCTTTCGTATGAATAGTACATCGGGCAGAAAATATCTGTGTATTCATTGGTTCCGGCTTGTTCGTATTGGACAGCACGAGTCTTGTCTTCTGCTTTGATCCATTTGTAACATGCTTCGAAGTTCGGACCGAAACCGGCTTCGTTACCTAATGACCAGAAGATAATAGACGGATGGTTATAGCCGCGTTGTACGTTGCGCTGATTGCGTTCGAGGTGAGCTTTGGCAAACAACGGATTCTTTGCCAGTGTCTCATCGCCATAACCCATACCGTGGGATTCGATATTGGCTTCTGCAACTACGTAGATACCATATTCATCGCACAAGTCATACCACAAGTTGTTATCCGGATAGTGGCAAGTTCTCACGGCATTGATGTTTAATTCCTTCATCCGTTTGATATCTTGAATCATCCGTTCTCTGGAAACAACATATCCTTTATCCGGATCCATTTCATGACGGTCTGCACCTTTGAACAGAACAGCCTGACCGTTGACCAATATTTGGCCGTTTTTCAATTCGATCTTGCGGAAACCTACTTTTACAGGAATGGATTCGATGATCTTTCCGTTTTCCTGCAGGTTGGCAACCAAGGTGTAAAGGTTTGGTGTTTCGGCTGTCCATTTGGCCGGATTGCTGACAGTCATACTTGCTGTCTGTTTGCCGGAACCTTTTACCTGAGCCGTCGTCACTTCTTTTCCTTCTTTGTCGAGCAACTTCAAATCAACCGTTCCTTTACCTTTCATCTGGATATCGATCTGAAGTGTACCATCTTTGTATTGTGCATCCAAGTCGGGAGTGATGCGGATATCTTCGATATGGTTGGCAGTACGTGTATATAAGTAGCAATCACGTCCTACACCTGAATAACGGAAGAAGTCTTGATCTTCCAGATAAGTACCGTCGCACCAGCGGAATACTTGGAAAGCAATGATGTTTTTACCCGGGCGCAGATATTTTGTCAGATCAAATTCGGCTTCCAGTTTGCTGTCTTCGCTGTAACCAACAAACTTACCGTTGACCCACAGATACATATTAGAAGTAACCGAACCGAAGTGAGCCATGATCTGACGTCCTTTCCAGTCGGCAGGAAGTTCTATTTCTTTACGATAGGTACCTACATGGTTGTTGACAGTCGGTACATACGGCGGATTGTTCTTATACTGGCTTCTCCAAGGATAACCAACGTTTACATAAATCGGATCACCATATCCGTTGAGTTCCCATACACCGGGAACCTGAATGTTGTCCCAACCTTTGTCATTGAAATCTACTTTGTAGAAATCCGTAGGGCGTTGGTCGGCATTCTGAACCCAGTTGAATTTCCATGTGCCATTCAGCGTCATGTAATTGTCTGATGCCAGACGACAACCCTTTAATGCTGCTTGTTCAGATTCGTAAGCGAAGTAGTTAGTGTGCATTGCCGCACGATTGATGGCATTGACATTCGGATCTTGCCATTCCGGTTGTTGTGCGAATGCAGTTAGCCCCACAGAAGCGAGGGCGCAAATTAGTACTTTACGTGTCATGATATTGTATTTAAAAATTTATGCAAAAATAAAAATAAAGGGAGAATGTACAACTATAAAAATCAATTATTCATCCTTTCTTTTGACATAGACTTTGTTTGTTCCCATGCCGGAAACCGTAATTCCACTGTTCGGATCCTGGCGGAAACGTTGCAATTCCCGTGTTGCTGTCGTACGGCTTAACCCGGTCAGTTGTACATAATCGGCAATACGCATCAGGGTATGCGTCGATAAATACTGCTGAGCAAGGGCCAATCGCTCTTGTTCGCTATAACGGGAGCTGTGTAAAACACTGTTTCCTCCGCGTTTCAGATTGCAATGCCGGTTGGTTCGCCGGATTAATTCCTGGCTGGCTCTGAAATTAACGCCGTTCACTTCAATGCTCCGGGCATTACGTTCAGGGGCATCTTCTTCAACCGTTTCGGTTTCCTTGTCAGCCGAAAGTCCCAATGTAGGTTTGAAAGTCCCTACACCGTCGATTGTAACCGTATAACCTTGTCCCATGTAATAAGCCAACTTTTCGGCCATGTTACTTAGTACGTGCAACACACTTCCTTCGCTCAATCCGGAACCCGGTTGGGCAAGTTCGCTGACAAATTCCCGCATGTTGATGCGCTGATACGTTTTCATTCTATAGAATGTACGCTTTTTTCCAGACCCGTCCAGGTCGTTCATTTCTTGTTTGATGTATTCTGCCATGATAAGATTAGGTATGATTCATGTAATTTGCGGAGAGCAAAATCTGCTTTCCGCGCAGGGTAAAGGTACGAAATAATTTAGATAAAAATGCAATCCATCCGGAAATTCTTTAGTTCACGCCGTGGATTACTTAGTTCACGTCGTGGATTACTTAGTTTACGCCGTGGATTACTTAGTTCACGTCGTGGATTACTTAGTTTACGCCGTGGATTACTTAGTTCACGTCGTGGATTACTTAGTTTACGCCGTGGATTACTTAGTTCACGCCGTGAACTAAAGAATATATTACAGGAAAACTGATTTTATATCCTTGGAGGAAAATGTTTTTATCGGAGGATTAATGGGAATCGGATAGAGGAAAGTAGGAGAGAAGCATATCGCTCGAGTATATAAAAAAGAAAGAGGTCATCTTCCCACGCAGGGAAAACAACCTCTTTCCATATAGATACAAAATTAATCTTGCTGATTATTAGTCACGCTTACCCAACTTATGGTCGATGATACCGTAATGATGATCGCCATAGTTCTTCAAGTCGTCCAAAATACCTTTAGCTGTTGATTCTTCTTCTACTTGTTCACGAACAAAACCGAACAAGAAATCTCTCGAAGCATGGTCTTTATCTTCTTCTGCGATATCAACCATTTTGTCAATCAACTCAGAAACATATTTTTCGTGCTTATAAACGTGTTCGAATACTTCTACCGGAGAACCCCAAGCCGTTGGCACAACATTTACCTGACCAATCATGATATCACCACCGCGGTCAATACAATAATTGATCATCTTGTGTGCATGTTCCAATTCTTCGCTGGCTTGTTTTTCCATCCAGTGAGCAAAACCATTCAAACCTTCTTTCTTGAAATAAACAGCCATAGACAAATACAGATTAGAAGACCACATTTCTGCATTCACCTGCGCATTAAATGCTTCTGATAATTTTGTGCTTAGTAACATGATAGATACGTTTTAATAGTTAGTTTATTTTCTAATGCAAATGTCGCATTAATGTTTATAATAAACCAAATCTTCCCGATTAAATTTGTTTATGAACGTATAAATTTTGTCTATTTCAGCTTCTCCGTAATTGATATACACTTCTGCAGAACGACGGTAGCTTTCGTCTTTGTTTGCATCCTGAAGCAACAGATAGCCAAATACACAATGCGCACCAGCCTCAACCAAACGGCGTGCCTGGAAGTCAATGTATTCGGTATCTTTGGTACCTGCTACAGCTTCTACTAGTTCGGCATATTTAGAAGTCATTGCCTGCAGGCGACTTTGCAACGGTTTCAACGCTTCGTTGTATTCAATCTTGTCGTATTCGTGCAACTGGTTAAGATAAGTTCCGGTTGTGACGTGGCGGATTGCTGCTACAACCTGCAACTGAGTTGTTCCTTCGTAAATATTGGTGATACGGGCATCACGGTACAAACGTTCGCAAGTATAGTCTTTCATGAAACCGGAACCACCGTGAATCTGAATGGCATCGTAAGCATTCTGATTGGCAAACTCGGTGGTCATACCTTTACCCATCGGTGTAAAGGCGTCGGCCAGCTTACTGTATTTCTTCAGTTCCTGGCGTTCTTCCGGAGTCAGTTTACGTTCTTTGGAAATATCATCGAGAGCTTTGTATACATCTACGAAACGAGCTGTTTCGTAAAGCATAGCACGTGAAGCATCCGCCTTGGCACGCATCAGTGAAAGCATTTCGTAGATAGCCGGGAACTGTATGATCGCTTTACCGAACTGCTTACGGTCGAGAGCATAAGCATAACCTTCCCGATAAGCTGCTTCGCTTAATCCGACAGCCTGAGCCATGATACCTAAACGGGCACCATTCATCAAAGCCATGACATATTTGATCAATCCTAACTTACGGTCACCGCAAAGTTCTGCCTTAGCATTCTTGAATACCAATTCACAAGTGGGAGAACCTTTGATACCCATCTTGTTTTCAATGCGGCGAACATTAACACCTCCGTTGCGTTTGTCGTAAATAAACATAGACAAACCACGACCATCATGTGTTCCTTCTTCCGAACGAGCCAGTACCAGATGAATATCTGCGTCGCCGTTGGTGATGAAACGTTTTACGCCATTCAAGTACCAGCAGTTGTCTGCTTCGCTGAATGTAGCTTTTAACATGACAGATTGCAAGTCAGAACCGGCATCCGGTTCAGTCAAGTCCATTGACATCGTTTCGCCGGCACATACGCGCGGAATGTAACGCTGACGCTGGTCTTCGCTACCAAATTCGTACAATGTTTCGGCACAGTCCTGCAAACCCCAAAGGTTTTCAAAGCCGGCATCTGCACGAGAAACCATATCGGCAGCCATAATATAAGGTACAATCGGGAAATTCAGACCGTCATAACGGCGAGGCATAGCAATACCCATCAGACCGGCTTTACGTACGGCATCCAGGTTTTCCTGAGTTCCTTTGGCATAAGTCACACGACCATTCGCTACAGAAGGACCTTCATGATCTACACTTTCAGCATTGGGGGCGATGATGTCTCCACAGATTTCACCAACGATTTCCAATACTTTTTCATAACTATCCATGGCATCCTCAAAATCCTGAGGTGCATAATCATATTTATCTTTATCGGCAAAGCCGCGTTCTTTCAGCTCAACAATACGCTGCATCAACGGATGATGCAGGTGGTGCTTCAGGCTGGGATTATCTAAATAAAAGTTAGCCATATCTTATTTACTATTCTTTTTGTAATACTTGATCATCTTCGGAATCACTTCTTCAACGGTGCCGTTGATAACATAGTCGGCAATCGTATTGATCGGGGCATTTTCATCATTATTGATAGAAATGATAATACCCGCATCCTGCATACCGGCAATGTGTTGGATTTGTCCGGAGATACCACATGCAATATATAATTTCGGACGAACCGTTACACCGGTTTGACCAATCTGACGATCGTGTTCACAGAATCCTGCGTCAACGGCTGCACGGCTGGCGCCGACTTCAGCATGAAGTTCTTTTGCCAATTCGAACAACATGTCGAATCCTTCTTTTGATCCCATACCGTAACCACCGGCGATGACGATAGGAGCACCTTTCAAGTTGTGCTTAGCTTTCTCAACATGACGGTCGATAACTTTTACAACGAAGTCTGTTTCCGGAACATATTTCGCTACATCATGGCGGATAACTTCGCCCTGATAGTTCGGATCCAATACTTCTTTCTTCATCACTCCTTCACGAACAGTGGCCATTTGCGGGCGATGTTCCGGATTGATGATCGTAGCAACGATGTTACCACCGAAGGCCGGACGAATCTGATACAACAGGTTTTCGTATGTCTTACCGGCTTTTTTATCTTCGTGTGAACCGATTTCCAAAGAAGTACAGTCGGCTGTCAAACCACTGGTCAGGGCCGAAGAAACACGAGGACCTAAATCGCGTCCGATCACAGTTGCTCCCATCAGACAGATCTGCGGTTTTTCTTCCTTAAACAAATTGATTAGAATGGAAGCGTGAGGCAAAGTAGTATAAGGGAAAAGTCCCGGAGCATCGAATACATGTACTTTGTCAACACCGTATGGAAGCACTTGGCTTTCTACACCGTTCAAGTTTGTACCGGCAATGATAGCTTCCAACTGACAGCCCAATTGATTGGCTAATTTTCTACCTTTTGTCAGTAGTTCGAGACTTACATCAGCAACGGTTGTGCCTTCAAGTTCACAATATACAAATACGTTATTCATAGGTATATTTTTATCCAATCGTATGATTGGCTAACAGTTCAACAATCAAATCTTCAATATCTTTATCCGAGCTGGTCAGAGTCTTGCTTTCCTTGGCCTGAAAAACAATGTTCTGGATAGACTTAACCTTTGTCGGAGAACCCGACAAGCCACATTGTTTCAAGTCGCCATTCACGTCGGCTACACTCCATTCCGGAATATTCAGATAAGGACGAGTCTCATATAATTCCGCATATTTAAGAGCGGGTGTTCCATCAGGATGGCAAGCTGGAGCCGGCGCTTTTTCCTGTTTTCCTAATGCTCGTTTATACTTTTGTACCAGTTTGGCATTACGCGGACGGCAAGGAGCTGCTGAACCATTTACGGTAATGACGATAGGCAGCGGGCCTTCAACCGTTTCTACACCACCGTCGATATGACGTTTTACCGTAATACGCCGGTTCTCTTCATCAACATTCAGGATTTCTTCGGCATACGTAATCTGTGTCAGTCCCAGTTTCTCTGCTACCTGCGGACCAACCTGAGCCGTATCACCGTCAATTGCCTGTCGACCTCCGATGATGACATCGTAATCTTGGATCTTCTTGATGGCAGTAGCCAGTGCATACGATGTTGCCAGCGTATCAGCTCCGGCGAAAGCTCTGTCGGTAAGTAGATAACCTCCGTCAGCACCACGATATAAACCTTCTCTGATTATTTCTGCTGCACGACCCGGACCCATTGTCAATAGTGTGACAGTTGATCCCGGATGTGTGTCTTTCAGGCGTAAAGCCTGTTCTAAAGCGTTCAGGTCTTCTGGATTGAATATGGCAGGAAGTGCGGCACGGTTAACAGTTCCGTCTTCTTTCATGGCATCCTTTCCGACATTTCGTGTGTCGGGAACCTGTTTTGCTAATACAATAATTCGTAAACTCATTTTATTGGATATTATATTCGTTTTTTCTTTGCTTGCAAAAGTAATTATTAAATTGAGATTAGGAAAGAATGTATCAAAAAATCACTAATTGTAGTGATTGTCTGGTTAGGCAAATTGTCTTTCCTTTGCAATCGAAAACAATATACCAAGTAGTGGAAATGAAAAAAGAACAAATGTTCATCGCGACAATTCTGTTGGCAGGCTCAGAATTTGTCATGGCGGATGAAATCAATCCTAAAGATACGATCCGTACATATAATATAGAAGAAGTTGTCCTGACGTCTTCAACAAAAGAGACGAACGATTTGCGGAAACTTCCCGGTTCTGTAACGATTTTATCGCCCCAGCAGATTATCGGGCGGCAGATAGATGCCTTGAAAGACATCAGTTCGTTTGTACCGAATCTCTATATGCCCGACTACGGAGCCAAATTGACTTCAGCCATTTATATCCGTGGTATTGGAGCCCGAAGCAGCGGACAGTCTATCGGGATGTATGTTGATAACGTTCCTTACCTGGATAAAAGTACATTCGACTTTGAACTGACCGATATCCAGCGGATTGAAGTATTGCGTGGTCCGCAAGGAACCTTATATGGACGTAATGCCATGGGTGGTATTGTCAATATTTATACGATTTCTCCCTTTGATTTCCAGGGGAAAAAGCTTTCGGTTTCAGCAGGTAACTACGGACAGGTTAAAGTAAAGGCTTCGCATTATGGTGTAATCAATGATAAGTTCGGGTTTACTGCTGGTGTGTATTACGATCGGAACAGTGGTTTCTTTACGAATGAATATACGGGGAAGAAAGCCGATAATGAACAATCGGTTGGTGGGCGTATCCGCTTGGAGGGACGTTTTAATCCTAATTTCCGGATGGCTTATACTTTGTCTGCCGATTATTCGGATCAAGGTGCTTTCCCTTATGGTTTATATGATGCGGCTTCCGGATCGGTTGCATCGGTGAATATCAACGACCCTTCGTCTTATACGCGAACCATGGTAGCCAACAGCCTTTTGTTGGAGTATAAGACAGATCAGATATTGTTAAGCAGTACAACCGGTTATCAATATCTGAATGACGATATGCTGATGGATCAGGATTTCTCTCCTAAATCAATCTTTACCTTGAATCAGAAACAGAAACAGCATGCATTCAGTGAAGAAGTAGCGATAAAAAGTAATTCGGCCCAGAATTATCAGTGGTCATTTGGTCTGTATGGCTTTTATAATAGCTTGAACACGGACGGACCTGTTACATTCAAGGAAGATGGTATCAAAGAAGTTCTGCAACCGGTATTCGACAAAATCAAGGAAGATGCTGATAATCCGAAAATGCCTGCCCTGAAGATTACGGACAAAGAATTGTATATCCCAGGTAACTTTGATACACCTTCTTTTGGATTGGCCCTTTTCCACCAGTCGACATACAATAATCTTTTCGTCGATGGTTTATCCGTAACGGCAGGAGTTCGTCTGGATTATGAAAAACAGAAATTAGGATATACGGGAGAAGCCAAGATGAACATGGCGGCCAGTTTCGGAGAAACAGAAATACCGTTGAGTTCCTTCTATGATGCTACTGTGATGGATGTACACGCTTCGCAGGATTTCTGGGAATTTTTGCCGAAAGTCTCATTGAAATATGAATGTTCTCCTTCTACATATACATACGTATCGGTAGCGAAGGGATATAAAACGGGCGGTTATAACGTACAGATGTCGGCAGATGTGATGCAGGCTCAGATGAAATATGATATGATGTCTGCTTTCAGTTCGATGATTCCGGTTGAAATCGAAAAGCCAACTCCCGTGGAAGAAGTCGCTGCCTATAAGCCGGAAAAGAGCTGGAATTACGAATTGGGTATCCGAAGTGAGCTGATCAAGAATCGCCTGAGTACGGAGCTTACTACCTTTTTGATGGATATTCAGGATTTACAGATAACCAAGTTTGTGAATAGTGGTAACGGTCGAGTCTTGGCTAACGCTGGAAAAGCGCGTAGCTTTGGTGTAGAAGCTTCGGCTCATGCTTTACTGGCGACAGGTTTGACGGCCGATTTGAATTATGGTTATACGCATGCAACTTTCCGGGATTATAATAATGGAAAGGATGATTTCAAAGGGAATTATGTTCCTTATACGCCGCGTCACACCATGAGTTTGGGCTTACAATATTCAAAAAGTCTGCAAGGTAAATGGCTGGACCAAGTCTATGCTTCAGCTCAGTTAAACGGAACGGGGAAGATCTTTTGGACAGAATATAATGATATCAGCCAGAATTTTTATCTGACCTTAAATGCACGGGCGGGTGTTCGTAAAGATAAAATCAATGTGAGTGTCTGGTCTAAGAACTTAACGAATACGACTTATTCTGCCTTTTACTTTGAATCGTTTGGCAATCCGTTTATCCAGTTGGGAAAACCCTTGCAAGTAGGAGTAGAAGTATCGCTGACTTTGTAAGAACGATGACTTATGTAATATTTTCTGCTTTTCTAGGGAGAAAAGGATAATCATTGGCGTTTTAGTTTGTACTTTTGTGGGCTAAATACACAGATTGTGATGGAACAACATTCTCAAAACATTAACAAAGTAATTGTCCGTCCGTTGCAGATGACGGATTATAAGCAGTTAGCTCAATCGTTCAGACGTGTTTATTCTGATGGTTCGGATGTGTTCTGGACGAAAGAGCAGATCGAAAAATTACTTACTATTTTCCCGGAAGGACAGGTTGTAACGGTTGTTGATAATAAGATAGTCGGTTGTGCCCTTTCAATTATCGTTGATTATGATCGTGTCAAGAATGATCATACTTATGCCGATGTAACAGGGAAAGAGACTTTCAATACACATAATCCGAAAGGTAATATTCTATATGGTATTGAAGTCTTTATACATCCGGACTATCGTGGATTGCGTCTGGCCCGTCGTATGTATGATTATCGGAAGGAACTTTGCGAAAGCCTGAACTTGAAAGCGATTATGTTTGGTGGACGTATTCCGAATTATCATAAATATGCGGATGTCATGCGTCCCAAAGAATATATCGATAAGGTCCGCAAGAAAGAAATATATGATCCGGTTCTGACGTTCCAGTTGTCAAACGATTTCCATGTGCGAAAAGTGATGACTAATTATCTGCCGAACGATGAAGAGTCAAAGCATTATGCGACCTTGTTGCAATGGGATAATATTTACTATCAGCCGAAACCGGAAGTAATTGCTTCGAAAACAACAGTTCGGGTAGGTTTGGTTCAATGGCAGATGCGTCCGTATAAGAGCTTAAATGACGTCTTCGAGCAAGTTGAATTCTTTGTGGATGCAGTGTCGGACTATAAAAGTGATTTCATCCTTTTCCCGGAATATTTCAATGCTCCGCTGATGGCAAAATTCAATCACATGAGTGAGTCAGAGGCTATCCGTGAGTTAGCTCAGTATACGGATGAGATGCGGAAACGCTTTGTTGAGCTGGCTATCAGTTATAATATCAATATCATTACAGGAAGTATGCCTCAGATCCGTGAAGATGGTTTATATAATGTAGGATTCTTATGCCGTCGGGATGGTTCTTATGAGACGTATGAGAAAATTCATATTACACCGGATGAAGCTAAAAGCTGGGGACTTTCGGGAGGAAAGAAAGTACAGACCTTTGAAACGGATTCAGCTAAGATAGGTGTCTTGATCTGTTATGATGTTGAGTTCCCGGAATTATCTCGTATCATGGCTGAACAAGGAATGCAGATATTGTTCGTTCCTTATTTAACTGATACGCAGAATGCCTATTCAAGAGTTCGGGTCTGTGCTCAGGCTCGCGCCATTGAAAATGAATGTTTCGTAGTCATTGCCGGTAGTGTCGGCAACTTACCGCGTGTACACAATATGGATATTCAGTACGCTCAGTCGGGAGTCTTCACTCCGTGTGACTTTGCCTTCCCAACAGATGGAAATCGGGCAGAAGCGACACCAAATACTGAAATGATTCTGGTATCGGATGTCGATCTGGATTTGTTGAGTGAATTACATACCTATGGAAGCGTACGTAATTTGAAAGATCGCCGGAATGATTTGTATGAGGTTCGATTGAAGAAAAATAAATAAGCATTTAAACAGAGACACGGAGATGACGCCGTTCGTATGAACACGCGGACTTCGTGTCTTTTGTATATAATATAAAGGTAAATGGCAAAGACAAAGACGGTTTATATCTGTTCCCATTGCGGGGCTGATTCTCCGAAATGGTTAGGGAAATGTCCGAACTGCGGAGAATGGAATACGTATGTGGAAGAGGTTGTTGCGAAAGAAGTCCCTTCAGCCAAGCGTCCGGTTCCTTCCGGTTTGAGCGAAAGAGGACAGGCGCGTCCGGTATTGCTCCGGGATATTACAGCGGAGAAGGAAGACCGATTGGATATGAAAGACCAGGAGTTGAACCGTGTGTTGGGCGGTGGCTTGGTGAAAGGATCTTTGGTATTGATTGGCGGTGAACCGGGAATCGGAAAATCTACCTTGGTTTTGCAGACAATCCTCAAGTTGCATGATTTGAAAGTCTTGTATGTTTCCGGGGAAGAAAGTTACCGTCAGTTGAAAATGCGTGCAGACCGTCTGGCTCCTGATAGTCAGAATTGCCTGATCTTATGCGAGACCAATCTGGAACAGATATTCGTGCAGGCTCAGAATGTGCAACCCGATTTGTTGATTATCGATTCCATTCAAACGATTTTTACCGAGCTGGTCGAATCTTCTCCGGGCAGTGTTTCTCAGGTGCGCGAGTGTAGTGCTGCCATTCTGAAGTATGCCAAGGAAAGCGGAGTGCCGGTATTGTTGATCGGTCATATTAATAAAGAAGGAAGCATTGCCGGACCGAAGGTGTTGGAACATATCGTTGATACCGTTTTACAGTTCGAAGGCGACCAACATTATATGTATCGGATTCTTCGCAGCATCAAGAACCGTTTTGGTAGTACGGCCGAATTGGGAATTTATGAGATGCGGCAAGAAGGTTTGCGCGAGGTAAGTAATCCATCGGAATTATTGCTTACGCAGAACCATGAAGGATTGAGTGGAGTAGCCATTGCCGCTGCCATCGAAGGAATTCGTCCGTTCTTGATTGAAACGCAGGCTTTGGTAAGTTCGGCCGTTTATGGGACGCCGCAACGAAGTGCCACCGGTTTTGATATCCGACGGATGAATATGTTGCTGGCGGTATTGGAGAAGCGTGCCGGATTCAAGTTGGCACAGAAAGATGTCTTCCTGAATATTGCCGGTGGTTTGCGCGTCAATGATCCGGCGATCGATTTGGCTGTGTTGGCAGCCGTTCTGTCGTCAAGTCTGGATATCTCCATCGAACCAGGCGTTTGTATGGCAGGTGAAGTAGGCTTGTCGGGCGAGATCCGTCCGGTAAATCGGATTGAACAACGAATCATGGAGGCAGAAAAGCTGGGTTTTTCCCGTATTCTGATTCCCTATAATAATTTGAAAGGTTTTGATACGAGCCGTTGTCGGATTCAGATTGCGCAGGTCCGAAAAGTGGAAGAGGCGTTCCGGCAGCTGTTTGGATAACGCTCTGGAGAATCAGAAATCACAAAATTCAGTCTGATGTGACTGAAAATGAAGAAGCAGTCACATTCCATGTCCGTTCGTGACTGAAAATGAAGAAGCAGTCACATTCTATGTCCGTTCGTGACTGGAAATGAAGAAGTAGTCACATCTCTTGCTTGTTTGTGACTGAAAATGAAAAAGAAGTCACATTCCATGTCTGTTTGTGACTTATAATGAAGAAGTAGTTACGTCTCTTGCTTGTTTGTGACCGAAAATGAAAAAGCAGTCACATTTCATGTTCGTTTGTGACTAAAAGCGAGACATAAGTCTCGCTTGTTTCAAAAAATGATGTATCTTTGGGGATGATCCCTTAAAGACAGAGCGATATGAAAGAAGAAAAGGCAAAAGTGAGCGTGGAGCAGATCTACCGTTCCCGCTTGACAGAGAAATGCGTGACGTATGATGACGGCTGGATGCATTGGGAAGCTCCTCGGGAACCCGAGCCTACGGGCTATCCGGAAATGGATGCATTAGGGAAATTGCTGGCCACAACTCCTGTTCCTTCGGTGCAGGCGGTGACCGTCGCGATGGGGATGCCGGCTTCTATTTTACGTGCTTTCGTGCAGGGATATACGGGGATGACCGTGACGAAGCTTATCGTCCGTTACCGTCTGTTGGTAGGCGAGGAATTATTGCGTTGCACCGACCTCGACTTGACGAGCATTGCTCGTTGCGCGGGCTACCAGCGCGAGGTGTTTTCGAGGAATTTCAGTGCATATTACGGGCAGTCGCCAAGTGATTACCGGTATTTCAAGCGCCCCAATCGTTTTCGCGAGCTTTACCGTTGGGATAATCAGAAATTAAAAAAAATGGAACGATGATACGGGAATTACAACTCAGAGTCTTACCGCAAGATGCGGTAAGCGAACAGACATTGAAACAGGTCGTTTCACAGGAAACGGGGGTTTCCGTAGGTGAAATAAACGCCGTGCGCATACTGAAGCGTTCGATCGATGCCCGGCAGCGCACGATATTTGTGAATCTGAAAGTACAGGTCTTTATTGAGGAAGATCCGACAACACCGGCTTATCAGTCGGTAACATACGGAGATGTTTCGTCGGGAAAGCCCGTAGTGATTGTCGGAGCAGGACCCGGAGGTTTGTTTGCTGCCTTGCGCGCCATCGAATTGGGACTTCGTCCGATTGTAGTAGAACGAGGCAAGAATGTACGGGAACGGAAAAAGGATATTGCCCGTATCAGTCGGGAACATCTGGTGAATCCAGAGTCGAATTACAGCTTCGGAGAAGGAGGAGCCGGCGCTTATTCAGACGGTAAACTCTATACGCGAAGTAAGAAGCGGGGTTCGGTCGAGAAGATCCTGAATGTATTCTGCCAGCATGGTGCCAGTCCGTCGATCCTGTCGGATGCGCATCCACACATCGGGACGGACAAACTGCCGCGTGTGATTGAAAATATGCGTGAACAAATCCTTCGGTCGGGTGGAGAAGTACACTTTGAAACCCGGATGGACCGGTTGATTATCCGCGACAACGAAGTGATCGGTATAGAAACACAGACAGGAGAGACATTTATGGGACCGGTTATTCTGGCCACAGGACATTCTGCCCGCGATGTCTATTATTATCTATATAATGCCCAAATCCCGATTGAGGCGAAAGGTATTGCCGTGGGTGTCCGTCTGGAACATCCGCAGCAATTGATAGATCAGATTCAATATCACCGGAAGGAAGGTCGAGGCAAGTATTTACCGGCTGCCGAATATAGTTTCGTCACACAAGTACAAGGACGAGGCGTTTATTCATTTTGTATGTGTCCGGGTGGTTTTGTTGTACCGGCAGCCAGCGGTCCCCGACAGATTGTTGTCAATGGAATGTCTCCATCCACCCGTGGGTCGTATTGGTCTAATTCCGGAATGGTTGTTGAAATCCGTCCGGAAGATTATCCTGAACTGATGAAAGGGCAGGAGATGAAAGTCCCGGCTGATTCGCCTTTGGCATTGATGGCTTTTCAGGAGCGGCTGGAAGAACTTTGCTGGCTCAACGGGAACCAGCGACAGACGGCTCCGTCTCAGCGGATGGACGATTTTATTCATAAACGCCTGTCGGCAGATTTGCCTGCCACATCCTATACGCCCGGCGTATTATCTTCGCCTCTTCATTTCTGGATGCCAGAATTTATCACCCATCGGTTGCGCGAAGGCTTCCGTCACTTCGGGAAAGTCTCCAGAGGCTTTTTAACCAATGAGGCGCTGATGATAGGAGTGGAAACACGAACCTCTTCGCCCGTTCGTATCTTGCGTGATAAAGAACTCCTGCAACATGTCACTTTGCGTGGTCTTTTCCCTTGTGGAGAAGGAGCCGGATATGCCGGAGGTATTGTGTCGGCAGCTATTGATGGAGAACGCTGTGCCGAGATGGTAGCTGAATTATTGAAATAAGAAAAAGGAAAGATAATAGACATAAACAGAACTTATGATAACCTATTTGATTTTGGGAATAACCGTAGTAGTCTCTTTCATCTGTTTTGGAAATCAGACGCTGGCGATGAAACTAGCCTTGAATCCTTATCAGGTAATCCACCGACAGGAATGGTATCGGGTCGTTACCCATGGATTTGTACATGCCGATATGACTCACTTGTTAGTAAATATGTTTACCTTCTGGTCATTCGGTACCTATATGGAGCAATACTATCAATACGTAGGACTTGGAAAGTGGGGCTTTCTTCTTTTGTATTTCGGAGGAATGATCTTTGCTTCTTCCTTTGACTTGGCGAAACAAAAAGACAATCCATATTATTTGTCTATCGGTGCTTCAGGAGCCGTTTCGGCTGTTCTGTTTTCTTCTATCTTTTTCGATCCGTGGGGAAAAATCTATTTCTTTGCCCTGTTGCCTATACCGGGAATACTCTTCGGAGTCATTTACTTGTTGTACTGCCAGTATATGGCCAAGCAGGCGAGCGACCATATCAATCATAATGCCCATTTCCTGGGTGCTTTGTTTGGCTTTTTACTGCCCGCCTTGTTGAACCCATCATTGGTTAAGTTATTTTTAGGAGCATTGATAGGACGATGAACAAACGGATACTAGGGCTGGCTGTCCCTTCGATTATTTCGAATATTACCGTTCCTCTGCTCGGCTTGGTGGATGTTTCCATTGTGGGACATTTAGGTTCGGCAACTTACATCGGAGCTATAGCTGTGGGTGGTATGTTGTTTAGTATGATCTATTGGATTTTCGGCTTTCTTCGGATGGGTACCAGTGGACTAACTGCTCAAGCCTATGGAAGACGTGATTTGGCAGAAGTTATCCTATTGTTTGTCCGTTCGCTAGGAATAGCTTTTGGACTGGCCTTGTTGCTGACCTTGCTTCAATATCCAATCCTAAAAGTCGCTTTTACGTTGATTGATGCTACACCAGCTATTAAAGACTTGGCCTCTCTTTATTTCCGGATTTGTATATGGGGCGCTCCAGCTGTATTAGGTTTATATAGTTTTGCGGGCTGGTTTGTGGGAATGCAAAATTCCCGTTTCCCGATGTACATTGCGATTACGCAGAATGTTGTCAATATAGCTGCCAGTTTGTTCTTCGTGTTTGTCTGGAACCGTGGAGTTGCCGGTGTCGCTTTAGGGACACTCGTGGCTCAATATGCCGGATTGCTGATGGCTTCATTATTATGGTATGGTTATTATCGTCGATTATGGCAAAAGCTGAACTGGCAAATGTTGACAGACTATGAGGCCATGCGTTCCTTTTTCATACTGAATCGGGATATTTTCTTCCGAACCTTATGTCTGGTCGCAGTAACAACTTATTTTACTTCTCGGGGAGCCGAACAGGGCGATATTATTCTGGCTGTAAATACGTTGATGATGCAGTTGTTTACTTTATATTCATACATCATGGATGGTTTTGCCTATGCCGGAGAAGCTTTGACTGGTCATTATGTTGGTGCACATAATCAGGCAGACTTAAGGCGTATGATTCGTACTTTGTTTGCTTGGGGTGTTGGATTGGCTCTTGCCTTTACCTTATTATATGGTATAGGAGGAAGTTCATTCCTGGGTTTACTGACAAACGAACAAGAGGTATTGAATGCTTCTTCAGACTATTTCTATTGGGTACTGGCTATTCCATTAGCCGGTATGGCTGCCTTTTTATGGGATGGAATCTATATTGGAGCTACGGCTTCCCGCCAGATGCTATATTCGATGTTGGTTGCTTCGGTTTCATTCTTTATTTTGCAACGAATATTTCAACAACAAATGGGAAACCATGCCTTGTGGATGGCTTTTATCGCTTATTTGTTCCTGCGGGGTCTGGTACAAACTGGATTGGCACGAAAGATTCTGTTGAAATCAGGGAGATGAATTAAAATAGATTATCTATTTTTGCGGACTTTAATAGGAGATTAGAATTGATGATTGTAGAAAATCGTTTGAGCAGGTTACTATTGTTATTGTTTCTGACGTTTATATTCTGCTGTGCGTTCTATTACTTACCCGAACAGATAGCAGGTTATCCGGTGAAACGTATAGACTTATTTGCTGATTTGAGAGAAAAATCGACCATTGCTGCCGTTGATACATTGCAACAGTCGTGGTTGGAAGAGGATACATTGACTGTTGATTCTGTCGCTTTACAGCGTTTGGCACAAGAAAAAGCTGGAATTGATTCCGTAGCTTTAGCATTAAGAGATTCATTATATAAAGCCCTGTATGCTGTGGAAGGAGCTGATTCTACGGGTATTCGTATTGAAGATTATTCGGTTGGTCATATCGGACTGAATCGTTTCTTTGCGGCATTACGGAACCGGACATCTTTGAACCGACCAGTCCGGATCGGTTTTATGGGTGATTCGTTTATAGAAGGAGATATTTTAGTAGCAGATTTCCGCTCGTTGATGCAGAAAAGATTTGGTGGACGAGGTGTTGGTTTTGTCCCCATTTCTTCTCCGGCAGCACAATATCGTCCAACTGTGAAAACAACTCCTGCCGGCTGGAAAACTTGGTCTATGTTGACAGATCAGGAACATGCTTATACACTAAGCTGCCTGACATTTGAAGCAGAAGAAGACAAGGCTGCTTTTTCAATAGAAGCAACTGATAAATATCCAGAACTGGATTCGGTTTCTTCCCTGAAATTAATCTATGAGAATAATCTTTCTACTCAGGTCCGTATCTCTATGGAAGGATCTTCTGATTCAATGCTGGTTAATTTGCCGCCAACACAGACGATGGCTCAGTATGAATGGAAAGGAATTATCAATAAAGCAGGATTTAGTTTTTCTCATGCAACCGGATTCAGGGCATTGGGGGTAGCCATGGAAAATGAAGAAGGGGTTGTTGTAGATAACTTTTCCATGCGGGGAAATTCAGGTTTGGTGTTGGAGCGATTAGATTCTATCCAATGTCGGGCACTTAATGATATTCGGCCATACGATTTGATTATCTTACAATATGGTTTGAATGTTGCGAACGACAGTGTCATGCAATACGGCTGGTATGGTAAAAGAATGGAAAAAGTCATCCATCATATACGACATTGTTTCCCGACAGCAGATGTGATGTTAATGGGTGTTTCCGACCGTAGTCGCCAAGAGAATGGAACATTTTATACGATGCCTTCGGTATTAGCCCTGTTACATGCCCAAAGGCAGGCTGCAAAAAGAGCAGGTACTCCATTCTGGAATACGTATGGAGCCATGGGAGGAAAGAACAGTATGGCCCGTTATGTAGAGAATAATTGGGCAAGTAAAGATTATACGCATCTTGGATTTGGTGGTGGACGTCAGTTGGCTCGTATCCTCATGGATGCTTTAATGTCTGAAATGGAGTTTTATGAAAATGCAGAACAGAAATAGTCGGATGCGAACAATTGGTATTTTCATAGGAATTGTCTTGACGATGTCTGTTTGGGCACAATCTTTGCTTCGTTCCCCCAAAAAAGTTGAAGCTATTCATGAGACGGAACCAACGGCCGTGGAACTTCCATTACCATTACCGGGAATGTTAGTAGAAGGACGTGATACTTTATTGTTCCCATCAGACAGCGTGCAGCCTTTGGAGCGCTTTTTCTCCTTGCTTGATTCTTTGAAGGCAGGAAAGGATACGGTACTGACAATTGTTCATCTCGGAGATTCACATATTCAAGCCGGCAAATATAGTGGTAAAGTCATGCGCCTACTACAAGATGAATTTGGGAATGCCGGTCGGGGCTGGATTGCTCCATTTAAGTTAAGCCGGACAAATGAACCTGATGATTATTTCATTACTTCCTCCGTTCGGGACTGGATTGCCGGACGTTGTATTCAACGAAAACGGAAGACATCTGTAGGAATGGGCGGAATAGGAGTCAGAAGCATGTCATCTTCTATTAATCTGAATGTACGCATCGCTCCCAATAATGGCGCCGGTTATGCCTTTAATCAAGCGATCTTATATCGACGGTACAATGCCATGCCCATGCTTCCAACAGATGAAAGTAAAAAGATTGCAGAAGCCTCTTTGGCCGATTCGGTTGTATATGCCGGCGTAAAAGCAGATACCTTCCGATTGAGTCGTATGGCTGATACGTTGCTGCTCCACAGTACCCGACGCAAACAAGGAACAGATTTGTTGCTGCCGGCATCTTCCTTTAATAATACCTATTATGGATTTTCGCTAACGAACGGACAACCGGGGATATTGTATCATTCTATTGGAGTGAATGGAGCTATGTATGTAAATTATACAGATAAGGAATATCTGCAACGGCTTTCGTTGCTTCGTCCCCAACTTTTAATCATATCTCTTGGAACCAATGAAACTTTCGGTAAGAACTTTTCCGGTCTTGAATTCAGCGAACAAGTCCATCGGTTTCTGTCGCTGGTAAAGGAAGTCATGCCAGGGACTGAGATTATATTAACTACGCCGCCGGAATGTTATAAAAGGACTTATGTCAAGAAGAAACGGATATATGTAAGAAATGAGAATACGGAAAAGGCAGCAGCAGCTTTAAGGCAGATAGCTCAAGAGGAAGGTATAGTTTGTTGGGATTTATTTACAGCAACCGGAGGGAAAAACTCCTGCCGAAAGTGGCAAACTCAGCATTTACTAAGCAAAGACCGGATTCATTTTACGCAGCGAGGCTATCAGGATCAAGGCGTATTATTATATAGAGCGCTGATGAATGCCTATAATGCTCATCTTAGACAAAGAGTAATCAATCAGCCGATGGAGGATAAATTATGAATACATTAGATATGATACAAACGGGATTGTTTGAAGGCTTTTCATGGAGTAAATTGGGTGAATTACTTGTCTATCATCCAGAAGAACCCATGTTGTTCAGTAGTGGATTGTTCTTCTGCCTATTTTGCCTTTTCTCGTTATTCTATGTTGCCTTACGAAAACATACATTGGCAAGAATTATTTATGTCACGTTGTTTTCTCTTTATTTTTACTATAAAAGCAGTGGACTATGGTTTGGCTTACTGATTTTGACAGCTAGTTCAGATTTTCTTATAGCCAGAATCATGATGCGCTTGGATGAAACCTGGAAGAAAAAGTGGATGGTAACATTAAGCCTTTGTGTGAATCTGGGTATGTTGGCTTATTTTAAGTATTTCAACTTTTTATTGGATTTAGGTTCATCCTTCTTGCGTGAATTAGGAGTTTGGTTTCACTATCAACCTTGGGCATCATTGGAAGTTGTTCCTTTGCAGATATTCCTTCCGGTAGGAATATCATTCTTCACTTTTCAAAGCATCAGTTATGTGATTGATGTTTATCGAGGACATATTCAACCTTTGAATCGATGGATTGATTATTTGTTTTATGTCTCTTTCTTTCCACAATTAGTAGCCGGACCTATTGTCAGAGCACGTGATTTCATTCCACAAATCTATCGGAATCCTATTGTATCAAAGGATGAGTTTGGTGAAGGTATATTCTTAATCCTATGTGGTTTGTTTAAGAAATGCGTGATTTCCGATTATATCAGTCTGAATTTTGTCGATCGCGTCTTTGATGCACCGGCTTTATATACGGGCTTGGAAAATCTGATGGGTGTTTATGGTTATACATTACAAATCTATTGCGATTTTTCCGGATATTCGGATATGGCAATTGGAATTGCTCTTTTGTTGGGTTTCCGATTTAATATCAACTTTGACTCTCCTTATCAGTCGGCTACGATTACTGAGTTTTGGAGACGATGGCATATATCTTTGTCTAGCTGGTTGAAGGATTATCTGTATATTTCGTTAGGAGGAAACCGAAAGGGGAAAAGGCGTACTTATATAAACTTGTTCCTTACAATGCTTTTGGGTGGTTTATGGCATGGCGCTTCCGTACGTTTTATTCTTTGGGGAGCTTTGCATGGAATCGCATTAGCTATCCACAAAGCTGTAATGTCTGCCTTTCCTAGTTTTAAGAAGGTGGGAAGTGAGATGAGTCCTTTTCGCCGTATCGTTGGTGTGCTGATCACATTTCACTTGGTTTGTTTTGGATGGATTTTATTCAGGGCCGATTCGATGCAAAAAGTGGGAGAAATGCTGACTCAAATAGGTACAAACTTTCACCCGGAAGTGTTTGTCCAATTCGTAACTGGTTATAAAGGTGTTTTTGCTTTGATGATTATCGGATATATATTCCATTTCGTTCCGAAAAGAGCAGAAAACTATTTACAAAAGTGGGTAACGGATTCTCCTTTGGCAGTTCAGGCATTCTTGTTGGCTCTTGCAATTTTAGTAGTTGTCCAATTCAAGAGTGCAGGTGTCCAACCTTTTATTTATTTCCAGTTTTAATGTGAATCAAGATCCATGGAAAATCTGTACAGAAATAGTATTCCTCGATTATTAATTATCGTGCCTTGTTATAATGAGGAAGAAGTCTTGCCGGAGACTATCAATCGTTTGGCAGAGCAGATAAGCCTTTTAAGGCAGCAACAGCTAATATCAGTGGGTAATATTCTATTGGTCGACGATGGAAGTACAGATGGAACGTGGCAAATTATCGAATCGTATGCCCAGCAAAAGCGTGAAGTTGCCGGATTAAAGTTAGTTCATAATTCAGGACATCAGCAGGCTTTATGGGCAGGATTGGAATATGCTGCCGATCGCTCGGATGTTACAATTTCAATAGATGCTGATTTACAAGATGACATTCAGGTTATTCCTCAAATGCTTACTTATTATTTGCAAGGGATCGATATTGTATATGGCGTCAGAAAAGAGAGAAAAACAGATACTTTCTTGAAACGTTCTTCTGCCCAGTTGTTTTATAAACTGATGAATGGTTTGACTGGGAATGTAATCTATAATCACGCCGATTTCCGTCTGATAAGTAATCGGGCTTTACGGGCTCTACTTCAGTATCCGGAAAGAAATTTGTTTCTGCGCGGATTGGTCAGTTCTTTAGGTTTTCCATCAGCTATGGTTTATTATGACCGACAGAAAAGACAGGCAGGTAAATCTAAATATCCGTTATGTAAAATGTTGAGTTTTGCAGCTGACGGAATTACTTCTTTTTCTGTACGGCCATTACAAGGAATTGTTATACTAGGGTTGTTGTTTATTTTAGTTTCTGTGGGTGTTATCATATATGCCATTGTTGTTTACTGGGAAGGCGAAACTATACCTGGTTGGACATCTTTATTAGTTTCACTTTGGCTAATCGGCGGTTCGATGATGACTGCCATTGGTATTATAGGAGAATATATTGGGAAAATCTATAAGGAAGTGAAAAAAAGACCTCGCTATTTAGTGGATAAATCAACGAAATGGAAAGATAATAATGTAGAAGAACGTTCCGATTCAGATTCTTCTTCGGATTTGTAAGTAGAAACCAAAAAAGTCTGGTTTGAGTCGCTATATCCAAACATATTGTCTATATTTGTGGGTGTAAAAATATAAAATACCAAAATTCATGTCGGATAGTGTAGTTATTATACCTACTTACAACGAAAAAGAAAATATTGAGAATATTATCCGGGCCGTATTTGGTTTGGAGAAAGAATTTCATATTCTGATTATTGATGATGGATCGCCTGATGGGACAGCATCTATCGTTAAGTCGTTGCAGAAAGAATTTCCCGAGCGTTTGTTCCTTGTAGAACGTCAAGGTAAATTGGGTTTAGGAACAGCTTATATCTGTGGTTTTAAATGGGCCATAGAACATAAATATGACTTCATCTTTGAAATGGATGCCGATTTTAGCCATAATCCGAAAGATTTGCCTCGTTTATATGCAGCATGTACAGAACAAGGAGGCGATGTGGCTATTGGATCTCGTTATTGTAATGGAGTGAATGTGGTTAATTGGCCATTGGGTCGTGTATTGATGTCTTATTTCGCTTCTGTTTATGTCCGCTTTGTTACAGGCATGGATATTCATGATACAACTGCGGGTTTCAAATGTTATCGGAGAAAAGTTCTGGAAACAATTGAATTGGACAGAATTCACTTCAAGGGATATGCTTTCCAGATTGAAATGAAGTTTACAGCCTACAAATGTGGTTTTAAGTTAATTGAAGTTCCAATTATTTTCATCAATCGGGTTTTAGGAACATCCAAGATGAACTCTTCTATTTTCGGAGAAGCATTGTTTGGTGTATTGCAATTAAAATGGTGGAGCTTCTGGCGTAAATATCCTCAGGCGTAGTTTATTTATACATGGAAAATTGAGTTTTAAATCTGATAAAGAATTATGAAATTAGAATTTATTTGTTTGGCAGCTTTGGCTTTGGTTAGCTGTTCTGGACAAAAGGCCGATAAGGAACAATCGGCAGCTCCCGTAGCTCAAGAGAATGTTCAAGAAGAAGTAGTAAGAAACCAATTGACAGAACAGGAAAAGGCTGATGGTTGGAAACTGCTCTTCGATGGTAAAACAACCAATGGCTGGAGAGGTGCTCATTTAGCTACTTTCCCGGAGAAAGGCTGGAAGATTGAAGATGGTATTCTTACTGTAGAGGCTTCTGATGGTGGTGAATCTACAAATGGAGGTGATATTGTTACCAACGACGAATACTCAGCATTCGAGTTGAGTGTTGATTTCAAAATAACCAAAGGTGCAAATAGTGGTATCAAATATTTCGTGACTGAGAATGAAAAGCAACATGGTTCAGCTTTTGGTTTGGAATATCAGATATTGGACGATGCTGTTCATCCAGATGCGAAGCTATATACAACCTATCCAGGCAGCCGTACGTTGGCCAGCTTATATGATTTGAAGAAGAGTGAGAATGGCTCATTCAATGGCGTAGGTGAATGGAATACTGCGGTTGTTAAGGTTTTCCCCAATAACCATGTAGAACATTGGTTGAATGGAAAGAAGGTTTTGGAGTATGAACGAGGCAGCCAGGAGTTTAAGGAACTGGTAAAAGGCAGTAAGTATGCTGCTCCTGAGTATAATACAAGTGGACCTTTTGGAGAAGCAGCTAAAGGACACATCTTATTGCAGGATCATGGAAATGAGGTTTCATTTTGTAATATAAAAATAAAAGAACTGAAATAATGATATTGCGATAACAGAGTTTATGATATATTGATAATTTTGCAAGTCCGTTTCGGAGGGGTTTGGACTCTGAAACGGATTTTTTAGTTTATTTGAGGATGAATATTGTGGATGTTAGAAGTAAAGTAGGAAAGTGGATACTTATTGGCTTGGTGTTGTGTTGTACTTTTTTCGTAAACAATGAAGCCATTTTTGTAGATATCATGGAATCCCGTAATATGATTACGGCGAGAGAAATGGTTTATGATGGAAATTGGTTGACACCTACAATGAATGGAGAATTACGTTTGGAAAAACCACCGTTACCTACCTGGATTTCTGCGATAGCAGAATATATTTCTTTTGATAATTTAGGCTTACAGCGGGCTATGGCTGGTCTGGCAGCTTTATTGCTTGTGTTTTATTTGTTCCGGTTGGGGAAATTACTGATGCAGGATAAAGTATATTCATGGATAGCTGTCGGTATATTATGTACTTCTTATAACATCATCTTGATGGGACGTACGGCGTCGTGGGATATTTATTGCCATGCTTTTATGCTGATGGCCATTTATTATTTGTTTAAGGCTATGCAAACCGATGGCTGTGATTGGAAATCTTTTATGCTTTCAGGAATAGCGATGGGTTTATCTTTCTTAGGGAAAGGACCGGTTTCCTTTTATGCCTTGTTGCTCCCTTTCTTGTGTGCTTACCTTATTTATTATCGGAAAAGCATGACGGGAAAATGGAATGCTTGCCTGAGCATGCTTATTATTACTATAGTGCTCAGCTGCTGGTGGTATGCTTATATTTATATTTATCATCCAGAAATGGCCGAATATGTCTGGAATAAAGAATCTTCTTCTTGGGCAAACAAGAACGTTCGTCCGTGGTATTATTATTGGAAGTTCTTTTTGGAAACCGGAGCCTGGTCGTTGGTAACCATCTTTGCCCTGTTTGTTCCTGTTTGGAAGAAAAGATTGGGAGATAAAACAAAGCCATACCTGTTTTCACTGTTATGGATGTTGTTTGTTGTTTTCTTCCTTTCCCTGGTTCCCGAAAAGAAAACGCGTTATTTGCTTCCTGTTTCCATTCCGGCAGCTCTGACTATGGCTCATTTGTTTTATTATTGGATCAGACAGATGAAAGAGGCAGACCGGTTGGGAAGAATATTATATCGGGTTAATGGCTATCTGTTGTCTGTCGTGGTACTGGCATTACCTGTTATGCTGTATATTTTTATGTACAAAGAACAAAGGATGACGGGAACTGCATTTATCCTTCTATCATTAGGATTATGGGGAATTGCATCTTGCCTTTTTTATGCAGTTAGATCAGTTCGTCCGGCTTATCTTTTAGGCGGAGTAGTGGGTCTCTTTGTCTTTGCTGAAATATTTCTGATGCCTTATGTTGGAAGTATTGTTTCCAACGCAGACAAAAAAAGTATTGCGCTTACCCGAGATATAAAAGAAGTCCAGGCATTGCCTTTTTATCATCCGGCAACCGAAGATATACGTATGGAGTTGGTCTATGCGGCTTATAAGAAAATTCAACGACTAGACTTGTCTGATTCAACTGCTGTTATGGCTGCTATGCCGTTTGTCTTGGTGCAGAGTCTCGAATCAGAAGCAGCGATGCCTGACAGGCTGAAGCGGAATACGATTAGGGAAGAAGTCGATGTTTATGATGATAATCCTTGGCCTAAAGGGCATCGTCGGTATTCTTCTGCTTTTATCAAACGAGTGACAATTATACGAAAGAAATAATATTTGAAATGAATCGTACCAGTAATTATGAATTGACGATTATAGTTCCTGTCTATAATGAAGAGGACAATATGTGTGCATTGGAAGAAAAACTGTCTTCTTATGTCCAGCAGGCATCTGTGCCTGCTTGTATCCTTTTCGTGAATGATGGATCGACAGACCATAGTTTGGAACGAATGATGCAGATCTGCCATCGGCAGCCTCATTTTTTCTATTGTAGTCTGAAGAAGAACGGCGGATTAAGTGCCGCCATGAAGGCAGGAATTGATCAGGTTGAATCCAAACTATTAGGATATATTGATGCCGACTTGCAGACGGATCCGGAAGATTTTGAGCGTTTGTTGCCTTATGCCCATGAATATGAATTGGTGATGGGTATTCGAGCCAACCGGAAAGATTCTTTCTTTAAGAATTTGCAGTCGAAGATAGCGAATGGTTTCCGCAGGATGATGACTAAAGACAAAGCAACGGATACCGGTTGCCCTCTGAAGATTCTGCATACGGATTGTGCCAAACGAATTCCGTTTTTTACGGGAATGCATCGTTTTCTGCCGGCTTTGATCTTGTTGCAGAACGGACAGATGAAAGAAGTACCGGTCCGGCATTATCCTCGGGTGGCAGGTGTTTCCAAATATCATTTGTGGAATAGACTGGTTTCTCCTTTTCTGGATTGTTTTGCCTATCGGTGGATGAAAAAGCGGTATATCAATTATCAAATAGGCGACACGAATTTGTCGGATAAATAAGGCATGGTAGGAATCTATTTGATAGGATTGATTGCTCAGGTCTTTTTCTCTGCCCGGATGTTGATCCAATGGATTTTGTCGGAGAAGAAGAAGAAAGTCGTTTCGCCTTCGTTGTATTGGGTGTTCAGTTTGCTGGGGGCTTATTTGCTTTGTATTTACGGATGGCTGCGAAATGACTTTTCAATTATCCTGGGGCAGTTTATATCCTTTTATGTCTATATTTGGAACCTGAAGGAAAAAGGGCTTTGGAATAAACTTCCCCGGATTCTGCAGGCTATCCTGGTGATGACTCCAGTGGTGGCAGCTGTCTTTGCGTTGAATGACTTCCATTCGTTTATAGATTCCTTTTTTATGGATGAAGACATTCCACTATGGCTGATTATCATGGGGTCGATGGGACAGGTGATTTTTACGTTGAGATTTGTTTATCAATGGTATTATTCGAAAAAGTTTGGCGCCTCGGTTTTGCCTGTCAATTTTTGGATTATAAGTCTGGTAGGTTCGTTGACGCTCGCCTTATATGGAATTATCCGTTTAGATCCGATTTTGATTCTGGGGCAGTCAACTGGATTTATCGTTTATATCCGTAATATCATGATAGGTAACCGTGAAACTAAAAAAGATAAAAGAGTATGAAGGTTTTAGTAACAGGTGTGGCAGGTTTTATCGGTTCTTTTTTGGCAGAGAGACTGGTAAAACGTGGAGATGAAGTTGTAGGGTTGGATAATTTGAATGCTTACTATCCGGTATCACTGAAACTGGATCGGTTGAAAAGACTGGGTATAAAAGAGGTGAAAGCATCGGCTTTTGTGACCAGTACGATTTATGCTAACCTGCGCTTTATCCAAATGGATTTGGCGGATCGGGAAGGTATCGCCCACTTATTCGCTGATGAGCAGTTTGACGCCGTTTGTAATTTGGCTGCTCAGGCTGGAGTCAGGTATTCTATTGAGAATCCTGAAGCATATATCCAGTCGAATATTGTCGGATTCTTGCATATATTGGAAGGATGTCGCCAAAACCAGGTAAAACATTTGGTGTATGCCAGTTCAAGCAGTGTGTATGGCTTGAATAAGCAAATACCGTTTAAGGAAACGGATCAGGTGGATCAGCCGGTTAGTTTGTATGGTGCTACGAAAAAGGCCGACGAACTGATGGCTTTTTCGTATAGTCAGCTGTATGGATTGCCAACCACCGGACTACGTTATTTTACGGTTTATGGGCCTTGGGGCAGACCGGACATGGCTCCGAATCTGTTTTTGAAAGAAATTTTAGGCGAAGGAACAATTCAAGTGTTCAATCATGGTGATTTGCAACGAGATTTTACTTATATTGCAGACGTAATTGACGCGACATTACGAGTGCTTGATTTTCCTTCGGAAGAATCGATTCCGTATAAGATATATAATGTAGGAAATTCTTCTCCCGTTGTGTTGATGGACTTTATTCGGCTGCTTGAATCGTATGCAGGAAAAACCGTCAACAAAGTATTTAAAGAAATGCAGCCAGGAGATGTGAAGTCAACGTATGCTGATACGTCAAAGCTGGAGCATGATGTTCATTATAAACCGAAAACATCGGTAGAGGAAGGAACTCGTATGTTCTATGAGTGGTTTGTGACATATTATAATATTAAATAGAATACGATTATGAATGATTCAGTAATACCATTTGCCCTGTTGTGCTTTACTTCGTTTTTTACGTTGATAAACCCACTGGGAACGATGCCCGTCTTTCTTTCCATGACAACAGGTATGACAGAAAGTGAACGAAAACGAATAATCATGAAAGCAACCTTTGTCGCTTTTCTGATTATGATTTCATTTACTGTCTTCGGACAGTTCCTTTTCCAAGTATTTGGATTATCGACCAACGGATTCCGAATAGCAGGTGGTATTGTGATCATGAAGATCGGATATGATATGTTGCAAGCGCATTATACGCATATAAAATTGAATGAGGATGAAAAGATGCATTTCGCGGATGACATTTCAATAACGCCTTTGGCTATTCCGATGTTGTGCGGACCGGGAGCAATAGCCAACGGGATCGTGTTGATGGAAGACGCAGAAACCTTGCTTAAAAAGGCAATCCTGATCTTTATCATCGCTTTTGTTTTTCTGATAACAGCTCTTATCCTTCGCACGTCTACCAAGTTGGTCCATTTCATGGGCGAAACAGGGAATAATGTGATGATGCGACTCATGGGACTCATTTTGATGGTAATAGCTGTTGAGTGCTTCGTCAGTGGCGCAAAACCTATCTTGATAGATATTTTGCAACAAGCCGCTTGAGATTCTTGATTGATTCTTGCCGTGTCCTTTAGGCAAGAATATTGGCAATAACCCATATAATTTCTCATCCTTTAATTTATACTTAAACAATATGATGGTACAGCGTATGGATTTATTGAAGAGTACTTTGAAGAATTATTCATTACTAATTTAATCTGTTGAAGTTATGGTCTATGGATATATTCGTGTAAGTACAGATAAACAGACGGTCGAGAACCAGCGATTTGAAATCGTTCGTTTTTGTGAGACGCATGATATTAAGATCGACAGTTGGATCGAAGAGATTATTTCTGGTTGCCAAGCTGTGGAGAAGCGGGAGTTGGGCGAACTTTTGTCGAAAATGCAGAAGGGAGATATTATTATCTGTGCCGAACTCTCTCGTTTGGGAAGGAATCTTTTGATGATAATGAGTATTCTGCATCAGTGCATGCTTTCGGATGTACAGGTTTGGACTATCAAAGATAATTATCGCTTGGGAAGCGATATTACGTCGAAGGTCCTGGCTTTTGCTTTCGGATTATCCGCCGAAATCGAACGTAATCTGATCTCGCAACGGACGAAAGAAGCATTGGCACGGAAGAAAGCTGAAGGTGTTTTACTTGGAAGACCGAAGGGAAGCAAATCAAAAGTGAATAAACTGACGGGACGCGAATCGGAAGTGAAGCGCCTGTTGGAAATGAATATGACGAAATCGGCCATCGCCAAGGTTATGGGCGTTCATCGTAGCACGATCTCCAAATACTTGTCGGAAGGGAAGATCGGATAGCAAAGACCAGTAATGGAATTTGATCCGGATTCTTTTCGGATTATCTGTGAGAAAAACTTGGAAAAGAGACGAATCTTTGTTAGTTTTACGTCGGCGAATATATGTTCGCCGACGATGAATATATATTCGCCGGTGGTGATTATATATTCGCCCTGGGCGAACAAAGAAAAAATACTATGAACTGCAATTAAAAGAACTGGCGTATGGCAGAATATATCATGTGTCAGACGAATAGTCTGAATGAAGAAGGGGAACCGATCGTTTACCCGCGTATGAAATTATGCGGCATGTGCGACATGAAGCAATTTGCGGAAAGCATTGAAAATGGTACAACTTTTACAGCAGCCGAGGTAAAAGGACTTTTGGATACGATCTCTTCCAAGTTGGCTTATTGGATGAGTAACGGTTATTCCGTCAAACTGGATGGAATAGGGGTATTTACTCCGGCTTTGGGCTTTAAAAAGGGGAAAAGCGCGGAGACGTTGGATAAAGAACGGATGAATGCGCAGAGTTTACAGGTCAAAGGTATAAACTTCAGAGCAGATACACAGTTGGTATCGCGGACAAACAGTGGTTGCCAATTGGAACGTTCGGACAAGAAACCGCGAAGGTCATCCAGTCAGTATACGCGGGAAGAGCGTCTGGCTTTGGCAAAAAACTATTTGGAGGAACATCCCTTCATGCAGGTTGCCGATTATTGCCGGCTGACCGGACTCTGTCGGACGACTGCCAGTTTGGAGCTTCGCCGCTGGCGGGAAGATCCGGATAGTGGTATCGCCATCGCCGGAACAGGAACTCACCGGGTTTATATAAAGAAAGAAGAAGAAAAATAAACCGATCTGTATAAGAATTATTATCTTTGCACGTCCGACGGGCTGACTGCCGGGCTGAGATAAATCAAAATGTCAGATTGTATTTAATAGAATAATATATGTACAGAACAAGAACTTGTGGCAATTTGCGTCTGGCAGACGAAGGCTTGGTGGTAACACTGGCCGGCTGGGTGCAGAAAACCCGTAAGATGGGTGGAATGACGTTCGTTGATCTTCGCGACCGTTATGGTATTACACAGTTGGTATTTAATCAGGAAGTAGATGCCGCTTTATGCGAGCAGGCAAATAAGTTAGGACGTGAATATGTAATCCAGGTAACCGGAACCGTGCGTGAACGTTCGAGCAAGAACCCGCACTTGGCAACGGGAGACATAGAGTTGATCGTTTCAAAGCTGGTGGTTTTGAATACAGCTGTAACACCTCCGTTCACAATTGAAGATGAAACCGACGGCGGAGATGATTTGCGTATGAAATATCGCTACTTGGATTTGCGTCGTTCATGTGTGCGCAAGAACTTGGAACTTCGTCACAAGATGGCGTTCGAAGTACGTAGTTATTTGGACAAACAAGGCTTCTTGGAAGTAGAAACACCGGTATTGATCAAATCAACACCGGAAGGTGCACGCGATTTTGTCGTACCTTCTCGTATGAATCCGGGACAGTTCTATGCTTTGCCTCAGTCTCCGCAGACATTCAAGCAATTGTTGATGGTTTCAGGTTTCGACCGTTACTTCCAGATTGTAAAATGTTTCCGTGATGAAGACTTGCGTGCTGACCGTCAGCCGGAATTTACGCAGATCGATTGCGAAATGAGTTTTGTAGAACAGGAAGATGTCATCCAGACATTCGAAGGCATGGCTAAGCATTTGTTCAAGACGATCCGTGGTATTGAAATCAAGGAACCGTTCTTGCGCATGACTTGGCAAGATGCCATGAAATATTATGGTAGCGACAAACCGGATTTGCGTTTCGGCATGAAGTTCGTCGAATTGATGGATATCATGAAGGGATATGGTTTCTCTGTATTTGATGATGCAGCTTATATCGGTGGTATTTGTGCCGAAGGTGCTGCCTCTTATACACGCAAGCAATTGGATGCTCTGACCGAATTTGTAAAACGTCCGCAGGTAGGAGCCAAAGGAATGGTTTATGCCCGTGTAGAAGATAACGGAAATGTGAAGTCGAGTGTCGACAAATTCTATTCACAGGAAGTTTTACAGCAGATGAAAGAGGCATTCAATGCCAAACCGGGTGATTTGATCCTGATTCTTTCTGGCGACGATGCTATGAAGACGCGTAAGCAGTTGTGCGAACTTCGTCTGCATGTAGCCGAACAATTAGGCTTACGCGACAAGAATAAGTTTGCTTGCCTGTGGGTAGTTGATTTCCCGTTGTTTGAATGGAGCGAAGAAGACCAACGTTTCTATGCAATGCACCATCCGTTTACATCACCGAAGCCGGAAGATATTCCGTTGCTGGATACTGATCCGGGTGCTGTCCGTGCCAATGCCTACGATATGGTAATCAATGGAGTAGAAGTTGGAGGTGGTTCTATCCGTATCCACGATAGTCAATTGCAGGACAAGATGTTCAAACTGCTGGGCTTTACCGAAGAAAGAGCACAGGAACAGTTTGGCTTCTTGATGAATGCCTTCAAATACGGAGCACCTCCTCACGGTGGTTTGGCTTACGGTTTGGATCGTTGGGTTTCTTTGTTTGCCGGTTTGGATTCAATCCGCGACTGTATTGCTTTCCCGAAGAACAACTCAGGGCGTGATGTTATGATCGATGCTCCATCTGCCATCGATGATACACAGTTAGACGAGTTGTGTCTGAAAGTAGATGTAAAAGAATAATTATAATAGAAATAACGAGCTGTGGAGTATCAAGAATGATAATTCATGGCTCGTATTTTATATATAGGCAGGAAATATGATAAGGATAAAAGATATTCTGAAAGAGATAGAAGCATACGCTCCGCTGCCTTTACAGGAAGGTTTTGATAATGCCGGAGTTCAGGTAGGCGATGTCAATCAGCCGGCTCAAGGTGCACTATTATGTTTGGATGTGACTGAAGAAGTCATTGACGAAGCTCTGGAGTTAGATTGCAACTTGATTATCTCGCATCATCCCTTGGCATTTAAGGCGTTTAAGTCGCTGACAGGAAAAAGCTATATCGAACGCTGCCTGATGAAAGCCTGTAAGTATGATTTGGTCATCTATGCTGCCCATACGAATTTGGACAATGCTTATGGGGGCGTTAATTTCAAGTTGGCCGAAATGATCGGACTCCAAAACGTGCGTGTACTCAGTTCCCAGAAAAATGCTTTGCTGAAACTGGTAACCTTCGTACCCGAAGCTTATGCCGATTTGGTACGTACTGCCTTGTTTAATGCCGGAGCCGGTCATATCGGAAATTATGATTCTTCCAGCTTTAACTTGCATGGAGAGGGAACTTTCCGGGCGAATGAAGGCTGTCATCCATTCTGCGGAGAGATAGGAGAGTTGCATACTGAACCCGAAGTGCGCATCGAAACCGTTCTTCCTGCATTCCGTAAGGCAAGTGTTTTGCGGGCTCTTTTATCCGTTCATCCTTATGAAGAACCAGCCTACGATTTCTATCCGTTGGCTAACACATGGGATCAGGTTGGCTCCGGAGTTGTCGGCGAATTACCGGAAGAAGAAGACGAGCTTTCTTTCCTTCAACGGATCAAGGATCTGTTTCATGTAGGCTGTGTCAAGCATTCAGCGCTGACCGGAAAAACCATTCGGGAAGTCGCTTTGTGTGGTGGTAGCGGTGCATTCCTGATAAACGATGCCATTAGCTACGGAGCCGATGTTTTTATTACCGGCGAAGCCAAGTATAATGACTTCTATGATGTAGAAGACCGTATCTTGTTGGCAGTAATAGGGCATTATGAATCGGAAGTATGCACAAAAGATATCTTTTATTCGATAATATCGAAAAAATTTCCTACCTTTGCCCTACATTTTTCGAATGTTAATTCAAACCCAGTAAAATATTTATAGAATGGCTACAGATAAACAATCAACTGAAAAAGAGTACACGGTAGAAGAAAAACTCTCTTCGTTGTATCAGCTTCAGAAGATTATGACCGAAATTGATAAGATCAGAACTCTTCGTGGTGAATTGCCTTTGGAAGTGCAGGATTTGGAAGATGAGATTGCCGGACTGGAAACTCGTTTGCAGAATTATCAGTTGGATATCAAGAATTATGAAGCTTCCGTTAATGAGCAGAAACATAAAATCAACGAATCAAATGCGTTGATAGAAAAATATAAAGCACAGTTGGATAACGTGCGTAACAACCGTGAGTTTGATAACCTGTCCAAGGAAGTTGAATTCCAGGGTTTGGAAGTTGAATTTGCAGAGAAGAAAATTCGTGAATTTACTGAAGCTATTTCAAATAAGAAGAATGATATTGAAAAGCTGAAGGAAGATTTGGAAGGCCGTAAAGGAGATTTGGTTCAGAAGAAAGAAGAACTGGATCAGATTATTGCTGATACAAAACAGAACGAAGAAGATCTGCGTGCTAAAGCCAAGAAACTGGAAGCTCAGATTGAACCTCGTTTGCTGACAGCCTTTAAGCGTATCCGTAAAGGTGCCCGCAATGGTTTGGCCGTTGTTTACATCCAGCGTGATGCTTGTGGTGGTTGCTTCAATAAGATTCCGCCTCAGAAACAATTGGATATTAAATTGCGTAAGAAAATTATCGTTTGCGAATACTGCGGTCGAATCATGATTGATCCGGAATTGGCTGGTGTTGACGAATAATTGACGTAAAAGGATATAAAAGAACGCTGGAAGATATATTCATTTATTTTCCGGCGTTTTTTATCTAACGAAGACGCTATGTTATATCAGGTACGTGCATATATAGATAAGCATCGGTTGTTATCAGCATCAGATAAAGTGCTTGTTGGACTAAGTGGTGGTGCTGATTCGGTTGCCTTGTTGTCCGTATTGGTAAAGCTGGGATATACTTGCATTGCGCTGCATTGTAATTTCCATCTGCGAGGCGAAGAATCTGTACGGGATGAAAAGTTCGCTCAGGCTTTTGCAGATAAACTGCATGTACCGTTCTATAAAATTGATTTTAAGACTGAGCAATTTGCCCACGAAAACCATCTTTCCATCGAGATGGCAGCCCGGGAACTACGTTATGCCTGGTTTGAAGACATGCGGATTCGTTTGCAAGCCCAGGTAATTGCGGTAGCCCATCATCAGGATGACAGCATAGAAACCTTACTGATGAATCTAGTAAGAGGTAGTGGTATTCGAGGACTGGTTGGCATCCGGCCTATGAATCAATACGTGATCCGTCCTTTATTGGGCGTTTCCAGAAAAGAGATTCTTGCCTGGCTGGAAGAGCAACAATATACATATGTGACTGACAGTACAAATCTGTCGGACGCTTATACAAGGAATTTCATCCGGCTGCGTGTATTACCTTTATTGGAAGAAATAAATCCGTCTGTTCGACAGACGTTGTCTCGTACAGCCGATCATTTATCAGCTGCCGAAACTATTTACCTGTCTGTTCTGGAGAGAGCCCGTCAGGAACTTTGGATAAAAGATAAGTTATCCATCGAAAAGCTGATGCAGTATCCGTCCCCCGAAACGATTCTCTATGAACTGCTTCAGCCATTCGGCTTTTCCCGGCAAGTTGCAAGTGATGTGTTCCGCTCATTAGAGGGAGAATCCGGAAAGGTATTTTATTCGGATTCATATCGTTTAGTGAAGGACCGTGAATATTTACTGCTGTCTAAACGGGAACAAATATTGCCCATTACTTATACCTATCCTTTAGAAGCGGGGCAATGGCAAGAACCTTTCTCTTTCAGCTTTGAGATGATACAGAAAGATGCTGATTTCGCCTTTCAAGTTTCTAAGGATATAGCCTATTTTGATGCAGATAAATTAGATTCGGTGTTACAATTGAGACGTTGGCAGCAAGGAGATTGGTTTATTCCCTTTGGAATGAAAGGCCGGAAGAAAGTAAGTGATTATTTCTCTGATCATAAATTTACGTTAGAACAAAAGGAAAATGCGTGGTTGTTATGTAGTGGACAATCTGTCATTTGGCTGGTAGGAGAACGTTCAGATAATCGTTTCCGTGTATCAGCCGATACAAAACGGATATTAATTGTGAAAAAGTTTGCCTAAATAAGTGTATTTTCGGGAAAACTTTATATATTTGCAATGTTTTACTCCGCAGATGTGTTGCTAACATTTCAGTTAGTGATTTCATGAGTTCAAATATTCTTATAACTAATAATTGATTTTAAATCCTTTTCTGTATTCCTGTTGTGAGGTGTACAGCAAACTAATGATATTACGATTGCAATATGCAAAAATACAACATCCTTGAATTAAATGAAAAACTTCTTCCCGAGTTACAGACAATTGCGGAAGAGTTGGGTATCAAGAAAGTACGTTCTTTCAAGAAAGAAGAGTTGGTGTACAAAATTCTAGATGAACAAGCGATTTCTTACGCTGGTATTCAAGCCGAAAAAGAAAAAGTAAAAGAGGCCAAGAAAGCTGAACGAAGAGGCCGGCCTAAGAAGACTTCAAAAGTAGAAAACAAGACGGCTGAAACCTTGACAGTTGATGAATTATTGGCACAACCAACTGAAATCAAATTGGATGCTCCGGTAGAGGAAAAAGAACCTGATGCAAATAAGCCGGAAAGTAAGAAGAAAAAAGCTCGTACAGATAAAACAGACAAACCAGTTGTAGTGAAAGAAGAAGTAGTTCCTGCCGTGACAGAAACAGAAGAGGTTAAGCCTCAGGTAACGGTAGAAAAGAACAAACCATTATTACCTCCGGTAGTTATGGAAACGTCGGATAATAGTCCTGAAGAAGTGGTGAAAGCAGAACCACTGGAAATTTCAGCACCGGCTGAAACTCCGGCAAGTACTACTTCTGAAACTCCTGCTTCAGACGCAGAACCAAAACGACTGGTATTTCGTCATCGGGATGCGAAATCTGTTTTGGATCAAGTATTTCCTTTCCCTTCTTCTCCAAAGAACGAAAACAAACCTGCTCAGCAACAATCTGCATCCAATAATGAACAACAGAATGCTCAGCAGAATGCAAATCGGAATAAAAACAACCGGCAAAATAATAACAATAACAACAATACAAATAACAATAATAATCCGAATGCCAATAATAATGCTCAACAGGAAAAACCTTTTGAGTTTGATGGTATCTTAACGGGTACAGGTGTATTGGAAATTATGCAGGATGGATATGGCTTCCTGCGTTCTTCGGATTATAATTATCTGACTTCTCCTGATGATATTTATGTTTCTCAGTCACAAATCAAACTCTTTGGTCTGAAGACAGGTGATGTTGTAGAAGGAGCAATTCGTCCGCCGAAGGAAGGCGAAAAGTATTTCCCGCTGGTAAAAGTAGATCGAATAAACGGACGTACACCTGAAGAAGTTCGCGACCGTGTTCCTTTTGATCATCTGACGCCGTTGTTCCCGGATGAGAAGTTCATGTTGACTCGTCGTCGTTCTTCTAAAGTATATGATCATACAGCTGTACGAGTGGTTGATTTGTTCTCTCCGATTGGAAAAGGACAACGTGGTTTGATTGTAGCTCCTCCTAAGACAGGTAAGACTGTGCTGCTGAAAGATATTGCTAATGCAATCGCTGCTAATCATCCGGAAGTTTATATGATCATCTTATTAATAGATGAACGTCCTGAGGAAGTAACGGATATGGCTCGTAGCGTTGATGCTGAAGTCATTGCTTCTACTTTCGATGAACCGGCAGAACGTCATGTGAAGATTGCGGAGATCGTGTTAAACAAGGCAAAACGTTTGGTAGAATGTGGTCATGATGTTGTGATCTTGTTAGATTCTATTACACGTCTGGCACGTGCTTATAATACTGTTCAGCCGGCTTCTGGTAAAGTTCTTTCCGGAGGTGTGGATGCTAACGCTTTGCAGAAACCGAAACGTTTCTTCGGTGCTGCCCGTAATATTGAGAATGGCGGTAGTTTGACAATTCTGGCAACCGCTTTGATTGAAACAGGTTCAAAGATGGATGAAGTGATCTTTGAAGAGTTCAAGGGTACAGGTAATATGGAACTTCAGTTGGATCGTAAGTTATCTAACAAGCGAATTTATCCGGCTGTTGATATTACTGCTTCAAGTACGCGTCGTGATGATTTATTGCAGAACGAGACAACTCTGAATCGTATGTGGATTCTTCGGAAATATCTGGCCGACATGAATTCAATTGAAGCGATGGAATTTGTAAAGCAAAGAATGGAACAGACTTTGGATAACCAGGAATTCCTGGCTTCCATGAATGGATAATCCTATTTTAGTAATAATGAAACGCCTGATGCTTGAGAAATACAAACATCAGGCGTTTCTGTTTATGGACTATTCGTAAATTCCTTTTAGAACTCAAATGTAACACCTAAGGTTGGTAATAACGTTCCACTTTCCTGTTTGATTGATTTCATTACATATCGTTGCGCTTCTATGGGCGCTTCCGGGTTTTCAATAACGCCTGTACTCATCAGGATGTCTTGTTGCTTAAGCTTACTCATAGTTACATTCTGCAAGTCCAGATAAATACCTAACATATATCGTTTGAAGTAAAACATTTTATCAATACGAATGTCTAACTGAGCATAACCAGCCAGTCTTTCACTATTGTAACGACTATAATCATAATAAGGACGACCTTGTGCATTCCAAGCTTGTACCAATGATGACTTGTCTGCATCGTATGGAGTATAAGGAGCGCCTCCAATACAGCTTAGTTTAGCACCAAAACTCCAGTTCTTAGGGAAGTTATATGTTCCACTTGTATTGAAGATGAAGCGATTGTCCCATGCAGACGGGATATACTCGCTTTCCTTGTTATTCCGGTATTCACTTCTGTACAAGGTAAAGGAAGAAACCAGGTTCAATCGATTTAAGATCTGCCATTTTCCCATCAGTTCCAATCCGTATGATTGTCCTTCTGCTGTCGAAACCAAAGGTTCGTTCCCGATAACACCGTAATCGTTTCCTTTACATAACAAAGGTATTTGATCGTTGACGGACAGAGGAACATGAAAATACTTCTTATAGAAACCTTCCAATGAAATGCTCAACTGATTACGAGTTTTCCAATTCAGGCCGATGTTTCCTTGAGCAACTTGCATGTACTTCAGGTTCTCGTTGATCAGTACATTTTCATCTTTGAAGCCTAATGCCGTATAAGGTGGTAATTGATTATATAGTCCACTACTTCCACTCAAACTCCAGTTGTCGGTGAAGGCGTACGATAAAGATAGTCGCGGAGAAATATTCTTCCATATTTGTTTCATCTCTTTGGAAAAGTTGTTTCCATCCAGTCTAACGCCCAATGCCGACTTAAATCGGTTATCGGGTGTTGTATATTCAGCAGTAGCAAATGCGCCCCAACTCCATAATCCAAGATCCGTATCGTAGTTCGACATATATAACTGGTCGCCATACATTCGCTGGAATGATGTATTTTGGTATTGGATATAGTTGATTTCTGCTCCTTCTTTAACAGTCCATGCACCCAAATACGATTTATTTTCTCCTTTAATCACTGTTTTCTGTTCCGTTGAACGCAGACGGAGCATCAGGTTATCTTCACTTGATTCATCATTATTCAAATATTTGGTATTCTTGTTGCGCAAGAAGTTATGACTGACGGACAAGGATTGCGTATGTTTTCCTGCATAATGCCGATACATAGCTCCCAATGTAAATGTTTCCTGCTCGATAACGGGTAAATAACTTAAGATGTATTCTGCATCTTCGCCAGTTAAATCCAAGTTTAGTTTCATACGGTCAATACCTGTTAATCCTAATACAGTCAACTCGTCAGTTGGAGAGAAGCGAGCTTTGATTTTGAATTGTCCGTCAATGTAGTTCGGGAGAAGTGGCAATCCTAATACATTAAATAAGAGTTGTAAATAGGATTGACGGACAGATACCAGATATGACACTTTATCATTGAAATGTCCATTTCCACTTAAAGAAACTTCCGATGCTCCTAAAGTTGCCTTAAATCGATTGTTTTCCATGTTCCCATCGCGTAACCGAAAATCGAGAACAGAGCTTAACGCATTCCCTTTATCTGAGGGAAAAGCTCCGGTATAAAAGTTTATCTCCCGGATCAAATCGGCATTGATAATACCCACCGGACCGCCTGACGCCCCTTGTGTGCTGAAGTGATTAATATTCGGTATCTCAATTCCATCTAAGTAGAATCGGTTTTCGGAAGGTGAACCACCACGTACAATCAAATCATTCCGATAACCGGCAGGAGAGAAGGCAACTCCCGGATATGCTTGTACGATACGAGAGATATCACGATTGGCTCCCGGGCTTTTCTCGATTTCCTGCAGCCCGATTACTTGCAGACTTACCGGACTTTCAGCCAACTTCTGGAATAAAACCGGACGAACTGTTACTTCATCCAGTTGGGTTTGTTCAGCTTCCATTTCAATTTCCACAAAAGGCGTGTTGGCCGATACGATATATTCGGGAGTGACACAATTCTTGTATCCGATACAAGAGGCTACTAAACGATAAATACCGGGTTTGACTTCTGTAATGGAAAAATCTCCTTTTTCATCGGTTGCCGAACCTTTCGTCGGATCGGTTTCCAGGATCACATTTGCAAATGAAACCGGCTCGCGTGTCTGTTTATCAATGATACGACCGCGTATCTGAAACAGATGTTCGGCGGCGCAAAGCATATTCAGCGACAGGCAAAAGAACAGGAAAAAGAATAAATTACGTTTCATAAATAAGCTTTTAATAATACTCACAAATTAACGATTAAAAAAACGAATCTCCTAATCCAAAGGAATATTTATCTGAATTATTACATTCTTCTGCCTCTCGATAGGTTTTATAAGCAGCTTTTTCCGTACATTTGCCGTCTGAATCATAAAAGAATCTAATGAAATGAATGATACAACCAAAAAGCAAATCTTAAAACTGATCCATCAGGAAGTCATTCCGGCAATCGGTTGTACGGAACCTATTGCTGTTGCCTTGGCAGCAGCGAAGGCGGCCGAACTGTTAGGTGCGAAGCCCGAAAAGATAGAAGTGTATTTAAGTGCCAATATCTTGAAGAACGCTATGGGCGTTGGTATTCCAGGAACAGGAATGGTTGGTTTGCCTATTGCCATTGCGTTGGGAGTATTGATTGGTAAATCCTCATACGAATTGGAGGTTTTGAAAGACGTTACACCTGAAGCTTTGGAAGCAGGTAAACAATTAATACACGATCAAGTTATCCATATCGCTCTGAAAGAAAATGTAGATAAGCTTTATATAGAAGTGGTTTGTCAGGCTGGAGACTCTAAATCAGTAGCTGTCATTGCTCATGAACATACACGCTTTGTCTATTGTGCAAAAGATGATCAGGTATTACTAGATGAAAGAAAAAGCCTGGAGCATACCGATGAAGGTGAAGATGATGAACTGAAACTTTCATTTGATCTTGTCTATGATTTTGCCATTCATACACCGTTGGATGAAATCCGTTTCATTTTGGATACAGCTCGTTTGAATAAGAAAGCTGCCGAAGAATCGGTCAAAGGACAATTCGGACATGCAGTAAGTAAAACTATTTCCGGTCCGATTGGGAAAAAGTATCTGGGTGATTCTTCTTATACGCACATGTTAAGACTTACTGCCGCCGCTTGTGATGCCCGAATGGACGGCGCTATGATTCCGGTGATGAGTAACTCGGGAAGTGGAAATCAGGGAATAGCAGCGACTCTTCCGGTCGTTTCGTTTGCCGAAGATATGAAGTGCTCTGAAGAACAGCTGATCCGGGCTTTGATGTTAAGCCATTTAATGGTTATTTATATGAAGCAGAGTTTGGGTAGACTGTCTGCTTTATGCGGATGCGTCGTTGCTGCCACAGGTGCCAGTTGTGGTATTACTTGGTTAATGGGTGGAACCGCTACGCAGATTACGTATGCCATCAAGAATATGATTGGAAATATCACTGGTATGATTTGTGATGGAGCGAAACCAAGTTGTGCGATGAAAGTAACGAGTGGTGTTTCTACGGCCATGCTTTCTGCCATGATGGCGATGGAAAACAAGGTTGTTACTTCTGTTGAAGGTATTATTGATGAAGATGTGGATCGTTCTATTCGTAATCTGACATCAATTGGTTCAAAAGGAATGGAAGAGACCGATCATTTAGTGTTGGACATTATGACTCATAAGCCCAATTGTTGGTAAATACTTATATTCTATAAATGTTTAATCATTACTTAAAGATTTGTTTTATGAAAAAGAGTTTGATTTATTTGTTTTCATTGCTGTGTATGTTGACATTGGTGACTTCGTGTAGCGATGATGAAAAGGGTGGAACAGATGATGCATGGAAAGAAATTTCTAAAGAATACACTTCTGGTATTACTGCTAATGGATTGAGCACATCTGGAACTGTGAATGTGAATGCTGCTTCTGCAGATAAAGCAACAATCATTTTAAATAATATGGTAGCAGGTGAAAGTTCCGTTTCTGTAGATGCCACATTAAAGAAAACAGATACAGGTTATGCTTTCGAAGGGGAATCGACTGCTACAACTTGTAATGTGAAAGTTTCAGGGACTATAGAATTAGGAGCAAATGATAAAGAGGATAAAGTTAATATTTCCATTAATCGTACATTAACATCGGCTTTGGCTGGAACAATGGATTTGAATTTTATTTCTGGAGAAAGTTTGATGGCACAAACTTATTTTGAAATCAATACTGGAAACACAGAGCAGGATGCGATACTGAAAGGAATGGCTACTTCATTTCTTGGTCAGTTGATCGCTCAGCAAGTTGAATCTGTTTCTGTTAATCTGGGAGAAGATGGAATATTCTCTTTCTCCTTCAAGAAAGTAGGTAGTTCAGAAACAACTGTGATGCCGCCTGCTAACTTGGCAGCAATGATCAATTCTTATTTAACTTGGTTTGAAAAAGACGATGTGCTTTATCTGGCTGTTCATAAAGATGCGTTGACAATCTTAGGCGGTTTGGATATTTTGCCGGAAGGAATGGAATTGGAATCTATCGTTAATATTTTAAGTTTGGATGGAGATTTCTACACAATTCCTGTCAATACAATCAAAGAAGATAATTTGGTAACAGTTTTCTTAGGAAAGGCTATGCTTACTAAAGTATGGGCTTTGGCAAAACCGCTTATCGAGAAGATTCCAGACGAGAACCTGCAATCAATCGTTAATGTAGTGGGCGGAGTTATGGATACAGCTCAAGATATTAAGGTTGGTTTGGTATTCAAAAAATAAGATTCTGTAAGCTATATTTCGTGCAAGGGGAAACCAGAATTCTGGCTTTCCCCTTTTTTATTGTTCTTTTGTTTAGATTTACTGGTAATTATTTCAAGAAATAGAATTTTTAAGTATTCAATTGGAAACGATTTGGATTTAAATACTATTTTAGCGGTATAGTTATTAAAATAATAAGCGTATGAAAAACTTTTTTACATCTGTAATGGCGGCTTTATTTATGGCTGCACCGGTAGGAAATCTTTCTGCCCAAACTTCTCAACAGCTGACGAAGTCTCAAGAAGAAGCGATTAAAAAAGAACTTCTGCCTGTAGTATTTGAACAAATCAAGGAACAAGCCGGTATTGATATTTTAGGTTGGGCAACACCGAAATTGAATGCAAATACATTAAGTGGTATTCCTGTTTTGGAGTCAAGTAGTTTGTTACGAGCTGGAGAAAATGAAGTTCGGGTGACACCTGATAGTATCATTTCTACTCTTCAAGGACAGAAACTGAAAATTGTTTTCAAAGAGCAAGATGCAAAGTATTTACCTATCGAATTTTTAGGAGATAAGCAATTAGTAATAGACCTTCCTGCCGAGATTAATGTCTTTGTAGGAGAAGCTAATTTGATGAATTTATATTTTAATTCAGAATTGGTTGATGGTGGAATCTTGGGAATGCTACCTTCTTTCTCTTTAGATGCTAAGTTTACTTTAGGAGATTCTGAGAAGATGGATTTATTATCCGCTTCTCTTATCCAAGGAAAAACCAGTATTGATGCTAATTTTGCTTTATCGGATCAGGTTAAAGGATTATTGGGGTTCGCTTCAGGTATGTTGCCTGAATCTATTATTGCAGCACTGAAGATGGATTATTTAGTTCAAATAGACTTATCGAAGTTCTCTATGGATCCATTAGGCATTCCATTATCTTTATATGGAATTTCAGGTGAACAGAAAATTCCAATGGGTGATGCCTTTGTTAATGTAGATTTGACTGCTATGACTATGCCTATTAAATCTGTGGATATCACTTCCTATGAAAATGGTACTGCCAATGAATGGGATAGATATACTTTTGAGTTGAATCAGGAAACCGAACAAGATTTGGTTTTGGGAATTGATAAATATGAATGCGAAAAGGATTTTTCTGATGCCGGTAAATATAGTGAATCTACTATTATTACAATGACAGACTATACAAATAATATTACTGCAGATACAAAGTCGGCTATTAGTGGTATTGTAACTCGTGTAGTAAATGAATTGGCAAATGATGGACAGGCCAGTATGTATAAGATGACTATTGAACAAGGAAATAAGAATGTAGAAAATGGCCTGAAAACGGAATTGGAAGTTGAAGTTGTTCCTTATATGTCGGAAGATGAGAAATCTGCTATTGCAGAAATCCGTATTAATACATACGAAGATGGTATTGCTATACCAACGTTAATTAAAGCTACCGCCGATTTAACCGGAAGCGATAAGATTGCAGTTGATGTAATCAAAGATGAAACTACTTATGCAACAGCTTACTTTACTTCTAACATCTTAGATGCGGTTACAAGTAATGAAAGTGTTCAGGTTTCTGACGTGAAAGTAATTCCGACAGCAAATGCTATTCGTGTATTGAATGCTGATAAGGCTAGCTATCAGATTTATAGTATCACAGGTGCTATGATGGCTAATGGAACAATTGCCGGTGATGCTTATATCTCAACCGCTAATTTGGCAAAAGGTATCTACATTGTTGTTGTTGAAGCTAATGGCGTTAAGCAATCTGTTAAGTTTATCCGTTAATCTTCTTTGAAGAGACGTTGATTTATAGAAGGCCTGCTTCCGGACTGACGGGAGCAGGTTTTTTTATGCCTTTTTCTTTCTTTTATGGTTGCGAACTCATTCTTTGAATTCTTACGGATCAAACAGATAAATCCGGTATTCAATTCTTTAATCCACGCCGTGGATTACTTAGTTCTCGGTGTGGATTACTTAGTTCACGCCGTGGATTAAGTAGTTCACGACGTGAACTAATATTTTGGATTCGGGAAAAGAAAAAATAGGAGAGTGGACTGGAATTTTTTTACCCCTTATTTTATAAGAATAAAGGCTAAAAAACTTGCCTCTTTGATTTACTTATTCAAACAAATCCTTACATTTGCTATTCAACGTTTCTGATTACAATAAATGAAATACGAATAATAAAAATTGGAATTATGATGAAGAGAGTATGGTATTTATGTATGGCGCTTTTGGTCATAGGCTTATGTTCATCTTGTAAGGATGACTTACCTGGTCTAGGAAAAGACGCGAATCGTTACTTTAGTGGAGATGATTTGATCCTGACGTATAGTGGAGAACCTATGTATGGTAAGGAAGTACATTTCTTGACTTACGACGGAGAAAGAGCAACAATTACGTTAGATGGCTTGTTGGATTCGAATACTCTTTTCCCTTCTGAGGATTTGCATGATATTGCCTTTGGGGCTCCTGGTGTGGTTCCGGGAGAAGTTCCGACGACTTTGCCGAATGTCCCTTTGACTTTGAATGCGGAAGGAACGGCTTATACGTTTGAAGGAACTGACAATCAGAATAACCGTCAGCTTACTTACAAAGGGGAAGTGTCGAAAGATAAGATGACGTTGGCTATCCAGGTGAAGATGCCTGCCAATAATTTTGTAGGAACTTGGAATGTTGCTAGCGAAAATGCAATTTCCATGACTTGGGAATCAGGGAAAAAGATCAATGTCGGCGGACAGGAATTACCGACAAGTGCAGTAGGTGCTATGGCGAGTGCTTTATTGTCTCCAATGGTAGCAGAAGCATTGCAATCGGTTACTTTTCTGGAAGACGGAAATATCGTAGCTTCTTATAAGAAGAAAGGAACTAGCGATTGGCAGACTTCGCCGATCAACTTGGCTCATTATTATATCAAAGACAATAAAATCTATGTGCAGTTGCATATCACACAGATATTGAGTACACGTGCCAGCATCTCGGATATGCTTAGTTTGCTGAAAGATATGCAAATGTATCTGATGGAAGGTATACCGATGACCTATTCGCTGACAGCCGATGCCGTTCAGATTGGCTTGGCGACTGATGAAGCAAAGGCTATTCTTTCATTATTGACTTCAGATTTCCTGCGGGATAAGGTAATTGGTATTCTGCCCGAAGATATTTCGCCTGTAGTGAAACCGATACTGGAACAGATGCCGGATGTATTGAAAGAGACTACCAAACTGGAAATACAGTTGAGTTTGAAGAAGTGATCATTCATCTTATTATAGACGAGCAGCCGGACATCCGACACAAGGAAGTCCGGCTGTTATTCTTTGGGCGAATCTGAAACTAAATAGGCAATAGGTTTGTTTTTATAAAAAAAGGAGGAAAGATGTGGGATAGTCTGAATGCTATTTTGAGCAGTACGGAGATTACTTCATCGACAGCTTTGGTTCGTTTGCTCATCAGTTTCGTATTAGGAGCTTCGATAGGATTGGAGCGTCAGTACCGGCGTAGGGAAGCAGGACTGCGTACTTTTACGTTGATATGTTTGGGTTCTACTGCAGCAATGCTGATTTCTATCTGGATTCCGCAAAGCTATCCGAACTTTCTGAACGGAGATCCGGGACGGATTGCCGCACAAGTGCTTTCGGGCATTGGTTTTCTGGGCGCAGGAGCCATTATTCAAAGCAAAGGAAGTGTATACGGACTGACTACGGCAGCTTGTATTTGGGTAGTAGCCGTCATCGGTTTGGCTGTCGGAGCCGGAATGTTTGTCCCTGCTTTGATTACTACGCTGGTAACTTTGTTTGTACTTCTGAGTGTAGAGCAGTGGGAACGGAAAATGTTCCTGAATGGAGTCAACAAGATTTTGTCTATTCATTGTACAACGGCAACGCCTGACTTGAAAGCGATTCGGCGATTGTTGGAGAAGAACGGCGTTTTTATTGTGAATGTTTCGTTCGAGAGTCTGTATGACGAGGATCAGTCTGTCATTACCTATAAAGTGAATGTAAAAGCGATTTCTTCCTATACAAATTTATTCGAAGAAATACGGAAATTAGGAATTGTATCACAAATCAAGTTGGTAGAATAATTCTTCTTCTACCAACCTGATCCTATATGAATTTTATTCCAGTTCGCCTTTCAGCATTTTTCCGGCAATTTCGGCCGCTTTGGCTACATAATGTCCGCAAGGACGGCTGGAATAATAAGCTGCATTTCGGATAGACGGAGTCGGACTTGTCTGCGAAGCTTCTGTAGGAGGCAATAACTCACGGCAGATAATAGTGCCGAATTCTTCTTTAAACAAGCTACCCATCTTCTGAACAATCGCATAGTTGCGTGTACGAGCTTCCTGGTCTAGCGTATCAACGACTGGATATCTAAAACCGGCAAGCATTGACATGGCACTGACGGTACCACATACTTCGCGCATTCGTCCCATACCGCCACCAAATGAAACCGACATGCTCTTGGCCATTTCCAAATCCAATTCGAAGACATCCGCGTATGCCAGGAAAACCGATTGGGCACAGTTATAACCCGATTCGAAGTTTTCAACGGCCTTTTTTACCCGCTCTTCTATATTGAAATCTTTCATGATAAAACCCGTTTACTATGCATTATAACTCATAATCCACGCAAGCCCGGTCTGCCTTCACCGGACCAATGATTCCTTTAGCCACAGCTACATGTTCCGGATGATTGGCGTATGTATTTACATCATCCAGTGAATCCAGTTCAGTAATCAGGATCAAATCCCAAGTTTCTGCCGGATTGCAATTGAACTTAACTTCTATGCTGCGCAGTACGTCAATTTTATCGATCAAGGCTTCCAGCTTTGTCTTGATTTCGTCTAATTTAGCCTGTTTTTCGGCAGGAGAGGCGAACTCCTTCAACTTAAACATTACAATGTGTCTAACCATATCGCGTTTATTTAAATATGTTCATTCAAATAAGAGTCTTTATAACCCAGAAAATATAAGATTCCATCGAGTCCGATTGTCGAAATAGACTGTTCGGCCGTTGCTTTGACTTTAGGCTTGGCATGGAAGGCAATACCTAATCCCGCAATACTGATCATGGGCAAGTCATTGGCTCCGTCGCCAACGGCAACGGTCTGACGAATATCTACATTCTCTACTTGCGCAATCAACCGCAACAATTCTGCCTTTCGTTTGCCATCTACTACTTCTCCTAAGTAACGTCCTGTCAGTTTTCCGTCAATTACTTCCAGCTCATTGGCATAGACATAATCTATACCGAATTTCTGTTTCAGGTAATTTCCGAAGTAAGTAAATCCACCGGAAAGGATAGCTATCTTGAAACCGACTTTTTTCAGTACACGCATCAGTCGATCGGCTCCTTCTGTGATCGGCAAGTTCTCGGCTATTTCCTGCATGACCGAAACATCCAGACCTTTTAACAAGGCACAACGGCGGCGGAAACTTTCGGTGAAATCAATTTCTCCCCGCATGGCTGATTCAGTAATTGCCTTGACTTCGTCGCCCACACCTGCGCGGATTGCCAATTCATCAATTACTTCCGTCTCGATCAGTGTTGAATCCATATCAAAACAAATCAGGCGGCGCATCCGTCGGTACATACTGTCTTCCTGGAAAGAAATATCCACTTGCAGTTCTGTAGCCAGCTTCAGGAAGTCCGCTTTCATCTTCTCTTTGTCTTTAGGCGTACCACGAACGGAAAACTCTACGCTGGCTTTGGGTGTACGTTCATTCTCATCCAGCGGAATACGTCCGGTTAATCGCTTAATGTCATCAATATTCATATCTTGTTCCGCAATAATCCGACTGACACCTGCAATTTGTTTGGCCGTCAGTTTTCGTCCCAAGATGGTGACAATATATCGGTTGCGTCCTTGCATACTGACCCATTTGCTGTAGTCTTCCGGTGAAATCGGTTTAAAGCGGATATTCACACCCAATTCATAACTCTTGAACAATAGTTCTTTCAGTATCTCTCCGGAAGTCGAAGCATCACACTGGATGAGAATACCTAACGACAGATTGTTATGAATGTCTGCCTGACCAATATCCAGGATGTTGGCATTATTCTGCGCCAAGATTTCTGTCAGCTTGGCCGTTACACCCAGGCGATCCGTGCCATTGATGTTTAGTAGTATTAGTTCTTCGTTTGTTGCCATAATAGTCTGTTTGGGGCAAATGTATATATTTTTCTTGTTTATCAGAGCGAACTCAAGATAGTTTCAATCAGATTTCTAGTTTCCTGTACGGGATCTTTAGCACGAATGATGGTACCGGAAATAGCAATTCCGGTTATTCCGGTTTTCATCAAGGCAGGAATGTCTTCTATCTCAATTCCGCCGATGGCATAAACCGGCAATGTAATGCCCGCTTCCCGGCATTGTTCTAGGATTCGTTTATATCCGTCCAATCCCAGAATCGGACTTAGTTTTTTCTTGGTTTGCGTGAAACGGAACGGACCTAATCCGATATATGATGCACCCAGCCGGGCGGCGTGACAAATATCTTCAAACGTATTGGCCGTAGCGCCGATCAGAAAATCTGTTTTACCCGATTGATGAACCAACTCACAAGCTTGATCAACCGGCATGTCGTTCTTTCCTAAATGGACGGCCGTGGCACCTGACTCTAATGCCATTTGTACATCATCGTCAATACAAAGCCGAGCCTGATAAGGCGCACACAGTTTGACCAGTTCACGGGCTGTTTCCAATGATGGATTATCTTTCATCCGAAGCTGAATCCATCGGCATCCGCCTTCCAATACCCATTGCGTTTCTTGTTGTTCGGTATATTGATCTGTCCGGTTAGTAATAAACATCAACCGGTTACTTCCTTCGTAGGTTGTATTCATGATTCTTTTATAGCTGTTATTAATTGATTGAATCGTTCCATGATTTCCCGACTGTCGCTTTCGCTGGGTTGTTTTCCCCATAAGGCACCTAATACAACAGCACCACCAAAGCCTAATCCTTTTAACTGCCGGATATGTGAAGCATCTATTCCTCCTAACGCAAATACTTTCGGGTTGATAAATCCTCTTTCCCTTGCTTCTTCCAGTTCGTGCCACGGGAAACCATTTCCATAACCTTCTTTGGATATACTCTGAAAGATCGGACTTAAGAACAGATAATCCAGCGATTTCCAGGTATCCAGTTCTTGAATGGAATGACAGGAACGACTGATACTGCCTGTAAAGTGATCGGGAGCATTCGGATTTCTTCGATTAAGATGAACGCCGCCTAAAGCATATTCGCTGGCCAGACTGAAATGATCGTGGATCACTATTCGGGAATAAAACTGATCCGGAATCTGATGAATCAGCGTAGCGATTGTTTCTTTTCCGGCATCCGGTTTACGGAGATGTAATCTTACCAACCCGGCTTCGAATAGGGAAGTGATAATCTTTCCTTCACCCGGAAAGCAGGTTGGAGTTGTAATGGCAATCAGTTGTTTCATGATTCAATAACTCTTTTCTGCAAAGGCTTCGGATCAAACAGATGATTCATCGGTCCGTGACCATGGCCGGCGGTTACATCGGCTCCTGCCAGTAAGCCTTTTTGGACATATTCTTTTGCCAGCCGGACAGATTCCGTCAGAGAATGTCCCAAAGCTAATGATGCCGCGATAGCTGATGATAACGTACAACCCGTTCCATGCGTATTGACGGTCTGAACGGTTTCCGCCTGAAAAGTCACAGCTGGTTGATTGAGCTGATATAAACGGTCAATCCTTTGTTCTCCTTCCAGGTGTCCGCCTTTGATCAATACAGCTTGACATCCTTTAGCAAATAACAATTGTGCTGCCTCATCCATATCTTTTATCGAATGAATCTGAATGCCTGTCAGGAATTCTGCCTCCGGAATGTTGGGTGTAATCAGTGTTGTCCGGGGAAACAGTAAATCAACCATCGCTTCAATGGCATCGTCTTGCAACAGCTTGCTGCCACTGGTTGAAATCATAACCGGATCAACAATAATCCATTTCGGACGATATTGATCAAGAGCTGTAGCCACAACTTGAATGGCTGCTTTGTTATATAGCATTCCCGTCTTGACGGCATCAATGGTGAAGTCTTCGAATACGGCATCTATTTGTCCTTTCAGTATTTCCGGAAGAATCGGTTGAATGCCTCTTACACCCAATGTATTCTGTGCGGTTATGGATGTAATGGCCGACATACCATAAACACCCAGTGCGGAAAAGGTTTTCAAGTCTGCTTGAATTCCCGCACCTCCGCAACTGTCCGAACCGGCAATTGTAAGTGCCGTCGGATATCTGTATTGTTCTTTTGTTCTCATCATAGAACAAAGGTACTTAATAATTCAACCCGTTGGCGGAATTAAATTAGCGCATATTTAACTTTGCCA